>Ga0187778_10002793_pt1 | contig 11857 bp, 19 predicted proteins | sample 1015_Q2_SP5_20_M_FD_132418 | JGI IMG/M metagenome (GOLD analysis project Ga0187778, IMG submission 132418) | Tropical peat soil microbial communities from peatlands in Department of Meta, Colombia - 1015_Q2_SP5_20_MG | ecosystem: Environmental > Terrestrial > Soil > Wetlands > Peat | place... | reverse complement strand
GGCGCAGCCATTCTCCTGGGCCCGACGCAGGCGCATGTATTGGCCATTCTTCTTCTTGGCAAGCTGCATTCTCTCAGCTACTCCCGCGATGTGGAATCGCGGGCCGACCTCACGGGCTCGGACGTTTGTGCGGCTACGGGATACAACCCCTGGGGACTCGTCTGGCTATTCCAGGATTTTGACAACGCCAACCTCGGCCAGGTGCCGCAGCTCTTGTCTGATCACCCGAGCGATCACAATCGGGTCGAAGCCTTGGAACGACACTTCCGCCAGAATCCGTCGGTCTTTGCAAAGTTCAATCCCGACGCAAAGTCGGCTGCGCCGTTTGTTGTTCCAAAGAACGTCGCGGAGGTTTTCATGCACTAGGGAATAATTCACTCGCGTTGCCCAGCCGGTAAAAGACGCGTGACGGCAGCGCAATTAAAAAGGAGAAAAAGACAATGAACACAATTAGTGATGTTTTTGCTGTCGGCCTTGAACAAGTCAGAAAGTCCTGGGGGTGGTTCCTCGCCAGCGGCATTCTGCTCACGATTCTTGGTGTGGTGTGTATCGGAAAGGCGCAAACCGCAACCACATTCTCGATCCTGGCGCTTGGCTGGGTGCTTGTCATCAGTGGAGTGCTGTGGCTGATCAGCTCGTTTTACGCCTTTAGCTGGCACGGGTTCTTCCTGTACATGCTGAACGCGATCATCCGTGGGGTTACTGGCTATCTCCTGATCCGGCATCCGGATGCCGGTGCTCAAGGAGTGACCATGCTGCTCGCCGCCCTCTTCATTGTCGGAGGAATTTTCCGTGGAGTAGCGGCTAGCGTAATTCAGTTTCCAAGGTGGGGATGGACGGTGTTCTCCGGCTTAGTCTCACTCGTTCTTGGAATCTATCTGCTCGCGACCTGGCCGGCGGCTAGTACCTATTTCATCGGAGTGGTGATTGGCATCGACCTGATCTTTGACGGATCGGCACTGGTAGGCTTTGCGGGCGCGATCCACAGCTTGCCCAAGGTGCAACGCAAGGCTGCTTGAGGATGAACGGTTCGAAAACTGGAGGCAGACCATGTTGAATCATGCGACACAGTTGAGTTGGTGGAAGCAAGTGTTGATCAGCCTCCTGGCGATCGCATTCGAAATCGGTTGTGCTTCCTGCAGGAATCATGTTTGGCCGCATTTTGGATGTAATTTCCGTGCGGCTAAGCTCCTGTCAGGAAGCATGGCCGCGGTTGCCGCGCTGCTCGCGGGTCTGATCCCGGTCGACGGTCTCGTGAACCTGCTCGGAATGGATGTGATAGACACCCCCACAACCCGAGGTCGAGGAATTATCGGAGTTGCGACTGCAACCGCCGGCGCGCGGCCTCAGGCTCGCAAGCGGGATTTCACGTCAGGCTGTGGCACAGTCAACCCTGTCTAAATCCGTCTGAACTCGGACGGAGCAACTCCAGAGAGGAAGTCATGTTATCGCTTGACGATCGGGCCGGGAATGTGATGACGACTGTGACCGTGTTCGTGATCGCGGTGGTGATCCTCTACCTTGCCCGCGGCGCTTTCCTCATCCTGCTGCTCTCTGTTCTATTCGCCTACTTGCTGGAACCGGCGGTGACGTGGATACAACAACACTCCCGGTTGGGACAGCTGAATCGAACATGGGCAATCGCCCAAGTGTATCTAATCGGATTCCTCATATTAGGTAGCTTCGGATACGAGTTTGGTCCGCACGTCATCGCGCAAGTAAAAAGCCTGAACGCCGCTCTCCCTCAGATCTTGCGAGGACTCTCTGACGGGCAGGCTGCCGCTGATCTCGGCGCAAAGCACGGGCTAAGCGCGACTCAGCAAAAGTGGATTCATGACTTCTTGATTCGCAACCATGACTCCATCACCCGTGTCTTCGAGCGCGCTGCCGCATCTGCGGCCTACATCGCTGCAAGAGCAGTGTGGCTCTTCGTAATCCCTATTCTAGCTATTTTCGTCTTGCGAGATGGTCGTCAGATGGCGAGCGCCAGTGTACAGACTCTGGGGCGCAAGGGTGGGCGGGATCCATCTGTGACTCAGCAAATCCTGGATCGAGCAGATGTGATGCTTGCCAGGTACGTTCGGGCGCAGCTTGCCTTGGCCGGGTTGTCATTTGTCTTCTACAGTGCCTCGATGCTCATTCTACAATTTCCTTATGCGATCGCGTTGGGCCTTTTGGGAGGCACGTTGGAGTTTCTCCCGGCAATAGGTTGGATCGCCTCTGCTGTGGTTATTCTCACCATCGGCTTCCTGACTCACGCGCACTGGATTTGGATGGCCGCGTTACTGTTGCTCTGGAGGCTGGTGCAGGACTATGTGAATTCACCGCGAATCATGGGGAACAATCTGGAATTGCGACCACTGACGGTCCTGTTTGCTCTGATGGTGGGAGGCCAAGTGGGAGGAATTGCCGGCTTGTACCTCTCTGTACCGACCGTTGCCGTGCTGCGAATCGTGTGGCTGGGATGTTGCCCGCCCGATAAGTCGGCCGCGATGTCCCAACCGCTCGCGGCTGTAAAGGTATGAAAACTGCACACAAAAGACCAGAGAAATTCGGACCCTTTGGGAGGTTGAGATGCCGCGTTATTTGAGTGTTGAGAAGGTTCCGGTCGCCATCAGCTGTTACAAGTGTGGGGCGGGATTCGTATTCATCAATTACGACAAAATCGTTGAGTCGATGTGCGCACAGTGCTCGACTCCCTTGTTTCTACCCCATGAGTTGGAGGGCATAGCAGGCCAGAAAGAGCAATCGCGTCATCATTATTATAAAGTGAAAGGCTAGCGCATTGGCGTTAATCGGTTCCTAAGACAACAGACGTCGGTCCGCGAACCTAGGAGAGCGATGGACCCGGCTGAGACATTGCGCAATTCGAGGATGCAAACCGGTTTTCGGGGAATTCGGATCGAGATGCGAGCGCGTTGTAAACCGAGCGTGAGTGCTGGGGTTGGCATATCGGCTGCACTGGGAATCTGAAGGAAGGCCTCGACTCAAAGAAAGCGACGCGAATCGAGATGCGACACGAAAAGCATCGCGCCATGCTAATGCGGTGCGCAATTTTAGTTGCCTTTTTCCTGGCGACCAGTCTCTTGGCACTTTCCCAATCCACACCAGGGGAGCCCGCGAGCGAGTCCTATCCTTCGTTTTCTTCCAACCAGGACGAACCGTCCTGGAACTTCTCTTCATTTGGTTCGCTGACAACCGAGATGCTCGAGGAGCCCTATCACGCGCTCGCGCCCGGTCAAAGTCTCCACTGGTTCATCGCGAGCACACTCTCCCCGTCGCACATAGTAGGCGTGGCCTTCGTGTCCGCCGGTGGAACGGCGGTTAATCGACGAGAAGAGTACGGGGCACACTGGAACGGTTTTGGCGACCCCATGGGCACGGGTATGGCGACGAGCGCGGTGGGAAATGGAATTGAAGCAGGTCTCGGCGAAATTCTCCGAGAAGATCCACGCTATTTTCGTGCATCGCAAAAGCCGTTCAAGGCGCGCGTGGGGAATGTGGTGCGGCTCACGTTTTGTACCAGAGGCAGTGCCGGCAGCTTCGGGCCAGCCTATGCCCGCTATATGGGCATTGTTGGCAGTAACTTCCTCTCCAACACCTGGCGTGTTCCGAGTGAAGCCAATGCGCAGCGCGCGCTCCTGCGCTCGTCGGAAGTGAGCGCATGGCAGCGAATGCCTTTGCGGAGTTCTGGCCTGACCTGAAGAAGCACGTCCTCCCCAAGCGGAGTCGGGTTACGCAGAGGAGTCTTGAAAATGCGGAATGAAATCGGTCGCGAAAGATGCGCTCTCCGACGAACTTCGCGAGTTCTCCGAACAGATTGGGACTCAATGGTAGCATCCTCGAAGTTGTTCAACCCTTTGCGGTTGGCTGTCGACTTGCAAGTCAGATAGCTGACTGGGGTAGCAGGAGTAAAACCGATGACGAAACAGACTACTGAATCTCGATTGGATGCGCTTCATGACAGAATTCAATCAAGGCTGGATGAATTATTCGCCGATTTCAAGCAGCTCGAGACTGATTTGCAGGCAGCGCATCAGGCGAGCTCACGGGCCAGGAAGGATCGAATCGAAGGATTCAAACGAGCGTTGCAGGATCTTCTTCAAGCTGCGGACCGGGCCGACAGGGAGTGGAAGTGAAAAAGAAAGCGAATCGCCGGAGCAGGCTAATTTGTCTTACGGTCCTATTCTCCTCGATGGCGGGGCTAGCCGCTGAAGCCATGGCAACGGCCCACGATGCTATCCCGACGGGGGTTGAGGCGCTTTACTATGCAGGCTCGTACAGCGCGGCCGCGAAGGCGCTACAAACGGCAGTCGACCGCAGCCCGAACGACGCCTCACTGTACCATTGGCTCGCCCGCTGCTACTTCGAGATCCGTGATTTTGATCGCTCGATTTCGAACTGGGAGCGCGCCGTCGCCCTGAATTCCGCCCGCTCCGAGTACCACGATTGGCTCGGCCGGGCCTATGGCCGCAAGGCCGAGCAGGACGCTCATACCAAGATGGCTTCTGCTCTTTCCCTGGCGCGTCGGACTCACCACGAATTCGAGGTTGCCGTCCAGCTCGACAGTAGAAACATCGATGCTCAGCGGGACCTGATTAGTTTCATGGCGAGTGCTCCCAGCAACCTCGGAGGCGGGGAAGAACGCGCTATGAGCCAGATCGATGCTTTGTCTGCCGTGGATCCAGTCGAAGGGATGTTAGCTCGGGCGGATCTATACGCGGGGCGGAAGAAATTTGAGCAGGCAAGCGTCGAATATCAAAAGGTTCTCAAATCAGCGCCCGATCGCATTGATGCGTATTTCGAAGCTGCGGATTACTATCGCGACCGAGGTGACGCCGAACGCATGGACCAAGCCGTCAAGGCCGCATTCAAAGTCGCACCTTCCGATCGCCGGTTCAACTACTACCAGGGCGTGGCCCTGGTGCTGGCAAACAAAGATTCGGAGACCTCGGAAAAGGATCTGCGCGCATATATCAGCACAGTGCCGGACAATTCCGAACTCCCCTCGCGTTCCTCCGCTTACCAGTACCTCGGAAAGGTCTATGAAAATCGAGGCCAGGTCGACCTGGCAGCGGAGCAGTATAAGGCTGCATTAGCACTCGATCCAGAGAACAAAGCGGTGCGAGAGGCGTTGAAGGGGCTGCAAGAGAAATAGGATTTTTTCGAAGCTTTTCCCACAGCCAAGAAGTATCCCGTCCCGCACGGCGCTTCCAGGCCAGAAGATCCGTAGTTGATTGCAAGTTCGCGAGCTTCGCGAATTCACGACCCACGGGATTCGGTGATCTTATGTGCGCAAGCTGTTAAGAGTTTAGATTTGGACGTCGCGTTGCTGAACGAAGAACGGCCTCAAGGCAATCGTGCAACACACGAATCTGTGGCCGGCGAGGATCAGCGTATGGGTAACGTCGAGAGCTCAGCCAAGAGAACCGTCTACGCAAACCAGCCACGACGTTTCAGCCTCAAGAGCAGATCCTCGCGGGTGCAATCCTGGCGTTGGCATTGGTTCTCCCCCGTTGGAGAGTAAGTAACCTGCGTCGGGTGTCTTACAGACTTCAGTTGGTCAGGACGTTACAGGAGGAAGTATGACAAACGGTGATTTTGTCAAAGAGATGCAAAGGACTCTGCAAACGCAGCAAGAGCACGAAGATCTCGCAGTACGAAACAACTTTTCCAGCCCCAAAGTTTCGGAGAAGACGGTTCAGAGGAATTGGGGTGCAATTGTGGCTTGGGTGGAAGAAAGGGTGGCAGAGATCAATCAAGGATTGCCAGAACCCTTGCTCCGCTACGCGAAGCCAAAGGAGGAAGAATTCGATATCACGAACCGGGCCGCTACCATGAGCGTCATTGTGAGGGTTGAACCGAACGGAGATCTGGTTTACAAGGGGACCGCGGCCAGCGGTATGTTTAGTGCTCAAATAGCCGGAGATGAATTGAGGTATTCATGGGAAAGGACGACACCCACCCCCAGCATGAGGGTCACATTTGGCACCGTGGGAGTGGAGGTAACGCTTGAGGAGATAGGCGAATTGATCATTCGCTCGGTAGTTACGCCATAAAATCAAGGAAGCACGAAGAAGAAATTGACTGATCCCACTCACGCCGCAGGTTCTCTACGTCTAGGGTATATCCTCGCTTGCCATCCCGCAGGCGATGTTTCCGGATGCGCCACTTGAAATGGCCTGAAAACCGGCGCTGAAGACCATCCTTTCCGCGAAGTTCGCGAATTCGCGAAATTCTCGGCCACTTGTTTTGTGTTTCGCATCGTTTTCAATCGCTTACGGTTGGCCTTCGTGTTGCATGACGAATCGCAAGAGAGAGCGAAGAGGGAAGTTACAGGAGTGACGGACAACTCGCGATCCAATCAATTTGACAAACACAAGGAGAACAAATCATGGCAAAGCTGATAGTAGTTGGTTTCAAAAAAGACATGTACCGGGCATCACAGGTGCTCAACCAGTTGCAATCGATGAACGATGACTGGGTGGTCGACCTCCACGACGCAGTCGCTGTCTACCGCGACTACAACGGCAAGTTGCGCGTCGATCAGAGCTACCAGATGACGACCGGCGAAGGCGCCGCCTTTGGCGGTTTGATGGGCTCACTGATCGGGCTCACGCTCGCTGCTATCCCGTTCACTGGCGGGGCCAGTGCCGCCGCGGCCGGGGCCCTCGCGGCAGGGGCTGCCGCCGGCGCTGCCGTGGGAGCCGGGGCCGGCGCGATCGACGCCGCGTGGTGGAAGGATGAGTTCGGCATCCCTGACGAGTTCGTTAAGCAAGTTGGGGCAATGATCCAGCCCGGTGATTCGGCGATCTACGCGCTCCTGCGTACGGCGAATCCCGACATCGTCGCCGATCGATTCCGCGGCTACGGCGGCACGATCCTCAGCACCACCTTGAGTCGCGATCAGCAGACGAAGGTGGAGAAGGTTTTGACCAGTAGGGCAGCGTGAGCTGCCAAGTTGCACTTCCGTGAAATCACCGTAACTTTATGACCAAGGAGGAGATGAGACTATGACGATTGCAGAGATAAAAGCACACCGAGAGGAAATCGACGCGCGGTTGCATGAAGCGAAGGCACTGCTCGATGAGGTCGAAGCGCATGCCAAGAAGAACAAGGCCCAAGCGGAGATCGAAAGACTCAAGGCTCTGAAGGCGAAGAAGGAGGAGATCGAGAAGAGGTGGCATCGCCAGCTGAAAACAGCTGGCGAAGCGGCTCTGGCGCTGAAAGTCAAGAGCGAGATCGAGGCCGACCTGGAAAAGTTCAAAAACTCGTTGGCACAAATCGAGGCGGAGCTCAAAACTCAGGCAGCTGCGAATTGAGCCATTCTTGATACCCGGAGGCAGAAGCGCGCGTAAGGCGTAGCCTCAAAGAAAAGCCTAATCGGGATCAGTGTCGGCAGTCTGAGTAACTCGGCTGATCTGCCTAGAGGTCCGAGATCGGCTTCTCCTTGGATCAGCCGACTTTTGTAATTGGATGTTAAAGGCATGCAAAAACATTTCACAGCCATAGACAAGGAATCGAATGGCGAGATCGAGACAAGGACCGAGTCTCAAACTTCCGTATCTCGATTGGATGCACTTCACGACCGGATACAGTCAAAGCTCGATAAACTGCACGTTCATTTCAAACAGCCTGAAAACGACCTGCAAGATGCGAATCAGGCCAGCAAGCGGGCTCACGCACACGAGCCAAGCCGCACAGTTCCACGCGACCGCTGGCTATCGGTCGAAAAGACTGACAGTGGGGGCGCGCCCATCAATTGTCGTATGCGAGGAGTATTTTGGGGGACAACAGCTAGACCTCGATGATGGGGCGCTTTGCGTGGAATTGCTCGATCGCTTCGCGTCCGTTCTCGCTCGCCAGAATCGCGCTGATCCCCTCGCGCAATAACGGATGATCGTCTACCGTCAGAAGTCGAATTTGATTTACGGCAGCCATAACTTTCACCCCGCAGCTCAAACGCGTGACCGGGAATCTGTAGGCTTGCCATCGGGCGATCGATACGCCGTAGCCGCAGGAACCGTCAATTCAACCTCGGTGCCAGATCCGAGCCGGCTCCATAATTCGAGTTGCGCGCCAATCCTCTTGGCGTGCTCCCGCATTCCTTGCAGACCCCAGTGATTAGCGCGGCCACCCTTCTTAAGAACGTCCGGATCGACGCCACGTCCATCATCGCGAATCCGCAAGCGAAATACCTGCGAATCGTAGGTGATCTCCGCTTCGATATTGCGGGCTTCGGAATGAGTGAGGGCGTTGATCAGTGCCTCCCGCCCGATACGATATGTCTCCTCTCTGATGATGGGGTGCAACTCGAGGACAGTGCCCGTCGATGGCCAGATCGCGGCGGTCGCCCATGTACATGGACTGGCGCTCGTCACCACGAACGAAACACATTTCGTGGGCTTCGAAGGACTGACGGTCGAGAACTGGTCGAAGTTGGGTCCTCGCGCGAAAACGTAAAGTCGCGAAGAGTTGATTATCGGGCAATCAGGTTCCAAGGGCAAATGAGGTAACGACTCGGCAATGTCTTTGACAAGATGCGGTTAATGGCAAGGTAATTAACTTCGCAGGACTCGTTCTTCGATCTTGATCACGTTACTCGCCTGCAAGAGGTTCTCAGCTCTGCGTTTCGTTTGCAGATCCAGGAAAAGAGCCAACGAGGGTTGCGACTAGGAACAGGACGCAAACAGGGCACCACTCCAGCAAATCCAGCGGACGGTCGGACGCAGCGATTCAGCCTGGGCGTGGAAGTTCAGCAAGCCAATCCGGACTGCATCTGAAGCGAACTTTTCTGTCACAACGCGGCGGCGTTTGATTTCGCAGACTCTCCGTCTACGTCTCTGGTTTGACGAGCCATTCAGCATCATTCGGCGACTACTGCCTGAACAGCTGACGGAGTTCATATACCTGACCCGCCACCGTTGTAGGAATTCGATATATCTTGGCTTCCAAGTGATCTTCAGTGAGTCCTACATTTCCATCAGAGATCGCATCAGCCGATCCAGTTGAACACAGCTTCTCTGGCAAGAATGTTTGCCCGCAAACCCGGTTCAAGCAGTGCCAGTAAATGCCCACGCCAACTACTTGAGTGAGTGTTCCCTGGAAACACGCGGGGCAGATGGATCCACTTTTCATGTTCCGAACCTCTTACTCACAAATGGGCAAGCGTATCTCCAAAGACTTCGGACTAATAAGTACGCGTGATTTCAGTAGCTTTCGCCAAACCCCTCGGTGAGGTGGGACCTTAGTTCCTGACGATACTTCGTCAATTTGGCGAGTCATCACGAAAGTTAGGGAGCGGCTCTTGGTGCAGAGAAGCCAAAGCCGAATCCGGCCCAGCGCGATCTCCCGCGCCGGTAGCCAGCCTCGAGGAATGGCCCGTTAAGCAGCTTCGGTGTTTTTGTTGCCAAGCGGTTTTCAGGGCACGCAATGCGTACAGAGCATCTTCAAGAGCTTCTTTTTCTTCAAGGCTGCCTTGAGAACAGTTCTCGTGCCCGGGCGAGAATGGCTTTTTCGGCTTGGCGACTCGCTGCGGAGTAGTGCTTTGTTGGGCTTAGAAGTGGCAGCTCTGTACAGAGCCTTCCAGCTAGACATCGCACAAGGGGGAAATTGCGTTTCCAACTCCAAACGGTATGGAAGTCGAATGTGCTCGAGGTTTGGGGCTGACGTTTGATTTCTGTGAATGGGAACTCATATTGACTCTAGCCCAAATTTCTATTCTCGTCGAGATTCACTGGGAACCAATGCATGACCGCAAATTGACTATCCTGAAACTAATCCCCAACTGAGCGCCGTTGCGCCAGCGGTCTGTGGGAATTCACCAGCAGCAGGATAGCTGAAGCAAAGGCCATCGAGGCAGACAAATAGAACGGGATGCTTGGACCATACCTTTTCCATAGTCCGCCGGTTATCAGGCTCGCCAGCAAGGTGGTCACGCTGGTGACAAAGAAGTAGATGCCTAGCGCGCGTCCACGCATGTCCCAGACGACCGTTTCAACCACGAGGGCTTTCAACACCGGCTGCGAGAGCGCATAGTAAAGCCCATACAGCGCCATCACGATCCAGATGGCGAGTGTAGAAGGCGCTCGTCCAAAAACAAAATACACTGTAGAGAAGATGAAAAAGCCGATGGCGGCGATCCAATGACGCGAATAATGATCGCTCAACCAGCCGGCGGGCCAGGAGCCCAGGGTGTAGGTGACGTTGAACACGAGGCCCAGTAGAGGGGCCAGCACTATGCTGATGCCAATGCTCTGCGCCCTCATTACCAAGAACATATCGCTCGAATTGCCGAGCGAGAAAAGCGTCACCGCAGTGACTACTACGTAAAAGGAGGTAGGCAGCGCAACGGATCCCTTAGGCTGTATCGCTTTCGTCTTTTCTAATTGCGCGATCGCGGGTGTGCGTCCTTTTTCCTTTATTCCGAACACGGCGACGAGAATGGCCAGGGTTCCCGGTAGAGCCGCCGCCCAAAACACAATTCGAATGCTGTAGCGCGTCAGCAGAAAAAGCGCGGCAAGCGGCCCAGCAATGGCGCCTGCCGAGTCCAGCGATTGAATTAGTCCGTAAGCCGACCCGAGATTTTCCTTCCCCACTGCCTCGGCTACCATTACATCTCGCGGAGCGCCCCGTAGTCCCTTTGCGACCCGATCAGCAAACCGAATCACCAGAATCTGCCACCACGCTGTCGTTAGCCCAAGTATTGGCTTGATCGCATTCGCTACAGCGTAGCCTCCGACCACCAGCGGTTTGCGGCGAGAAATCCGATCAGTGACATATCCGGAAAAAAGCTTTGCCAAGGAAGCCACGCTCTCCGCGACGCCCTCAATAAGTCCTAATTGCGCTGGTCCCGCGCCAAGCGAGGTCAGAAATGCCGGCAAGACCCAATATGCCATCTCGGTAGCGGTGTCGTTGAAAAAAGAAGTGAGACCAAACGCGTAGGTTTCGCGCGCAACCGAAGGCCTGCGCTCGGAGGATTCAGAAGCCATAGTTTCGCTGCATTTGGCAGAGTTCGTGGAAGCAGTCTTTAGAATACTGCTTTCAGCAGTTGTGTCTTCAGCCATCGTAACGAGCTACTCGTGCGTGATAGTGACACGAACCTCGATTTGGCCTGTTGGAGGTCCACTACTAAACTCCATCACGCCGCGGCCCCCTAGGTTCGAGGAGATTAAGTACCTGATCGCCGGGCAGGTCAGCCATTCCGCCTTGGGATCATATTTCTCCTTCCACTGTGCATAGACGTATAGGTTTTCATGATCGAACTTATAATGTTGCCCCGGATGAGCGGATATTCTGAAAGGTTGTCATTCATGATCAGGAAGACGTCGCCGCCGTAGGAGGTGGGCATAACGAAGTTCACAGCCACTTCACTCTCCTTATGCATGCCCCTCGCTATCTCGGTAACTAGTGAACCTTTCGTATTCGTCCAGTGCGACATGATACCCACAAAGGCTTGGCAAGTTCGAAACCCGCTCAACCGGAATATTGGACGGTTCAATCTTTGCGATCCAAGGCGGTCCAGTAGACATAACTCGCACCGAACTCGCCGATTCTCCGAACTCCTGGTGGGGTGTGCATGTGCGCTTCCGCTATAGTTTCAAACTTGGCATGGGATGTCATTGCGCGTCAGCAGATTAGGGTTTTGGCGAATAGCAACTAGATCGGGCGAGCAGGATTTTATCGTCAAAGTGACGGAATAGTGCCAAAGGATACATTCCGATTCTCGTTTTACCCTCAGGACGTTAAAAGGCAATGCCCTGCAAGCTCGGCAAAACAAAATATCCGTACAGATTCTGAACCGTGTAGATTGCTTGCCACAAAGGATGTTGCTTGAGTGCCTTGCACTTCCAATACT
>Ga0187778_10002792_pt1 | contig 11859 bp, 15 predicted proteins | sample 1015_Q2_SP5_20_M_FD_132418 | JGI IMG/M metagenome (GOLD analysis project Ga0187778, IMG submission 132418) | Tropical peat soil microbial communities from peatlands in Department of Meta, Colombia - 1015_Q2_SP5_20_MG | ecosystem: Environmental > Terrestrial > Soil > Wetlands > Peat | place... | reverse complement strand
GACGAGCGCGAGCAGACGCTCAACCAGCTGCTCGTCGAGATGGACGGCTTCGAGCTGAAGGACAACATCATCCTGATCGCCGCGACGAACCGCCCCGACATCCTCGACCCGGCTCTGCTCCGCCCCGGGCGCTTCGACCGGCAGATCGTGGTCGACCGCCCCGACCGCAAGGGCCGGCAGCAGATCCTAGAGGTGCACACGAAGGGCAAGCCGATCGCCAGGGAGATCGACCTCGACGTGCTCGCCGCCTCGACGCCGGGCTTCACCGGCGCCGACCTCGCGAACGTGATCAACGAGGCCGCCCTGCTCGCCGCCCGCCGCGGCGAGAAGACGATCGGCCAGAACGAGCTCGAGGAAGGGATCATGCGCGTGATCGCCGGTCCCGAGAAGAAGTCGCGGCTCTTCTCCGAGGAGGAGCGGAAGATCACCGCATACCACGAGATGGGCCACGCCCTCGTCGGCTTCTACCTCAAGCACACGGACGAGGTGCACAAGATCTCGATCGTCAGCCGCGGCCAGGCGCTCGGCTACACGATCTCGCTGCCGGCGGAGGATCGCTACCTCACGACGAAGAGCGCGCTGATGGACCAGATGGCGATGACGCTCGGCGGCCGAGCGGCCGAGGAGCTCGTCTTCCACGAGGTCACGACGGGCGCCGCGAACGACCTCGAGAAGGTCACGCACACGGCGAAGCAGATGATCATGCGCTTCGGCATGAGCGAGAAGCTCGGCCCTCGCGTCCTCGGCCGCAACCACGACCTCCCGTTCCTCGGCCGCGAGATGGGCTCGGAGCCCGACTACTCGGACGAGATCGCCCGTGAGATCGACGACGAGATCCGCCGCGTGATCGAGGAGGCGCACGACACCGCGGCGCGCGTCCTGCGCGAGCACATGGACGAGCTGCACAAGCTCTCCGGGCTCCTGATCGAGCGCGAGACGATCGACAAGGATCAGTTCGAGCGGCTGCTCGCCGGGGAGTCGGAGGAGTCGGTCTTCCCGGAGGAGGTCGCGACGCCCGAGCCGGAGCCGGAGCGTGCGCCCGAGAAGAAGCCGAGCCTCAAGCCTTCACCTCGCACTATCCCCGGCGCTGCGATGCAGCCGCCGCCCGATCCCGCCGCGTCCTGACGCCCCCACGCCCGTTCGTCCCGGACGGCTTCGTCCCGCCCGCCCCGCCCGCGGCCGACGACTTCGTGCTCGAGCCGCTCCGCGCAGAGCACAACCTGCGCGACTACGCGGCCTGGTCGTCGAGCATCGACCACATCCACGCCACGCCCGGATTCGCGGAGCGGACGTGGCCGCACGCGATGTCGTCCGACGAGAACCTGCGGGATCTCGAGGCGCACGAGCGCGACTTCGAGGCGGGCGCCGGGTTCACGTACACGGTCCTCGACCCGTCGACCGACGAGGTGATCGGCTGCGTCTACGTCTACCCGAGCGAGGCCGGAACCCACGACGCAGCCGTGCGCTCGTGGGTGCGCGCCGCGTGCGCGCACCTCGACGTGCCTCTCTGGCAGGCGGTCTCCCGCTGGCTCGCGACCGAGTGGCCGTTCGCCGCGGTGGAGTACGCGCCACGCGAGGGCCTGCGCTCCTGAGAGCGCAGGCCCGACCGCGTCACGCTAGGCGGGGATGACGGTAACGTCGGTCGCCTCGGGCCCTTTCGTCCCCTGGCGCTCTTCGAACGTCACACGTGCGCCCTCGGGCAGGGTCTTGAAGCCCTGACCGACGATCCCCGAGTGATGGACGAACAGATCCTTCGATCCGCCGTCCGGGGCGATGAAGCCGTAGCCCTTCGTCTCGTTGAACCACTTCACGGTGCCGGTTGCCATATGGAATACACCTCCCTCACTCCTTCACGAACGGGTAGAGAGGTGCTGCGCACTCCCGGTACTCGCTCTAGGTCTCCGTCGGCCAGGGTAGCAGGGGCCGGCACGTCCGAGCACGACCGGTTCGCTGGTCGATGCCTCGGTCTCGCGCGGCCGGTGCGCGGGCTAGCCGCGCGGGTGACGGAGCGTGTCGACTGCGAGCGCGGCGAGCGCGACCGCGGCCCCCGCGCCCGCGATCTGGACCGCGACGCCGCCGTGATGCCCGATGTCCGTCGCGGCGAGCACGAGAGCGGCGAGCGCGAGGCCGCCGAGGCAGAGCGCGATCTCAGCTGCCAGCCGCCGCAGGTGCCGTCCCGCCTCCGGGGCGGCAACCTCGCGTCTCAGCTCCGCCGACCAGCAGGCGAGCTCGGCGGTCGCGAGCAACCCGGCGCCGAACAGCGCTGCTCGGGTGTCGACAGGCGGGTGCTCGAGCACGAGGTGGAGCGCGTAGGCCGACCCCAGCACTGCGATCGAGGTCGCGACGACTGCGGTGCGCGCGGCCGCCGTTCCCAGCGCGAGCATCACCAGGCCTGCGAGCCCGACGCCGAGGACGGGGCTGGTCTGCTCGCCGTGCGACAGGAGCGCCGGCCACACGGCGAGCCAGGCGGCCAGGGCGACGGACGACGTTCCGGCGGCTAGCGCCTGACGGGTGCGGCGTGACGCCTGAATGCCGTCACCTCCTCGATCCGCGGGCCGAGCGGCTCGTCCCCCTGCCAGCGGCCGACTGCGACTCCGATCCTCGTGAAGCGCGAGACGAGTTCTTCGCGCTGGAGCCGCCAGAGCCGGTAGGCGAGCCTGTCGTCCTCGGTGGGGCCGGGCTCGACGATGTCGAGCGGCGAGACCTCGAGCACCGCGACGTCCCGGCCGCGGGCGCGCAGGTCGAACAGAGCCGCCAGCCCGCGCGGGTCGAGGAGCGGCGTGACCGCGACGACCAAGGCGCGGGGAGGCAGCGTCCGTGCGGGGATCACGCTCGCGTCCTTCCACGCATAGGTGAACACGACCTCGGTCTCGAGCAGCGCGTCGACGAGGCGATAGCGCTGGACGAGGCCGCCGCCGGGCTCGAGCCAGCGGAGCGTTCCCCCGAGCGCGACCAGAGCCACTCGGTCGCGGCGCTCGAGGTAGTGCGTTGCGAGCGTGGCGGTGGCGCGGACCGCGCGGTCGAGCACGCCCGCGTCGAGCCGGCGCGCGTCGACGAACGTGTCGAGGAAGAGAACGACGTCCGCGTTCCTTTCCGGATGCCGCTCGTTGACGACGAGGTCCGCCCGGCGCGCGCTCGCTCGCCAGTTGACGGCGCGGACACGGTCGCCCGGCACGAACGGCCGCAGGTCGGCGAACTCGAGCCCGTCGCCCTTTGTGCGCGCTACCTCGCTGCCGATCGCAGCCTGGGTCGAGAGGGGCGAGACCAGGCGGCGCAGCGTCTCGGGTCGCGGGTAGACCCGAAGCCGCTCCATCGTGCCGACCCGTTGCTCCCACGAGAAGAGGGCGAGCGAGTCGGCAGCTCGGAGCCGGACGTCGCCGAGGTGGTACGAGCCCCAGCTGGGACACGCGAGCCGAAGCGGCACCTCCTCCGGCTCGTCCGGTACGAGGTGGAGCGACGCGGGGAGGACGTCGCCCACCACCGAGATCGCAGGTGGAACGACCGCGTACACCTCCACGCGCGCGATCGGCTCGAACGTCCTGACGGCGAGCGTCGCGTCGAGAACCTCGCCCTCGAGGGCTCGCTCGCGCTCCAGCGTGAGGCTGGCGCGGAGACGCGGCGGTCGGTCCGCCAGCGTCGCGAGCCCGAGGACGAGCGCGAACGGGGCGGCGAGCGCGACGATCTCCGGCCGGCGGGCTGCGAGCGCTCCGACGAGGCCGAGAGCGCACAGGAACCCGTACGCCGCCAGTCGCGGTGACGCCCGGCGCTTCACGCCGTCGGCTGCGTGACGTCCTCGGCTTTCGGCGTCGGCACGGTGTCGAGCACCTCGCGCACGACGTCCTCGGCAGCCAGTCGCTGCACCCAGAGCTCCGGCTTGAGCACGAGCCGGTGGGCGAGCGCCGGCACCGCCACCGACTTCACGTCGTCCGGCGTCGCGTAGTCGCGGCCGGCGAGCGCGGCCTTGCAGCGCGCGAGCTTGAGCAGCGCGAGGCTGCCGCGCGGGCTCGCGCCCACCGAGGTGCTGGAGCTCTGGCGTGTTCCCTCGACGAGGCCGACGATGTAGCGCCCCACGCTCTCGGAGACGTGAACCTGCTCGACCGCGGCCTGCAGCTCCAGCAGCGCCTCGCGCGTGACGACCGGATCGAGCTCGAGCTCGTCCGCCTGCCGCTCCATGCGTCGTTCGAGCATCGACCACTCGTCGTCCGCAGCCGGGTAGCCGAAGCTCGTGCGGAGGAGGAAGCGGTCGAGCTGCGCCTCGGGCAGCGGGTAGGTGCCCTCGTACTCGATCGGGTTCTGGGTCGCGAGCACGACGAACGGCCGCTCGAGCGGGCGCGTCACGCCGTCGCTCGTCACCTGGCGCTCCTGCATCGCCTCGAGAAGCGCGGCCTGTGTCTTCGGCGGAGCGCGGTTGATCTCGTCGGCCAGGAGGAGGTTGGCGAAGACTGCGCCGGGACGGAACTCGAAGTCCGCGTCGCGCTGGTTCCAGATCGACGAGCCGGTGACGTCGGCCGGCATCAGGTCCGGAGTGAACTGGACGCGCGCGAAGCGCAGCTCGAGGACCTGCGCGAACGAGCGCGCCGTCAGCGTCTTCGCGAGGCCCGGGTAGTCCTCGATCAGGACGTGACCGTCTGCGAGCAGGCCGATCAGGACGAGCTCGAGCGCCTCCCGCTTCCCGACGACCGCCCGCTCGACCTCGTCGAGGATCCGGGCGCCGAGCTCGCGAACGGCTTCGATCTTCATCCGAGCCCCTCCAGCGTGCTCAGGGTCCGATCGAGCGTGACGGCGTCGATGCCGAGCTCGTGCCGGTGCTCGGGGGGCTGTCGATCGGGCCGGACGAGGTCCCAAGCCTCCGGGCCGAGAAGCTCGGACGCCCGTTCCGGCTGGTCCGCGAGGCTGACGCCGTGACGCACCACGAGGATCCCGCTCGCGACCTCGCGGAGGGTCGGGACGAGGCGCACGTGGAGGTCCCACGCACTCTTGCGCGCGAGGGCGACCTCGTTCTCGAGCCGGACGAGCTGCGCCACGCGCTCGGGCTGACGCGGGGTCCGGCGCAGACCCTGGTCGAAGAGCGACGGCCCCGCCGGGCGCAGGGACCGCGCCAGCGTGAGGGAGAGCAGGCCGAGAGCCTCCGCGGCCGCGACGACGACGAAGACATGAACGGCGGGCGCGGCCCGGCCCGGCGCGACGTAGGCGACGACTGCGACGACCGCGGCCTCGAGCCCGATCAGCACTGCAGGCCCGATCAGACGCCGGCTCACGCCGGCAGGCCAGCCGTGATCGCCTGCGCGTGGGCCTCCGCTCGCGCTGCATCCGCCGCATGGAGGTCGGCCCGAATCAGCTCGAGCAGCGTGATCGACTCCTTCTTCATCTCCCCACCGATCTCGTGTGACGAGAACTTCGCGTCCTCGAAGAGCTGCGTCAACCGCGCTGCGTGCCGGGCTCCGACCTCGAGGTCGATCAGGATCCGCTGGAGGTACTCCTCCGGCGCGTCGGAGGGTCGGCGCGGCACGCCGAACGCGGCGAGGGCGCGCTCGAGCCTCGCGTACGCGGCGATCACCGCCTTCCGCGGATCGGGCTCCGCGCGCAAGTCGTCCAGCGTCTCCGACAGGACGTCTGCGAGCGAGCGCGCCAGCGACGGTCCGAGCTCCGGCGGCTCGCGCTCGCGGCGGCGGGAGCGAGAGGCGAGGATCGCTGCAAGGGCTGCGATACCCGCCGCCGCGAGGACGATCGCGACGGGCGTCGCGGCGAAATGCGGCTCGTAGCCGGTGTGTGCCCTGGCGGGAGCTCGGGCCGGTGGGAGCAGCGTCGGTCGACCGCTGGAGCTGCGCGGCTGATGCGGCGCGACGCGGAAGCGGGCGACGAGGGCGGCCAGGAGCAGTGCAAGGACGATCAGAGCCTGCCAGCGCCGTGCGCGTCGCTTCCGCAGCTGCTCCGCGGTCTGTGTGCGGAGGTAGCCGAAGTAGAGAAGGGCGGCGGCGATCGCGAGCAGGACGGCGCCGACGAGCAGCAAGCTGACGATCGTGTCGAGAAGCTCACGCGACGGTTGTCGCGTCTCGCTCGAGCCCGGCGGCGTGCCGGCGGCGGAGGCGACGGCGACGATCGCCAGGAGAGCCGCGAGCGCGAGTAGCACGAGGCCCGCTCGTCGCCGGCGCTGCCCGTCCCGGTCGGCGCTAACGTGCATCGCCTGATGAGACGCGTGCCACTCGAGGAACGTTTGCAGAGGCCGGCCGTGATGGGTGTGCTCAACATCACGCCCGACTCGTTCTCCGACGGAGGCGACCATCTCGACCCGTCGGCCGCGATCGCCTCGGGCCGGCGGATGCTCGAGGAGGGGGCGGCGATCCTCGACGTCGGCGGCGAGTCGACGCGACCCGGCTCGAGGTCGGTCTCGGCCGGGGAGGAGCTGGAGCGAGTGCTTCCCGTGCTCGAGGGGCTGCATGACACCGCGCTGTCGATCGACACCTCGAAGGCCGCCGTGGCCCGGCGCGCGCTCGAGCTCGGAGCCGAGCTCGTGAACGACGTCACGGCGCTGCGCGGCGATCCCGAGCTGGCCGGCGCGGTCGCCGAAAGCGGCGCCTACCTGTGCCTGATGCACATGCAGGGCGTGCCCGAGACCATGCAGGCCGCCCCGCGTTACGAGGACGTCGTCTCCGAGGTGGCGGCGTTCCTCGAGGAGCGGCTCGCGTTCGCGGTCGAGCAGGGAGTGCGCGAAGAGCTCGTGTGCCTGGACCCCGGGATCGGCTTCGGCAAGACGCCGGAGCAGAACCTCGAGCTCGTGAACAGGCTCGACGAGATCGTCTCGCTCGGCCGTCCGGTGCTCATCGGCCTCTCCCGGAAGAGCTCGCTCGCCCGGGCGCTCGGCAGCCCGGACGGAACGGTCGGAAGCGACGCTGCGTCGGTCGGGGCAGCAGTGGCCGCATTCGACCGTGGTGCGTCGATCTTCCGCGTCCACGACGTCCGCTCCCACGTCGAAGCGCTGGCCGCCGCCGCCGCCGTGGAGCGCGCCGCGCTGCCGTGAAGACGATGACGATCGAGCTCTCCGGGCTGGAGCTCTTCGGCTACCACGGGGTGTTGACGGAGGAGCGCGAGCAGGGCCAGCGGTTCCTCGTCGACCTCCAGCTCGAGCTGGCGGATCGGACCGCGGGGAGCACCGACCGGATCGAGGACGCCGTCGACTACCGCGCCGTGGTCGCAGCGGTGCGCGAGGTCTCCGCCGGTCGGGCGTTCCAGCTGCTCGAGGCCCTCGCGTCGAGCCTGGCCGACGAGCTGCTCGCCCGGTTCGAGCTCGACCGCGTGCGCGTGCGGGTGCGCAAGCCCGACGTGCGGCTCGAGCTCCCGGTCGAGCACTCCGCAGTGATCGTCGAGCGCAGCCGGAGCTGAGGCCGGCGACGGCTCAGACGCCTCGTCGCGCGCCCGGGCTGTAAGGTCCCGCCCCGTGACCCGCGCGTATGTCGGGCTGGGGGGCAACCTCGGCGACCGCGAAGGCCTCATCCGGCGCGCACTCGTCCTCCTCGCAGAGCGGTCGAGGATCGAGGTGCTCCTCGTCTCCTCGCTGCGCGAGACCGATCCGGTCGGATACCTCGACCAGCCGCGGTTCCTGAACGGCGTCGCGATGATCGAGACCTCGTTGCCGGCGCCGGCGCTGCTCGAAGAGCTCCTCGCAGTCGAGCGCGCGCTCGGCCGGACGCGAAACGGCCATCGCAACGGCCCGCGCACGATCGACCTCGACCTCCTCCTCTACGGCGATCTCGTCGTCGACGAGCGCGGCCTGACGCTGCCTCACCCGCGCCTGCACGAACGGGCGTTCGTCCTCGAGCCGCTCGTGGAGCTCGATCCGAAGCTCGAGATTCCCGGGCGCGGGACGGTCTCGGAGCTGCTCGCGGAGCTACACTCCGCCGCATGATCCAGTTGCCCGCCAACGCGGCCGGCGAGGGGCGCGCATGAGCCATCTCGACGAGCTCGACGAGTTCGAGGCGGAGCTCGAGCTGCGGCTGAAGAAGGAGTACACCGCCGTCTTCGGGCTGTTCCGCTACTGCATCCTCACCCAGGACGCCACGTATCTCTGCAACCGGCTCGACCTGAAGGCGGTGCCGCAGGCGAGCTATCCGTTCTTCCACATCCAGATGGAGGACGTCTGGGTGTGGGACAAGAACCGCCCTACGAGGATGATCCCGCGCGCCGAGGTCTACACGTCCGGCGACGTCACGGTCGAGGAGCTCCGCGGCGAGGGCGACGAGCCGCGGCTCACGCCGGAGGCGCTCGCCGAGCGGATCGGCGAGTTGCCGCTCGGCGACGACGACCAGCAGTAGCGGGCGAGACTTTGTGGCTCTGAGCCACAAAGTGTCTGGTTGACTGTGCCGATGCTGCTCGCCGTCGACGTCGGGAACACGCAGACCGTGCTCGGCCTCTACGAGGACGGGCGCCTCGACGATCACTGGCGCCTCGCGACCGAGCTGACGCGGACGGGCGACGAGCTCGGCGTCCTCCTCGGGGGCCTGCTCGATCTCGACGCGGTCGACGGGATCTGCCTCGCCTCGACGGTGCCGGCGCTCGTGCGGGAGTGGGAGCGCCTCGCCGAGCGCTGGGCCGAGGCGCCGCTGCTCGCCGTCGGCCCTGGTGTGAAGACGGGCATCCCGATCCGCTACGACGATCCCCGCGAGGTCGGGCCCGACCGGATCGTCAACTCCGTCGCGGCGAAGACCCGCTACGGCGCGCCGTGCATCGTCGTCGACTTCGGCACGTCGACGAACTTCGACGTCGTCTCGCCGGAGGGCGAATACGTCGGCGGCGTGCTCGCGCCTGGGATCGAGATCTCGATGGACGCACTGTTCGCCCGAGCGGCGCGGCTCGTGAAGGTGGACTTCAGCGCGCCGGCGACGGTGATCGGGAAGACTACGGTCGGCGGCCTCCAGTCGGGACTCGTTTACGGCTTCGCGGGCCAGGTCGACGGCATCGTCGGCCGGATCCGCCGCGAGCTCGACTCGCCCGACGCACCGGCTGTCGCAACGGGAGGGCTCGCCGACCTCATCGCGCCGCACACCGCGACGATCGTCCGCGTCGACCCGTTCCTCACGCTGGAAGGCCTCCGCCTCGTCTGGGAGCTCAACGCCTGAGGTGATCGACCCCGGCCGCTACGTCCTCTTCTGCGGCGCTGCGCTGGCGCTGCTCCTCGTTCCCGGGCCGGCCGTCCTCTACATCGTCACGCGCTCGATCCACCAGGGGCGGCGAGCCGGGATCGTCTCGGTGCTCGGGATCCACCTCGGCACCCTCGTCCACATCACGGCGGCGACGGTCGGGCTGTCGGCGCTGCTCGTCTCGTCTGCGACGGCGTTCTCGGTCGTCAAGTACGCGGGCGCCGCCTACCTGATCGGGCTCGGGCTCTGGACGCTGCTCTCGCGGACGAGCGACACCGAGATCGTGCTCGGCGGCGAGCGGACGCTGCGTCGAGTCTTCGCGCAGGGGATCGTCGTCAACGTGCTGAACCCGAAGACGGCGCTCTTCTTCCTCGCGTTCCTGCCGCAGTTCGTCGACCCGCACCGAGGTCATGCCACGGTCCAGATCGCCCTGCTCGGACTGACGTTCGCCGGCCTCGGCATGGTCACGGACTCGCTCTGGGCGCTGGCGGCGGGAACGGCGGGGGAGGTGCTCCGTCGCTCGCGTCGCTTCGCCCAGGTACAGCGCTACGTGAGCGGAACGGTGTTCATCGGCCTGGGCGTGGTCACGGCCGTCGCCGGCTCGCACCGCTCGTCCAGCTAGCGATCCGGGCGCGCAGGCGCGCGACGAGCGACGGACCGCGCGCCGCGGCGGCGGCTCGCTCTCGGGCGGCGTCCTGCCTCGCCCAGGCGCGGTGCTTCATCGAGCGCGTGGCGTACCGCGGCTTCCAGTAGACCGGGCGGGGAGGCATCAGCGAGATGATGACCGCGGCCGCCGCTGCACGCTACGTGAAGACTCCCGTGAGGAGCGCGCCGCGGGCGGAGCCGGGCTTGGCCCGGCGGGAGCCCAACTGACGAGCGCTCCGATGCACGACGCGGAAGAAGGGGGCTCGTGGGGGAAACATGGTTTCCCCCACGTCTAGCCGCCGCCGTAGATCGAGATCGGCAGCTCGAGCGTCCTCTCGTCGCCGTCCGGCAGCTCGGCCTCGAGCTCCTCCAGCACAGCAGCTGCGCCCGGCGCCGCGGCGAGGAGGCGCCGCTCGACCTCCTCCGTCGAGTCGAGCAGGACGATCTCCTGCTTGAACTGGCGCGGGAAGCGGCCGCGGCCGAGGTACCAGCCGTAGAACTTCTTCAGGAAGCCGACCGCGCGGCGCTCGCCGAGCTCGCGCACCGTCTCGCGCACGAAGAGGATCAGCTCGGCCGCGACCTCCTCGCGCGACGGCTCGGGCGCCTCTCCGTCGACCATGTCCCGCAACGCCCACGGGTTCCCCTGCGCGCCGCGGCCGACCATCACCGCCTCGGCGCCGGTGGTCGCGAGCACTGCCTGCGCCCGCGCGCGCGAGGTGATGTCGCCCGACGCGACGACCGGCACGTCGACGAGCGAGACCAGCTCAGCAGTCAGGGTGTGGTCCGCGACGCCCGTGTACATTTGGCGGGCCGAGCGCGGGTGGAGGGTGAGCGAGGCAGCGCCCGCCTCGACGAGCCGCGGACCGACGACGAGGCATGCGCGCGACCCGTTCTCGAGCCCGCGCCGCATCTTCACGGAGACGGGCACGTCGACGGAACGCGCGATCGCGTCGACGATCCGGCAGGCGAGGTCGGGCTGCTCGAGCAGCGTGGCGCCGGCGCCGGTCTTCGTCACCTTGCGGACCGGGCAGCCGAAGTTCACGTCCACGACGTCCGCTCCCGTGGCCTCGACGAGGCGGGCGGCGTCGCCCATCGCCTTGGGGTTCGAGCCGAAGAGCTGGATCGCGAGCGGATGCTCGTCGGCCGCGACGCGCAGGTAGCCGAGCGTCCGCTCGTTCCGGTGCTCGATCCCGGCGCAGCTCACCATCTCCGAGCAGACGAGCCCGGCTCCGAAGCGTCGCCCCTGGCGCCGGAAGGCCTGCACGCTGACGCCTGCCATCGGCGCGAGCACGAGCCTCGTGGGGATCTCGACGGGCCCGATCGCCCAGCTCTGGCGGAGGTCGATCGCCATGCGCACATCGTACGGTCAGCCGCCCGCAGCATCGGTGCTCGACACGGTGCACAGCCTGTTACAAGCCTGTCACAAGGTCGTCACTGGCCCGGGTGCGATCGGCGGGCCGCGCGGGTTGCCGTCGCCCGAGTCGCGAGCTACCATTCCCGCCCTGCGTGGCGCGAAGCGCCGCGCTTGTGTTTCGAGGAACCTGTCTGGAGGCCGTGTGAAGGACGTAATCCTCACGCCTGAGGGCTACGAGAACCTGAAGCAGGAGCTCGATCTCCTGCGCACCGACAAGCGCCGCGAGATCGCCGAGCGCATCCGCGTCGCGCGCGAGTTCGGCGAGATCGCCGAGAACGCCGAGTACGACGACGCGAAGAACGAGCAGGCGATGCTCGAGCACAAGATCGCGCAGCTCGAGGAGCGTCTGCTCCATGCACGCGTGATCGACACGAACGACGTCGACACGAGCGTCGTCTCCGTCGGCTCGGTCGTGCGGCTCCGTGACGTGGATGCGAAGGAGACGATCGAGTACTTCATCGTCGGCTCCGCCGAGGCGAACCCGGCCGAGCGCAAGCTGTCGAACGAGTCGCCGGTCGGCCGCGCGATCATCGGGCGCAAGAAGGGCGAGACCGTCGAGGTGCTCACCCCGCGCGGCTCCACGCTGAAGTTCAAGATCATGGAGATCAAAGCGGCCTAACGGCTTTCGCGGGTGCGCACGCGGTCAGCCTGCGCATGCGCGCACGG
>Ga0187778_10002791_pt1 | contig 11859 bp, 6 predicted proteins | sample 1015_Q2_SP5_20_M_FD_132418 | JGI IMG/M metagenome (GOLD analysis project Ga0187778, IMG submission 132418) | Tropical peat soil microbial communities from peatlands in Department of Meta, Colombia - 1015_Q2_SP5_20_MG | ecosystem: Environmental > Terrestrial > Soil > Wetlands > Peat | place... | reverse complement strand
GTAAGATTCGCCTGGTGCGCGTAAGCATAATGGAAGTTACTCGCGATCGGCAGCGTGAACGGCAAAATCGGCAGCGGGAATCCCGCCTGCAAATACGCTTGATTCGCGAAGATCGAGCCCGCAGCCGTCGGATTGAATCTCTGCTGGCTCGGCTCATAGAACATGTTCGGCAGTGCGTTCAAGACTCCCTGGAAAATAGAAGAGCCATTCAGATTGGTGGGCCCGTCTAGTCCGCCGCCGCAGAACCCTGGAGGAGTCGGGCCCGCAGGCGCTGGAATGAGCGGGCATGCGGTGGGTGTGCCTCCCGCAGATAGCAATTGCACGGAGCGGCCTCCGTCGGCGGTTACCGCGTCGAATGCCGTCGCTAACAGCGGATGGTCGTAAAATATTCCATAACCCGCGCGAATGACCGTCTTGCCGTTCCCAGAAGGATCCCAGGCCAAACCAAAGCGCGGAGCTACGTTGTTGTAGTCCCGCGGAATGCCTTCGGTCACGCCAAGCGCCTTCTCCGCCGCGACGTTCACGGCCGTCGCCGGAGTAAAGCGCGGACTGAGCTCCACGTCATACCGCACTCCATAGTTGAGAGTCAGATGACGATTCAGCCGCCAGCTGTCCTGAAGAAAGAACGCCATCGGTACGTTGTCGAAAGGCTGGTTGGAAGTTCCAATGCCCTGAATGTAAGAAGTGGGGACGCCCAGCCCGTAGGACTGCAGGGCGGTCGTGCCCGGCATGGAAATTTCTCCCGTAGTGCACGGTGCGACGTGTGCGGCGCCAGTCGTCGGATTCACGCAATCAAACAGAAACGTTCCGGCTGAAAAGCCGCCGAAGTTCACGTCTCCGCCAAAATCCAGCTCGAAGATTTGCGATTTCCTCGAACGCAACTGAATCAGGTTGTAGTCGCCCCCGATTTTGAAGGTGTGGTTCCCGTCTACGATGCTTATATGGTCCGTGAATTCAAAACGCTTTTCGATGCGGTCAACGGTCGAGTAAGGTTCGCGCCCAAAATATCCGTAGCCCGGAATGTTGACGCCGATAAACGACCCGCCGGGATCTTCGGAATATCCGAAGTGCAGGCCGCGCCGCGCAATCTGGGCGCGAAATTCGTTGAACGTTTTGTCGTTGATGATCGTGTCGTGTTGGAATGTGAAGTTGAGGTCTCGTGACTGGTTGTAGCCGGCGCGCGACCCGGAATTCTGCCCAAACACCTGATTCTGCGAAGTCGATGGCAGCCCGGTAACCAGCGAAGGCGAAACGCCCGCGCGCAAGAAGGAATTGTTGTGATTGTTCCAGCGCTGATCGATTCGTCCCGACCACAGGCTCGTCTTTTCCATTACTGGATAATTCCCGCGCAAGCAATTCATCGGTACGAAGGCGGGAGAGGAGGTAGGGGTGGGACACGGCGGAGTGCCTGTGCCGAAACCAGGAAGCGGGACTGCGCCAGCTGCGACGACAGAGCCGCCGGGGCCAACAGCGGCAAACCCAGTGCATTTTACAGAATTCACTGTGGTCCCGGGTGGGCAGGCGGCCGGCAAAGGAAATTCCTCGAAAAACGTGCCCTGCGGAGTCACTACCGGATTGACTGGTGTGATGGAACCTCCGGACAAGGCAGTCACCACTGCTCCGGGATCCAGCCCGTTGATGGCCACGCTTGATGCCGAGCCCATCAGCGCCGCATAGCTTCCTGCCTCCGTTTGCAGGGCCTGCGCGAGCGCCAAATTTCCTCCACCTGCCGCAGTCTGCGCCGCCTGAAGCAACTGTCCAGTCGCAGCGGCCTGGCTAGGGGTAAGCAAAAGTCCTTGCAATTGGCACCCGCCGCAGTTAAATGCCGAAACGCCGAACGGGCCCCCGCCAGACTGCGCTTGCCCGATGCTTGAAAATCCACTCTCTTCGCGCTGTGTATATTCGTAAGAAAAGAAATAAAAAGTTTTGTCTTTTTTGAGTGGGCCGCCAAACGTGAGTCCGCTCTGCGTCCGCGTGTACGCCTGCTTCACGGGATCGAGAACCCCCGTAGTTGGATCGACCTGGCCGGAAAAAGCATTGCGCGCTTGGAAGGCCTTGTTGCGGAAGTAGCCGAAGGCGTCTCCGTGGAATTCATTGCTCCCGCCCTTGGTGACAATGTTCACCACCCCACCGGTTGCGCGGCCGTATTCAGCGCTGTAGTTGCTCAAGATTAATTGAAATTCCTGAACCGCCTCTTGCGAAACAGTGGCGCGAATACCATTGACGGAATTGTCCCCGGCATCGGCGCCGTCGACGCTTACCATGTTGCCTCTGGCCCGCGCGCCGCCAATGCTCAGGCCGCTATTGGGCGCCGGGCCGATAGTTGGCGCCATGTCCCGCGTGGTCTGTGAATTGGTCAAAGTGAAATTGATGTAGTTCCGTCCGTTGATGGGCAAATTATCGATGCGACGCTCTTCGACAGTATCGGAGACTTCGGTCTTGGTAGTTTCGATCGGAGCCGTCTCAGTCGTCACCGTTACCGATTGAGTCATGCCTTTGACTTCGATGCGCACATCGAATGTGGCGCTCTCGCCCACGGTCAGCACGATGGAGGAATTTTCATAAGGCGCAAAATTTGCTCCGGCGTCAACGTTTAGTTTGTAATGGCCGGGGGGCAGCCCGACCAGATTGTAGCGGCCGTTTTCGTCGGCGGTGGCGTTTCGCGTAGCTCCGGTTCCTTCATTGGTTAAGGTGACCTTCGCGTCTCTCATCGCGAGGCCTTGCGCGTCCAGCACGCTCCCCGATAAGGTCGCCGTATTCACCTGCGCCGAAACTGTTGAAGAGCATACGAGCACGAGCAAGCACAGCCACATCCCTGCAAACACGGACCGCCTGGCGATCCACACACACCCACCTTGTCTGCGTTGCATGAGTCCTCCTGTTGTTGTGGCACCTGAAACTCTCCCGCTACCCCTAGCGGGGGCGGGCACGCCCGCCTCGTCGCACCTGAAACAATTGAATACAGGGCTTTTACTGCAATAAAGCTTTGCTTTCAACTGAAAACTTTCTGAGCCGCACTCGGTTGGCTATCTCCTGTTGCGCCGTGGAGAATCAATGCGAACGCAGTTCGAATGCAAGCGACAAGAGAAGCCGTTCTTGATCGGGGATGCCATGTCGCTTCTTTTCGCCGTTTTGGAGCGTACTGCGTCGAGTGCGGATGAGGATTCCACGCAGCAGGGAATCGAGCCGGCCATGCTGCAGCTACTTCACAATACAAAGTACTTTGTTTTGAAAATTAGATTGTATTGCAATTTACATTGCGGCTTCGCTTCTCTTGGAATCCACACATTATAAAGACGTTAGGCCGTGACAGCGTTAGGAAACGCCAGGTCTCCTTGACCGTGCCTAACTTCTTTATTTTCAGTTCGTTCCGGGATTTGACGCTTGGGGCTAGAGTTCCAGGTGGCGCTGCACCAACTTGCGCAGTTTTTCCCGGTCTTCGTCCCTCATGTGCACGAATTCGATCCCGCTTCCATCGGGTCCGATGTTGCGGACAACTGCGGTGAAATTGATTTTTCGCAGGCCAGTGCGAACTTCCAGTTTGATCGAATCACCAACGCTCAGCTTGCGTGGTGATTCCAGGTACGCGCCGCCGAGGCTGATGGTCTTCACGCGTGCAAGGCCAGCAGGCGCGCCTTCGATTTGCGCGCGTAGTGGCGATTCCAGCGGCACGCGCGTGTAGCGGCGAGGAATCAAATAGTTTGCATTCGGCTGAGCAGAAGATTCATAGGCAGCGCGAACTCTTGCAGAGGAGGGGCGATCTTCGATCAGCGCCAGAGCGTCTTCCGCCGCCGCACGCAAGCCAGAAGGTTCGGCATACGCCAGGCCTTCGCGTTTATCCACTAGCGTGCGAAGAAGTTCGACAGCTTCCGTAGCGCGCATGCGGCCCAGAGCTTCGATAGCCTTGATGCGCACGAACTGGTCGCGCAGAATTTCGTGCTCGCCGGCGGCAATTTCCATTAATTGCGGAACAGCCGTAGTTTCCTGTCCCAGGCCGATTTGATCGATCATCATTGGCACGACCATCGGGTGCGCATCCGCAAGAATGGCTGAGAAAACGAAAGCCGTACTTTGCGCCGACGAAGAATTGGACGGCCGCGAGAGTTCGCTTACCGCCAAATCTTGAAGGTTCCATTCCCAACTGGCCATCGCGCGCGCCAGTCCGCGCAGAAGCCTCTCTGGATCAGCCGCTGCCAACAATCTAATCGCAGCAGTGACACGCTGGCGGCGCGCTTCGTACAACCTGGTTTCGAGAAGGTTCAGCACCGGCACGCCAATGGTGCGCAACAGGCGAGCCATCGCGGGAATCATTTCGGAGCCGTGCGGCTCGGTGAGCAGGAGAGTCAAACGGTCCAGCAGCCGCTCAGGATCGCGCTGCAGCAGCCGCGGCAGAACGGGATCCAAGGGCCGATTCGCCAAGGCCGCGTCAACGAGCAACAACCAACGATCTTGAGCCACCAAACGCGTGGACAAAGCGGTCATGTGATCGTGCTCTTTGTCTCGTGGCACGCGCTCCAGTTCGGTCAGTATCGCTTCGAATCCAGCATAGTCTGCGCGGCTTACCGCAATGCGCCCCAACGCTTCTACAAAAGCGGCGAGGAGCGCGGCAGTTTCTGGAGCCGTCTCCGATTCCAGGGATTTCATTGCGCCGCGCGCCAGGTCTTCCGGCAATTGATTGGGCCAGAGCGATTCGATGATGGGCGCAAGCTCATTGAGGCCCGCGGCCACGGAGCGCCGCGCGGAAGCGTCAAGTTGATCGAGGCGGCGCGCGTAATTCAAAACGATGTTTCGCGCTTCGCGGCGTGGCGCATCGGCGCCGCCGTCCGCCAGTTGCCGGAGCGTCTGCCGCAGCGCCACAACCGGGACGCACCAGACGTCCGTCCCGCGCAAAACGGCGGATTTTTCGCGCGCGGGAAGTTCCAGCCAGAATCGGTCGATCAATTTCTCGCGGTGCGTATCGGTGGCCCAGGTGACGGCAAGCGAAGAGAGGTGCTGCGAAGAATGTGGCCCCGTGTAAGCGCCCGATTCCACGATGACGTCCGCAAAGCGATGGAAGGCCGGCCGGACCGAAGGAGGCGTCAACGACCCGTTGGAAAATTCCGCACTCAAAAACTCAAAAATAATATTTTCTGAGAGGCGCAAGAGGTAAGGAAGCGGCTGCTCGCCTTCGTGCGGCGAGTATTGGGAAACGGAGCTGAGAAGCATCTGCACGCTCGCGCGGCTGGCTTCTTCGAGCGCTCCGTGAATGGCGCGCGCCGCTTCTTCCGGAGAAAGCCCGCGGGCGCTTTCCAACGGCGGCGTGAGCCGCGCCAGCAACCTTAGCGCCGCAACGAGATCATCAAAGTCCGGCGCGATGATCGGCGCATCGCCGCTGACGCGCTCGGAACGCCCGCCGTAAGCCACCAACGACGCGATCAAACTCGCCAATACCGTATCGACTTTGCGCTCAGTCTGCGTATTAATGGAAATTCCTTCGACGCGGTTCTCGAGGAGCCGCGCCTGCCACCAGGATTGTCCCCCATCGTTTGCCGGCTCTTCGGATTTTAACAACGACTCAGGAATCAGTCGCGTAAGCGTGTCCAGTTCGCCTACATGGAATTTCCTGGAAAACGTCAGTGAACGAATTCCCGCGCGCTGCAAGTCTGCCGCCAGCGCTTCCATTTCCCCGCGCGCATCGGGGAGGTGCGCCTCGCTGAGACACGGCGCGACAATTCCGCCGCGTTCGACACGAATCTCGAGTCCGCCCAACAGTTCGGCTATGTTGCGGATGGAATCGAAGGCTGCATCCAGGCTGTCCAGCCGCTGCGGATGATTTTTTTCGTAGAGCCGCTCCGACTTCAGGAGCACATGAAAATTCCGCAGAGCGCGCACGGTGTCGCCGGAGCGCTGTTCCATGCTTGCCGGCAGCGCCGCGGAAATCGCGCTGGCGATGTGGCGCAAAGAAGTGCGCGGAGTCGCCTCCGGGCTTTCGTTCGAATGGGCACTGCGCTCACTTCTGCCGATGGGCAATGTGACTCGCAAACTCAAGAAAAAGTCTCCGCTGTCCGAATAGCCCGCCCATTGGAACGGGCTGGGGTCAGGGAACCTTTGCCAACCCGTTGAGGGTGAGGGCAGAAAGTCCCTAACTAGAAAGAAAGCACGAGACCGGCCTGAACAGGATGTGTGTAAGTCTTTTTGAATCAATAGGAAAAGGAAGAAGTCCTAGGACTAAGACGTCTCTAATGTAACGAATTGTTACGGTTTAGGTAGAGGTTTTAGTGCCTCGTGGAATCGTGTACTGAAAGTTAGGCAGTTACTTTTGCTTCAAAGTGGCAGTGACCTGGGCGGTGCCGCCCTCGCTCACTTGAACCGGGCGCTTCACCTGCTGGTAGCCGTCCATCCGAAGGACAATGTTGTGCAGGCCGGCAGGAATCTGCACGCGGGCGGGAGTAACCTGGCCGGTGGGATTCCCGTCAACGAGGATTTCCGCACCCTTTGGATCGCTGTCCACCTGTGCCCAAGCGACGCGCGTGGCGGATTTTTCCACCAGCACGACGTCACTCAGTTGCGTTTGCACATTGTCTTTGACCTGGATGTTCCCGGCGTACGCCTCATAGCCCTGCAAACGGAGAACGAGATTGTATTGACCCGGAGCGAGCGGCAGCGTCACGGGAGTCTGGCCCGATTGCTTTGCGCCGTTGATAAAGACATCGGCTCCCGGTGGCTTCGTGCTGATGAAGATCCCTTTGGCAAGGGATTCCAGTTTGATTTTCTGGTCCAGCGAATCACCGGTTCTAACCTGTAGCGCGGTTTGCACCGACTGATAGCCGTCTTTCTGGACTTCCAGGCTGTAGCGGTTGGGATTGAGATTGTTGAAGCTGCAAGGCGTATCGCACTTGTTCAGAACGCGGCCCGCAGGCCCATGAAGAATCGCAGTGGCGCCAATCACGTCGGTGACGACATGAATCGCGCCTTTTCCAGGCGCGGGAACTGGGTGGCTGCCCTCTTCGCCGCCAGGAGTGGCAGCCGTTGCAGCCACGGGAGTGTCGTCGTACTCGATATGATCGATCACGCGCACTTCTGCAGGGGCGCCGCGCAAGAATTTCAGGAGTTCGCCATGTTCTGCAGGACGAAGCTTTCCTGCTACAGTGAGCGTGTTGCCCGCGGCTTGAACCTTAACGCGGCCAGCCAGCCCCTTTTCCGAGATGGCTTCTTCGACGCGGCCTTTGTATTCGGCGGCTTTAGGGTTAAGCGCAAGGTCCGGTTTCTTTGCGGGCGACTTTTCGGCAACGGACTGCACCGGCTTGGCGTCCGCTGGCTTGGGATCGGCCGAAGCCGCAGAGGTTTCCGTTGGCGCTGGAGTTGTGGCGGCAGTGCCAGCGGGTGCTTCCGATGATGTAGCGGGCGTGGCTTCCGGCAGAGGAGCGCCCTTTTGTTGCGCGTCGTGGAGTTCGCGAGCAGCTTCGAAAACGGGCTTGATCTTGTTCGCTCCATAAACAATGACGCCCAAAAGGAGCAGAGCTGCAAAGATCGTGCCGACAACGCTCTTCTTCTTGGGCGGCTCTGCCGCAGGCGCAATCGTTCCGGTGCGGCGAACCACGGGAGTGTGGCTGGGGCTCGCGGCGCGCGCGTTTAAGGAACGCGCAGCGGCGATCACCGTCTGCTGATCGCTGGCAAGGCCGCGGCCACCAACGTTTCCAGCAAAGACGGTGGCTGTAGGCGAGCCGCCGCCCATCACCATGGTCGATTGCGGATTGCCGGCTGAGCCTAGAGAACGATAGCTCTTTAAATCCTCGAGCATTTCACGGCAATTCTGATAGCGGTTTTCCGGCTCTTTCGCCAAAGCTTTCATGACTACGGCGCTGAGGCCCGCGTGAATGGACGGATCAATCTGGCGCGGCGGCACGGGGTCTTCGTTGACAATCTTGTAGATGACCGTGGTGATGTTCTGACCGGGATAGGGCTTTTCGCCGGTCACCATTTCATAGAGCAGGACGCCTAGAGAGAAAATGTCGCTGCGGCCATCGACGGCGCGGCCCTTCACCTGTTCGGGCGACATGTAGCTGGGCGTTCCCATGACGTGGGAGGTCTGCTGCATGGTGCCGAACTGAAGAATTTTGGCGGTGCCGAAGTCCGTGATTTTGACGGTGTCGTCGGCCGTGAGCATGATGTTGGCGGGCTTGATGTCGCGATGCACGACGTTGCGCTCGTGGGCGAACTGAAGCGCGGCGCAGGCCTGTTCCATGATGCGGAGGGTGCGCGGCAGCGGGAACGCGTGGCCGCCATCGAGGAGCGCTTGAAGGCTTTTGCCCTCGACCAATTCCATGGTGATGTAGTAGAGGCCGTCTTCTTCGCCGGCGTCGTAAACCACGACGATGTTGGGGTGAGTAAGGAGACCTGCGGCGCGGGCTTCGGTTTGGAAGCGGGTGAGGAGTTCGGGGCGGGTGAGGCCGGTGCCTTCTTCGCTGAGGCGAATGGTTTTGACGGCGACAGTGCGGCCGATGACCGGGTCGACGGCCTTGAAGACGATGCCCATGGCGCCGCGGCCCAGCTCGCTGACGATTTCGTACCTTCCGGCCTTCGTTACAGTTTCCATCGATCCAGCCAACAGGCGCTAAAGACTTGCCTGTGCCCTCATGCGTATAAAACCCCAAGCGGCGAGCGCGGTTTCGGCGCGACAGGAAAAGAACGGCCAACAAGGGCCGAACGTTCTTCTGAAGCGAGTTTCCAGACGTACTTCAGCGGAGATGGACTCCGCCGACACCCGGGCGCCCTATTGGAAAAGTAGCGAGGAAAATTTCTCGGGGTCAACGCTACTGCGGTACCAGTGTTTCGGAGTCGATACGGGAGGAGGAACCAGCTCAGTTCCCGAATGGCCGACTACTCACCCGGAATCCGTCGAACGACCCTAGCGGTCGCGCGTCTCACGGTGGTTCTGCTCCCCGGTATTGGATAGACGCCCAGAATGGCCGAAGGCAAGGCCGTCTTAAAACTCTAATTCAGCAACCAGCTTTAAGAGCCGCAGAAGAGTGGCGCGCTCGTCCGGTGTCAGTTCTTTTCGCAGTCTATCGTCGGCGGCAACCCTCGCAGTGATGAGCCGTTTCCTGTATTTGTGGCCTTTTGGCGTTAGCTTGACGTGAATGGCTCGGCCCGTTTTGGCTTTCCTCTCTGACACCAGCCCTTCCTGAACCATGGACTTGATGGCTCGGTGCACAACCGTTCTATCGATACCGAGCAGTGTGGCGATTTGATTCTGATTGAGCGTGGCACCGCCCCGGAGTGTGGATAGGATAAAGCCGCGTGTCGCAGAGCAGCCGGTTTTTCTTTCCAGTCTCTTCCCGACGGAAAAATAGGCCGCCGCGACATGGGCAAGTACCGAATCGCTCAGGATATCTTGCGGAATATCCTTCCTTGGAACGATGATCATAGGAGCGTTACCGTGGCTTCGAGGGACCTCCGCCACTGGGGAGGTCCCACGTAAGAAGCCGATTTCTTTCCGATCGCAATCACCATCACAATCTCATGATGCCGTGTGGACAGCCCGAGAAATCTGCAAAGTCTCCGGCCATCAAAGCCCTCCATGGGGCATGTATTGAGCCCCAGCGCTTCGGCGGCGATCATCAGATTCTCACAGGCCAGCGATGTACTCTTTGTCGCCCATTTGAACACGGCGTGCCGAAACAGAGGCGGCATCCCCATCGTCTTCCACAAATGCACTAGCCGAAAAATCGTCCATTTGAACGCGCCGAAAATGCCGAACGGCCCGGGCATGAACAGGATCCGGCCGAGCTTCGCCGTCCGCTCGTAATCTCGGACTTTGGCGTCGCTGAAGCCGCTCCTGCGCATCCACTCTGATTGGGCTTGCGAGGTCGCTGCCATCGACCCGATGTCGGCCACTGCGACCAGCAGCGCCGATGCGGTTTCCGCAGGCCTCTGTCCCATGCAGAGTTTCGCCACGCTTGCCTTTCTCCCCGGCGATTCGACCCAAAAGAACCGGTACGGTTGCATATTGAAACTCGACGGAGCGTGCCGCGCTGCATCGAGGATTTGCTCGCGTAGTGCTTGTGGGATTTCGACCAGGTCAAAGGCCTTGACCGCTCTCCTATGGAAGAGCGCTTCCAGGATCTCGCTCATGGACACCTCCATGTTGCTATTACAACATAACAGTGTTGCAGGCGCAACATAAAAGAAATGTCGGGTTTGTGACTTGGTCAACGGGGCAACCGGAAACTACCGCCGTGGAAAAGATCACGGATTGGGCAGAGGTTCGCGGGGGGAGAAGGTGCGCTCGGGCACGGGGACGTTGGTTTCGCGGATGGGCAGGTCGACTTCGCCGGGGGCGCGGGAGCTTCGAGGCCGTCAGTTAGCAAGAAGCCTTCGAGAGCAGGCTTCAGCGTTGAGACAATGGTTTAATCGCCGTAACCGTGAGAATCCTTGTCCACCGAGACTTTTCCTGCGAAGGAGCGATAGACATGAGTGAAATAGCTGGCGGCGAGGGCCATGCCGAGAACCCACCAGATCAGGCCGATCTTGAGGCCATAGTCGCCGGCTTTAGCGTTGGTCACCGTCAGCGAATAGACGGGATTGCGAGCGGGAAGGACCATCGGATAAACGCCGAAGACGACACTGGTGAGCATACCAGTCAAATAGGCGCAAGAGGCGAGGAACGCCTTCGATTCATCGCGCTTTCGGAGTTCGTAGATTACGCCCGCCAATCCGGCGACGGCGAGCAAAGGAAAAATTGCGCCCCACGGCCAGGTCACGAAATTGGCGCGAACCTGGGGTTGCACTTGAAACGTGACTGCAGTAACGACCGCTGTTAAAACCAGAACGCCCCACCACGTTTGGCCAGCGAGCTTTCCCGCCCGAGAGCTGACTTCGCCGCTCGTTTTCATTTGCACCCAGAGGCCACCGTGCATGACCAGCGCGAGCAAGGCCAGCACGCCGACAAGAATCGTGAACCAATCGAGGATGCCCGTGTCATCGCCGAGCTGAAAATTGGTCCACAGGGGTTCGAAGAAATAGCCGCTGGCGTCCAACGGCACGCCGCGCACGACATTGCCCAGCGCCGCGCCAAAGAAGACTGCGAGGAGCAAGCTGGAGCCACAGAACAGAAAATCCCAGAAGGGAACCCACACTGCGCTTTTGAGGTGATTCCGGAATTCGATGGAAACGCCGCGGAGAATCAGAAGCCACAAGACAATCATCAGCGGCAGATAGAAGCCGCTGAAGCCGCTGGCGTAGAGCGCCGGGAACGCAAAATACAACGTGCCGCCCGCGGCGAGCAGCCAGACTTCGTTTCCGTCCCACACGGGGCCGATGCTGGAGAGAATCTGGCGGCGCTCGTCATCGGTTTTCGCAACGAGAAGGTGAATCGCGCCCGCACCTAGATCAAAGCCGTCAAGCAGGACGTAGATTGCAACCATGATTGCTACCAGGCAGAACCAAATCGTTTCCATGTCGTCCTCCTCAGTCGGCCAATACGGCGGCGGTTTCACCGCCCGCGTTTGCTCTGGGTTCTGGCCCAAGTTCAATTTCGCGGAAAATCAGAAACAGCCAGAGAATGGCCAAGACGGCATACATTCCCATGAAGCCGATTAGCGTGAACCAGGCGTTGCCAGCAGCTACGCGGGGGGAAACCCCCTGCGCGGTACGCATCAGTCCATAGATCAGCCAGGGCTGGCGACCCAGTTCCGCCGTCATCCAGCCTGCGGTATTCGCAATGTAAGGGAGCGGGACGCAGATCATCAGCATCCAGAGCATCCAGCGAGAGTGGTAGAGCGCGCCGCGCCAGAGCAGCAGAGCCGCCACGACCATCACGGCGATGAAGATCGTTCCCAGGCCGACCATGACGTGATAGCTGTAATAGAGCAGGGGAAT
>Ga0187778_10002790_pt1 | contig 11862 bp, 10 predicted proteins | sample 1015_Q2_SP5_20_M_FD_132418 | JGI IMG/M metagenome (GOLD analysis project Ga0187778, IMG submission 132418) | Tropical peat soil microbial communities from peatlands in Department of Meta, Colombia - 1015_Q2_SP5_20_MG | ecosystem: Environmental > Terrestrial > Soil > Wetlands > Peat | place... | reverse complement strand
TCTTAATGCTTTTCGCCGCCCGGTCTGTCTTTCGCTGCGTCGAGAATCGCATTCAACCGCTCGCGGCTGATCTCGATGAACCTCGCCCGTCCGCGCGCAAGAACTTCACCTTTCGCATTTCGAATCTCGCCTTCGCGATTTCGGATGCGTCCGTTTCGCCCAACTTCCCAACCCTCGACAAAGATATCTTGCCCGACCGGCACGGGCTTCAAATACTCGACGGTCATCTCGCCCGTCATCGCATGGTCCTGCGTGAAGCGGCTGGCCTTGGCCATCACTTCGTCGAGCAGCGTCGCAATGATGCCGCCGTGGACGAAGCCCGTTCCACCCTGATAGTCCGCGCTCAGCCGAAACTTCCCGCGAATACGCTTCGCCTCATCGTCCTGCTCAAACGCGAGCTGCATCCCATGCGCGTTCGCGCCGCCGCAGCCGAAGCAGTAATTCGTCGGATTAGGTGTCAGCAACATCCGGGTCCTCGCAACGGCTCACACAAGCGCAACGCGCGCGCGAAATTCGTCTCGCCCGCCGCGCTGGCGCTTGCGCAATTCGCTCTTCAGCAGCTCGCAGAAGGTTTGGATTCCCCGCCGGATCGATTTCTCGTCCACGGCCGAAAATCCGAATCGCAGCGTGTTCGGCTGCGGGCTTTGGAAATAGAAATGACGCCCGGGAACAAAATAGATTCCGCGCTCCCGCGCATGGATCTGCAGATCGCCGGCGTCGAATCCCGGCGGCAACGTGACCCACACGGTCATCCCGCCTTCCGGATGGCTCCATGTCGTGCCTTCCGGCATGTGCTTCTGGAGTGTCTCCTCCATCGCTTCAAGCCGGCTGCTGTGAACCTTCTTCATTTTCGCGAGATGCCGCTTCAGATGTCCACGCTCTATGAATTCCGCGAGTGTCGCCTGCGATAGCTGATCTGTGTGCAGGTCGGTTGAGAGCTTCACGAGACGCAGGCGTTCAATCGCGCTCTGTGCCCCAACGCACCAACCGACGCGCAATCCGGGAAACGCGATTTTCGAAAAGCTGTCGATCTGGATCACGTTGCCGTGCGTATCGAGCGAGCGAATCGAAGGCAGCGCGGTGCCGTGCAGGCGCGTCCGCGCGTAGATGCTGTCTTCGACGATCGGCACCTGATAGCGCGCCGCAATTTCGAGCAATCGGCGCCGTTCAGAGAGCGGCATTGCCGTGCCCGTCGGATTGTGAAAATCCGGCGTGATGAAAATGAGCTTCACCCGATTCTGCAGCAGCACGTTTTCGAGCGCATCCACGTCGAGGCCCACGTGCCCCGTTCGCGAAACATCGGCTTCGACCGGAACGGCGATCGTCCGCACGCGCGCGCCGGCGAAAATCGAAATCGCTCCTGGATACGCCGGATTTTCGAGCGCGACCGCATCGCCCGGCCGAATAAACGCTTTGCAGATCAGATCGATCGCCTGCTGGCCGCCATCCGTAATCAGCAGCTGCTCGGAGCGCACGTTCTGCCCTTCGCTGCGAAACCATTCAATCAGCGCGCGGCGCAGCGGCTCGTAGCCATCGCTCGCGCCAAGCTGCAAGATTCGTCGCCCCTCGCGTCGCAGGACCGCGTTCGCGCAGCGGCGAAATTCCTCGATCGGGAAAAATTCTTCCGACGGCCGCGCGCAGGTAAACGCAATCGCTCCCGGAGGAACGTCGGGCATCAATCGGCTCAATCCTTCGTCTCCGCGCTCATCCGCAAACAGCGCTTCCCACCGCGCTGGGCCGCCGTTTCCGTTTGTGCGCGGCGCCGGCGAAAACTGCTTCACAGACGCGCCGCAGATGAACGTGCCGCGGCCGACGTGTCCCTCGATCAGGCCTTCCGACTCGAGCTCCGCATAGGCGTTTGCTACCGTGGTTCGATGAACTCCGAGCTGCCCGGCCAACTCGCGGCTCGCGGGAATTCGATCGCCCGTCTTCAGATCGCCGGAATGGACCAGCGCGCGAAGCTGATCGCGCAGTTGCACGTACAGCGGGATGTGACTTTCTGGCTGTAATTGTAGTGGAAGCATTGGCCTTTTCCTTCAGGCCAATATACAGCAGATTTCATCGCTAGGAAGAGCCAATTTGGACCGACCAAGATCACTCCACGTGGATGACATTTTTGACATCGTTAGCGGCCCTTACCAGGCCGCTTCTGGCACGAAAATGACACTTGGCGCGGGATTATTCGCTGAAGAGTTTTGACTGCGCGTCCAGCACGGCGCCGATCTCGCGAGTCGTTCGGGGAGTCCGACGCGCCGCTCCGACAACTCCGAGCACCTTTAATTCGGCCAGGGCCGAGCGGGGGATGAACATGTGGATCACGTTGCCGTGCAGGTCAGGCGGGGTAAGTTGCACCCCAGCATCGAGTAAGTCCAGCAGATTGTTGGCGACAATGCCCTCCATGGCGTCCTCGTCGCGGAATCGCAGTCGCACCCAAAGCCCGTCGAGCTTCGGTCGGCTCAGAAATGTTTTGCGCTCCGGCTCGAAAGGTTCCTTGAACTCACGCACGAAGTAGATTGCTTTGACGTCTTCAAGGGCGACCGATTCGTGCTCACCGTCAAGTGTAAGCAGATCAATCGATTCGAAGCGCCCGAGACTCGACGGATTGAGGTAGCCTTTCGAGACCTTGTGGTCGAGGAGCAGGACCACAACTTTCTTGTGCGTCGAGGCTGGAGAGCGGCTTTTCACGAAGTATAAGTCCCTTTTCGGGGAGAATGTTGCTATGGCCTCGCAGACTATGTTATCTTAGTGCTGCGTTTTTTAAGTTATTGGTGCTTAAAGGGTTAGCAACGGAGCGCCACAGATCGAAAGCAAAGGACAGATCCTAAGATCGGCGTCCCTTGTAGCCTTTATCACCGTTATCAGCCGGATTTGCGGATACTTACGCGATCAACGGGTGGCTCTCCTCCTCGGGACATCCCCCGCCGCCGACTCCTTCGTCCTCGCGTTCCGAATTCCCAGCCTGGTCCGCCGAATGACAGGCGAAGGCTCGCTGGGTGCGTCGCTCATTCCAGTTTTCACGAAGTACCTGCGGGACAGCCCCGGAAAGGCAGCTTGGGCATTCGCTCGAAAAATATTCTGGGACATGGCCGTAGTGCTCGCCGTGGTTGCCGCGCTGGGCGTAATTTTCTCACGACAAGTCATCGGTATCTACACTTTCGTCTTCAAAATTTTTGGGGGACGCGAGGGATCGTGGGATTTGGCGGTCTATTTGAACCACATCATTTTCCCGGCGATCTTTTTCATTGGACTCGCTGCGGTGGCAACGGCGCTACTGCACAGCTTTCGAGTGTTCGGTCTGCCGGCGGCAACTCCGATCTTCTTCAACCTGACGATGATCGCGTGCTCGTTCGCCATCGTGTACCGGCCGATCATGCGGTGGGCGCCGCCGCAGTACCGCACCCCCGCCGTCGCGCTCGCAGTTGGAATACTGATCGGCGGAGCGGTGCAACTGGCGATGCAGGTGCCCGCGCTCTTGAGGCGAGGCATGAGCTTTGTGCCCGAGATGTCTTTCTCCGATCCTGGCGTGCAGAAGGTGGCGAGACTAATCGGTCCGGCGTTTTTCGGGACGGGCGTATACCAGATCAATCTATTCGTCGATACGATTTTCGCGATTTCGCCGAAGATGCCCATCGGCAGCCTGACGTCTCTGTATTTCGCCGACCGTGTGATGCAGTTGGTGCTGGGGAGCTACGCGATCGCCGTATCAACCGCGATTTTCCCGACGATGTCGCACCAGATTGCAGCCGGTCAGTGGGAAGAGATGAAGCGCACGTTCGGCTTTTCGCTACGAATCGTTTCGTTCATCACAATTCCGGCGGCCGCGGGACTGATTCTGCTAAGAAAGCCGATCGTTCAGGTGCTGTTTCAGCACGGGCAGTTCAGCGGGGCGTCCACGCTGCTGACGGCGCACGCGCTTTTCTTTTATTCGTTGGGTCTGCCGGCGTACGCCGCGACCAAGCAGATCACGACGATGTACTACTCGACGCAGGACACGATGACGCCGGCGCGCGTGGGCGCTTACGCGCTGGGCCTGAACATCGTGTTCAACGCGATTTTCTTGTTGTTGTTTTTCCGGGTGCTATCGAACGGGAGTCCGGCGCTAGCGAGTTCGCTAGCGGCGTATTTCAATTTCGGTGCGCTCCTGTATCTGTTTCGGAAAAAGTACGGGCGACTAGGGGTGCGAGCGATCGCCGGCTCGCTTGGGAGGATTGCGATCTGCGCGAGCGCGATGGGGGGCGTCTGCTACGCGGGCTTTCGCGTCGCGCACCTCGCAGCAGACCGGCCGCTTCTCTCGCAGATCGGGATGGTGACCGCAGTGGTGATCGCCTCGGTCGCGTCTTACTTTGCGGCCGCGCGGCTGCTGCGGTGCGAAGAGCTTTCTGAATTTTTCCTCCTCTTGCGTCGGGGCGAAGCGCAACCAGAGATCGTGGCGGAGGGCGGAGTAAAGAGCAATTGAACTGAGGGGAATCGATTTGGAAGCGCACGTTCGCACGTTCTTGAATTCGCTGCGTGTCGAGAAGGGCCTCGCAGACAACACGTTGCAAGCGTATCGTCGCGACATCGAAAAATTCGCTGCATTTTGCCGGCAGCGAAAGCTGACGACCAGCACGGTTCAGCGGGGCGACATTGTCGATTTTCTCGGCTCGCTCTATCGAAAAGGCCTCGACAGTCGTTCCGTTGCGCGGCACCTGGTGACGATCCGGAATTTCTTCCGGTTCGCGCTAATGGAAGGCCACATAACTGACGACCCTGCGGCAACGATCGAATCGCCGAAGTTTCGGCAAAGCCTGCCCGAGTTTCTGAGCGTCGAGGAAGTCGACCGGCTGCTTCAGCGGCCGGACACGAACTCGGTCGTCGGTATTCGCGACCGTGCGATGATCGAGGTGATGTACTCCTGCGGTCTCCGAGTTTCGGAGCTGTGCGGGCTGCGCGTGGCCGATTTGCAGCGGGAGGAAGGCTGTTTGCGCTGCGTCGGCAAGGGCAACAAGGAGCGGCTCGTGCCCGTAGGCCGGCAGGCGCTCGAAATGGTGCAGCGATACTTGCGGGAAGCGAGACCCGAGCTGCTTCGCGAGGGCTCGTCGCCATTTCTGTTTCTTGGCCAGACCGGCCAGGGAATGAGCCGAGTCGCGTTCTGGAAATTGCTACGCGACTACGGCCGAAAAGCGGGGCTGCGGAAAAGCCTCACGCCGCACATGCTGCGGCACAGTTTTGCAACGCATCTTCTCGACCGGGGCGCTGATCTTCGCTCCGTTCAGATGATGCTGGGCCATTCGGACATTTCAACGACGCAGATTTATACGCACGTGGTCGAGGAACGGCTCAAGCAGGTCTATAAGGCGCACCACCCGCGCGCCTGAAATTGGCGGGGCGATGGAGGAGGAGCAGGACGTCATGCCGGATTACATGTACTTGCTGGAAAGCAGGCTCTCTCCCGAGCAGCGAGCTGCGCTCGAGCGGGTGCAGGAACTGGCCCGCATGCTGGAAATGAACATCTATCTCACGGGCGGCGCGATTCGCGATCTGATTTCGGGGCAGCCCATTCGCGATATCGATTTCACGGTCGAAGGTAATCCCGTGCGAATGGTGCGAGAGCTCGAAAAAGGCGGAGCGCGAGTGCTCTGGGAAAGCGAAAAGCTGCGGCACTACGAACTCGTGTTTGCCGGCGAGGCAGATGGCTCGATTTCGGCGGCGCGCGATGAAGTCTACGAGCGGCCAGGCGCAAAGCCGGAGCTTCGTTTCGCAAGCATCATGGAAGATTTACGGCGGCGTGATTTTTCGATGAACGCGATCGCGATTTCGCTCAATCCGAATTCACGAGGCCTGCTGCTCGATCCGACCAACGGCCTGGCCGATCTCGAGAGGCAGGAAGTGCGCGCTCTTTCCATTCACGCGTTCACGAACCAGCCCGCTCGCCTGATGCGCATTCTCCGCTATTGCGCCCGGATGGGCAGCAAGATGGAGTCGAGGACGCAGGAGTGGTTCGAGCTCGCGATGGAGCGGGGCCTGCAGGAGAACATCGAAGGCGCTGACGCGGGCGATGAAGTGCGGGCACTGGCGCGTGAGGACGAGCCAACGGCGGTCCTGAAACAGTGGGAGTCGCGGGGACTGCTTGCGGCGATTCATCCGAACTTGCAACGCCGTAAGCCCGATTATGACAGCCTGAACAAGCTCGCTCGCGTCCGCTCGAATTATCTTGCTGCGGGACTGCGCCCGCGACTGCAGTCCGTGGTGACGTATTACGTCCTCGGACGGCTGAAATCGCGCGAGGCCGCCGCGGCGATGCGCCATCTGGAGTTTCGCGCCGCCGAGATCGACGCGATCTCGAATCTCGTTCCCGACGCGCAAAAGATCGTAAAGATGCTGAAGGGTCGAAAGACGAACGCGCCCCGTGACGCCTACTTTTACCTCGCCTCGCTGCCTTCCGAGATGCTCGTGTTTGTTGAAGTCGAGATACCCAATCCGCGGGCGCTATCGAAGATTCGCAACTACACCCAAAAGTGGCGGCCGATGCGGCTTGCGCTTCCGGTCGCCGAACTCGACGCGCTGGGAATTCCGCGCGGGCCGAAGTTCGACAAGATTCTCGAGCAGCTATTCGAGCTGCAGCTGAAGGGCAAGGCGCGAAGCCCCGAAGATCGCACCAAGGCGCTCCGGTCGCTTGCGGGAATCAAGGAAGAGCCGAAGAAAAAAGAAGAGAAGGAAAAGAAAAAGCGCAAGGGCAAAGAGGCTGCCGAAGCAAAGCTGGCCGAGGCGAAGGTGGCAGCCAAGCCCGCGGCGGAAGCTCCCCCGGCGGCTGCGACAGCAAGACATGCCAAGGTGGCAGCCGAGAAATCAGCGGGCGCTCGCAGGCACAGGCCACCGGCTCCGACAAAGGGAAAGAAAGCACGGAGAAGATAGTCGCGGCCGAAATCCCCGATCGGTTAGTAGCGCGTGTGACGGGAATACGCTGCGCTGCTGCCGTTCAAGCTGCTTGACTGATGAAGGCGTGAAAGAACAACCATCGCCTGCGGTACGATGATTTTGAATCGCCAGCGCCGAATTCGACTCCCTTTGAAAAAGCTCGAGAGATTTCTGGCCCGCGCGCACAGAGAGGTGCGGTTACCTGCCGATTCGCTGACCGTCTGCCTCGTCTCCAACGCGGAAATCGCACGCTGGAATCGCAGCTATCGGCACAAACAGGGACCCACCGATGTGCTGTCGTTTCCGGCGAATGATACGGGACGAGCAACGAAGGGGAAGCCGACCGCACGCCGCAGCCGGTCATCGGCTCGTTCCGCCCCTTATCTTGGGGACATCGCTATTGCGCCGGAGGTTGCGCGGCGCAATGCGCGCCGATTTGGACGAACGCTCGAAAACGAAATGCGCATCCTGATCCTTCATGGAATCCTGCATTTGATGGGCTACGATCACGAAACGGATACAGGGCAAATGGACCGGCGCGAGCGACGACTGCGGCGCACGCTTGGATTGGCATAGCCAATGGAAATCCTCCTTTACACTTCCGCCGTCCTCCTGCTCACGGCGGGACTTGTGGTCACGTCTTACCTAGACCGGGTCTACCGCGAGCTCGGCCGCGTTACGACGGGGCGCGTGCGAGAACACCTCGAAAAATTTGAAACCGAAATCGAGCCACACCTGAAGACCGACCGCGCGCGGGCGTCGCTCGCGTTTAGTTTGCTGACGCGGCTCTGGCTGGTGCTGGTCGCCACGGTAACGGCGCTCGGTGTAGTCCACTTTGTGCCAGACCGCTGGCAAGCGGCGCTTGAGATCGTGCTGCTGCTCGGCGTGCAAGTTGTGATCGCCATGCAGCTCTTGCCGGTGCTGTTGATGGCGGGCACCGCGGGCGGTTGGGTTGCGCCGCTGGTCCCGCCAATCCGCCTGCTTCTGTGGATACTCTGGCCTGTGCGGGCGCTCATCGATCTCGTCATCTCGGTGCTGCGGATTTCAGAGGAAGAACCAAGCGCGCCCGAAGCGGAACAGCAAGCGATCGAAGCCATCGTCGACGCAGCTACCGAGGAAGGAATCATCGAGCAGGATGAAGCGCGGCTGATCGAGCAAGTGGTCGAATTCGGCGAAACGCGCGTCCGCGACGTGATGACGCCGCGGCCCGACGTCGTTGCGATCCCTGCGAATGCGACGGTCGAGGAATTGCGGACGCGTGTGGTCGAAACCAAGTTTTCGCGGCTGCCGGTGTACGAAAAATCGCTCGACGACATCGTCGGCATCGTAATGGCACGCGACATCTTGGAAGTTCCGGACCGCGACGCTTCCCGCAGGACCGTGCGCGAGCTGATGCGGCCGGCGCTCTTTGTGCCGGAAATGAAGTTTGGATCCGAGCTCCTGAAAGAGATGCAGCGAAAAAACCAGCAGATGGCGATTGCGATCGACGAATACGGGCTGCTGGCAGGAGTGGTGACGATCGAGGATCTCGTCGAGGAGATCGTGGGCGAGATCGGCGAAGAAGATCGAAAGCCGGCGCCAGACGTAGTGCGCGAAAGCGGCGGCGCGATGGTGATGCGCGGGAGCGTGCCGGTAGACCGGGTCGCCGATCTGTTTGCCGTGCAGCTTGAAGCCGCGACGGAACACGCGGAAGCGACTACAATTGCAGGGCTGCTCAACAGCGTCGCCGGACATGTTTTGAAGACCGGCGAAGTCGTGGAATTCGATGGGCTGCGATTCGAAGTGCTCGAAGCGAACCAGCGCAAAGTACTGCGCGTGAGGGTGAGACGCGTGAGTCCAAGCGCGGCGACGGCTGCGCGGACCGTTTGAGTGTGAAGCGCTCGAAAGGCACTTCTCTCTACGACGAGCGCAGGCGGGCGACTTCGGCGCGGAGCTCGCGCAATTCCTTCTGCAGTTCCGGAAGCCGATTGAACACGGCGACGGATTTGCGCCACCCCAGATTGTCCATCGCGGGATAACCGGAGTAGACAGAGCCCGCGGGAACGTCGGAAGGCACGCCGCTTTGCGATGAAATTGTGGCGCCGTCGCCGATCGTGAGATGTCCGGCCGTGCCGACCTGGCCGGCAAGCACGCAGCGGTTGCCAATCGTAGTGGAACCGGCGAGTCCCACCTGGCCGCAGAGCAGCGTATCCTCTCCAACCTTGCAGGCGTGTCCCACCTGAACGAGATTGTCGATCTTCGAGCCGCGGCCGATGTGGGTCTCGCCGACCGTGGCGCGGTCGATCGCACTGTGCGCCTGAATTTCCACATCGTCACCGATCACGGCGATGCCCGCCTGGCGAATTTTGTACCAGCGGCCGCTCGAGGTATGCGCGAAGCCGAAGCCGTCGCAACCGACGACGACGCCATTTTGCAGCAGGACGCGGCTGCCGATGCGGCAATGTTCGCGGACGCAGGCGTGCGAGTGGGCAAAAAAATGGTCGCCGATGCGTGCGCCGCGATAGATGGTGACGAAGCTGTGCAGGACGGCGTGGTTGCCAATTTCGACGTCGTCATCGATGAAGCAGTAAGGGCCAATGTGCGCGCCCACGCCGATCTTCGCGGACGCGGCGATCACGGCAGTGGGATGAACGTTCGGAGCGTATTGCGGCGCAGGATGGAAAATTTCGATCGCGCGCGCGAAATCGAGATAGGGATTCGCCGAGCGGAGCGCGGCGATGCGCGGGCGAGCTTCGTCCTTGCTGATGAGAACCGCCGCGGCGCGAGTCGAGGCGAGCGCGCGGACGTATTTGCGGTTGGCGAGGAAAGTAAGCTCTCCCCGCTGGGCGTCTTCAAGTCCGGCGACGCCGGAGATTTCGAGATCGGCGTCGCCTTCGACGACGCAGCCCAGCTTTTCGGCAAGTTCGGCAAGTTTCATGGCGGTCTCCCAGAGATTTCGCGAGGCAAGAGTGGAAAGTTAACAGTTGGGTCCGGAAAGTTCAAAGAAAACGCTAACAAAAGCTATTTGCCAACGAGTTGGCGGGCGATGACGAGGCGCTGGATTTCGCTGGTGCCTTCGCCGATGGTGCAGAGTTTGACGTCGCGGTAAAACTTTTCCGCAGGATAGTCCTTGGTAAAGCCGTAGCCGCCGTGAATTTGGACGGCTTCGTTGGCGACCCGCACGGCGGCTTCTCCCGCATACAGCTTGGCCATGCTGGATTCGCACGTGATGCGAGCGTTGGGGTCGCCTGAGACGATGGCGCGGTCGGCGAGCCACGCGGCGCGGTACGTGAGCAAGCGAGCGGCGTCGATCTGTGCAGCCATGTCGGCGAGCTTGAACTGAATGGCCTGAAAGTCGGAGATCGGCCTGCCGAATTGCTTGCGCTGCTTGGCGTAGCGCACCGAACACTCGTAGGCGCCCTGTGCCATGCCGAGACCGAGCGCGGCGATCGAAATGCGACCGCCGTCGAGAATCTGCAGGCTGTTGACGAAGCCCTCGCCTTCCTGGCCGAGAAGATTTTCGGCGGGCACGCGGCAATCGGTGAAAACCACTTCGCTTGTGTCGCTCGCGCGCAGGCCGAGCTTGTTTTCTTTCTTGCCCGGGCGAAAACCGGGAGTTCCCTTCTCGATGATGAATGCCGAGATGCCGTGGTGCTTTTTCGCGGCCTCGGTGACAGCCATGCCGACGCAGGCGTCAGCATGATGGCCGTTGGTGGTGAAGGTTTTCGCGCCGTTGAGAACCCAGCAGCTGTCTTTTTTCACTGCCGTCGTCCGAGTGCCGCCGGCATCGGAGCCAGCCTCGGGCTCCGTGAGCGACCAGCAGCCGAGTTTCTTTCCCTGCGCGAGCGGGACGACGTATTTCTGCCGCTGCGCCTCCGTGCCGAACTTGAAGATGTGGTTGGTGCAAAGCGAATTGTGCGCGGCGACGATGATGCCGACCGAGCCGTCCACGCGCGAAAGCTCTTCGATGATGATGGCGTATTCGACGTAGCCCATACCCGCACCGCCGTATTTTTCCGGGAAAATGACACCCAGAAAGCCCATTTCGGCGAGCTTGGGAACAATTTCGGATGGGAAGCGCGAGGCTTCGTCCCACTCCATCACGTGCGGGGCGATTTCGCCTTCGGCGAACTCGCGGACAGTGCGACGAAGCTGCTGCTGCTCGTCGGAGAGGGAGAAGTCCATGGGACGGTTATACCACGGGCATTCGAGTGGCGGCGCTTGCGGGAGGTGCGCGTTTACAAAGCAAAACGTCCGTGCCTTAACAATGAAAAAGCAGATCCCTCACCGCCATCCGCGCAAAACGCGGCTGGGTTCGGGATGACAAAGAAATCAGAGTGTGAGGGAGGCGACGCCAGAGCGGCGGCCGACCGCGCGAAGAACGAGGTCGGCGAGCGCCCGGATCAGCAGAGGCGAATCGTTGAGCGCGGGCATCATGTGGAAGTCGTGTACGCCGAGCGATTCGGCTTGTTCGCGCGCTTCGATGTTGATCTCATGCAGCGTCTCGATGTGCTCGGTGAGAAACGAAATCGGGATGACGAGCATGCGCTTGACGCCCTCGCGCGCGAGCTTGTCGAGCGTACCGGTGAGCGAAGGCTGCAGCCATTTCTGCGGGCCGACACGGCTCTGATAGCAGAGCGTGTGCGCGTTGGGCCAAGCGCCCATTTCGCGGATCAACCGTCCGGTCGCTTCGATGTGCTGCGGATACGGGTCGCCTTTTTCAACGAGGGCCATCGGCAGGCCGTGCGCGCTAAAGACAAGATGAACGCCTTCGGGGCGCGGGAGCTGGCGCAGGACCGAGTTGATGCGCTCGACCAGGCCGGAAATGTAGTCGGGATGGTCGAAGAAGTGATCGATCAGATGGATCGGCACCTTTGGCTTGTGCAAGCGATTCCATTCCTTCAGGCTGCTGGCGGTCGTTGCGAAGGAGTAGTGCGGATAGAGCGGTAAAAGCACGAGCTCGTCATATGGAGCGCTTTCAAGCGT
>Ga0187778_10002789_pt1 | contig 11863 bp, 10 predicted proteins | sample 1015_Q2_SP5_20_M_FD_132418 | JGI IMG/M metagenome (GOLD analysis project Ga0187778, IMG submission 132418) | Tropical peat soil microbial communities from peatlands in Department of Meta, Colombia - 1015_Q2_SP5_20_MG | ecosystem: Environmental > Terrestrial > Soil > Wetlands > Peat | place... | reverse complement strand
TTGAGGCGCGGAAAAACTCTTTCGCTTGATCGATGTCGCGTAGGATTTGCTCGCGAAGCTCCGCGGGACCGGAAAATTTCCGTTCGTCGCGCAGACGCGACCAGAAGCGGACCTCCAAGTCGCCATTCGTAAGCGTCTCGTTGAAGTCGAAGAGATGCGATTCGATAGTCGTGCGTGCGCCGTCAAACGTAGGTCGCACGCCGACATTGGTCGCCGCGCGGTAGATTTTTCCCGCTACAACGGCTTCGGTGGCGTAGACGCCATTCTTGGGCAAGAGCTCCTGCTCCGTGGCCAGATTCAGCGTCGGAACAACGAGCTTGCGGCCCTGGCCCGTGCCCGTTTGGATTCTTCCGGCAAGCGCGAATGGTCTGCCCAGCATAAGCCGCGCGTTGTCTACGTTGCCGTCACGAAGCGCGGTGCGAATTGCCGTGCTGGAGACAATCACGCCGTCCGCCGTGACCGGCGGAATAATCTCCACTTCAAATCCCCATCGCTGTCCAAGATCGGCCAACAACTTCGCGTCGCCTTCTTGGCGGTGGCCGAAACGGAAATTTCCGCCGATCAGCACAGATTTTGCGCGCATCGCGTCCACCAGAAACTGCTGGACGAATTCTTCGGGGCTGAGTGTTGCAAGAGCCATGTCGAATCGTGCAACAAGCACCGCGTCCACGCCGAAATCGCCAATCGCCGCGATGCGTTGCTCGAGGGTTTGAAGCAGGGGAGGCGCCGACTCGGGACGAAGGACACGCGAAGGATGCGGATGAAACGTAAGGACCGTGCACATCCGGTCTTCCGCGCGCGCGCGATCCAAAACTCGGCGAAGAATTTGCTGATGTCCTAAATGCACGCCGTCAAAATTTCCGATCGTGATAGCCGACGGCTTTCGGTTCCCGCCGAATCGGACGATCCATTCCTCGGTCGAGTGTGCGACCGCAATCGCCATTAGAGCGCCACCTCGAATCGCAACCCATCGTAGGCGAGCCGGACGTTTGCCGGGAGCTGGGCATTGGTTTGCGCGTGGCCGAGATCGTGGCAAATGTGCGTGAACCACGCTCGCTTCGGCTTTAGTTCCGCGACGAGCGCTAAAGATTGTTCGACGTTGGAGTGCGTCGGATGAGGCACGTAACGGAGCGCATCGAGGACAAAATCATCGAGGCCTCGCAGGAGCGCCTTTGAGCTCCCCGGAACACTACTGAAGTCGGTCAAGTACGCGGCGCGGCCGAGACGAAATCCGAGGACCGGCTGGGCCCCATGCATTGCCGGTATCGGCGTGATTTTCATGCCGAACAGTTGAAACGGTCCCTCGATTTCGTGCAGCTCGATCAAGGGCAGAGTGCTGCCCGGCTGCGCCTCCTCAAAGATGTAGGAGAACTGGCGCCGCAGAATCGCGAGGGTGTCGCTAGCCGCATAGATCGGCACAACCGATTTTTGCTTGAGGTTGTAGGGACGGATGTCGTCGAGGCCCATGACGTGGTCGGCATGCCCGTGCGTGTAGACGACGGCGTCGAGGCGATCGATGTGCGCGCGTATGGCCTGGTAACGGAAATCCGGCGTCGTATCGATGACCACGTTGCGCCCGTCGAAGGATAGCAGAACGGAGGGACGCGTCCGCTGATCGTGCGGGTCGGTCGATTCGCACACCGCACAGTGGCACCCCAGCGTCGGTACGCCCATCGATGTGCCGGAGCCGAGGACAGTCAGTTGAACGGAAGGCATGATTTCTGAGCAGGGTTTCGCGGCCGGGTGTTACCTAGAGCTTGCTCAATTGCAGATCCCTCGCTCAACCGCTGTCGCGGATTCACTCGGGATGCCGACCCTGGTCGGGTCGTCACTTCTTCTGGGCCGCCTTTTTCGCCATGGCTTCGGCGGCGGCTTTTGACATCTCCATAAAGGTCAGCTTCAAGCTTCCGAGAACTTCGACGAGCAGCTCGTCGTCGGATTTTGCGAGATTGCCACGCGTTTTCTCGCGCAGCTCGTCGAGCATATCGATCATGTCGCGCGCGCCATCCAGATCGAGGAACGCCTGCCCGGTACGCGGATCGGCCATGCCGCCCATCATCGCGGCGGCGTTGCGGGTCAAGAAGTCGACGAGCATCTGGAAGTTACGCGATGGAGCGATCGATTCAGCGGGAGGCTCCGCTACCGATTGTTTCGCGTCGGCTGCCGCTGCTTTGGGCGCTTTCTCGGCGGTACGGCCTTTCTCATGCGCGGACGGTGTAGCTTTGCGCGCGGATTCTTCTTCGCGCCGCTCCTGCTCGATTGCGTCCTTGCGGAGTTCACCCTCTTCGGTGAAGAGCCGCCGGTCGACTACCTTGAAGCCTTCGTCTTGTTTGGGGTCAGCCACGCAGGGTGTCCTTGCGAATCTTCCGGCCGAGCGAGCGGCCGGTTCGAATTCAGCTTTCAGCGTTGAAACGCAAGTTTAGCACCCGCGCCGATTCGCGACAAGGCGAGCGGCTGTGTATAGGAATGTTTTGCTCGCTGGACTATTTTTTCTTCCGCGGCGCCTGGCAGACGAAATTGGCGGCGTCCTTCGGATCGCCTGTTCCTTTGTAGTGTGCGACTTGCGGATATGGACACAAGGGATGCGTCATCGCGATGCCCTTCGTCGGATTTCCGTCCACAAATCCGGCTGCGATGATTTTATCTGGTGCTACGCCCTGTTCGACCCAACGGTCGAGCGCCAGCACCACGTCGTGATCCGCATCGGGTTGCGCGGAAAGGCCGTTGCCGAAGAATGTGGCGCCCGGACCACCCGCGCAGTGCGACATCGACGGCACCATGAACAACCGATAGAAGCTGTCCGTTTTGCCCATCGCCTTCTGCACGTTCTGAAAGTAATCGACGCTGCCTTGCGGCGGGATCGCGGCGTCTCCCCAGCCGTGATAGTGGATGAGCTTGCCGCCGCGCGCTTTGAACGCTTTCAGATTTGGATCATCGGAATTCAGAATTGCGCCGAACTTGTCGTCCGTCAGCTTCACGTCGCTATCGAAATTCAGGGTGTGTAGATCCCATTTCGGATTTTCAAACACGAAGGCGGCGAAAAAGAAACTTCCAAACAGCTTCGCCACCCCAAGTTGGGGCGCGCTCTGTCCCGTGATCCAGACTGGCCAGTTTGCTGGGACGGCCTCGACGCCTGGCGAAAGTCCGGGTTCGATGATCTTTCCCGTGCGAGGATTCCTCGCGCCGCCGTAGATTTTCCTGGCCGCCTCTACCTGGGGCGCGGTCAGGCAGTCGGGCGCATCATCGCCCTTGCACTGAACCGTTGCGGGATCGAAGTGGCAGATTTGAGGATTCTCGATCAGACCGTCCTTCACCCCGTCCAGCGTATCGCAGGCCGCGATGGCTGCATTTTGCAAAACGGGCAGTTTTTTCGGCGGGATATAGCTCTCGGGAGTTTCAAGCAGCGCGCGCGCTTCCCACACTCCCATGAATTGCAGGTGGTTCCAATGAATCGCCGGTGCGCCTGCAACGATGCCGTGAAAATCGTCCGGATAGCGTTGCGCTTCGGTCATGCCTTCGCGGCCGCCTTCCGAGCAGCCGACAAAATAGGAGCGGTTCGCGTCTTTGCCGTAGAACGCCCGCACGATCGCTTTGGCCTGAACCGAAGTTTCGTGGACCGCGCGATATCCAAAGTCGATCACTTTCTCGGGATGGCCGATCGCCCAGGACTGATCTGGACCGTTGGTGTGTCCGTCGTCCGTCGCAGCGGTTGCGTAGCCGCGGATGAGGGGATCCGCCATGCCGGAGAGGGGAATGGTGCCCGCGAAACCTCCGTTGCCAACCTGCTCGAATTTGCCGTTCCATCCGGAGAGCGGGAGCCAGACCTCGAACCGAATTTCGGAATCGCTTGTGGGCGTTGCGACGCCAGCCACGCGGCAGAAGGCGGGCAAGTCCCTGGTGAGCGGAGGCTGGCCTGGTCCGGTTGGCGGCTTGAAGCTTCCTGCAGCCACGCTGACGGCGGACGAGATCTTCGCGTTCGTCAAATTCAAACTGGCGAGGCTTTCGCAAGAAGTCTGTGCCTGCGCGACGGCAGGAAACAGAACTGCGGCTACAAAGAGTACGAAACATGACGCAAGTGCAACGCGACGAATCACGGATTCCTCCACCACAGGAATGATTGGACGGAGTCGCGCAACTCCCCCAGCGCAGCGCCGAGAGTATGAGCCGACGTGGGGACCAACGTCAACGGTTCCGAAAGCGCGGACGTGTCGCGGGAAGCGATCAGTCTTCACTTGTTAGGGCGCGGCGGCCACTGTAAATTGGCGTTTCGTCATGAGAGGTGCGGATTTGCCGACGGGCCAAAGGAAAACAAAAACGAGACGCAGGAAATCAGCGCCGGTACAGGCGAAAAATCGACGCGCGCAGATACGGGTCACGAAACGCGCCCGTCTCGCCGGCCAATGGTTCGCAAAATTGGTAGCGCTTCAGGCGCGGCTACGCGGGCCTGGCGGGTGCCCGTGGGACCGCGAGCAGACGCATGAATCTCTGCGGAAATTCATGATCGAAGAGGCGTACGAAGTGCTCGACGCAATGGAATCCGGCGACGCAGGAAAATTTGCGTCCGAGCTAGGAGATCTGTTGCTGCAGGTGATTTTTCATTCGATTTTGGCCGAAGAGACTGGCCGATTCACGATTTCAGACGTGATCGAGTCGGTTTACACGAAGATGATCCGGCGGCATCCGCATGTTTTCGGCGATGTCGAGGCGAAGACATCGGGTGCCGTGCTGAAAAACTGGGAGGAGATCAAGCGGCAGGAGCGCGCAGAGGATGGAGCCCCGGAGTCGGTCCTCGCGACAGTGCCACGATCGCTGCCGGCGGTTCTCGAAGCGTACCAACTCACGCGGCGCGCGTCGCACGTGGGATTCGACTGGGAGAATATCGAGGGGATTCTAGACAAGCTCGATGAGGAGAAGCGCGAGCTGATTTCGTTGCTCCCGGCAGAGATGGCAGCGAGAGGTGCGTCGCGCGCTCCATCGGACGCCGAGGCAGCGCATCGGGTTGAAGAAGAAATCGGGGATCTGCTCTTTGCCTGCGTAAACGTTGCGCGATTCCTCGGAGTCGATCCGGAGATCGCGTTGAAGAAGGCTAATGCGAAGTTCAAGAAACGATTCGAGTGGATGGAGTCTGCCGCCGCTCGCAAAGGCGAGCGATTCGCGGAGCTAGCCCGTGAGACGAAAGAAGATTTGTGGGATCAGTCGAAACGTGAGCGGTAGCACAGCGACACAAGCCTTCTGACGAAATCAGCGACATAACTGAAGATTATCTGCGACACAAGAAGTCTAAATTGGACTTATGCGCGCGGGTGAGGCTTAGTCGTTTCGGAGGCACTGTGATGTCCGATGCATCCGGCGTCAACTTGTGGTCCACGGAAGCGCATGCGCGCGACTATCTGCAGCGCGCCGACTCGATTCCCCACCGTGGGGAAGGCGAGGCGGCGCTGCTGGAATTGATACCTCCAGGTACGCCGCGAATTCTAGATCTGGGGACAGGCGCCGGGCGGCTGGGGACTCTCCTGAAACAGGTGCGGCCCGCTACGCGCGTCGTAGCGCTCGATCTTTCGGCGACGATGATTGATGCTGCGCGCGCAGCGTTCGCGGGCGACCCAAATGTGACGATCGTGCGACACGACTTCGACGAGGCTTTGCCCGCAATGGGAATTTTCGATGCGGTGATTTCTAGCTTCGCCATTCATCATCTGGTCCACGAACGGAAGCGGTCGCTGTACGCGGAGATTTTTCAAGTCCTTGCGCCGGGCGGCATCTTTTGCAATCTCGAGCATGTCGCATCTCCGACTCCGCGCGTCCACGACAAATTTCTCGAGGCAATTGGCTGGCCGGACGAGGATCCTTCCAACAAACTGCTCGATCTCGAGACGCAACTGCAATGGCTTCGCGAAATCGGCTTCGAGGATGTGGATTGTTACTGGAAGTGGCGCGAATTGGCGCTCTTTGCCGGAGCCAAGCCTGCATAAGAGCCGCGCTGCACGCCGCTGAGATTTCTCACGCCGTTTTGGATAGGTCCCGCCGTGGTTTCCCGTATACTTCTGTCGCGAATATTCAGCCGACCGATTTAATGGACCAGATCGAAATTCGTTCATGCGCGAGCATTCCGGAGTATGAGGAATGCGTCCGGGTCGAGCACGCTACTTGGGGTGAGGAGATCACAGTCCCGTCGCCGATTTTTGTGGTCGCGCACCACACCGGCGGTCAGGTGATTGGGGCATTCGATCAGGGGAAAATAATCGGATTCACGCTGGCAATCGCCGGCGTGAGGAGCGGAAAGCCGTTCTTGCATTCGCATATGACGGCGGTAATGCCCGAATTTCGCGACCGAGGCGTAGGCCGCCGGCTGAAACTCTTTCAGCGGCAGGACGCGCTGCGGCGGGGGATTGACCTGATCGAGTGGACGTTCGATCCGCTCGAATTCCGCAACGCGCACTTCAATCTCATGAGGCTCGGCGCCGTGGCGCGACGCTATATTCCGAATTGCTACGGCATTACGGCGAGCCCGCTGCACGCCGGGCTGCCGACGGACCGGCTTGTGGCGGAGTGGTGGATCGATTCGGCGAGAGTGAAGTCGATTCTCGCGGACGACTTGACGGCGTCAACGGCGTCGGCGGCGCGGATTCCGCTGCCGGCGAACATCGGCGAGATGCGAAAAAGCGACCGCGAAGCGGCGTTGCGTATTCAGAGCGAGGCCCGTGAGCGATTCACAAGACTTTTCGCCGAGGGTTATGTCGCGACTGCAGTGGAGCTGTCCGACGTGACGATGGACTACGTCCTCGAGCAAAAGGATGCGATTGCGGGCCTGCGCCTGCCCGAAATCAAGGAAAGCTGAACACCGGACATGCGCCTACGACGGCTCACTTTGTGGGAAATCCATTTGAAGCTGCTCTCGCCGTTTCAGACGAGCTTCGGCACGTCGGATTTGCGGCGGATCTTGCTTCTCGAAGTCGACGCGGATGGCGCGACCGGTTGGGGCGAATCGACGGCAGGCGAGAATCCGTTTTATTCCTACGAGACAGTTGAAACGGCCTGGCTGATCGTGCGCGATTATCTGTGGCCGATCGTGCGCGGGAAAGAGATTGCGGCGCCGGACGTTTGGGAGCTGTTTGCAGGCGTTCGAGGCCACAACATGGCTAAGGCCGGGCTCGAAACAGCGATCTGGGATGCGGAGGCAAAGCAGCAGAATATGGCACTCGCGAAGCTGATCGGCGGCACGCGCGAAGAGATTCCCTGCGGCGTGTCGATCGGCATCCAGCCGACCATCGAAGGGTTGGCGAAGAAGGTCGAAGAGTCGCTGGCCGCGGGCTACCAGCGCATCAAGGTCAAAATCAAACCGGGCACGGATATCGAGCTGGTTCGTGCGCTGCGCGAGCGATATCCGAGCGTGCGATTGATGGTCGATGCGAACTCAGCATACACGCTGGATGACGCGCCACTGCTCAAGCAGCTGGACGCATTTCATCTGATGATGATCGAACAGCCGCTCGGCTGGGACGACATCTACTCGCACGCGAAGCTCCAGCGGCAGCTTGAGACGCCGATTTGTCTGGACGAGTGCATTCACGAGGTGGAACACGCCCGCGCGGCGATCGAGACCGGCGCGTGCCACATCATCAACATCAAGCTTGGACGCGTCGGCGGACACACCGCGGCCCGGCGGATGCACGATCTGTGCCAGGAAAATGCGATTCCGGTGTGGTGCGGCGGAATGCTCGAATCGGGAATCGGGCGCGCGCATAACATTGCGATGTCATCGCTCGCGAATTTTTCTCTGCCCGGCGACGTCTCAGCCAGCAAGCGATATTGGGCGGAAGACATCATTGAACCCGAAGTGGAAGTTTCCAGGCAGGGGACGATCCGTGTGCCAACGGCGCCCGGCATCGGCTACACGCCGCGGATCGACCGGATTGAATCTCTAACCAAACGCCGCGAGGTCCTCGAATAGACGTTGGCTGCTCCCGCCACGAGCCCCGCAACTTAAATGGCAAGCCCATCGCAGAATCTCGAGAAGCGCCCGAGTTCTTTCGCGCTTGCCTCGGCGCTCGGCGCGGTCCTGATGATGTGGTCGGTGAACTACATCGTCGGCAAGATCACTCTGAAGCATATCGACGCGCTCACGCTTGCTGTCATGCGGGCTGAACTTGTGGCTGCGATGCTTCTGGCGATTTACTTCGCGCATCGACAGCGCATGCCCCTACGCCGGCGCGACATCTCGACATTCGTGTATCTGGGTTTCTTCGGCTACGTGATCAATCAAGGCTGCTTCATCGTCGGCCTGGGGAGCACAACTTCGAACCACTCGGCGGTGCTGATCGCGTCGTCGCCGATTATCATCTTGCTGCTGGCGAGCGCGATGAGGCTCGAGAAGCTGACAGTCGCGAAAATGCTGGGGATGGCGATATGTTTCGTGGGCGTCGCGGCGCTTGAGACGGAGCACGGATCGCCGACTCATTCGCCGCTGTTGGTGGGTGACATGATCACGCTCGCCGGAGTGCTTGGATTTTCGGCGTACGCTGTGCTGGGCAAGAAAGTGGCGCGCGCGTACGACACGGTTTCGATGAATGCATTTAACGCTGCGGCGGCGGGGATTCTGCTGTTGCCGCTCGCCGTGCGGCAGGGAATTCATCTTAATTGGAAGGCTGTCGGCTGGGTCGGCTGGGCGGGATTGCTTTACATGGCCTCGCTGAGCGCGGTGGCGGGCTATTTGCTGTTTTACTGGCTGCTGCAGCACATGGAGGCTTCACGCGTCGTCGTGATCAATTATTTCCAACCCGTCGTTGTGGTGATCCTTTCGATTCCATTGCTGGGAGAACGGCCGACGGTGCGGCTGCTGGAAAGTGCCGCACTTGTGCTGGTCGGCGTGTACCTAGCCGAACGGGTTTCAAGATAAGACAAGAAAGGCGTCGCCGTTGGAAGCGCCGCCTTGCTGTTGGAGTTGGGAAAAATCGCAGTGAGACTTCGGCTTACTGCTTCGGCGGTGGAGGAAGCGCCATTTCGCCGTCGATCAGAATCGTGAGATCGTCGCCAACCATACCCGGATCGGCGCTCACGCCAAAGTCCTGACGGTTGATCTTCGTGGTCGCCGAAAATCCACGGCGCTGGCTGCCCATCGCGCTGATCGGAGCCGTCGGGCCGGTCACGTCGAGCGTAACTTCCTTTGTAACGCCGCGGATCGTGAGATTGCCGGTCACTTTCAGCGTGTTGTCGCCCGACTTCACAACTTTCGTCGATTGGAACGTGATGTTGGGGAATTGGGCGGCGTTGAGGAAGTGTTCGCTCTTGAGGTCGTCATCACGGCGCGAAACGCGCGTGTCGATCGAATTGACGTCGATCGTGACGCTTACGCTTGATTTGGTGACATCCGTGTCGTCCAGCGTGACGGTGCCGGTGACCTTGGTGAAGTCACCTTGAACCGTCGAAATTCCGAGGTGCTTGACGAAGAATTGCGCGTTGGTGTGAAACGGATCGAGATTCCAGGTGCTTGACGCTGCAATCGCCGGCATTGCCATGAAGGCCGCCAGACCGGCAGCTGCGAGAAACTTCTTCATTTGTTGCCTCCTCAGATTCCGCTTCGATTTCGATTGAATACAGCGGCGGGCTGCCGTGCTAAGCGAATTTTGACCCACCCCGTAGACCAAGCTACCTTCGCGGGTACCTAGGCCCGGCGGAAGTATATAACGGTTTCCGCTAGCGTCAACCGCGCAGGGTGTGAGGACCGCCCCTTGGCGATGGACTATTCAGGCAGGCCCATCGCGGCAGCGTAGGCTTTACGAACCTCGCGGGGCTGCCCGGCTTGGAAGATGTAATCGGTCGCGAGGCGGCCCGATCCAAGGGGACCTCGGCTCATCTCCGCCGCCGAGACGCCCTCAACGAGGCGCTTGCGGTCCGCGATGGGAAGAGGGACGCAGCGATTGAGCTCGGGATCGCGGATCGTGGCTTTCGGGTCTTCGCCGCGGACGATGGCTTCAATATCTCTCAAGAAGCGCTGGCGCAGCATGATGATGCCGGCGTCACTTGTTCCCAGATGTTCGCGCGTGCGGTCGGTGATGGTCCCCTGGCCGATCCACGCGATGAAATCCTGGTTCATTACATGGCTTGTAATCCAGCGGCCCGTCGAAGAGTCCTGCACAGGACCACGCCACGCGGGAATGGTTTGCTGCACGTAGGGCTCGCGTTCCTTCGGAACGCGGCTGAAAGACCACGTGACGCTGAGCGTGTTTTGGTCGTCGATGGGCACGCGCCATTCGAAATGGTCGCCGGTGAAGAGCGCGTTGGGCCAGAGGCAGACGCGGCCTACTTTCCACAGCGGGTCTTCTTCACTCATGCCCTCGCGGATGCGGCGGTAGACGATGCCGTAGTCGAATTCGTCGAATGCGAGTTTCAGATGGCGCGGCGAATACGGCCCGCCCTTGTCCGCAAGGCGCACGCTCCAATTCATGTGCATCCATTCGAAGTGGAGCGGATCGACTGAATTCTCCTGGCACTGAAACCAGTTGCAGGGAACGTCGGCGAAGACGATCTGCACGAAACCGTTCTTCCACGTGAAAGGCTCCCAGTTGGGGACAAGGGGCGCTGGCAGAGGGCCGAGGAAAGCCCAAATCAATCCGGCTTGCGCCTGAACGGGGTACGCCTTGATGCGCACCTTCTCGCGAAAGCGCGCTTCGGGATGAGCGACGTCTTCATAAGGCTGCTCGATGCAGCGACCGTCCTGATCGAAGAGCCAGCCGTGATAATTGCATCGCAGCCCACATTGCTCGACGAATCCGTAGGACATGTCCGCGCCGCGGTGCGGGCAGTGGCGATCGACCAGGCCGAAGGTTCCGCTCATGTCCTTGTAGAGAGTCAGATCCTCGCCCATCAGGCGAACGGGCTTCACGCTTTCGTTCTCGAATTCGCTGACGCCGGCGATCGGCATCCAATAGCGCCGCAAGAGCTCGCCCATGGGCGTGCCTGCGCCGACTTGGGTAAGCAGTTGGTTCTTCGAGGGATCGAGCATCGCTTTTGGCGCGGATTCTATAACAGGTGCCGTGGCGCACCCAATAGCGCCCGAGCGAGCCACGCAGCTCCATTCGTTCACAAAGCTGTCACATCCCAGTAACAGAGGCCGCGTAGCTTCAGCCCCCGCAGCAGACCACACCGGCATAGGGAGAAAAGCGATGGCAACTGGAACCACCGTACTTGACGCCAAGATAGCCTCCAATCCGAGCAAGGTAGGCAAGGTCGGCGTCTGGGTATTTGGCGCGGCACTGCTCGTTGGGTTCGTTTACGCGGGGATGCACCTAGTTGGCGACCTGACGGCCATTCACGCGACGAGCATTTTGCCCTTCGTCCTGCTGGGAATTGCGTTGCTCGTGGCGCTCGGCTTCGAGTTTGTAAACGGCTTTCACGATACGGCCAACGCGGTGGCGACCGTCATCTACACACATTCGCTGGAGCCGCATATTGCGGTCGTGTGGTCCGGGCTGTTCAATTTCATCGGCGTGCTTCTGTCGAGCGGAGCCGTTGCCTTCGGAATCGTGTCGCTGCTGCCGGTGGAATTGATCCTGCAAGTAGGCAGCAACGCCGGATTCGCGATGGTGTTTGCGCTTTTGGTCGCGGCGATCATTTGGAACCTGGGCACCTGGTACTTCGGACTTCCGGCTTCGAGTTCTCACACCTTGATCGGCTCGATCATCGGAGTGGGAATCGCAAATCAGCTGATGGCGGTAAAGACGGGAACGAGCGGCGTGGATTGGGGTCAGGCGACGAACATCGGAAAGTCATTGTTGCTTTCTCCCCTCGTGGGATTCATCGTCGCCGCAGTTCTCCTGGTGCTCTGCAAAGCGCTGATCCCGAACAAAATGCTCTATGAAGCGCC
>Ga0187778_10002788_pt1 | contig 11863 bp, 9 predicted proteins | sample 1015_Q2_SP5_20_M_FD_132418 | JGI IMG/M metagenome (GOLD analysis project Ga0187778, IMG submission 132418) | Tropical peat soil microbial communities from peatlands in Department of Meta, Colombia - 1015_Q2_SP5_20_MG | ecosystem: Environmental > Terrestrial > Soil > Wetlands > Peat | place... | reverse complement strand
TCGAGATTAGGTGCTGACCTTGTTCGTGTAACTGCAGGACAGGCCCACCCGACGGTCACGCGGAGCGAAGGTATTGATTGGGCTGTACAGGGACTCAAGAGCGCAGTAAAATTCGCCAAGAAATATCCGATCCGATTGGCCTACGAAAACCACGCTAAACCGGGAGCATGGCAGTATACTGACTTCTCTCACCCGACAGACATATTCCTAGAGATTGTCGATCGAACCACGGACGTCGCGTTGGGCGTGAACTGGGACACGGCTAACGTAATCGCTTATGGCGACGATCCTATTCCTGTTCTCAAAAAAGTCGTCAGTCGAATTATTAGCGTTCACGCCGCCGACACTTCTAGTCGTGGCCAACTCAATCACGTTCTCTTAGGTACAGGACTCGTCCCTTTCAAGCAGATGTTTGAGATACTACACGGATCAGGTTTCGACGATTGGATTTGTATGGAAGAAGCGAGCTTTACAGGAAAGGCTGGAGTCAAAACGGCAGCTGACTTCGTACGCCGAGTCTGGGAAGAAACGCTCAGAAGTTAGTCACAACCATTCTCAGCCTCGACTGTATAACACGAGATTTATCTGTGGTCAATACGTCACGCTGACAGTTGAAGTCCATGGAAGTCGACAAACAGACACTTCTTCAAATGTATCGCAACATGCTGCGCATCAGATTCTTCGAAGAAAGGCTCGCGGAAGAGAGTGCTCAAGGGAATATTCCTGGTTTGCTTCACTTATACGTAGGCGAAGAAGCTGTTGCTGTCGGAGCATGCACGTCACTGAGTAAAGAGGATTACATCACCAGTACACACAGAGGCCACGGACACTGTATAGCGAAAGGTGGCGATTTGAAGCGAATGATGGCGGAACTGTTCGCAAAGGAGACTGGATATTGCAAAGGCCGAGGGGGTTCGATGCACATCGCTGCGCCCGAAATAGGTATCGTCGGTTGCAGCGCGATCGCGGGCGCTGGGATTCCAATCGCTGCAGGTGTGGGACTTTCGATCAAAATGAGAGGGAGTAATCAGGTATGTGTCTCATTCTTCGGAGACGGAGCCTCCAATACCGGAGCGTTCCATGAGGGAATGAACATGGCAGCAGTATGGAAACTGCCCGTGATCTATGTTCTTGAGAATAATATGTATGCAATTTCAGTAGCCTCCGCTAGGTCTACGAAATTGAAGAATATCTCGGAACGAGCGGCCGGATACGGTATGGCTAGTTCAGTTGTAGATGGAATGGATGTATTGTCCGTTTACCAGGCTGTTTCAGAGGCCGCGGCTAGAGCTCGCCGCGGTGAAGGACCTACAATCGTGGAATGCAAAACATACAGATTCAGAGGACACCACGAAGGTGACCCGAAGAAGGGCGAGATTTACAGAACAAAAGAGGAGATGGACGACTGGGAGAAGCGAGATGCTATACGAAGGCTCGTTGACAAGATAATCGACGAAAAGCGAGCGACTCAGGCTGAATTGGACAAAATTAGACAAGAAGTCCTCAAAGAAGTAGCTGACGCAGTCGAGTTCGCCAAGCAGAGCCCGTCACCCAGGCCTGAAGATGTTGCATCATACGTTTTCGTTTCATAGAGGCTGACAAGAATGAGTGAGACTCGACAACTCGACTTTGCCGAAGCAATCCGCGAAGCGATCCGCCAGGAAATGAAGAGAGACAAGACGGTATTCGTTCTTGGGGAAGACGTTGGAAAATTCGGAGGCATCTTCGGTTGCACAAAAGGGTTACAAGAGGAGTTTGGAGAAGAGCGAATACGTGATACACCAATCTCCGAAACGGCCATCATCGGAGCAGCGGTAGGTGCAGCCGTTACCGGTATGCACCCAATCGCGGAACTCGAATTCATGGATTTCATTGGATGCGGAATGGACCAAGTATTCAACCAAATGGCAAAGATCAGATACATGTTCGGCGGATCCATGACCGTGCCTGTAGTGCTCAGAACGCCTTGCGGTTCAAGATACCCAGTCGCGTGCGGAGCGGCACATCATTCACAGAGCCTCGAAGCTTGGTTCATACACGTACCCGGACTCAAAGTTGCAGTGCCATCCACACCATACGACGCTAAGGGGCTGCTAATCAGCGCAATCCGCGGTCAGGACCCAGTACTCTTCGTCGAACACAAGCTGCTCTACTATGCCAAACGCATGCCGAAACTCCGCGAACCATATCCTGATCTAATTGGTAACGTTCCTGAAGAACCGTACTCGATACCGTTCGGAAAGGCAGAGGTTAAGCGACCTGGCGAGGACGTGACAGTAATAGCAACAATGATGATGGTGCATAAGGCACTGCGCGTAGCGGAAGACTTGGCGAAGATGGGAATAGACATCGAAGTTGTTGACCCTCGAACCCTCGTGCCCTTCGATAAGGAGACAATTGTTAACTCGGTCAAGAAGACCGGCCGAGTTGTCGTCGCATCCGAGGACGCTAAGACCGGTGGAGTTGCTGCCGAAATAACCTCAATAATAATGGAGGAGGCGTTCGACTACTTAGACGCGCCCGTCACCCGAGTCTCAGCACTCGATCTCCCAGTACCCTACGCACCAGCACTGGAAAGCACCGTGGTACCGCAGGAACGGCACATTAGAGAAGCAGTTATTGAGCTGACCGGCCAGAAGTAGTCGAGATCTCTAGGTAATTAAGATGGCAACAGCAGTAGTACTGAAGAAACTAAGTTGGACCATGGAAGAAGGGCTGCTCGGAAAATGGATAAAACATGAAGGAGACCAGGTCAAAGAAGGAGAACCACTTTGCGAAATCGAGACTGAAAAAGCGACAGACGAGCTTCAGGCTCCAGCAAGTGGTACTCTTCTAAAGATAATTTTTGGTGAAGGCTCAACAATTCCCGTAAATTCAGTCATAGCAGTCATCGGAACGCCAGGCGAAGATATTTCCGCAATTATAAGTTCCGGTGTCCAGGAAAAAACCGCTCCTACGCCAGCGACCGTCGGATTGCAGAAAGCCCTCGTGCAAGAGAAAACAAGCGACTTAGGAGAAGTGAGAATATCTCCTTCCGCAAGAAGGCTAGCGAGAGAACGCGGAATTGACCTCTCACAAATTCGTGGAACCGGTCCGGGAGGCAGAATCGTATCCGAAGACGTCCTCAACGCTGTAAATAAGCCGCAACCCGTACTCACACCACAAAAATCTACCTTAGCTGGACATAGGAAAGTAATTGCGGATAGACTTGCATTGAGTGCCCGAACAGCAGTACATGTCCCAATCACAATGGAAGCCGACATGACCGCTGCTAACAAGTTAAAGAACGAGTTTCAGGAGTCCGGAACAAAAGTCTCCATTACTGATATGATTGTGAGAGCAGCCGCTCTTGCCCTTATTGAATTTCCTCGAGCAAACTCAATGCTGCTTGGTGAAGAACTAAAACCCATGAGCGAAGTCGGCGTGGGATTAGCTGTTGGCCTAGACGATGACTTGCTTGTGCCAGTCATCAGAAACGCCGATACTATTTCTCTTCGCGAGATAGCTAAAATAAGTAAGGACCTAATCGAAAGAGCGAAGAATCATTCTCTGAGTGCTAAGGAGATGACAGGAGGGACATTCACTGTCAGCAACCTCGGCATGTTCGGCGACGTAATACTTTTCGCGCCGATAATTAACCCACCCGAAACAGCAATACTGGGCATAGGACGAGCCAGTCCGAAACCAATAGCGATTGAAGGGGCGATAGCCGTGAGACCGATGGCCACGTTCACATTAGTCTTTGATCACAGAGTAATTGATGGCGTATACGCGACAAAATTCCTCCAACGCATAAAAGAATTGATCCAGAATCCCCAGGCACTTGCAGACTGAATACGGAATTCCCGCAATGTGTTCTTGAGCTAAGGAAAATGAACTGGAAAACTTGCTTCGCCGTCTGGTGCATGCTTCCTCTACACGTACCCTCTCAGGGTTGTCCGCCTTAGTTCCACCTAATGCTGATATTACGAAGTTTCGACTCGTAAAGCAACTAGTGGATAATGCGGGAACAATCCGCATCCATCGGCTTGTTACCGGCGGTCATGAACAGGAACAACTTCTCCACATTCAAGGACACCAATGCGCGCATGGTCTCCCTGCCGATGCATAGCCTTGTGAATTGCATCTTCGACTGTTGGGGCCCAATCAAAACCAAGTGATCGCGTGTCGTCCTCAGTTAAGCCTGTTGAGTAGCATATGATATTGGCGTGTTCGCGAATTTGCGAATGCATCAGTAATGAGCCGGCGGCTGGCAAGTCTTTGATTTCTTTCTTCTCAATAGCTTCTAGAATTTCAGTGTACCCTTTCGTTGCGTACTGATTGAGAACAGTATGTGTTGGAGATATGCGTTCGGGACATGGAGTAAGCAGTATAATCGTCCCCCCCTTCTTGACTCCGACGTGAGCAAAATCAAGTGCTTTCATCGCTTGCCAATAATCGATGTCAGCAGGGTATGTTGAGAAGATTATGATGTCAGCCAGCTCGGAGATGTCTTGGCAGAAGACATTACGAGCAGTCCTCACTCCCTCTGTGAATGCTTGTTCTGGGTCTCCGGTGACGACACGAACTGTTTCGTCCTCATCGTTAAGGACCGTGTTAACTATAGCTGCCAGACCTGCCTTCTTGGCTATTATGTTGATGTCGCGCCGCATCGGATTGTCAAGCGTAGCCACTAGGTCGCCGACTGGCCTGACCTTTCCTGCTGCGATATGTAACATTCCAACAGATTCTTCGCCCGAGACGCCCGGTAGAATCATTTTTGCGCCACCTCCCCAACCAGCCGCATTGTGAGGTACGACGTTTCCAACGCTTAAGACAAGATCGGCGTCGATGACTTCTCTGTTGACTATTGCGGGAATACCCAGCTCCGTAGTTCCGAGGTTTACAAGTTTCGTGTCGTCTTTGTAGTTGTGGTTAGCAATCTCGTAATTTTCAGCTATTTGATCACCGAGGTGTTGCTTGATCTCGGTTTCCGACATGGGTCTGTGAGTTCCAAGACCTATTATGATCTTGATTTTATCGGTCTTTGCCCCTTCTGTTCGTAACTCGTCTAGAACCATGGGAAGTACTTTCTTTAGCGGCGTAGGCCGGGTTATGTCATCTACGAGCACAACGATTCGGTCCTTTCCAATTGTTAGTTTGCTGATTGGCGGAGTTCCATACGGGCGCTTCATCGCATCAATAATCACTGTGCGCAAGTTTTCGGTGGCTGGGAGATGATTTCGATGAACAAAGAAGCCCAGATTGCGATCCGGTACGTCGAATTCGATGTGTTCGTTCGCGTAGGGTATTGTAAAATGCATTATCGCTCTATACGAGTTAACTATACTCTAACTAAAATGCGCTACGTATGGGTCGTTGAACGTCAGGTGGTTCATTCATCGGCTCTACGCGTATTCTTTGCGTAGTTCACGAGCGGCCTGCACCATGTTTCGAAGCTTGTTGAGTGTGATCTGATACGCTTCGGGGATACCCTTCAGCCCGCCGAACCCACAATCAGGTTTAGCTATGGTTCTGTGTCCAAAAAGTTTTTGCGCATTCTTCAGTGCTCGAGTTATTTCCTCGACAGTTTCAATTCTCAGGTCGACCGAGGAGATGCACCCGTACGCAAGGAACTTTTCGGCCTGCTCAAGATCCTGCTTGGTATAAACCTCGAGATTCTTTGGTAATTGTGAAAATTCATGGTCAATAATGTTCACATTGGTTGCAAGTAGTATGCTCTTGACCAGTGGTGTGATTCTGCCGCATACGTGAATTGACGAAAAGTTTGAGATCTCTCTGATCAATGAATTCAGCACTCCGACTACGAATTCCTGATCATATGAGTAGAGTAGCCTACTAGCCCCTAGGATAACCGACAGAAAGGGTTCGTCAATTGATATTATGTTGAATCCTAATTCGCTCAGACGTCTGCATGATTTACCAAGTATCCTTCCCAGACTATCGACCGTCTGGGGTTTGGACGCGCCGCACATCATTAGATTCTTTGTTCCTATGTAACTCGCCAGTGTGAACGGGCCAGTGACACAGGCCCTTATTCCTTTCAGTTGGTCGCGCAAACCGTTGTGCTTGAGAAATGAAATAAAGTGTTCTGCTCGTTCAATTCCAATAGCCTGGTCAGGCTCAGAGATGTTATCGCCCACGAGGCTGATCTCTTCACCTTTGATTTGCAAGGCGGGGTTGTTCAGAGAGAGCGGTCGAAGGAATTGAAGGCCCATATTCATAGGACTAGTAGTCGTCCCCACTAATTGCGGATAGCTCGGATAATCCAAGCCAACAGAAACTTTGTCCGAGATAGCGCGGTTCACATTCTTTCGGTCTGTTTCGAAGTCGTCATCAGCAGGGAGGCTACCGACATCTTCTGTAGCGAGGTTAAGGTCACCTAGATCAATTTTCACGAATTCTCACGATTCCGATATTCTATGCTAGAAACGCATTGGATGATGGTTTGTGCTGACTGTAAATGATAATTTCTTCAAATTTTCAGAAATGGTAAACTCTGTGTCGGCATTGGTTATTCGAAGTGCAGATATATTTAGCCACAGGCTGAAGTGATCATCATCGGATGAGTCCAATGGCAAAGCAGGGAATACGCGGGGGCACATTACGCCTTCTCACGAACTCAGACGTCAACTCAATACACTCAGCATCTCTCGAGATCCTTGAACAAGTCGGACTTCATGTACAATCGCAAAGGATAATGGACGTTTTCAAATCTGGCGGGGCAGAGGTAGATGCAGCAAGATCACGCGTCAAGATTCCAGAGCACCTGGTTAAGGACTCTCTGAAAAAAGCTCCCCACAGAATCACTCTCGCTGGACGGACGGAGGAGAACGATCTCTTCTTGGGCGCTAACAATGTCTTCTACGGCCTTGGAGGAACTCCGAATCCGTATACTCTCGACTTCGAGACAGGAGAATACAGAGTCGCAACCAGCGAAGATGTGAGAAGGAATACGATCGTTGGTGACGCTTTGCCGAATATGTCGTTCATAATGTCGCTGGCCGTTGCGTCAGATGTGCCGCCACAAGTCGCCTGGCTTCATGAAGCGTCGATCATGCTGAGGAACACCGTGAAGCCGATAATTTATTCAGCCTCTGGCGCCCAAGGGGCCAAGTACCTGCTCGCTATGGCAGCAGCTGTGTTGGGTGGATACGAGAATCTAGCTCGAAGACCTCTAATAACTCTCTTCAGTGAATCCATCACACCATTGGTTATGCCGGCTATTAACGAAGGAGTCATAGAGTTTGCGAAGGCCAAGTTACCTGTAGCTTATGTGCCTGGGCCAATGCCCGGCGCCTCCGCGCCGATAACTCTCGCGGGTGAACATGTGGTCTGCAACGCCGAGAGTCTTGCAGGAATGGTGCTGACACAACTCACTAATCCTGGAGCACCTTTCCTGTACGGATTCAACACGTCGGTAATCGATATGCGAACAGGAGCTGTCTGCTATGGCGCACCTGAGTGGGGCCTCGGATGGGCCATGACTGCTCAACTTGCTGAGTACTATTCGCTCCCCACATTCGGTTCAGGAGGAGGAACTGACTCAAAATCTCCGGATGCACAAGCAGGCGTTGAAGCGTTCATGAACGCATACTACAATGCGGTAGGGGGCGTGAGTCTCGTGCATAACTGCGGAACGGTTGCACATGGATCCGCGGGAAGCCTCGAGATGGCGGTAATATGTGACGAATTCATCAACTACATCCGGCGACTATTAGATAAGATTGAGATCAACGATGAGTCCATGGCTTTAGATCTCATTCGAAAAGTGGGGCCGGGCGGAAGTTACTTGGCCGAGAAACACACTCGCGCTCACATAAATGAGATACTACATCCTAAACTGTTCAACCGACAAGCAATTCCAGCATGGACCGCTAAAGGCAAGCTAACCGCACGAGATTCAGCACGAGAAAAAGTGCGAGCTATTTTAAGGGAACACAAGGTGTCGCCTTTAGCGAAAGAAATCTGCGATCAAATCGATCAAGTGCTAAAGAGTGCGTCCGCCACTATGATTACTTGACCCATGAAAAGCGTTCGCTTACAGTAATCGACAGATGCTCGGAAGCTGCGATTAACGCACAGGAACTGGGACAACTATGCTGCCGTCAAAGACAATCAACACTCTAGCTGATTTCCCTTTGATTTCTTTAGCCTTGTCGAAGGCAGTTTGCACATCTTTGAATGGGGCCAGCGACATAGCGCTGGGAATGTTAGATGAAAGATCAGAAACGACGAACACTCGAACGCGCTCGAGCAACCTTTTCATTTTTATCGCTTTGTGGAAACCGAATTTGTGAGGATCAATCGTCTCATCGCGGGCGACTAGTAAGTCATAGAATCCTCGATCTCCAATGCCGTCTCTGCAGCTTGACACTAGGATGATAATCCCGTCATCTTTCACGGCGAGCTTCACGTTCTCAATCGCCTTCTGGGATTGATAGAAGTCGATATCCATCGGCGGTTTTGAGACAGAGATTACGATATCGGCTTTTGACGCGACAGACCGCACATAGGTCTCTTTTGCATATTTCACGGCGTCACTGAATGAATCGACGATATGTCCTGAACACGCATAGCTAACCTGGTGCTCAGCATTGAGTACTAGTTGAACAGAGAATATGTCTCTAGCTCTACCGAAAAGTTCGAGCGCGTCCATGAAATCCTCATGCACAGGATTACCTTCGAGTCGAGTGATTCTGGCCTGGTCGTCAACTGCGAGAGCATGGTTTTTCACGACTGATTCGAAACCTGCAAGCGCCGGCAACAGGAACTTTCTCCCGCCAGTGTATCCCGCAAAGTAATGGGGCTCTACTGAGCCTACTACGATTATGCCGTCACAGTCAAACAGTAATCTATTCAGTGAGAGGTTAGTGCCTCTCTTGGTGCTGCCTAATTGGATCAGGTTTTCGTTATCCCTAGAATCGTGTACAACTATGTCTCCGATCGGAGCAGTTGACCCTCCTATGATCTTGTAAATTTCTTCTTCGGTAGGTTTTCGATGCGTACCACAAGCAACTATGGTTTTCACGTCATGGCCATTCAGATTAAGCTCTTTTAACACCTGTGCAGTTGGTGTGGGGCGAGTATAATCGTTCACCACAACCAGCAATTTCCTATGGGCAGACAGGAAGGCGTTGAGATTTTCAAAATGTACCGGTTCGGCGATGGATTTTGAAATTGATTCTGGGTTAGCAGGGGTTCTTTTCGGCGATGCTGTCTCAACCGTCAGATCGTCGCTGATGCGAAGAAGCTGATATCCGTTGGCATATGGGAGTTGAATATTCACGAACGGTCATCTCCGTTAATCAGCTATCGTTTCGTCACACTCTGAGCGATTGGGTTGATGGTTGAATTGCAGGACGTGCGTACGTGAGCTGCTGAGGCGGCATTTTGGTTCGTGGTTCACATTTCTCTTCGTAGGTCAAGGGTTTGGAAGTTGATTATTTGTGTGAAACCGTCGTCCATTCTCGGATGCCTCGTAATAATCGTTCTATATCCTCTCTTGTGTGGGAGTACGAGAATCCGTGATGATAGATGTGTCTTGGGAGCAGCCGGACACCGTTTTGTTGCAGGTATCTTTGTAGACTCAGAAAGTTTGCTCCGTTGCCACCATCGGAAGTGATGGCTTCTCGGTAGTTTGATGGAGAGCGGTCGGCGAAGTAGATGGTGAATTCGCCCCCTAGGCCATCAACCCTCATATTCAGATGGGCATCGGCGGAAATTTTCTCAACGCCTTTCTTGAGCATCTCAGTTTGGTCGTTCAATTGCTGAGCTACCTTGCCATCCTTTAACTCCGTCATGGTTGCCTTGCATGCGGCTAGGGCTAAGTGATGAGCGTGGAATGTCCCGCCGTATATGACTCCTCCGAAGCCACCGATCGAAGATTTCGTGTCGGGGCCAGCAGTTTCAAGGATATCCTTCTTCCCGACTATTGCTGCAACAGGGTAGCCGTTGGCAATAGCCTTCCCGTATGTTGCCAGGTCTGCCTCGACGCGATAGTACTCTTGTGCGCCTCCCGGAGCTCCACGGAATCCGGTTATCACTTCATCGATGATTAGGAGGATGTCGTTTTTCTCGGTTATTTCGCGGACTGAGTTCAAATATCCGCCTTTCGGCATGATGGCGCCTGAATTGTGAATTATAGGTTCTACTAAGACAGCGGCTAGGTTCCTTTTGTTCTTCTTGACGAGCTTTTCAAGTGCAGCGCTATCGTTGAACGGTGCTATAATGGTGTGCTTAATGATATCCTCGTGGACGAATCCTGTTGACTCTGGAAATGTGCGCGGGCTCTTCTTTGGTCCCGCCTTTGCGAGTGGGGATCGATAACTGGCACAAGCGTAGTCATATGTGCCGTGCCAGGCTCCCTCCATCTTAAGTATCTTCTTTCTTTTGGTGTAGCCTCTGGCTATGTGTATCGAGGACATCACTGCATCAGAACCTGAGCCTGCGAACCGTGCCATTTCCGCGTGTGGAATTATCTGAACCAAATCTTCAGTAGTGCTGACAGTGAGTTCTGATTCGTATCCGGCGGCGAGGCCGGAGTCCATCTGGGTTCTTACCGCACTCTCAACTTTCGGATGGCGGTGCCCCAGAACAATTGCGCCGTGATTGACAAAATAGTCTAAGTACTCGTTTCCGTCAATGTCCCATATCTTGTTTCCTTCGGCTCTTAGGAAATATAGCGGGTAAGGTGCGATGTATCTCGCGTTACTATGTACTCCTCCTGGGACTACCCTACTTGCTCTCTTGAACATCTCTTCTGACTTGACAGTTTGTCCGCACATTGATGAACGTACATTTCGGTTACCTCCATCACAATTAAACCATGTTGTATGTTGTCAGCTGAGGTTAGGGCTGAATCACAAAACTTCTAACTTTAGTTTCGCGCGTGTAGAAACCCTCTTAATCATTTGGCGTATGGATACGGCCGATAGTAAGGTTGGCTACTGGCAGCACAATGGAAGCTATAGTAGAATTTCCAGCTGAGAAAAGAGAAGTGAAGATCGCAATTGGGAGGACACTTCTTGACGCGGTCACGTTGGCTAGACTCCAGGTATCAAACGTATGCGCAGGACGAGGCGTGTGCGGCAAATGCAGGGTGGAGGTGCTTTCGGGAGCAGGTCATGTTTCTACAGTAGTCGGCCTTGAACGCATGTCACTTTCAGAGGTGGACATTGCGCAGGGGTTTAGGATATCATGTTGCGCGAAGATTGTGAGTGCGGGAACGATTGCGCTCAACGTTCCACCTGAAAGTCTCACTGCAGCACAGCAGCTCCTGGTTGCAGGAATCCAACCTCCCGTCAACATATCACCCTTAGTTAGGAAGCGATTGATCGATTTACCAAAAGCGTCTTTGAAAGATTTCACGGCTGATTACGAGAGACTCGTCCGAGTCTTAGGTGACGGGTCCTCTTCGATCAGACCCATGCTCGGATACCCTGCTCTCAAGATGCTTCCTGAGGCTATTCGGAAAGGAGGATGGCAAGTTACAATTACCGAATCGGAGGATGGCCAGATTATTTGGGTTGACCCTGGATGCACAAATGAGCGATTGTACGGCTTCGCATTAGATATTGGTACGACAAAACTAGCCGGTTACTTGGTCGACTTGAATTCGGGGACCGTCGTGGCAAAAGCGTCAATGACGAATCCCCAAGTCTCCTTTGGAGGTGATGTAATCTCCAGGATCTCGTATGCTTCGAAAGGCGAGAAGGAACTTCTCGAGCTACAACTCGAAGTGATTCAGGCCGCAAATTCACTTATCCAACGATGTTGTGACGAGGGGGGGATCGAGCCTGATCAAGTCTTTCACATTGTCATAGCCGGCAACACTGCAATGCATCACATATTCCTTGGGATT
>Ga0187778_10002785_pt1 | contig 11867 bp, 11 predicted proteins | sample 1015_Q2_SP5_20_M_FD_132418 | JGI IMG/M metagenome (GOLD analysis project Ga0187778, IMG submission 132418) | Tropical peat soil microbial communities from peatlands in Department of Meta, Colombia - 1015_Q2_SP5_20_MG | ecosystem: Environmental > Terrestrial > Soil > Wetlands > Peat | place... | reverse complement strand
GCCGGTTCTCTTGGCGCTGGTCCAGATGCGTTGCGCTGCGGATCCGGAGGAGAATCTCGCCCGGGCGCTCGATCGGGTGGAGGAGGCGGTGCGGCGCGGCGCCAAGGTCGTGTGCCTCCCGGAGCTCTTTCGCTCCCGCTACTTCTGTCAATCCGAGGAGACCGAGCGCTTCCAGCTGGCCGAGCCCATCCCTGGACCCACGACGGAGGCGCTTTCCAAGCTCGCCGCGGCGCGCGGGGTCGTGGTGGTCGCGTCGCTCTTTGAGCGACGGGCCGAAGGCCTCTATCACAACACCGCGGTGACGCTCGACGCCGACGGCCGGATCCGCGGCGTGTACCGCAAGATGCACATCCCCGACGATCCCCTCTACTACGAGAAGTTCTATTTCACCCCGGGCGACCTTGGCTTCTCGTCTGTGGAGACCCGGCACGCGCGGGTCGGGACGCTCGTGTGCTGGGACCAGTGGTTCCCCGAGGCGGCGCGCCTCACGGCGCTCAGTGGCGCACAGATCCTCTTCTTTCCGACTGCGATCGGCTGGCAGTTCGATCAGGGAAGGGCCGTCGACGAAACACAGCACGACGCGTGGGAGACCATCCAGCGCGGGCATGCCATCGCGAATGGTGTGTTTGTGGCGGCGGCCAATCGGGTGGGAGCCGAGGAGGGCATCCGCTTCTGGGGCCAGTCCTTCGTGGCGGATCCCTTCGGACGCGTGCTCGGACGCGCCTCCTCCGGCGACGAGGAGATCCTGCTCGCGGAGTGCGACCTTGGCCTCGTCGAGCAGACGCGCAGAAACTGGCCCTTCCTCCGCGACAGACGCATCGATGCGTATGGCGATCTGCTGAAGCGCTATCGCGACGGATGACCCAACCCGAGACCCCCGCCAGCCTCGGCTATCGCTGGCCCGCGGAGTGGGAGCGTCACGCGGCCACCTGGCTGTCCTGGCCCCACAACCTCGACACCTGGCCCGGTCATTTCGCCCCGGTGCCGGAGGTCTTCGCAGCCATCGTCCGAGCGCTCCATGAGCACGAGCTCGTGCGCATCAATGTGGGAAACGCCGAGCTCGAGGAGGGGGCCCGCAAACTTCTTCTGGCGACGGGCGTGAATGTCGACCGGGGCGTGCGCTTCCAGCGCATCGCGACCAACGATGCCTGGGTACGCGACCACGGCGGGATCGTGGTGGTACGCGAGGGCGCAGGCCCGCGCGAACGCGCGATCGTGGATTTCGAGTTCGACTCGTGGGGTCGGAAGTACGGCCCCTGGGACCTCGACAACGCGGTCCCCGGGCAGATGGCCAAGGCGCTCGGCCTGCCTGCCTTCCACGCGAGGGTGGTTCTCGAAGGCGGATCGATCGATGGCGACGGAGCGGGCACGGTACTCACCACCGAGTCCTGCCTGCTGAATCCGAACCGCGGTCCGGCGCGAACCCGCGAACGCATGGAACGAGTCCTCGAAGATCAGCTCGGTGCCCGTCAGGTGCTCTGGCTCGGAGACGGGATCGCCGGCGACGACACGGACGGCCACATCGACGACCTCGCACGCTTCGTGGACCGGGGGACCGTGGTGACCGTCCTGGAGGACGACCCAGCCGACGAGAACTACGCACCCCTCAAGGCGAACCTTGCCCGCCTGCGGGGGATGCGGGATCTGCAGGGCAAGCCGCTTGCCATCGCCACATTGCCCATGCCACCGCCGCTTTTCGTCGAGGGGCAACGCTGCCCGGCGAGCTACGCCAACTTCTACCTCGCCAACGGCGTGGCGCTCCTCCCGACCTATGACGCGCCTTCGGACGAGCGGGCGCTCGCGGTATTGCGCGAGATTTTGCCGGACCGCCGGATTGTGGGAATCCCGTGTCGCGATCTCGTCTATGGTCTCGGGGCCATTCACTGCGTGACCCAGCAGGAGCCCGCGGGCTAGAGGTGGCTTGCGGGCGTTCACCCTCCCGTGCTCTTGGAAGACGCACGCCTCGCCCGTTCCTCGCGACTCCCTCTTTCTACTCGGTCTCGCGAGGCAGCGGCCTCGGGCGCTAGAGCGTCGCCCCTCCATCCACCACCAACACCTCTCCGTTGGCGTAGCTCCCGGCCTCGCTCGCAAAGAGCAAGGCGGCGCCGACGATTTCTTCGGGTTGACCGTGGCGACGGAGCGGGTTTCGTTTCAGGTAGGCCTCGTATCCCTCCTTGTTGTCGATGAGCACGCGCGCCATGTGCGTCTCGATCAGTCCGGGTGCGATGGCATTCACCCGAATGCCGCGGGGGCCGAGCTCCATGGCCATCGTCTTCGTGAGGTGGATGACCGCGGCCTTGGAGGCCCCGTAGGCTGCGAGAGCCGGTGTGGCGCGGATCCCTCCGTTCGACGCGATGTTGATGATCGACCCCCCTCCTCGCGACACCATGCCGCGGGCGACGGCCTGCGAGAGCAGGAAGACGCCGGTGACATTCGTTTCGAAGACCTTGCGCCACGCTGTGGCAGGGAGATCCAGGACGCCCGCCATCACCGGGTTCGTGGCGGCGTTGTTCACGAGGACGTCGATCACGAGGGCTGCCTGCTCCAATCCAGAGATCAGCGCCGCGATCGATTCCCCATCGCTCATGTTGACCGTCGCGACGTGGGCCTGCCGGCCGAGGGCCTCGACTTCCTTGGCCACGCCTTCCAAGGCTTCGCGCTTGCGCGAGGACAGCACGAGATCGGCCCCGTGCTCGGCGAAGCCCAGTGCGATGGCGCGCCCGATCCCGCGTGAAGCGCCCGTGACGAGCGCGGTCTTTCCAGCCAGGGAGAAGCGTTCGCGGATCAGGGGAGACTCCTTCGCGGGGTTTTGGAGCCGCCGGGGGGGCCCGTCTTGACGGGCCCTGTCTTACCAGCCTGCGCACCTCGGGTCGAGGGGCGGGTCCAGTTTTCCTGCCAGGACCCCCAAGGTGCGCTAAACCCGAAGGGGGAAGAGCTGGGAGGGAGAGCGTGGTCGAGGTCGTTCGGCACGACCTGGTCGTAGTCGGGGGAGGCGCCGCGGGGATCCGCGCCGCCATCGCGGCCGTAGAGGCGGACCCCAAGATCACCGTGGCTCTTGTTTCCAAAGTCTACCCGATGCGCAGCCACACGGTCTCCGCAGAGGGCGGAGCCGCTGCCGTGGTCCCGGGCTCGGACGACAGCCTCGACAAGCACGCCTACGACACCGTGAAGGGCTCGGACTTCCTCGCAGACCAGCCCGTGGTCGACTATTTCGTCGAGCAAGCCCCCCTGGAGCTCACGCGCCTTGAGCACTGGGGGTGTCCCTGGAGCCGAAACGAGGACGGCGGCGTCGCCACGCGGCCCTTCGGCGGCATGCAGATCCCCCGCACCTGGTACGCCGCCGACAAGGTCGGCTTCCACATGCTCCACGCGCTCTTCCAGCACTCCATGCGCTTCGACCGGATCGTTCGCTACGACGAGTATTTTGTGACGAAGCTTCTGGTCGACGGGCGCGTCGTGAGGGGCGTTGCCGCGCTCGACGTGCGAGAGGGCAAGACGCGGGTCGTGCTCGGGCGTGCCGTGATCCTCGCGACGGGCGGTGCCGGCAAATGCTTCCCGTTCACGACCAACGGCATGATCAAAACCGGCGACGGCATGTCCCTCGCGTACCGCGCCGGCGTCGGCCTGAAGGACATGGAGTTTGTTCAGTATCACCCGACGGGGCTGCCGGGCACGGGCATCCTCATTACGGAGGCTTCCCGCGGTGAGGGGGGCTACGTGATCAACTCCGAAGGGGAACGCTTTCTGGTGACCCGCGACTACGGTTGCGGTCAGAAGGCCGAGCTGGGCCCCCGGGACATGATCTCGCGGGCAATCATGCAGGAGATCGGCGCGGGACGCGGGGTCAAGGGACCCTACGGCGACCACGTGCTGCTCGACCTGCGCCACTTGGGCGAGGCCAAAATCATGAAACGGCTCCCATTCGTGCGAGAGCTGTCCATGACCTACGCGGGTGTCGACCCGGTGCACCAGCCGATCCCGATCCGTCCCGTTGTCCACTACATGATGGGCGGTGTCGATACCGACGTGACCGGCGCCACCGAGCTGCCCGGCCTCTACGCGGCGGGCGAGTGTGCCAGCGTGTCGCTCAACGGTGCCAACCGTCTCGGCTCAAACTCCCTGACCGAGTGCCTGGTGTTCGGGGCTCGGGCGGCCCTGGAGGCCTTGAAGTACGCCCGTGGCACCAGCGAAGGCAACGAGACGTCTCTGCGTCGCCAGGGCGAGGAGGAAATGGCACGGATCGACGCCCTGCGGGGCCGGAAGAAAGGAGGCGAGAAGGTCGCCCAGATCCGCAGGGAGATGAACCTGTCGATGGAGCGCGGCTGCGGTGTGTACCGCGAGCAGGCCTCGATGCAGCAGACCGTGGCCGAGATCGCCCAGCTCAAGGGCCGCTTTGCGGACCTCGCCCTCGAGGACGAAAGCAAGGTCTTCAATACCGAGATTCTGACGGCCCTCGAGCTCGGCAACATGCTGGACGTCGCAGAGGCCATCGCCGTGACCGCGGCGGCGCGCCACGAGTCGCGCGGGGCGCACGCGTGCAGCGACTACCCAAAACGCGACGACCAGAAGTTTCTGCACCACTCGCTCGTCTACTTCACGCCCTCGGGTCCGCGCCTCGAGAAAAAGACGGTCACGATTACGAGGTTCCAGCCCGAGGAGCGGAAATACTGATGAGCGATCTGCAGAAGAAAACCTTCGTGATCACACGGTTCGATCCCGACAAAGACGAGGTCCCGAAGACGCAGAGCTACCGGATTCCCGTCCGGCCCGACTGGAAAGTCTTGGACGCCCTGAACTTCATCAAGGACGAGGTGGACGGCACGCTCTCGCATCGCTGGTCCTGCCGGATGGCGGTCTGCGGGAGCTGCGGCATGACGGTGAACGGGGAGCCGAAGCTCACGTGCAAGACCGCGCTCTCCGACTACGGCGACACCGTCGAGGTGGAGCCGCTCTCGAACTTTCCGGTGATCCGTGACCTCGTCGTCGAGCTCGAGGGATTCATGGAGAAGTTCAAGGCCGTGAAACCCTGGATCATCCGGGCCAAGGAGAAGTCGGCGGAGGAGGGCGTTTACCGCCAGTCGCCCGAAGAGCTCGAGGCCTTCAAGCAGTTCAGCATGTGCATCAATTGCATGCTCTGCTACGCGGCCTGTCCCGTGGTGGGCAACGAGCCGGGCTACCTCGGCCCTGCCGCCCTCGCGCTGGGCCACCGCTACAACCTCGATTCGCGCGATCAAGGCGACGCCGAGCGCAATCGAATCTTTCGGGAGGAGGGGGGCGTGTACTCCTGCTCCTACGCGAACGAGTGCAGCGAGGTGTGTCCGAAGCACGTGGACCCGGCGGCCGCCATCAACCAGGCAAAGTTGCTCGCGGTGGTGGACTGGGCCAAGGGGTTCGTCGCTCCGTCGCCGAGAAAGAAGGAGGAGTGATGGCGCGACGCGCAGATCCCCTCGCCATGAGCCCGTCTCGTCCGGGCCGCACGCGCACGGCGCCTCCTCTCATGCCGGCCGAGTTTCCGGCCCATGGCCGCTACCGGTCCTACATGCTCTTCGGCGCCTGCTGTGTCTTCTTCCTCTTGTCGAGCTTGCTGTGTCTGCGCGTGGTGGACGCGCTCGCCACAGGACCTGAGGCCTGGAGCGAGTTGCTGCGTCAGTTCCGGAATCCCTTGTATCTCGCGTACAACGTCGCGGCGCTCGCAGGATTCCTCTTCACAGCACGTCGCTTCTTGTTTCAGCTGTTCGCCAAGAGCCAGCCTCCGCGCATCGGGCCCTTCCCGCGTCCACCTCTTTCGGTCTTTCCGCCCGTCTTGGGCGCGGCGTGGCTCGCCGCCACGGCACTCGTGTTCTGCATCCTCTGGGGGCCTTTCCGTGAAACATCTGATTGCGCGATTGGAACCCGTGATTTGGACGCTCTTCGGTGGCGGATTCTTCGTCGGATGCCTGCTCATGCCTGCCTTCATCTTCACGCTCTTCATCGCGGCGCCGCTCGGCTGGCTGCCTGCCGGCGCTCTCTCGTACGAGCGGGCCCATGGGCTGGCCGCGAACCCGATCGGCAAGCTCGTCTTGCTCGCCTTGATCGTGCTTCCCTTCTGGAACGGCGCGAACCATCTCCGCCACTTTGTGATCGACCTTCGAGGGATCCGGAGCGACGCCGTCGTAGCGCCGGCTTGCTACGGTGCAGCGCTCGTCGTGACAGGGATCGCGCTCGTGGCCGTAGGGCGGCTCTAGCCCGTGACGACTCCGCTCTGGTGTCTCTTTGCCTTCATCCTGTGGACGGTCGTGCTGCTGCTCGCGATTGCCGCGGCGCGGGTAGGCCAAATCTTGGCTGGAAAGGCGAAGGCGAGCGATTTCACGGCCGGTATTCCCCATGGCGGGGACCGCTACTGGCGCCTCAACCGGGCGCACATGAACTGCCTCGAGAATCTCCCGCTCTTTTCCGCCGTGGTTCTCACCGGCGCGGTGATCGGAGCGGAGGCTCCCTGGCTCGACCGACTCGCGGAGTTCTATGTGCTGGCCCGGGTCGGCCAATCACTCACGCACATCAGCTCCGGCAGCGATCGTGCCATCCAGATTCGCTTCACCTTCTTCGCGGTCCAGCTCGTGTGTTTGCTCGGGATGATCCTCATCACGGGAGCGGTCTGGGCGACCTAGCCGCGCTCCAGCGGACCGAACCCCGAGGCTGCTAACCTCGCGCCCCTATGCCCGGCCGCGTTCTCGACGGCATCCGAGTGCTCGATCTCACGCGCATCGTCGCGGGCCCTTTCGCAACCGCCATCCTTTCTGACCTCGGCGCGGACGTCATCAAAGTGGAGCGGCCGCGCACGGGGGACGACTACCGCTATGGTCCCTCCCGGCCGGGCGAGACCTCGCTCTCCTTTCAAAACACAAACCGCGGCAAGCGCTCGATTACCCTCGATGTCAGCCAGCCTGAGGGACGCGAGCTCTTCTTGCGTCTGGTGGAGCGCGTCGACGCGGTGACGGAAAATTTCCGGGCCGGTTGGCTCGCCTCCCATGCTTTGGGAGCCGAGGTGTTGCTCGCGCGCAACCCGCGCCTCGTCGTCGCCGCCCTCTCGGGTTTTGGACAGACGGGGCCGCGCGCCGGCGAAGCGTCGTACGACATCGTGGCGCAGGCGGCGGGAGGGCTCCTCGCGATCACGGGGCCGGAAGGCGGACCTCCGGTTCGTGCCGGAGGCGCCCTGGCGGATTTCGTGGGAGGACTCTATCTCGCGCTCGGCTTGGTCGCGGCGCTCGTCGAGCGCGCACGGACCGGAAAGGGGCGCGCGCTCGACCTGTCCAACCAGGACGCGATCTTCGCGATCACCGATTCGGCCGCGACGATCGCAGCGGCGCTCGGCGTGCGTGCGGAGCGCGTCGGCAACCAGCATCCTTTCACCGCACCCTACGACGCCTTCGAGACGAAGGACGGATTCGTCGCGATCGGTACCGCCAGCAACAAGCTGTTTCGCGGCCTTTCGGAGGCCATCGGGCGCCCGGAGCTTGCGCGGGACGAGCGCTACAAGAGCCATCGCGGTCGTGCCCTGCGCCGCCACGAGCTCAACGCGTTGGTCGCCGCCTGGGCAGGGGAACGGAGCTGTGACGAGGTGCTCAAGGTGCTCGGCCCAGGAGGGGCCCGCCTGCCCTGCGCACGGGTCATGCGTCCCGACGAATTGCTGCAGGACCCCCAACTCGAGGCACGGGGAATGATCGAGCGGCATCCTCACCCACTCCTCGGCGAGATCGTGTTCCATGGAAATCCGCTGCGCTTCGCAGGAGCCGAGCCCCGTGCCCGTGCCCTTGCGCCCGCCCTGGGCGAGGACAACGCCGCAATCTACGGCGAGCTCGGTCTCGAGCCCCAGGAGCTCGCGCGGCTGGCCGAGCGCGGCGTGATCTAGGACACTCGACCCGCGGGCGGCCCGGAGAGAGGAGGTTCTGCAATGGACGAGTATCGCACGCTGCTCGCAAAGACCGACCGCGCCGTGTTCGATGCGATCGAGGGCGAGGAAGCGCGCCAGAAGCGCGGCGTCGAGCTCATCCCGTCGGAGAACTACACCTATCCCGAAGTGCTGGTCGCCTTGGGCTCGGTCTTCACCAACAAGTACGCCGAGGGGTACCCGGGTCGTCGCTACTACGGCGGCCAGGAGTACACGGACCGGATCGAGAACCTGGCCCGCGAGCGCGCAAGAGAGCTCTTCCGCTGCGAGCACGCAAACGTACAGCCGCTGTCCGGATCACCGATGAACCAGGCGGTGTATCTGGCCTTCATGAAGCCCGGGGACACCATCCTCGGGATGGACCTGTCCCACGGCGGCCACCTGACCCACGGTGCCCCGGTCTCCCACATGGGGCAGATCTTCAACTTCGTGCGGTACAAGACCGATCCGGAACACGAGGGACGCATCGACTTCGACGCGCTGCGCAGGATTGCGCGGGAGACCCGGCCGAAGATTGTGCTCTGTGGGTACACCTCCTACCCCCGGGACTACGACTACGCCGCGTTCCGGCGTGTTGCCGACGAGGTGGGTGCACTTACGATGGCGGACGTCTCCCACATCGGCGGGCTGATTGCCGCGGGCGTGATGCGCAATCCCTTCGACGCCGGTTTTGACCTCGTGACCACGACGACACACAAAAGCCTACGAGGCCCCCGCGGTGGCATGGTGCTGTGCGCCAAGAAGTACGCCGCGGCAATCGACCGCTCCGTCTTTCCGGGTCTGCAGGGCGGCCCGCACATGAATACGATCGCCGGCATCGCGATCGCGCTCGGGCGGGCGCTTACGCCGGAGTTCAAGGAGTACGGGGCGCAGGTGCTGCGCAACGCCAAGGCGCTCGCGGCGACGCTTCTCGCGGGGGGCGGTGTGCTCGTGACCGGCGGCACCGACAACCACATGATGGTGCTCGATACGATGAAGAGCTTCGGCATCGACGGACGGGTCGCGGAGGCGACACTCGACAGGATCGCGATCACCACGAACAAGCAGATCATCCCCGACGATCCGAATCCGCCGCTTCGTCCCAGCGGGATTCGCATTGGAACGCCCGCGGCCACCGCCCGGGGCATGAAGGAGGATGCGATGCATCGACTGGGAGAATGGATCCTCGGGGCCCTGCGCGTCCCGGACGACTCCACGCGCCTCGACGCGCTGCAGCGCGAGGTGGCAGCCTTCTGCGCGCGCTATCCCGTTCCGGGCATCGACGGCGCGGTCTAGCGCCATGGAGAGCGACTCGAGAAAACGGATCGCGCTCGTGACGGGCGCCAATCGCGGCCTCGGCTTCGAAGCCTCGCGACAGCTCGCGCGTTTGGGTCTTCGGGTGGTGATCACGGCACGAGACGAGGCGAAGGGACGGGAGGCCGCGCACACCCTCGCGAACGAGGGGTTGGACGTCCTGTTCCACGCCCTGGACGTCACGTCCGCGCGCAGTGTGGCCGCGGTGGCTCGCTTCGGGGAGCTCGAGTTCGGCGGGATCGACGTCCTCGTGAACAACGCCGGTGTGATGCTCGACAGCCGGTCGCCCTCCGCCTCCGGTGTTCTCCCGACGGAACTGGGTGCCTTCGAACGCACCTACGACACCAATGTGTTGGGGCCGGTCCGCCTGTGCCAGGCCCTGGCGCCGGGAATGCGCGCTCGGGGATTTGGGCGGGTGGTCAACGTGTCGAGCGGGCTCGGGCAGCTGGCGGACATGCGCGGCGGTTGGCCCGCCTACCGCAGTTCCAAGGCCGCCCTCAACGCGCTCACCCGGATGCTCGCCGCCGAGCTCGCCGGGACCAATGTGCTCGTGAACTCCGTCGACCCCGGCTGGGTGCGCACGGACATGGGTGGGGCGCAGGCGGATCGCAGCACACTCGAAGGGAGTGACACCATCGTGTGGGCGGCCACCCTCCCCGACGGAGGTCCCTCCGGTGGCTTCTTCCGCGATCGGAAGCCGATTCCGTGGTGAGGCCCTCCGAGCCAAATGTCGTTCTCGTCCATCGACCCTTCGAGCGGCCGGCTCCTCGAGTCCTTCCCCGAGCTTGATTCGCGCGGTCTGGACGCGGCGCTCAGGCGTGCCCGTCGCGGGGCAGAGCGCTGGGGAGAGACCCCGTTGGCAGAGCGAAGCCGGGCCCTCCATCGGCTCGCGGAGGTCCTTCGCGCAGAGGCCCCGCGGCTCGCGCAGATCGCCGCTCGCGAGATGGGGAAGCCCGTGCGGCAGGGGCGTGCAGAGGTCGAGAAGTGCGCCTCGGCGTGTGCGCACTATGCCGAGAACGCCGCCGCCATGCTGGCGCCGGAGCCGATCGAGACGGACGCGGCGCGGAGCTATGTGCGATTCGATCCGCTCGGGGTGCTTCTTGCGATCATGCCGTGGAACTTCCCCTTCTGGCAGGTATTCCGCTGCGCCGCTCCGTCACTGGCGGCCGGGAACGTCGTGCTTTTGAAGCACGCTCCGAACGTGCCCCGCTGCGCCCTCGAGATCGAGCGAACGGTGTCCCAGGCGGGATTCGTGGAGGGCGCCCTCCAAGCGCTTCTGGTCTCCACCCAAGTGACCGGAGAGCTGATCGCGCATCCCGTCGTGCAGGCGGTCACCTTCACGGGGAGCACGCATGCCGGCGCCGACGTGGCGGCGCGAGCCGGTCGCGCGCTGAAGAAGAGCGTGCTCGAGCTCGGCGGAAGCGACCCCTTCATCGTTCGCGCCGACGCGGACCTTGCGAAAGCCGCCCGCGCTGCCATCCAAGCGCGCACCCAAAATTCCGGGCAGAGCTGCATCGCTGCAAAGCGCTTTGTGGTCGTCCACGACTTGGCCGACGCGTTCGTGGAGGCGTTTCGCCGGGGCCTTGAGGACTTGCGCGTCGGGGACCCGCAACGCGAAGACACCAACGTGGGTCCGCTCGCCCGCGAAGATCTATTGCTTGCGCTCGACGCGCAGGTTCGTCGATCGATCGACGCCGGTGCGAAGCTCGTGACCGGCGGGCACCGTCTGCCCGGGCCCGGCTACTTCTATGCCCCCACACTCCTCGACGAAGTCGCTCCGGGCATGCCCGTCGCCGACGAAGAGACCTTCGGGCCGGTGGCCGCAGTGTTCCGCGTGAAGGACGACACGGAAGCCGTCTCGGTCGCCAACACGAGCGAATATGGACTCGGAGCGAGCGTATGGAGCCGTGCGCCCGACGCGGCGGAAGCCCTCGCCCGGAAGATCGAGAGCGGCAGTGTGTTCGTGAACGGCATGGTGAAGAGCGATCCGCGACTCCCCTTCGGAGGAATCAAGCACTCCGGCTACGGCCGGGAGCTTTCCGTCCACGGTCTGCGCGAGTTCGTGAACCTGAAGACGGTATGGGTGGGTCGGGACGAGGCTTGAGCGCGAGCCGGGGCGCTATCCCTCCTCTGCCATCCGCCACGCAGCGTCGGCCAGGAAGCGCGCCTGGGTACCGACCTGTCGGGCGGTCTCGGAGCTCGCGTTGCCTTGGAGCGCGCGCCCGAGGATGCCCTGGGCGATCGCGGCCAGTCGGAAGAGCGAGAAGGCGAGATAGAAGTTCCAGGAGCCGATCCTCTCCCTGCCCGTGCGTCGGCAGTAGTCGGCGAGATAGTCGGCTTCACAAGGGATTCCCGTGGCCGCAAAATCGACGTCCACGAGCCCTCCCGTGGTGGCGCCCGCGGTGTGGTAGAGGACGCAGTTGTAGGCGAGGTCGGCGAGGGGATCGCCGAGGGTCGAGAGCTCCCAATCGAGCACGGCGAGGATGCGCGGCTGCGTCGGGTGGAAGATCATGTTCTCCAGTCGGTAGTCGCCATGGACGAGTCGCGTCTCGTCGCCCGGAGGAATGTGTGCGGGAAGCCACGCCACAAGCTCGGTCATGGAGGGAATGTCCTCGGTGCGTGACATCTCGTACTGCTTCGTCCAGCG
>Ga0187778_10002783_pt1 | contig 11872 bp, 16 predicted proteins | sample 1015_Q2_SP5_20_M_FD_132418 | JGI IMG/M metagenome (GOLD analysis project Ga0187778, IMG submission 132418) | Tropical peat soil microbial communities from peatlands in Department of Meta, Colombia - 1015_Q2_SP5_20_MG | ecosystem: Environmental > Terrestrial > Soil > Wetlands > Peat | place... | reverse complement strand
ACCTGGTCGGCGCGGCATCCGACGTCCAGGCCCGGCGAGCCGAGCTCAGAAAGTCCGGTCTGAAGCCGCGGGATTTTGTCGGTCGCGATGAACCTGACTCGCATGCGTAGTGTTCGTTCCCCACTATTTGGAGGTGACATGGATCTCGAGGACACCCGCGAAAGGATCATTTACGAAAAGAAAGGCCCCATCGCGCGCGTCACGCTGAACTGGCCCGAGAAGGCAAACGCCCAGGACCAGAAGCTTGTCGAGGAGATGGACGCTGCGCTACTGGATGCGGACCGCGGCCAGCGCATCCTCGAGACGATCCGCCTGCAGGGCAAACGCGGGCCGGTCCCAGTCGATCCCGCTTTCTCGATCCCCCTCGGTCGCGCCGACATCAAGCGGCCAGGCACCGATGTGACCCTGATCAGCTACGGGCGCAGCGTGCACGACGCGCTCGCCGCCGCGACAACGCTGCAGGAGCAGGGCGTGAGCGCCGAGGTCGTCGATCTGCGCACCCTGGTGCCACTCGACGTCGAGACGATGTTGGAGTCCGCCCGGCGTATCCGAAGAGTCGTGGTCGTGCACGACGCGGTCCAATTCGGCGGGCCGGGAGCGGAGATCACCGCGATCCTGCAGTCGGAGCTGTTCGGTGAGCTCGCCGCACCGATCGAGCGGGTGGGCGCGAGGTTCGTCCCGGCCCCGGCCGAGCCGGCCCTGGAGGCGCAGGTATACCCATCACCGGCACGGATCGTTGCGGCCGCCCAGCGCACCTTGCGGCCGGTGAATGCGCGTGGGTGACTTCGTCATTCGCATCCCGCGAGTCTCCGTCGCGGTCTCTGAAGCCGAGCTCGTGGACCTGCTCGTCGAAAACGGCCAGCACGTCCACGCCGATCTATGTCATCGCAACCGAGAAGGCGGAACAGGAGATCGAGGCGGGCGCATCGGGCACAGTGCTGTGGACCGGTGAAGTCGGCGCCACGTACAACATTGGCGGCGAGATCGGTGTGATCAAGTCCTGATGCCGCCGCAAGGACTTGTTCGCGCGGCCGCCCGAGCCCGCAAGGCTTGTTACGGTTGCGCCCGACAACCGAAAGAAAGGCCGCAATGATCCTGGACAGATTCCGACTCGACGACAAAGTCGCCGTCATCACCGGCGGTGGCCGCGGGCTGGGTGCGGCCATCGCGGTGGCCTTCGCCGAAGTCGGCGCGGACGTCCTCATCGCGTCGCGAACGCAATCCGAACTAGAGGCCGTCGCCGAACAGGTCCAAAGCGCTGGCCGCCGCGCCCATGTCGTCGCCGCCGACCTCGCCCACCCCGAGGCGACCGCGCAGCTGGCCGCGCAGGCTGTCGAAGCCTTCGGGAAACTAGACATTGTCGTCAACAACGTCGGCGGTACCATGCCCAACACACTGCTGACCACCTCCACCAAGGACCTCAAAGACGCCTTCACCTTCAACGTCGGGACCGCCCACGCGTTGACCACCGCGGCCGTGCCCTTGATGCTCGAGCACTCCGGCGGCGGCAGCATCATCAACATCACCTCCACCATGGGCCGGCTGGCCGGACGGGGTTTCGCCGCCTACGGCACCGCCAAAGGGGCGCTCGCCCACTACACCCGGCTGGCCGCCCTGGACCTGTGCCCGCGTATCCGGGTCAACGCCATCGCACCGGGGGCGATCGTCACCTCAGCGCTGGATGTAGTGGCCTCCAACGACGAGCTGCGCAAACCGATGGAGAAGGTGACGCCGCTGCGCCGCCTGGGCGACCCAGTCGATATCGCCGCGGCCGCAGTGTATTTGGCGTCCCCGGCGGGCGGCTACCTGACTGGCAAGACACTCGAGGTCGACGGTGGACTCACCTTCCCCAATCTCGACCTCCCCATCCCGGACCTGTGAGGAGCCAGCCATGGCCATTCCCGTCGTGCAGATCGGCACCGGCAACGTCGGCGTGCATGCGTTGAGGGCGCTGATCAGCAACCCGGAATTCCAGCTCACCGGGGTCTGGGTGTCGTCGGACGCCAAGGCCGGCAAGGACGCGGCAGAGCTTGCCGGACTTGAGGATTCGACCGGTGTGCGGGCCAGCACCGATCTGGATGCCGTGATCGGCACCGGGCCGCAGTGCGCGGTCTACAACGCCATGGCCGACAACCGGCTGCAGGAGGCGCTGGAGGATTACCGGCGCATCCTGGCCGCCGGGGTCAACGTCGTCGGCAGCGGCCCGGTTTTCTTGCAGTACCCGTGGCAGGTCATCCCCGACGAGCTCATTGTGCCACTAGAAGATGCTGCGCGCGAAGGCAATTCGAGCCTGTACGTGAACGGCATCGACCCGGGCTTCGCCAATGACTTGCTGCCGCTGGCATTGGCCGGCACCTGCCAGAGCATCGAGCAGGTGCGGTGTATGGAGATCGTCGACTACGCCACCTACAACAGTCCTGTCGTCATGTTCGATGTCATGGGATTCGGTAAGCCGATCGACGAGATACCGATGCTGCTGCAATCGGGTGTGCTGAGCATGGCATGGGGATCGGTTGTGCGACAAATTGCTGCGGGCCTGGGCATTTCGCTCGACGAGGTGGCCGAGATGTACATCCGTGAGCCGGCACCCGCGGACTTCGACATCGCCTCCGGGCATATCCCCAAGGGCAGTGCTGCGGCGTTGCGGTTCGAGGTGCTCGGGATGGCGGACGGCGTGCCAGCCGTCGTGCTCGAGCATGTCACCCGGTTACGGGAGGACCTGTGCCCGGACTGGCCGCAGCCCGCGCAGCCCGGGGGCTCGTATCGCATCGAGATCACCGGCGAACCCTCGTACGCCGTGGACGTCTGTTTGAGCAGCCGCCGGGGCGATCACAACCATGCCGGGCTGGTCGCCACCGCGATGCGGATCGTCAACGCGATCCCGGCGGTGGTGGCCGCTGCGCCCGGTATCCGGACGACCCTCGACCTGCCCCTAATCACCGGTCGGGGGTTGTACGCGCCGGGCTGACACAACGCCACAACAACGTCGCGCCCGCTGAGCGTGCTTCGGAAAGCTTCGCTTAACCTAACTTTCTTATTCGACGTTGCGGATCGAAGGTCGGTGAGTTGGCGCAGGACACCCAGGCCCCGCCCCAGACGGGCTGGTATCTGCTCGGACCGGCATTCGTCGCAGCTATCGCTTATGTCGATCCCGGCAACGTAGCGGCCAACGTCAGCGCCGGCGCGCAGTTCGGCTTCCTGCTGCTGTGGGTCGTCCTCACCGCCAATGCGATGGCCGGCTTGGTGCAGTACCTGTCGGCGAAGCTCGGGCTGGTGACCGGGCGCTCGCTGCCTGAGGTGGTCGGTCGCCAGCTGAACCGCCCGGGACGGCTGGCGTATTGGGCGCAGGCCGAATTGGTGGCAATGGCAACCGATTTGGCCGAGGTGGTGGGCGGAGCTATCGCGCTGCGCATCCTTTTCAACCTGCCGCTGCTGATCGGCGGTGTGATCACCGGTGTGGTGTCGCTGTTGCTGCTGACGATCCAAGACCGACGCGGCCAGCTCTGGTTCGAGCGCGTCATCACCGGATTTCTGCTTGTCATCGCGGTCGGGTTCGCGGCCAGCTTCTTTGTCGCCACACCGCCCCCCAATGACGTGCTCGGCGGCCTGGTCCCCCGCTTTCACGGCACCGAAAGCGTGCTGCTGGCCGCCGCCATTCTGGGCGCCACCGTCATGCCGCACGCGGTGTATCTGCACTCAGGCCTGGCCCTTGACCGGCATGGACATCCCGCCACGGGACCGCGGCGGCGGCGGCTGCTGCGAGTCACCCGCTGGGACGTCGGGCTGGCCATGATGGTCGCCGGCGCGGTCAATGCGGCGATGCTGTTGGTTGCTGCGCTAAACATGCAAGGCCGCGGCGGCACCGGCTCCATCGAGGGCGCCTACGCCGCTGTCCACGACATCCTGAGTCCGACGATCGCGCTGTTCTTCGCCATTGGGTTGCTCGCATCCGGCTTGGCGTCCGCTTCGGTGGGCGCCTATGCCGGCGCCGTGATCATGCAGGGATTGCTGCACCGGTCGGTTCCCATGCTGGTACGCCGTTTGGTCACGCTGAGCCCCGCGTTGGTGGTTCTGGCGAGTGGTTTCGACCCGACCCGAGCGCTGGTGCTGTCGCAGGTCGTGCTGTCGTTCGGCTTACCGTTCGCGGTGCTTCCGCTGGTCCGGCTGACCAGCAACGCTGCGCTGATGGGTACCGACACCAACCGTCGCATCACCACCGCTGCCGGGTGGGTGATCGCCGTGATGATTAGCCTGCTTAATGTGACCCTGATTTTTCTGATAGTGACCGGCTGAATGTCCGCCGGCCGGCATGCCTACTTCGCGTACGGGTCGAACCTGTGCGTCAGGCAGATGGCGCAACGCTGTCCCGCCGCCCGCAATCCGCGACCAGCGGTGCTTACCGATCACGATTGGCTGATCAACCAACGCGGAGAGGCCACCGTCGACCCGTTCGCCGGGGGCCAGGTTCACGGGGTGCTGTGGCGGCTTTCGGACCACGATCTGGCCACCTCGGACATCGCCGAGGGGGTGCCGTTGCGCTATCGGCGCGACCGGCTGATCGTGCACACCGACGACGGGCCGTCGCACGCCTGGATCTACATCGACCACCGCGTGACTCCGGGTGCACCGCGGCCCGGTTACCTCGAGCGGATCATCGACGGCGCACTCCACCACGGGCTGCCGCAACGCTGGATCGACTTTCTGCGCCGATGGGATCCCGCCCAGTGGCCACGCCCGGCGTCACGGTCTACGCCTGCGCCACAAACGCTTTCCGCATTAGTCTCCGAACCCGGGGTGCTCGAAGTCAGCCGGCTGCGGTCGCGTTTCGGCTTTCTGGCCATTCACGGCGGCGGCCTGGAACAGATGACCGATGCGATCGCGGAACGTGCCGCCGAGGCCGCCGAGGCGTCGCTGTATTTGGTGCGGCATCCCGATCGGTATCCGCATCACCTGTCCTCGGTTCGCTTCCGCGCCGACGAGTCGCCGCGGCTCGCTGAGTTCCTCGACCATGTCGACGTCGCGGTCTCGCTGCACGGCTACGGCCGGTTCGGGCGCAGCACGCAGCTGTTGGCCGGGGGCCGCAACCGCACACTGGCCGCGCACCTGGCCCGGCATATCGACGTGCCCGGGTATCAGGTCGTCACCGATCTCGACGCGATCCCGCTCGAGCTGCGGGGCTTGCATCCGAATAACCCGGTCAACCGGGTGCGCGGCGGTGGCGCACAGCTGGAACTGTCATCGCGGGTTCGGGGCATCAGCCCGCGCAGTCCACTACCCGGCGACGACGGACTATCCCCGGTGACCTCCGCCCTGGTGCAGGACCTGGTAGCCGCGGCCCAGGCCTGGGGCTGAACCGTCACGGTCGCGTTGCGATGCCGCGCGTAGCATCGAAGCGACCGATGATCGGAGGTGGCTGGTGGCCAAGGAGTTTCGCTTCGGAGTGGGTATCCGGTCAGTCAAGTCAACTGCTGCCCTACAGCAGAAGGCACGGCACCTGGAGGGCTTTGGCTTCGATGTCCTCTATGTGCCAGATCACCTGGGCGCGCCGGCGCCGTTTCCCACGCTGACCGCGATCGCCCTGGCCACCACGACGATCCGGGTGGGGACGTATGTGCTCAACGCGTGCTTCTACAAGCCGGCTTTGCTGGCGCGTGACGTCGCCGAACTGGATGTGCTGAGCGGCGGTCGTCTCGAAGTCGGCCTCGGTGCTGGCTACGCACGGGAAGAATTCGAGGCCGCGGAGCTGCCATACCCGAGCGCCGGGCGCCGCGTCGACTACCTCGAGCACGTAACAACCTATCTGAAGAAGCACCACCCCAGCGTCCCGATCCTTATTGCGGGCAACGGCGATCGGTTGCTGACTGTGGCCGCTCGGCACGCCGACATCGTCGGGCTGACGGGCGCCAACCCTCGGGCGATCGTCGATCCCCTGGCCGAGCGCATCGAGTTCGTGCGCAACGCGGCCGGTGACCGGTTTGCTGACCTCGAGTTGAACCTGGCCATCACGGCGGTGCCAGCTGACAATTCCGGGATCCCCGACCTGTCGCTGACCCGCAGGTATGCGCCCACCCTGTCTCATGAGGAGTTGTTGGCGATGCCGTCGGTGCTGACCGGGTCACCGCGTGACATGGCCGACACGTTGCGCGGCTACCGCGAGACGTACGGGCTGACATCTTTCACCGTGCAGGACGGCCACGCCGAGAGTTTCGCCAAAGTGATTGCGGAGCTGCGGTAACGCTGCCGGCTGGCCCGCCCTCGGGGACCTGACGAAAACTCTTGGATGCCGGTCTCTAATCGATTCGAGCCATCACCAGGCAGAGTACGGAAAGCCAACCCGACGTCCCTGGGTAACTCAAAACCTATGGCCGACGGCGACGAACACTGGTCGGGGCGAATCATCAAGGGCACGTGCCGGATTCAGATCAAGTGTGGATGCCCGACGGGCCGGGACCAGAGCTGAGTGACCGCGGTCCGTGTGGACGATCCTGACTTGACCGGGATCCAAGACGGTCTAGCCGAGGCGGCGAACAGTGAGGGGCCGAATTCGGCGATACCAGCATAGTCGCCGTCGACGTGCACCACTCCCGAGCCCATGATGGACAGCCGTTTCAGCGATCAGCAAGTGAATCGGCCGACGATGCACGCCCCACCAGGTGGACGGGGGCTCCGAACCCACGCTCATGCCGATGAGCGTGTTCAATGTGGACTCGATTGCTCATGTTTCGACTCTGGTTGGTGCTCGGTGTCAGCCGTGGTGGGGAATCCCGGACACGGTGTGATCGGCTTGCGCGAGGGCTTCGGCGAGCAGGCGCAGCACGTGCCCGCCCGAGAGGCGATACAGTCGTGCGCGGCCGTCGGCGCGTTGCTGAACCAGTCCGACCATGCGTAGCTTCCCTAGGTGCTGGCTGGCCACGGTCGGGGTGCATTCGGCCGCTTCCGCTAATGCGCTCACTCCGAGTTCACCGTCACGCAGCGCCCACAACAGCCGCAGACGCGTGGGTTCGGCCAGCATCGACAACATCAGTACGGCTTGGGCCACCTGCGCGTCGGTCAACCGCTCGTCATGCCCCGCTGGCCTGGTCTGTGCAGTCGCCTTGCTGCTGGTCATCACGTCGTCCTTTTCTCACGGCTCTGCCCACCCAGTGTGACACCGAGCTGTTCGTGGCACCGGTTGTCTTTACCTTCTCATCTTCACGAATGCGAAGATGAGTGTATATTGGCGGGTATGAGTTTCACCACCCCTGCACTGCTCGCCGCCGCGGCCGGCGTCGGTTTCGGCCACGCCGTCCTTCCAGATCACTGGGTTCCCTTGTCGGTGATCGCTCGAACCCAGCGCTACCCGCTGCGTCGGGTGCTGCGGTTGTCCGGTCTGGCGGGTCTGGCCCATGTCGCACTGTCGCTGATCCTGGGCGCGATCGTCATCGGTGTCGGCCTGCAATTCCGCTCCATCGTCGAGCGCCGCGAAAGCTTGATCGTGGGCGGCCTGTTGATCGCGACCGGAGCCGTGTTCTTGGTCTTCGAACTCCTCGGACGCGGTCATGGACACAGCCACGACGAGCACGGCGGACACAGTCATGGACACGGGCACGGCGATGGGCATGGCCATGATCATGGGCACCATAGCCAGGGATATGACCACAGCCACCACGACCACGATGGCGCGCATGACCTTGATCACCAGCGCGCAGCAGGAATCGTCGATGTGGCGACGAGCGCCCCGACCCCGCATGAGCACAGCCGAAGTCGTACCGCTCGGCTGCTCGCTTTCGCGGTGCCGTTCGGCGCCGCCGCCTCACCGGACCTGACGATCTTGCCAGTCTTTCTGGCGGCCAGCGCGGTGGGACTGGCCGCCGCGACCGGCACGCTGATCGCGTTCTCCTTGGTCACCCTCGGCACAGTTGTCGGATTGACCATGCTCGGTGCCATCGCTGGCTATCAGTTGCGCGGTGCCTGGGTCGACAAGAGCGCCAACTTGATCGCCGCCGTCGTGCTTTTGATCATCGGTGTTCTTGTCGCGTGCAGCATCATCTGACGCAGGACCCACTCGCGGGCCGCGTCATCAAATCCGGCCGAGATCCGGCTCTTAAGTAGCGCCGCTGGGCGGGAGTTCTATGCCAGTGGCAGGCCGGTTGTCGGCGGTGCGGGGAGCCTCGTCAGCGAGAGCCCCTGGTGCGGGCGGACGGTGTGCGTTATGCCGGCGCCGCGACACGATGCGCTCTTCTGGGGTGCCAGTGCTTCGCGCGGTAGGGCGCCAAACACACGTCGTCGTGGCGGGCGCCGGACCCCAAACGACATGAGATATGGTGATAGCATCGATATCAGGAGTGGGCGAATGCCAGATATACTGATCAGAGGTTTGTCCGAAGCCGCAGTTGCCCGTATTGACGCCGACGCCACAGCCCAAAGACTTTCTCGCAACGAGTATTTGCGCCGCAAATTCGAAGCCGAGCGATCGCCCTCCGCGACGGGCGGGCAACTCACCATCGAAGACCTGCGCCGCGCGGCTGAAGCCGCCAAGGATCTCAATAATCCGCAGGTGATGGAGGCCGCGTGGCGGTAACCACGTGGCTCATCGACAAGTCGGCATATACCCACTTAGTGGAATCTCCCGATGCGCTGGCATGGATCGACCGCATCGAGCGCGGCATGGTGCGAATCAGCACCATCACCCGACTCGAACTTGGGTATTCGTTTCGGACCGCCGCGCAAGCACGCAACGAATCAGTCTCACCACCGCTTGTCCTCATGCCGGTGGCATACCTCACCCCGGCAGTGGAAGATCGCGCAGTTGAGGTGCAGCTGTTGCTGGCCGACCGCGGCCGGCATCGTGCGCCGTCCATCCCTGACCTTCTCATCGCGGCCGCCGCCGAAGTATCCAACCTGACAGTTTTGGCCCTGGACAAGGACTTTGAGCTGATAGCAGAGATCACGGGGCAACCGGTCGAGCGGCTCCGTCTCATCACCTAACCATCCTCGACAAGACCGCACACCTAGACGCAGTCGGAGACCCGTCTGGGTTTGCTTCGGCCGGGCCGAGCATCTTCGCCAGCACATCGAGACCGACGACGGCCACAGTGTCTACGACCGGTGCTACGGCTGGCGCAAAGACAGTGAAAGCCTCAACAACGCCCTCGACCGCGCCCTGTATGGCGGCCACATGATCGCCTACAGCGCCGTTCGCCAACTGAGGTGATGCGTGGATTCGCGTTGAGCCGCAACACTATAGCGGCCTACCTACATCGACGACGACAATCCCGACAGCGAGCCGCCTAACGCCCGCGACCACGACCAGGTCCACCTAACGCCGACCACGCACGCCCACGCGTCGCGTGGCCTATGCCGTGCCCGCTAAACTCACACCCGGTTGCACCCCGACGACCAGCCCAAGCGCCGGGAACGGCACCAGGACGCCAAGAACACCGCTCAAACCCGCACAGCGAGCCGACCGGCAAGGTTTTAGTCAGGTATTCGAAGACGTCCCCGGCCCTCGTAGCTCAGGGGATAGAGCACGGCTCTCCTAAAGCCGGTGTCGCAGGTTCGAATCCTGCCGGGGGCACTCGTGTTTTCGCAGGTGAGCGATGGTTTGCGGGTATTCGCCTACTGGTCTTGGCTTCATCTGGTCGGTGCCTGGTCGGTGATTGCAGAGGTGACGGTGGTCATGGGCGCGGAAGACAAATCGGTGGTCGCGGCTCCCGGACCGGAACCTTGCTGAATGTGACCCACGCAACACCTTGGTCCGTAGTGTGTCAAGACAAGGGACTGCCACCACCCCGTCCACGGACGATAACTGACAGCGGCAGCCAAGGCGCGGGATATATGCGGGATGATCTTGCTATGCGGACCATCCCCGAGTCCAAACAGACAGATAGAAACGATGACGGGCCGAAAACCGGGAACGCTCTTGAAAACCACTAACAGTGCGCGGCGCGGCTCAGGCTGGGAGCCACGCTGGGAGCCACACGGATGAACAACCTTCCGATACTGCGGACCAGGCTGGACAACCGGGAGAGACGAGCCCGAGGTCCCGAGGCGACCCCCGGTCCCACCGTCGTCAACGCGATCCGTCGCCGCCATTTTGGGCATTTCGGCCCTCTCAGGCGGTGCAGTGCCAGAGGATGTTCAGAACCACGCTATTTGTGAGGCTGGTGACGACATGACGACGAAGATCGGCACGCTGGTGGCGGCTACGGTCGCGCTGTTCGGAGGCTCGGCGGTCGCTCATGCCTCCCCGTCACCCACCCCCAGCCCATCCCCGTCCCTCGGCCCGTCCTACCAGTCGGGCTACGCCACGTTGATGAAAGACATGCGCGACATGAGCGCGAAAATGCACGAACCCCTCTCAGCCCCACTCAGATTAGGGAAAAACGACAACGGTGCTTCGCTGTGCGATATCGAATTGCAGGGGGTGATCTCCGCCGCTACCCTGAATGACGGCCCCCGGCCTGATGATTCGCGCGCCTTCCTCGACGGCTGCGCCGAAGCGGCACGCGACATCCTTGCTACCCACGGCTGCGGCAACGCCGACCCGCTCGACTGTGTTGACAATCCCGCCAACCCGAATGCGGGCGAGCAGCGCTTCGTGCGCGACACCCGGCCCCTCGTCCCCGACCTGGCAGCGTCCGGCGGCGACATGGCGGTGTGGCAAACCGGCCGCGGCATCTGCATCCTACTGAAAACCGGGTACCCCACCGGAAATGTGGTCACCGACCTGGCCGCCCACCTAGGCACCAGCAAACAGATCGCCGACCAGATGATGGACGCGGCGATGCAAAACATCTGCCCGGGATTAACCATCGGCTGGCTCTGATGAGGTGGCGAAAGCCTCCCCGTCCACAGGGATTGCCGGGCCGGCGTCAGCAGATCGTCCGCAACAGTTCCGACCAGTGCATTCACTAGCAACGATTTCAACACCCTGACGTGCTGCTGTCAGCGTGGCCAACAGCCTAAACTACCCAGCACGTAATTCGTGCCGATTTACCGTCATACCCGCCGGTAAGGTAACCGCCATGGCGCTGAACCTGACGTCGCGACTGCAAGTGACGGCCCACTATTTCTGGAACCGCCGCAACGCCGCCGCCCTGAGCCATCACGGGGTGCGCTTGGAGTATGACCCCGAGCAGCGCGCGCCGCAACGCTGCTTTTGGGCTTCACGTTCACGCTGCTGGCCGTAGCGTTGATGTTCATCCTGTCGTGGTTCAAACCCGCCGGGCAGGTCGGCCAGTCCAACATTTTGGCCGACCGGGCCACCGGGGCGATCTATGTGCTGGTCGACGGCCGCCTGCATCCGGCGTTGAACCTGACCAGCGCCCGACTGATCACCGGGCAGTCCGCCAACCCCACTCGTAGGTGCGGCGGCGGCCCTGACTGTCCACATGAGTCTTCTTAACTCTGGCTACGTGTGCGCTACCCGGCGCTTCGCCGCATACGCTACATGATATGCCTTTCACTACGATTCCTGGTGTTACGACACGCATAATTCTGGCTACACGCGAGCGACCACCACGCCTGTAACCTCAGGTCACACCACATTTCCGCCCGCCAACCCGTCGCAACTTCGGCCTATAAAGTGCCGCCGCTCGGAATAATGGATCGTAGAGAAATCTCATTATCCCTTGCAGGACAGGCACTTTCGCTAACTCAACACCGTGTCACGCAGAGTTTCGCGAAAAATCTGGGCTAGTACGGGAATTGGAGGCCGCGATCGCAAAGCAGCCTCCAACGCCGAGATCAGGCCCGGGGCGCCGTCACAGATGCCCAGCAGCGACGGGCGTAGCCCCCGATCCTTGAGCTCGCCGAGGAAGTCGGCCCACGCGTCGGTGGACTCCGATCCCGCCGGGGCCAGGCCGATGAAGACCGGCTTGCCGCCGGTGGT
>Ga0187778_10002782_pt1 | contig 11874 bp, 17 predicted proteins | sample 1015_Q2_SP5_20_M_FD_132418 | JGI IMG/M metagenome (GOLD analysis project Ga0187778, IMG submission 132418) | Tropical peat soil microbial communities from peatlands in Department of Meta, Colombia - 1015_Q2_SP5_20_MG | ecosystem: Environmental > Terrestrial > Soil > Wetlands > Peat | place... | reverse complement strand
GATTCTTCTCGGCGTTCAGCCCACTCCTGTTCTATGGCTTGCAAGCTCTGCGAGATGGCGGCATCGGAATCGACTTTAGGCTGCTGCGCCTGTACCGGCACAATGGCGGGAAGAACCAGACTGAGGAGGCAACCGAGAACAATGAGTCGTTATGAGGCTCCAGCAATGGTCGTGCGGCAGCCGTAAGTGTACTCTTGTTGGCAGTGTCCCTGTGGGGGAACTTGACACTGGGTCGGCTGCTAGAATTCTCCCTGCCATGACCAAGCAGCACTACTTCTTCCACTGATTGAACAGATTCGAGATTTACCCGATGCAGGTTTCCGCCGCACGCGCCAAGGGACCCCACCTGATTGGGGGTTTTGAGCATAATCACGATCCACGCCACTCAGGCCAGCCCAAGCGCTCTTAGCCGATCACGATGGGCACGCGCGAACCATTCTGCGACAAGTGGTCGGTACTCTCGTTGGATGTCGAGGGGGAGCTGGAAGAAGTCCCCTACCGTGGTGCCGCTGCACCGCGCCGCACCGCAGTGGCAGGGCCACGCGGTACCCCCCGTGATATTGATGTTGTAGTTGCAGGTAACCTCCTCGCCCGCCGCAATATCGCGGCGTGCCACGAGGAACGAGCGGTCGCCCTCGTAGAGCACATAGGCATTGGGGTCGCAACTGTGATTGACGTGTCGATCCGGGTAGCCCAGTAGGACGATCTTGCCATTGGGGTAATCGCAGTGATCGGCTCGCTCACCGAGTTCTTCCCGCAACGGCGAGGTGGGCGTGACCTCCCGCACCACGTTGATCTGGCGAATGCGTTGCCCAGCACAGAACGGTCGGGCTGCAAAGAGTCCCAAGCCCTCAATGGGGGATGCCCTAACCTCGACATTGCTCATGGGAGTCACTCCTGCTGCGCCCGTTCCGACAATGTCGTGTGCAAGGTCAAGTCTTGCTCTCACAGTTCAATGTGACCTTGACGTGAATCCACCGTAGGTGAGGTACACGCCCAAGACGAGCGAAATAGCTCCGTACAGGTAGAAAAGCTGCTGGTAGTGAAGCTGCTGAAAGAAAAGTCTCATTTCCATCTCAGGCGGCAGGAATAAAAAGAATAGGCTCTTGATCAGCGTTATCCAACCGACGAGGGTGACCACAACCGCGAGCGCACCGCCCGACCAGATGTTGTGAGCAAGAACCACCGCCAGCCCAGCCGCGAGCGTGATTATGCCGACGATCAACATCATCGACGGGTTCTGAAGAAGGGCGGTCACCGTCTCCACCGTGGCTTGTCTGCGAGTCATCATCGACAGCGCGACGAGGATGCAATACAGCCCAATCAGCCTGCTCAGAAAGACTGTGCGCGACGACATGGTAGCCTCCCCTGCTGGATGTACCAAGCGATTCGTCCTCGGGTCCAGTTGATCTGGCAGCGCTTACAAGTAACACCCTGCTGCTCTTGCCAACGGGCACAGAGTACCATGTGGATATGAGCAGAATACGCCCACAATGCTTCGACGCAGAGTGTTCGGATCGCTCGGCACGAGCCGATGTCTTTCTACGGGAAGAGCCCGACGAGGAAGAAGACGAAAAGGAGGATGAAGGAAACGGCACGGACGATGAAGGTGACGACGATGAGGAGCACGATGGAGGCTACTCGGTGCAGGTGTACCGTTTGTGCCAGTGGTGAATGATGAAGCGCGAAGATTTCGTTAAGGTTGCGGAAGAGACCTTGGATTCGCTGCCGGAAGAATTCCGCAGCCGTATCCAGAACGTCGCAATTCTGGTGGAGGATTTTCCACCGCATCAGTCGCCGCACAAACCCGGACAGCGACGGCGATTGCTTCTAGGCATCTTTCATGGCGTCCCAGCGACGAAAAGGAGCGTCTTCAATGTTTCGACGGGTCCTTCCCACATCGTGCTTTATCAGAGGAACATCGAAGCGGTCTGCTCCAATGAGGCTGAAGTCCGACATCAAATCCGGCAAACGCTCATGCACGAACTGGGGCACTATTTCGGCATGACCGAGGAGCAACTCAGGGATGTGTAGGGGTTCTGGCTGATTCGTGTTGAAGTTTGCGAGCGAGAGCTTATGGAACCAAACATACTTGCGCGACTGAAGCGGGTAGCCGGAAAGCAGACCACGAGACTGACCCATTATGGGCGCAAGACCGGGAAGCCGCACGAGGTCACGATCTGGTTCGTTCTGGATGGCGACAGGCTCTACATCGGCACGGCGAACGTGAACCGACAGTGGGTGCGCAACGTGCAGAAGACGCCGAAGATCAGCCTATTCGTGGGTGACGAGAAGTTCGAAGGAAGCGCGCGGTTCCTCACCGACCGTGCCGAGCACGAACGCGCCATGGCTGCGGTTCGGCGGAAGTATTGGATGTATTCGCCCATCATGGCGCTGGGACGCATTCTCACGGCCATAGGCTTGATGCGCGACAACACGGGATCGTTCGAAGTCACTCTGGCTGGTAGTTAGCACACCCGTGAGGCAACTCGATGGGGCCAATCGGACATTTCTCGGTGGGATTGGCAGCCAAGCCTGCGGCTCCGAAAGTCCCGCTTGGCATTCTCCTGCTAGCCACGTGGATTCTTGATGTTCTAGCCATCGCCTTTGGGTTCGCAGGCATAGAGAAAGCGGGCACCGCCGGACTCCCTTGGTCTCATGGTCTCTTCATGTCGGTCATCTGGTCGATGGTCGCCGCTCTCTTGGCTGCACGCATGTACCGTGACCACCGCGCAGGGGTGGTCGTAGGTCTCTTGGTCCTCAGCCATTGGGTGCTGGACTTTGTTTCTCATCCCATTCCCTTCTCCAGCTTTTCTTGGCATTTGTGGCAGTGGAGTTATGGGCATCCGCTGCCATCTGATCTGCCGCTTCTTTTCGGTGGATCGTCGAAGGTGGGACTCGGCTTGTACAACACCATAAGCGCGCTTGAAGCCACGGCATTGGAGTTTGGAATGTTCATTCTGGGAGGCGCAGTTTACGCAGTGCATCTGCTCAAGAAGAGAGAAGCTGGAAGGTCACAGGCTGCATGAACCGAACGCTGTCCAAGAAAGTGCAGCCAACCGGCACTAGAACTATCATTCCTCGAAATCGAGCGGCACTGGAGATGAACCGATGAGGAACCGAGCAATCCTCTTGTTGGTATTCAGCTTAAGCACATGGGCACAGCAGCCGAGCGCGAAGCCACCTGCCCTCTTATCCTTCTGCCGAGCCGCTTAGCTTCGCCGTGTTTATCCTCTTTCTAGGTTTCGTGGCAGCCGACAAGGTTTTCACCGATGAGCGCCGTTTGCTTTCAATTGACAATGAACTCGCCATCGCCCGCGAGATACAGACCTCAATTCTTCCGAGTTCCGTTCCCGAAATCAGCAATCTGTGCGTCAGCGCCACTTACCGTCCTATGACTGCGGTCGCTGGAGACTTCTATGAATTCATTCTTGTCGACCCCAACCGGGCTGGCTTCTTGATCGCCGATGTTTCTGGACACGGTGTTCCAGCGGTCTGATTGCCTCCATGATTAAGGTCGCCATGCAGTCGGTGGTGACATGCGCAGACGAGCCGGGATTGGTGCTGCGCGGAGTGGAACGCGCTCTTTTCGGGCAGCTACGTGGTCAATACATCTCGGCAGCGTACCTATGGCTCGACACCGAGAGCCACGAGGCGCTGTACTCGGCTGCCGGACATCCGCCGCTTCTGCATTGGAGCCGAGACAAGCTGGAGAGCATCGAGAGCAACGGTCTTGTCTTTGGAGTGCAGTCGGGCTGCGACTATCCGGTTCGTGAGCTCTCTATCACCACAGGTGACCGCTTCCTGCTCTATACAGACGGCTTGATTGAGCCGGAGAACATCAAAGGCGAGTCATTTGGCGACCGCAGGTTGGAAGAGGTCGTGCGCCTGAACCAGTTGCGACCTCCTTCTGAATTGTCTGACCGTTTGCTCTCCGAACTACGGGGCTGGCAGCCTGCCTCCGCAGTGCAGCAAAACGACATCACTCTCATCGTCATCGACGTGCTTTAGAGAGAATGTCACCTACCAGAGAAAAGGGACGAGCGGAAAGCGGGTGTGGACGCAGTATTCCGCATAGCCCGGTAGTTCTTGACGCAGAACCTTTTCCTCGTTCAGGAGACGAAGAACGATCAGCGGGATGACGAGAACGAAGGCAGGCAAGGTCAAGTATGATCCGAGAGCCAAGGGCGTGAACAACCAAATCGCAGACACGCCCAAATACATGGGATGGCGAACGAGGCGGTACGACCCGCTGAAAATCACTTTCTGATTGGGTTCGACCTGAATCGTTCGCGATGCAAAAACGGTTGACCTTCACGACCCAGAATGTCATCGCGTAGCCGCCGAAGACGACCGCTTGCGAAAAGACCTTTACCCACAAGGGCAAGTGAGACCAACCAAATCGGTGATCGAGACCGGGGAGCACAGAGGCGATCAGCCAAGCGATGTAGACGAACGCCATGATGCGCTTCTGTTCGCGCACTTCCTCTTTCATCCGTAGCCGTTGCTCGATCAGTTCTGGATCATGTCTGTAGAAACGCGAAAAGAGCGGAAACAAACGAAGTCAGGATATAAACCCGGCCCTGCCAGAATCTCAACGACCCAGCGGGAACGAACAGCAGAGCGCCGAACACAACTATCACAATCAAGAACCGAAGGATCAATCTCGATTTTAGACTCACCTGATGACACTCCCGTGGTTCGAGTAGCGTCCGGCTCTCAACGATTGTCGCGGTCGAAGCAAAGGCTGGGCAGTGACGGCAGTCACTCGAAGAGCTTGATCGGATTAGCAGAACAGCTATTTTGGAGACGCGGTTGGGGAGCGCGGCGTAGCTTCGCGGGACGCTGAGGCTTCTGCGAACCGCCTGATGGCTTCCCGATAGCTCTCCATCACTAGCATCGAAACGCCATGCTGATGCCCCATGTCGATCAGGTCGTCGTAGAACGTCTTGACCTCGACAGGGTCACCGAAGGCGTGAGCAGAGCACCGCTTCGTATAGTCGTCATGCCGAAACATCCAGCGCGTCATCCAGATATTGAACCGTCTGCTCAGAGCGGAACTCGTCAGAAACGGCGTTGCTTCTGCGTACCGAGAGAGGTCAACTCCTCGTCGCTTTACCACCTGTAGGCATTCGCGCGCAGCCCCCAGTGCCGCCGGAGTCGCTTCGCGGTCACTCAATATAGCGTCGATGCTTCCAGCTTGGATGAGTGCTGCCCATAGACCTCCAGTAATCGCATATTGAACCCAGAGGTAGTGCAGCATGTCTGAATGAAGCCCAGTCTGGAAGTCAGCGGAAGCGAACAGTGCCTCGACCTTTCTTGCGAGTACCGAAGGTTCGCCCTCGGGCGACCCGATGTCTACTGCCTTTAGAGCCGCAACGAGGGTTCCTTCAGAAAACGTGCCGCCCGCCTTGGCGTCGCCGTATATGTATCGCGTACGCGGCAGTACAAGGTCGATGTCGTCTGTGCCGCGCCAGTTCTGGGTCAAGAGTAAGAACTCAGCAGACCCGGTTTGGGAAACGATTCCCTTGAGGGTTTCCACCAACGCATAGTGCTTCACGGGGACGATAACCAAATCGAAAGGGTCGGTTGGTGAAAGCGTTTCTACGGCATTCAGTCTGTACAGTCCTCGGAAGTTCCGTTTGTGTCTTTTGCGTCGGTCAAAAATGTCGAGTGTCAGACCATCGCGCAATTTGGAGGCTCTGCCTGACCGCACTAGGTGTACGACCTGATGTCCGCTTTTGGCAAGCGCCCAGCCGTAGATTGAGCCAATGATCCCGGCACCGACTACAAGTACGCGCATAGAGCGACCGTTTGTTGGAACTGCAAATATACTCCCGATGCCACACCGGACGACGGTTGTTCAGAAGCGATTAGGCAAACAGCTTTTAGCATTTAAGGACGAACGAACTCGCAGAATAGACTGGAGCCGTCTACCTCGGTGATGCGGGGTGTAACTCCCAGACGGGCGGCGAGCTTCTCAAAAGTCGCCCTATCGGCAGTCGTTGCGCGAAAGCCGTCCTTGCAGACAATGATTCCCTTGCCTGTCGCTCGGTAATCTATCTCGCCGATCAGGTGGTGTGTGGACTGAATCTCAAACCATTCCAGCCGATGCTCCCAGAATTGAGGAGCGTAGCTCGAAAACATCACAAGCCCGCCTGATCGGGTCACCCGAATCGCTTCTCGGAGAAGCTGCTGCTGATCAACCGCGAAGGCACAGATGCCATTCTGGATGCAGATGGTTAAATCAAAGGTGCGGTCGCGCAAGCCCATTTGAACGGAGTTCATGCAGGCAAGGTGCAGTGATGGTTTGCGTCCCAGATATTCCAATGACATGCGCAGGCTGGACAGCGACGTGTCGATTCCGCATGCCATGCGCACTCTGGGAAGAAGCTGCTCAAGAACTCGCCCGTAGCCACAGCCCAGTTCCAAGGCGAGCATGGAGGATGTCGTCTTTGCAAGGACAAACTCGATCTCCGCTTCAAGGTATGCTTTGGTGCGAGGAGGAGCGAGATCATAGCAAGCGCGGAGCCGCTCGGCAGCAAGTCTCTCAGTGTAGTAGCCGGGCATGACGCGATGTCGCCATAATATAATGAATGCCACACAGTTAAGGTGCTGCCGTTTGAGAAGCCACTGAGATACTAAAGAAATTCGAAACCATCAAATGAGAAAGAATGGCGATCTGAAAGACCGCCTCGCCCAGTACCGCCAGATCAAGCTGACCGCGGTCGGCATAGCTGTTTCCATTATTAGTGCGGTCGCTCAAACGCCTATTCCGCACCCACTCTTGGGACAAGGATGGGGCGTCGATCATGTGGGCGTGGGAGTTCGCGACCTCTCGACGGCAAAGCGCGATTACGAACAGCTTGGGTTCAAAGTCAGCGAAGGCGGACACTTTCCCGGAGGTCTTTTCAACAGCATCATCGATTTTGAAAATAAGACCTATCTCGAACTGCTTTCCGTCAAAGAATCCCAAGGCAACGCTGCTTCCCAAGGCGATGCCGCTGAGATCGCCGATTTCCTCAAGAAGCACGAGGGGGCAATGTTTCTTGGCTTGAACGTATCGTCAGCCAAGGTTGCGGCGAGTTATCTCAGGACGCAGAACTTCGATGTTGAAGGCCCCGATCCCGGCAGCCTCATGAAAGAAGGCGAGACGAAACCGCCGCCGCCGCAGTGGTATTCCGTGGGCACTGCCGACAAGCCTGCTCCTAACAAGCAGGGGTTCAGCGTGCCGATTTTCCTGATCGAATACCTCTCCGGCGATTGGTACGACAAAGCACGCAAAGAGGGGCGGACGGAGCATCCCAACACGGCGATTGACATTCATGCCGTGTGGTTTGCCGTACACGATGTAAAGTCCCAGCTACGCACACTCCGTGATGCAGGGTTCGAAGCCGATGAGTCCCGCGACGTAAAGCTTTTGGGTGCTCATGGACGTGTGTTAAAGGCTGGTTCTGGAGCGATGATCTTGCTGGAATCGAGCGACAAGAGCAGCGTGCTCCAGAAGTATCTGTCCGGACATGACGAGGGGATTATCGCGCTCAGTGTCGAAGTGTCCGACTTACGGAAAGCCCAAAGCATGGCTGAGTCCGTTACGGGCGGCAAAATGGACACATACAAAGGAACCTATGGTAAAAGCTTCCTGCTGTCCCCAGACGCGACTCATGGAGTTTGGCTAGAAATGTTCCAGAGATAAGCGGAAAAAAATGAAGGCTCAACTTTCACCTACACGACAAAGGACCAGGAACCATCAATTCCGTCTATTCGGAGGGCTGGGGAATCGGCTCAGCAACAGACGCCATACCGCCCGGGGCGGTTAGGAAGGTAAAAGTTCTGAGTCATCGCTGCTCGACTCGGGTTGACCCTCCCTGCGCTTCGCCGTAACATTCCCGCCATGGCAGTGCCCTCTCAACCAGTGGGGCAGACGGTTTCCTTCGACGGTAGATTGGTTCGAAAGATAACGGCCTTGCCAACGGTCTTGAAGGCGGTGGAAACGTCCTCTGCCCTTCCAGCACTTCTCGGCGCTGGGTTACTGGTGGATGGAACAGCGAGGTTTTTTTGCCCAGCCCAATCTGCGCGGGGGCGGCGAATACGGCGAAGCTTGGCACAAGGCGGGAATGTTCGAGAACAAGCAGAACGTGTTCGATGATTTTTTCGCTGCCGCGGAGTATCTCATCGCGCGTCATTACACCACCGCTTCGCGGCTCGCGATTCGTGGAGCCTTTAATGGCGGACTGTTGATGGGCGCAGCCATGACTCAGCGGCCCGAGTTGTTTGGGGCTATCTGGTGCGGCTATCCGCTGCTCGATATGATCCGCTTCCAGAATTTTCTGGTGGGCCGCTGGTGGACTGCGGAGTACGGATCGGCGGAAGATCCGCGGCAATTCTCGTATCTGCTGAAGTATTCCCCCTATCAGAACGTGAAAGCGGGAACGAAATATCCGGCGATCATGTTCAACACCGGCGATTCCGATACCAGGGTCGACCCCCTGCATGCACGTAAGATGACCGCCCTAATGCAGGCTGAGAGTGGTAGCGACCGTCCGATTCTGCTGCACTACGAAACCCAGGCTGGTCACAGTGCCGGGGTGTCGATCACGCAACTCATCAGCGACACGGCAGATGAGCTTGCATTCTTGTGGAATGAGACGGAGAACGACTGAAGATTCGGAAGCCGGGTTCGGATGCTCCGCCCATGCGCTGTGGGCAGACCCGACGACACCTTCAGGGGACATTCGCGGCGATCCTGCGCCAGGTCCCGTTATGCGGAGAAGTCGTTCCCTTTCAGGCGAGGTTCTTGGCATCCGGTCGTGGCGTGGCTGGTTGAGGCAACCGACAATGGCGCGAGAGACGGTATCGATTGCGATTGAACCAGCGATAACCTCTCTCAAGGATCCAATGAAAACCTGGCAGACGGAAGACTACGTAGAAAGGCCAAGCCCACCAAAACTCCCGCGCCACGAACAGATAGGCGTTGGCGCCAGATTCCAAGTTTCCCCCTGGAGTCAAAACCAGGATATCGTTGAGCAGATGGTCTGACGCTATTTGCAGGCTTTCGTCAGCCGATGCAGACTGCAGGTCCTTGAGAGCAAAGCCTCGCGCTTGGAGGACCTTCTCCCATATGTGGACCCAACGGAAGCAGAACCCGCACTGGCCGTCGTAGAGTATCCAGCCCTTGCGAGGGGAAGTTGACCCCGCTGCTCGTGCCGACTCCTTCATGGAATTTCCTTCCCTCTAAACACTACGACCGGTGAGCCATCGGCAAGGAAGGCAGAGTCTGGGCGGCGCCGAAGAACCGCTCCAAGCTCGCTGCCATAGAGACCCGTCGAATCTCCTTCCAAGCGGGCGACTGTACTCGTCCACACATTCCAAGGTACATGCGAAACGTTGTATTCGAGCACTCGGCCATTTCGCCGGGCGGAATAGCCCCAATAGTGCTCCGTGATGAATTGTTCGAAGCTGCCCTCCTCGGCGGGATGGGCAGAGGCGCTTGCCTGCGCGTAGAGCTTGCACCAAGCACCCTTCAGTCGCCACTCATACTCCGCCGTTCTGCTCGTTCCATTCATATGGATGCGGTGTTTCATCGGAAGGCAGTGATAATTTTCTCCGTAGGCCAGGCGAGCGACCCGTGCAACCGCTCGCTTGGGAACAATCTCGGCGATAAAGACAACACCTCTTCGCTCCTCCTTGCCATCGTTGCGGCGCACATAGAATCGCAGGTTTACCTCTTCGAAGTCGGCATGGAAGGGGACAGGCAGACAACCGAAGAGCCTGGTACGACGAAATCGGAAAGCCACTAAGCTGACGTAGGTTTTTCCGCCGAATGAATCAAGCGTGGTCCCCTCAGGGACGTAATCGTTCAAGAGTCTGCCGTCAACTTCGTAGTTCAACACCACTAGGTCTCGCCATTCGGCAGACAGGAGGACTTGTTTTCCCTGAAGCATGGGTTCGTAGGAGCGAGACGCTCAGATGAAGACTAATCTATCAGGCAATAGTTAGCGGCCCTAAGTTTGTCTGGTTCGCGACCAGCTAGACGAAAGGGGGGCCTAGAAAAGAAGCTTGCTGAAAGCCGACTTGGGTATTTCACTCCCAGTACTTTAATTTGGGAGATTACGGGTTTTACGGATCACGGCTGGCGGCGCAGAGTGAGCCTTTGCCTTTTCTGCCCCGGAGCACTTTAGCTGCCAACGAACCGCGATCCACAGGTTACGAAAGTCATTTTCCCCTCGTTGTTCAAGAGGTGTACCGGTTGCCACAAATGAGAAAAACTATAGCTTCGCGTCAGGGCCACCCAAGATCGGCAGCAGCAAGAACCCGATCCGAAGCAGTGTGGATGTCGCGGCCGAGCGATACTTGGGATCGCTCCACACAAAACGGATCCAAGCCTTGTTCATGAGGGGAGAGAATCTTCGGTACAGCGTCACTGGCTCCAAGCAAACCTAGCCGTACTCGCGAGAGCCGTGTCCCATGCTGGAGACCCGCGCCCATCAGGCCTTACACGCCGATCTCCCATCCCTGGGATGCCGTTGTAGAAAGCTTTGCTGTGGCGGAGATTCTCGCTGCCGTCGTTTGAGAAGGCCTGGCAAGGACGCCTGGCGATCGTTGGGCTCGCCGCGGGCTCGACTATCCAGAACCTATGACGGCAGCGGCCGTGCAGTAGCTCAGCAGCGGCGCGCCGACTTAGCGCCATCGTAGCTAACCCCGGCCCGCTCCCGAAGAACCTGAATCAGTCTTTGTAAGTTCTACATCCAGAGCGGCCATCGCACATTACTAAAGTTTGGCAATGAGTGCGGCGTGCATTGACAAGCGTGTGAATCGAGCGCAGACTGCGCTACAAATCACTTGTTAAGGAGTTCTTCGCAGCAAAAATCGAATAGGGTCTTGAAAGGAGCCCTCCCCATGTATAACTACCTGCAACACCTCTGGACAGACGAGCAAGGGCAGGACATCGCGGAATACGCGGTAATGCTAGCGGTCATTCTGGTGCTTGTGGTTGGCACAGTTCGCCTCATCGGGGGCAATGCCAATAACGCCTTTTCCGCGACCGCTAGTTCGATTGCACAATAATCGCAGAGCATTCAATCGCGGCTGATCAAGGTGCTCGTTTAGATCGCGTCCGCTACCTAAGTACGGTGCTCGACGCCCTTTGATCCTCGCGGCGAATGCTCGGCCGATGATGCTCGGCTTCGGCGGTACGAGGGAGGGGCACCGACCGGTAGTCATTGCAGGATCAGCAGTCGTTGCCACGCTCCTCCCCAGCGACCGTCCAGCACAGGTTCGAGCGCTTCCTGGCTCCGTTGGCGGAAGATGACACCATGCGCTGTTCGACCCCCAACCAAGTTTCCCTCGGCTGGCTGCGCTCATCCTAGATGGTGCGTTTCATTAACCCCAAAGGTTTACCAACAATTCCTGGGTCTGCGCCTTCGCTCGGAACTCCGTCCAGCCTTCGGTGTTCTGTCGAGCGATGTCCGACATGTCGTTCAGCTTCCCCCTGCGCAACGAGCTGCAAAATTGAGCTTGTTCTATCTCGACCTCTTCCACCGTCATGGCCTTGAAGTGGGCATTGGCGGGCAGGTTTCTCCCAGTTGCTGGTGTGGAACCCAGCCGAGTCGCCCCATCTGAAAGCCTCGATCCCACCGTTGGTTTCGAGTAAGGCCCAGGGCATCGTCCGGAGACTTTGATCGGGGTTGAGGGGGAGCTGCGCGAGGTGTTTGGGTCATATGCGTGATAAAATTCCGTCGGTCTTGCGGCTGCCGTGAACCTACGGCAGCACTCCCACACAAACAAACAAGGAGGCTGCGGATGAAAGTTCTCAAGGGAGATTTGGCCATAGGAGCCGCAATATTGGTCGGGCTGGTGGTTTCCCCGCTCGCT
>Ga0187778_10002779_pt1 | contig 11879 bp, 7 predicted proteins | sample 1015_Q2_SP5_20_M_FD_132418 | JGI IMG/M metagenome (GOLD analysis project Ga0187778, IMG submission 132418) | Tropical peat soil microbial communities from peatlands in Department of Meta, Colombia - 1015_Q2_SP5_20_MG | ecosystem: Environmental > Terrestrial > Soil > Wetlands > Peat | place... | reverse complement strand
TGGGTCAAGCCTTTGCCCAGCAGGCCACAGCCCAGATCGCGGGGACGGTAAAAGATCCCACGGGAGCGGTAATTACCGGTGCCCTGGTCACGCTGAGAAACGTGGGCACGAATGTAGGCAGGACTGCCAAAACCAGCAAGGAAGGCGATTACCTGTTCACTCTGCTTTCCATCGGGACCTACGAGCTGACTGTCACTCAGCAAGGTTTCGAGAAGTACGTGCAAACGGGCATCACGCTGCAGATCAACCAATATGCCCGTCAGGACGTGGTCCTGCAGGTCGGCACCAGTGCTCAAGTCGTGGAGGTCCAGGGGAACGTCACTCAGGTCGACACGGTGAGCGCGAGTTTGGGAAAGGTAGAGACCACTACACGTATCGAGAACCTGCCCCTGGCCGCGCGCGACACCATGCAATTGGGCCTGCTGCAGGCTGGAACTTTCGCGCCGGATCAGGATGATGGTTCAGGCAACCCGTTCTCGGTGAGTGGACAGCGCTCCGAATCAATGACGTTTCTGATCGACGGTTCCGATAATAACGACTTCCTCGGTAACAACATGGTGGTGGATCCCAACCCCGACGCCGTCGCCGAGTTCAAGATTCTCACCAACAATTATGAAGCTGAGTACGGACGCACCTCAGGTGGTGTCGTGAACCAATCGATCAAGTCCGGAACAAACGCAATTCACGGCGACCTGTTTGACTATTTTCGTAATACAGCGCTGGATGCGAGCGATTACTTCCTCCAGGAAGTGCCGATCTTCAAGTACAACCTGTTCGGTGGGACGATCGGTCTTCCGATCAAGAAAGATAAAATGTTCTTTTTCGCCTCCTATCAGGGAGCACGGCGACGCGAGGGCCAGAATCCCGGAGTGCTGACAGTGTTGACTCCGGCAGAGCGGAATGGAGATTTCAGCGCTCTGCTCCCTGCGCTCCAATTGACAGATCCAGTCGCGGGCCAGTATCCCAACAACCTGTACCCCAACAATCAAGTGCCCGTCGACTCGGTGATGAAAAACTACATCGACAAGTACCTCCCACTGCCAAACTTCGGGCCCAATGGCTTTGTGGAGGATCCGGTGGCCAGCCTGCAGGAGGATCAGTTCGTCTTTCGTTATGACTACAACGTTTCTGCAAAGGACACGCTGTCGGCTTTCTACATTTTCGACGACCAGCCGCAGACATTTCCTTTTGAGGTTTTAAAGGGAGCTTCGACTGGCGGAAATGTTCCCAACGGTTCGGGGTTTACCAATAATCAACGCTTCCAGACCGGATCATTGAGCTGGACGCGGACGATTTCCCCTACCATGCTCAATGAACTGCGATTCTCTACTAATCGTTCCGCAACCTACAACGCCGTTCCCATGGATCACACTTCGCCTGCCGCACTAGGGTTTACGGGTGTTCATCCCGACGATCCGAAGGGCATCGCGCCCCCACTCATTACGGTGAATGGCGCTTTCAATCTTGGTCCCTCTCCGCAGGGACCCACGAAGGACCACGACGTGACTTTCCAGTACCAGGACACATTTTCCTGGACGCGGGGAAAACATGCCTTGAAGTTCGGCGCCGACGTGCGCTGGACGGAGAACAACTTCAATTACGACTTCTACACCAACGGATCCTTTGACTTTGGGACCTACTATACGAACACCGGGAGCGCCCTGGCCGATTTTGTGGGCGGCTTCACCGACAACTATTTCCAGTTCTCCAACGCGGCATATGGCATTCGCAGCCACCAGCTTTACTTCTTCGGGCAAGATGCATGGAAGGTGACTAAGAGACTCAGCCTGGATTACGGGGTCCGCTACGAATACAACTCACCCCAAATCGATCCCCATAATGAGATTATCGGCTGGTACCCAGGACAACAGTCGACAAAGTTCCCCGCCTCGCCCCCCGATTTCCTCTATCCTGGCGACCCTGGTACGCCGAATCGCGGGTTGATTTATCCCGATCGGAACAATTTTGCTCCTCGCTTTGGATTTTCCTGGGACATGTTGGGCACCGGAAAGCTGGTGATGCGGGGTGGCGGCGGCATTTTTTATGACATGGAAGATGGCGCTCTGAATCTGCAATTTGGCGGACAGCCGCCTTTCGGATATGCGGCCAATAATTATCCCTGCTTCACCACTACGGCCTTGGCGGCGCCGGGATGTCTTGTCCCCGTGAACGGGTCTTACAGTGCGGACCCTTTCCAGACCGCCACAACCGGATACTCCGATCCCTATCCCTTCATCGCTGGAGGACATTTAGGGCAGTTCTTTACTCCCGCGATCCCATTTGCTTACGTGGTCTACCCGCACTTCCGCACGCCGTACGCGGAGAATTTCAACTATGGGTTCCAATATCAGATGACTAAGGACACCATAGTGGAAGCGGTTTACGTAGGCAGCCTGAGCAAGAAGGCAATCAGCGGCACCAATTTGAATTTCCCGACGCTCGGGGGGGCCAACGGGCTCATGACGCAATACCAATACTACGTCGGCCAGGGCGAGGACCCAACCCTCGGTATCTCCGCTGACTGTGCCAGACCGTTGGCGGCCTGTAACGGTATAAGCTCCGGACTTGGCGAGGCCTTCCTGGGTATTCCTACCGGAGCCACGCAGATCGAGACTAACGTCAGCGAGGGCAGTTCCTCCAGCAATGAACTGCAGGTTACGGTGGACCGGCGGATGAGCCACGGTTTGCAGTTCCGCGTGGCCTATACCTTATCGAAAACAATCGATGTTACGTCTGGATTCCGCGCCCGATCGTCTATCTATACGAACCCGTTCGATCCCGCGTTCGACCGTGGTCTGGCCGATTTCGATGCTCGGCAACGGTTGGTGCTGAGTCCGATCTGGGAAATCCCGTGGGGCAACCACGGAAATTCCTTTGCAAGCAAGATGCTCGGCGGGTGGAGTGTGTCCACTATCACAAGCTTCCAGTCCGGAAATCCCTTTACTCTGTTCTCCGACAACGGTTCCAGCTTCTCCAACGAGGGTTTGGACCGGCCGGATGTAGTCGGCCCGATCCAGCGGTTCAGCAACCCGCGGCAACAGGAGACGTTTGGCCCCGCCGCGGATGGTCTGCACGGCAGCTGTCTCCCTCAAACCGTGACTGGACACTTTCTCATTAATCCCATGAACCTGGTTTGCGCGGCCGGGCCTCCGGTCGGCCAGCCGGTACCCGCCTCCAGCAGCTTGGTTGCGGGAGGCGTTCCCCTATTCACCTACGGAAACATGGGCAGAAATGTCTTGCGTGGGCCTGGAATCAATAACTGGGACATTTCATTGATGAAGGACTTCCACTTCACTGAAAGCAAGTACTTGCAATTTCAGTCGAACTTTTTCAACGCGTTCAACCATACGCAGTTCTTTGGTCCAACCTCGAGCGAAGGAGCGTCTGGGGGCAGCAACCTCTTTGGGCAGATTACGACGGACAGCACGCCGTCCAATTCGCCCTATTATCGCGGACCTCGAATCGTGCAGTTTGCGTTGAAAATGTTTTTCTGAGCGGAAAGCATCCGCTTACCCGAGTGGCGAATCGGTCATGCGGAAACGGGTGCGCACGTGCTCGGAAAGCAGGGCGATGGCGGGACGATTGGCGACCGGGTCGGCTTGAGCCAGGTATTTCATGGCTTCCACGAGCAGACGCTGGCCATCCACATAGCGAGGGTCGGAGGTTCGCTCCCGTCGCCGGGGGATTCGTGGGGGCACCGGAATAGTGAAAACTCTTGCCATGAAATTAAACTGTTTTCCGGACTGCGTTGCTCCGTCGGTCTCGCGGGGGCATGTTTTTGCAGTATAACGCCCCCTGCCAGGTTTTTCAGCCCTTATCTTTCCTCGTTTCCGTCAATCGACAAACTCCTGTTAACCCTTGGGAGAGAAGAACTTAGTAGCGCCGGTCGTTTTCAGCTTGAAAGCGCTATCGGGAATCTTCGGGTTCAGCCGAATGTCTGAGTAGTTGGCCAGACGGTAATCACCTCCTGCCTGAAACAACTGCTGCTGAATGGACACTCCCCGGGAAAGGTCGATCCAAAGCCAGATATGGTTGAAGATGTTGCGAGCTTTTTCACTCTTTGGCACCAGATCCAGCTTGGCGGTGTCGACGTTGTCCAGTTTTTCCGTGCCCAGGGAAGTCACGTCATAGGACTTCAGCATATCTTGCCCGCTACCGCCGAAACCCAGAACCAAAAAGCCTTCAATGGCGGCGCGATCCTTGCCGGTGTTGTATTCGGTGACCTGGTCGATCTTGGGCTCATACACCTGTACCTTGCTGCCAGCAAAGAGCACGTACTTGGGCGGCTGGGGATCGGTGATATCGGCCGCCATTTCGACTTGATTGCCGCTGCGGCGAAAATATACGGTTCCCTTTTGAATATCGGTTTCGTCCACCACCTTGGTGTATTGCTGCCACACGAAATTGGCCTGGGTGGAGTGGAAACTGCCCGCGTTGCGATCAATCTGGCCGATCACTCGTTGTAACTCGGCCTTTGCATCGGGCTGAGCCTGCGGCGACGGCGCGGGGGTTTGCGCCCACACCGCGACAGAAAGAGACATAGTCAGCAAGCAAGTTTGGAATTTTCGGGCAAGGCTCATCTTCGAGGAAAACAGGGTCACTCTCTCTCCACCCAGACTTTGTACTGCAGGACGTGTCCGGAGCGGTCACGCACAGGTTCGACCTTCGTAATACTTACTTCGCCGGAGATGGGTTCAATGACCTGCAGCAATTGAGTGCGGATCGCGCCACCGTCCGTCCCGGTAACGGCCGACCCTTCCACCTGGTAGATGAGGCCGCCCTGCTGATCCGGAATCACTACCACCCCGGTACGGTGCGGGTTGTGCTCCACCGGCTTGTCCTTAAAGTTGATCACTTGTGGCGAGAAAAAAACAAACAGGAGAATCAGGGTGACCATCACGTCGTACTGGATGGTGCCCCGTTCGTAGGACCACAATATGTAACTGCGGATGGTGAGCCAAATCCCGGTTATGGGCACTGCCGGCGCAGCCACAGGGGCCGTATTGGTCTCCGCTCTATCCAAGTCTCTGTTCTACTCCTCGCACACTGTGTAGATCACCATTCTACGGCCCAAGTTGCACTGCGGCGCTCAAAACTTTTTGCGGACGAGCCGATCTGCCCCCATGTACGGACGCAGAACCTCCGGGATCAGTACGCTGCCGTCGGCCTGCTGATAGTTCTCGATGATCGCTACCCATGTTCGGCCAATGGCCAAAGCACTGCCATTGAGGGTATGGACGAACTCTGTCTTGTTCTTGCCTTCGGGTCGATAGCGGATATTGGCTCGCCGCGCCTGGTACGCCTCAAAATTCGAGCAGGAAGAAATCTCTCGAAACAATTGCTGTCCCGGCAGCCAGACTTCCAGATCGTAGGTCTTGGCCGAGATTGGCCCCATGTCGCCGGTGCTCAGCGCCATCACCCGGTAATGGAGGCCGAGTTTCTGCAACACTTCCTCCGCATCGTGCGTTAACTTTTCCAGTTCGTCGTAAGAACTCTCCGGACGTGAGAACTTTACCAACTCCACCTTCTGAAACTGATGCTGCCGGATAATGCCGCGCACATCTTTCCCGTAGGAACCGGCCTCGCTGCGAAAGCACGGGGTGTACGCGGTAAGGGAGACAGGTAGACGGGAAGCCTCGAGCACTTCATCACGGTAAAGATTCGTAACCGGAACTTCGGCGGTGGGAATGAGCCATAAATCTTTCTCGCCGTGGGGAACGCGGAAAAGATCGGCGGCGAACTTCGGGAGATTCCCAGTGCCGTACATGGAGTCGGAATTCACCAGATACGGCGGCAGCACCTCAGTGTATCCATGCTGACGCGTGTGCAGGTCGAGCATGAAATTGGCCAGAGCCCGCTCCAGTCGCGCTCCCAGGTCCCAATACACGGCAAAGCGGGCGCCGGTCAGCTTCACGGCGCGGTCCAGGTCGAGCACGCCTAGCTGTTCCCCCAGTTCCCAATGCGGTTTGGGGGTGAAATCGAATCTGGGAGGCGCGCCCCAGCGGCGGACTTCCTGATTCTCCTCTGCGCCTTTGCCGACTGGCACGCTCGCATGCGGTAGATTCGGTATACCGGTGAGTATCTCGCGCAGGCGAGTTTCGTATTCCTCGGCAGCTTTCTCCAGTTCCTGGATTTGCTCGCGTAGTTCCTTCGTTTCTACGATCAGCACGGAAGCATCTTCGCCACTTTTTTTCAGCTTGGCGATCTGCTCCGAAGCACGATTGCGGTGGGCCTTCATGGTTTCGGCGCTGGTGATGGCTTGCCGCCGCTGGGCATCGACTTGGCCGAAGTCTTTGAGCACATCGGCTGGATTCAAACCGCGCTGGCGCAGTTTTTCCTCGACGAGTGGCAGGTGGTCGCGAACAAAATTCAGATCAAGCATGGAAGTCAATACTTTATCGGAAAAGCAGGCGAGAGTGCACCTGGGCGCAAACGGAGCAGGAGAGCCCCTCGAACAACTTGGGAGGCAGCAGCCGCACGCGGTACACTACAACCGCGATGACCGCCTCCCCGCCATCTGATCGCAAGCCCGATCTCAGCGTCACCGTCGCCGGCATTCAGCTCAAAAACCCGGTCATTGCCGCCAGCGGTACCTTTGGTTACGGCATTGAATTCGAAGATGTAGTCCATTTGGATAAGCTCGGCGGATTGGTGGTCAAGGGATTGTCGAAAGAGCCTATGGCCGGCAACCCTCCGCCCCGACTGTATGAGACTGCAGCGGGAATGCTGAACGCCATCGGCTTGCAGAACATCGGCGCACCCGCGTTTTTGCAAGAAAAGTTGCCTAAGCTGCGGAAACTCAAGAATATCGTTGTCCTGGCCAATGTGTTCGGATACACCCGCGAAGATTACGAGCGGACTATTCAGATCCTGAATGAAGGGGAAGGCATAGCGGCCTACGAGTTGAACGTTTCCTGTCCGAACACGGATCACGGAGGCCTGCAGTTCGGCAGCGACCCGCGCTCCCTTGATGAAGTGGTCGCCACGGCCCGACACGCATCCCAGCGGCCGCTGATTGTGAAGCTTTCTCCCAATGTAACCAGCATCGCGCAGATGGCCCATGTGGCGCAGGAGGCGGGCGCCGATGCGATCTCGCTGGTCAATACTTTCGTGGCCATGGCCATCGACGCCGAAACCCGGAAACCTCGAATTTCCAACGTGACGGCTGGGCTCTCAGGACCCGCGATCAAACCGATCGCGCTGCGCATGGTTTATGACGCGTCTAAGGCGGTGAAGATTCCAATCATCGGCATGGGCGGCATTTCGACCGCTGTAGACATTGTCGAGTTCATGCTGGCGGGCGCGACCGCGGTGCAAATCGGAACGGCCAGCTATTGGGACCCGTGCGCCACCGAGAAAATTGTCGACGAGCTTCATGAGTGGTGCGTCGAGCACAAAGTCGACCACTTGAGTTCCTTAACTGGCGGCATGATTGTGGAGTAGGCTTCGTGGGCTGAAACCGGAGTTCGCAGTTTAGAAGAATCGCCAAACTGCAGATCCCGCGCTGCGCTCGGGATGACAAACCTGTAATTTGCAGTATTGCCTCCCTTGGGAACCGAACCGTCATCGACGCGGTTTCCTGTCATAATCAGCTCGATGCTGTCTTCCCTGCCGCAGAATCTCAGATTTTCCGCCCGTCAGTTCCGGCACAGTCCGGGCTTCACCATCACCGCCGTGCTTACACTCGCGCTGGGCATTGGGGCGACCACGGCAATCTTCAGCCTGGTCGACGGGATTCTCCTGCAGCCGCTTTCATTTCCGAATCCCGGGCAACTGGTTGCCATTCATACCCTGGACTTTCCGCCGGGCGTTGCCGCGACGCATGTAGCAGCGGCAAACACTCTGGGCGCCTCCTACCCGGACTTTCTGGAGTGGCGGCAGCGCAATCGGACATTCGACTCCGTGGCTTCGTGTGACGAAGTTCCGCGTCTCTTCAGCAAGGCAAACGGTGAAGGCTCGCGGGTTCTCTCCTCAGCACGGGTTTCCGCCAATTTGTTCTCCACGCTGGGGGTCGCACCGGCTCTTGGCCGGACCTTTAAAGCGGAAGAGGAGCAGGCAGGCCATCGGGTGGTCATTCTCAGTCATGAACTCTGGGTCTCGGATTTTGCCAGTTCGCCGAATGTGCTGGGTCAAGTGGTTAAGATCAGCGACGAACCCCATATCATCATCGGAGTCATGCCAGCTGGTTTTCACTTCCCGGTCGGTGACCCTTCCTATTCCTGGACCACCTTCGCCGCGAACACCGAGGGGCTATTCCCAAAAATAGCCCGCCGCGACGATGACGGGTTGTACATTGTAGGACGACTTAAGTCGGGCACCGCGATCCAGCAGGCTGCCGCTGATCTAAGCGCGTTACAGCGTGGCATGGCGCAGCAATACTCCGAAGATCGCAATAAACTCGCGGTATCGATGACACCGCTGCTGGAAGATACTGTGGGAGATTTCCGGCCAGCCCTGACGCTTCTGCTGGCCGCGGTGGGAGTGGTTCTCCTCATCGGATGCGCCAACGTCGCCGGACTGCTGCTGGCCCGCTCCAACAGTCGTCGTCCCGAGCTTGCCGTGCGCACGGCTCTGGGAGCAAGCCGGTGGCAAGTGCTGTCGCAGCTCCTGCTGGAAGCGCTGGTGCTCGCCCTCATGGGAGGAGCCGCCGGAGTAGCGCTGGCGTTTGTCTTGCTGCGCACCGGCCTCCGCTTCGTTCCTGGCGATTTGCCACGAGTCCACGAAGTCGGTATAGATGCTCGCGTACTGGCGTTTGCAGTTCTGCTTTCCGCTGCTACCGCGCTCATCTTCGGCCTGGTGCCGGGATGGCAGATGTCGAGTGTGGACCCGGCAAATGCACTGCGGGAAAGCGGACAAGGCATGACCAGCGGCCGTCATCGTAATCGGTTACATAGCATGCTGGTGATCGCCGAAACTGCTCTGGGCTTTACCTTGTTGATCGGCTCAGGCCTGCTCATCCGAAGCATGATCAATGCGTTGCACCTCGAGCCGGGGTTTGACACCCAGCACACTTTGGCCTTCGACATCGCTCTGACTAACAAGCGTTTCCCCGATCCCAGCAAGGTGCCTTTCTTCACCAAGGTTCTGCCTAAACTTGCGGCGCTGCCTGGCGTTAAGAAGGTCAGCGCCGGCCATCCGCTACCGCCACGGTGGCCATCGGACTATTGGACTGAACTGGCCATTCGGGGCCATCTGTACTCAGCTGAGAACCTGCCGGGCGCTGCTGCTGCGGTGGCGGAACCGGGCTACTTCGAGACACTTTCCATTCCGCTACTTCGCGGACGCACTTTTAGCGAGCGCGACAACGATCCTAAAGCCCCTGCCGTCGCCGTGATCAATCGCAGTTTCGCGCGCCGTTATTTTCCCGCCGAAGATCCCATCGGACAGCATTTTGTTCCGAAACTCGATCATCCGGGCGAGGCCGATCGAGAGCGCGAGATCATCGGGATCGTCGGTGACACGCGGAGCGAGGATTTAAGCAACCTGTACCCACCGGAGTTCTTCCTGCCTTATGCGCAGGACCCGACCCACCAGCGCCCACAAATCGTGATGCAGGTTGCGGGCGATCCTTTGAGCTATGAGAACGAGGTGCGCAGCGTGGTCGCGGGGATCGAGAAAGATGCCCCTGTGTTTGAGTATCGTACCTTCACCGACGAGATTGCACGGCAGACCGCGCAGCCGCGTTTTGAAGCGCTATTGGTTTCCGGGTTCGCCGTGATCGCGCTCTTGTTGTCGGCGATCGGACTCTATGCCGTGCTGTCCTTCGTGGTTGCGGATCGCACCCGCGAACTCGGATTGAGGATGGCCCTGGGAGCGGATCGGTCGGACATTCTGCGCCTCGTCCTGCAACGCGGCCTGGTACTGGCGTGCATCGGGATCGGCGCCGGTTTGCTGGCTTCGCTCTTCGCCACTCAACTGGTCAACGATATGTTGTTTAACGTTGTTCGCTTGGACCAGGCTGTCTTCCTCACGGTGACGCTGGTGCTGCTCGCGGTCTCCATTGCCGCCGCGCTGGTGCCCGCACTGCGCGCCGCCCATCTCGACCCCATGCGCACCCTCCACGAACAATAAATTTCTGCAAAGAAAACGCCCGCCGAGGGGGTTGTCACCGGCGGGCACGAAGGGAAGGCTACGCGGACGCGTCAAGAATCATGACAGCGCGAAGCTGCAGAAACAAGGGGCCTGGGGTCCATGGTCTCTCGCCCCTACAACCTCTCGCCCCTACGTGCAAGGCCTGATCCCGTGTGCAACTTCCTGCACTCTCTCAACGCCCGTTGCTGTACCAGATCGACCCGGGAGAGCGGAAATTCAGCCCTTCGCCCCAAACCGCTTGCGTCCGGGCCTGGTTGTCAATATCCATCTCAAAGTAATCGCCAAAGGGAAAGTAGAAACCCTTCGACCGGATGTAGCGATATCCGGGCACATAGCTTGAGATTCTTGACTCGGCAGACCAGGTGGCGCCGCCGTTCGAGGAGCTGCGGTAATAAGTATTCCAGAACGGACGCTTGCGGGTATCCATCCAGGCAATGCGCACATCGCCGGCCGATCCTGCCACCAGCGCGGGAAACGCGTGTTCCACGCCCGGGGGAGCATGCGACACTTCAGCCTTGGGAGACCAGGTGTCGCCGTTGGTAGTCGAAGAAGCAAAGTAAATTCTCTCCGGTGACCTGTCTCCGACGCCGGAATTCCACAAAGCGTACAACGTGCCGGCCGCATCGGAGGCCAATGTGATTTGCGCACCCAGGTATCCCCACTCACAATGGAACGCCAAGCAATCCGGCGGCGCACTCGACACATCCATCAAAGTGGTGGTCCATGTCCTGCCGCCGTCGGCCGATTTGCTGATAAAAAGGACAACTCCACCGCGAGCGCGCTGCCGGTAACCTGCCCAGGCCAAATGCACACTGCCCATGGGATCCACCGCGGCTCCGCCAGCGATCGAGCGCATGAAGATCAACGCTGGATTCACTTCACTGGAGCTAAAAGTGACTCCACCATCATGCGACGAGGCCACGCGCATCCTGTGCAAGCGATTAAAGGCGAGGTAAACGTCTGATCCGCGAACCGCAAGAATCGGCTTGTCGGCGTCCTCACTGCCGCGGTCCGCGATCACAAGAGACCAGCTTTGTCCGAAATCGACGGATTTGGCAACTATCGCATCGGTGTTCCGGTTCTGCAGCCAGGCGGCATACACGGTGCGGCGATCGCTGGGATCCACCACAATTTGCGGGTCGAACTGCCCGGTCGCGTGCGGGCTGATTCCGCGTGGCGCCTGCCAGGTAACGCCGTTGTCATCGCTGATGACCAGCGTCATGGAAGGCAGCGCGCAACTGGCGCAGCCCGGCACCCGGCCGTATTGCGGGTAAAGAACATAGACATGGCCGAAGCCGTCGGCGGTGATCGCCGGTTCCCATTGATCTCCGCTGGTGAAACCGAGGCGAACTTGCGGGGCAAAAGCGGCGTTGTCGGCCAGCGCGGCAGCCGTCGCAGAGGAAACCAACAGCAACACCAGGAGGCGCAGACCTGCTTGCCGGGACCACGGGCTGGATTCCACAGAACCTCAAAACGGCCGGAGAAAGCCGTAAGGGGAATCTATCGCGGAAAGCGAGGTACGTCAATCGCCGCCGGGCAGCCGAATGATCCTTGTTCACTCGAGAGAATCGTTCGTCCGGCAAGCTAATTAAGAGCCAAGCTGACCTTTCAGACCGTGGCGTCGGAAGCCGTCAGCACGAGACGAAGCCGTTGCTAGGGGATTTTGAGCGCTAACGCCTGATTGCGTAGATTGACACTGCTTATCTGCGCTGTGCGTTCGACGGGGGTCTAGTTATTCAGGCCTATGCGGCGAAGGAGGCTCTGGAAACGCGGGTCCGACCGAACAT
>Ga0187778_10002778_pt1 | contig 11881 bp, 9 predicted proteins | sample 1015_Q2_SP5_20_M_FD_132418 | JGI IMG/M metagenome (GOLD analysis project Ga0187778, IMG submission 132418) | Tropical peat soil microbial communities from peatlands in Department of Meta, Colombia - 1015_Q2_SP5_20_MG | ecosystem: Environmental > Terrestrial > Soil > Wetlands > Peat | place... | reverse complement strand
CCGGCGGCCACGTCCACGCCCGCCCGCGTGTAGGCCGGTCGCGGCGCCGTCCCCTTGGTCACCGGACCGCCAGTGGCTCGTCCCGGGTGTCCTCCAGGACGAACTTGTGGCTCGCCACGTCATAGGGCACGGGCACGGGATACCGACCGTCGAAGCAGGCGAAGCAGAAGCGCTCGCGCGGCAGCTGCAAGGCGCCCAGGACGCCCTCGATGGAGAGGTAGGCCAGCGAGTCCGCGCCCACGTAGTCGCGGATCTGGTCGAGGCTGTGGGTCGCGGCGATCAGCTCGGTCTCGATCTGCGTATCGATGCCGTAGAAGCAGGGGTTGAAGATGGGTGGCGCGCTGATCCGCAGATGGACTTCACGGGCTCCCGCGCGGCGGAGCAGGCTGACGATCTGCTTGGTGGTCGTGCCCCGCACGATCGAATCGTCGACCACGACGAGCCGCCGGCCGCGGATCTGCTCGCGCAGGGGGTTGAGCTTGACGTTGACGCCTCGCTGCCGCAGGGCCTGGCTGGGCTGGATGAAGGTCCGGCCGGCGTACCGGTTCTTGACCATGCCCTCGCGATACGGCAGGCCACTCGCCTCCGCGTAGCCGGCCGCGGCGGGCGCGCCCGTCTCGGGCACCGGCATGACGATGTCGGCCTGGGCCGGTGCCTCCCGGGCGAGGGCCTCGCCCATGCGGCGGCGGGCCTCGTAGAGGTTGCGGCCGAGCATGTAGGAATCCGGCCGGGCGAAGTAGATGAGCTCGAAGACGCACAGGTTCTCGTGCCCCTCGGCGAAGCGGACGGAGCGCGGTCCGCCGGCCTCGCCGAGCACGACCATCTCCCCCGGGGCCACGTCGCGCACGTACTCCCCACCCAGGACATCGAGCGCGGCGGTCTCCGAGGCCAGGACCCACCCATCGTCGGGCAACCGCCCCAGGACGAGCGGCCGGAAGCCATGCGGATCCCGGATGCCGACGAGGCGCTGGCCGTCCATGACCACCAGGGCATAGGCGCCCTCCGTCCGCGGCAGGACCCGCAGGAGCGCCTCGACCAGGTCCCCGGCCGGCTCCTCGGCGAGCATCGCGGTGAGGAGCTCCGTGTCGGTCGTCGCCGTGAGGCGGCCGCGACCGCCGGGCAGGTCGGCCAGCAGCTGCCGGGTATTGACCAGGTTGCCGTTGTGGCTGACGGCGACCGGCCGGTGCGGCCCGATGCGGAAGGTGGGCTGGCTGTTCTCCCAGCTCGTCGAGCCGGTGGTCGAGTAGCGGCAGTGGGCGCTCGCGAGGTGCCCCCGCAGCGAGGGCAGCCGCCGCTCGTCGAGGACCTGCGCGACCAGCCCCAGGTCCTTGTAGACCATCACGTCGTGGCCGTCGCTGACGGCCACCCCGGCCGACTCCTGCCCGCGGTGCTGCAGCGCGAAGAGGCCGAGTGCGGCGAGGGGGGCCGCCTCGTGGCCCGGGCTGAAGACGCCCAGCACGCCGCACACGGCTCAGGCCTCCTCGCCGAGCGCGCGGGGCAGGCCGGCTGACCAGGCGTGCTCAAGGGCCCCGACCGGTACGTCGACGTCGTCCGCCACGCCCGCTCCGCGCTCCTCCGCGGCGCCCGTGGCGGCGAGCCCGATCAGCCGGACGCGCAGCCGGTCGCCACCGACGCGACCGAGGCGTTCCAGCGGCACGGCCCGCCCTGCGGCGAGGTCCGCCAGGCGCTCCCAGCGCTCGGGCGTCGTGGAGACGACCACCCGGCTGGGTGCCTCCCCAAACAACTCCAGGGCTGGCGTGGAGCCGACGGCCAGCTCCAGCTGCGCTCCGAGGCCCGACCAGACACAGCATTCGGCAAGCGCCACGGCGAGGCCACCACCGGACACATCCTGGGCGGACGCCAGCAGGCCCTGGGCGGCGGCCTCGAGGAGCAACTCCTGCAGCGCCCGCTCGCGGCCAAGCTCCAGGCCGGGCGGCCGGTCGTCGAGGCTCGCCCCGGCCAGGCTGGCATAGACCGACCCGGCGAGGCCCGGGGTCGTGCTGCCCAGGAGGCCGACGACGTCATCCGGCGATCGAAAGGGGGGGCTGACCCGCCGCTCGATGTCGTCGAGCAGGCCGAGCACGCCGATCTGGGCCGTGGGCGCGATCGCTCCGCGCCCCGATTCGTTGTAGAAGCTGACGTTGCCCCCGGTGACTGGCAGCTCCAGCGCCCGGCAGGCGTCGGCCACCCCGCGGATGCCCTCGGTGAAGGCCCAGAAGGCCTCCGGGCGGCCGGGATCCCCGTAGTTCAGGCAGTCCGTCACGCCCATGGGCCGGGCGCCGGTGATGGCCACGTTGCGCGCGCACTCGGCGACCGCCATGGCCGCGCCCAGGTAGGGATCCAGGGACGCCACGGCCGCGCAGGCATCGGTGGCCATGACCAGTGCGCGGGCCGTGCCGCGCACGCGCAGCACGGCCGCCCCGTGCTCCCCGGCCGCGACCGTGTCGGCGCCGACCGTCTCGTCGTACTGCGTCGTGACCCAGGCACGGCTGCACACGTTGGGGTGGCCCAGCAGGGCCAGCAGGACCGCGCCCGGGTCCATGCCGCGCTCCGGGAGGCCGGGCTCGCGCTCGAGGAGCTCATGCTGGACGCCGGGAGCCGGCGCGGCCCGCTCGTGCACCGGGGGGCGGGCTTCCCGCTGGTACACGATGGCGTCACTGGTCAGGGCCGGCGCCGGGATCCGCGCCAGCTCGACGCCGCCGGACACCACGCGGATCAGGCCGTCGTCGGTGACCCGGCCGATGACCGTCGCGCCGACGCCCCACCGCCGGCAGACGCCCTCCACGTCGCCCACCAGGGCCGGGCGCACGATGGCCAGCATCCGCTCCTGGCTCTCGCTGATCATGACCTCCGCCGGGCTCATGCCCGTCTCGCGGCGTGGGATCGCGTCCAGGTCGACGAGGATGCCCGTCCCGGCCCGATCAGCCGTCTCCGACACCGCACACGTGATGCCCGCCGCGCCCAGGTCCTGCAGGCCCTCCACCAGGCCGCGGTCGATCAGCTCCAGGCTGGCCTCGATGAGGAGCTTCTCGGCGAACGGGTCGCCGACCTGCACCGTGGGGCGCTTGGTCGCGCTCGAGTCGTCGAAGGTCGCGCTGGCCAGGACGCTGGCCCCGCCGATGCCGTCGCGCCCCGTGGCCGAGCCGAACAGCACGACCGCGTTGCCCGGGCCGGGCGCCGCGGCGCGCGTCAGGTGGCGCTCCTCCAGCAGGCCCACGGCCATGACGTTGACCAGGGGGTTCTCGCCGTAGCTGGGGTCGAAGACCAGTTCGCCGCCCACGGTCGGCACGCCGACGCAGTTGCCGTAGCCACCGACGCCGCGCACGACGCCGCGCACGAGATGGCGGGTGTGCTCGTCGGCGGGGTCGCCGAACTTGAGGGCGTCCAGGACCGCGATGGGGCGGGCGCCCATGGTGAAGATGTCGCGCAGGATGCCGCCCACGCCGGTGGCCGCGCCCTGGTATGGCTCGACGGCGCTGGGGTGGTTGTGCGACTCGAGCTTGAACGCCACCGCCAGGCCATCGCCGATGCTGATGACCCCGGCGTTCTCGCCCTGGCCCGCCACCACGCCGCGACCGGCGCTGGGCAGGCGCCGCAGCCACGGACGCGAGCTCTTGTAGGAGCAGTGCTCGCTCCACATCACGCTGAACATGGCCAGTTCCAGGTCGTTCGGGGCACGGTCCAGGCGGTCGTGGATGGCCGCCAGCTCCTCATCGGTCAGGCCAAGCGCGCGGTGGAGCGGCATGGGGAGATCGGCAGCGGCCACGGCCGTCTCCACGATCGTCATGCCGCGGCGCTGGCGAGGCCGCTGCCGACCAGCGAGCGCAGCAGCAGCAGCCCGTCCGCCGACCCGAGCAGCGGTTCGGCGGCGCGTTCCGGGTGGGGCATCAGGCCGCAGACGTTGCCCCGCCGGTCGATCACGCCAGCGATGTCGCGAGCCGAGCCATTGGGGTTGCCCTCGGGCGCCACGTAGCGGAAGACCACGCCGCGACGCGCCTCCAGGGCATCCAGCTCGTCCGGGGGCAGGAAGAAGTTGCCCTCCCCGTGCGCGATCGGCAGGCGCAGCGTCAGGCCTGGCGGGACGGCCCGTGTGAAGGGCGTGTCGGTACGCTCGACGGCGAGGCGGACCCAGCGGTGCTCGAAGCGCAGCGAGGCGTTCCGCAGCAGGGCCCCGGGCACCAGGCCGGCCTCTGCCAGCACCTGGAAGCCGTTGCAGATGCCCAGGACCAGGCCTCCCCTGGCGGCGTGATCGCGGACCGCCTTCATGACCGGGCTGAAGCGGGCCAGCACGCCGGCTCGAAGGTAATCGCCGTAGGCGAAGCCGCCGGGCAGGATCACGACCTCTGCGCCCCGCAGATCCGGCTCCTCGTGCCACAGGGCGACCGGTTCCGCGCCCGCCAGCTCGACCCCGTGCAGCGTGTCCCGGTCGCAGTTGCTGCCCGGGAAGACGACCACGCCCACCCTCATGCGACCGGCTCCCCCAGGGGCTCGACGCGCCACGCCTCGATGAGCGGGTTGGCGAACAGCTCGCCGGCCAGGCGGTCCACGATCGATCGGGCGGCCCCCGCGTCGGCCGCCTCGACCGCCAGCTCGATCCGCCGGCCGACGCGCACGTCGTGCACCTCGGTGGCGTGGAGGTGGGGCAGCGAGCCCGCCACCGCCCGGCCCTGCGGATCCAGGATGCCCGCCCGCGGCATGACCGCCACGACGAAGCGGAAGGTCGTCACGCGATGACGTCCTCGGCGAGGTAGCGCGCGAAGCTCGCCCCCGTGAGGCGCTCGAAGGCCTCCACGTAGCGGGTCCGCGTGCCGCTCACCACGTCCGCCGGCAGCTCCGGCCCGGGCGGCGTCTTGTCCCACGCCAGCGTCTCCAGGTAGTCCCGCACGTACTGCTTGTCGAAGGACGCCTGCGCGCGGCCCGGCTCGTACGCGGCGGCATCCCAGAAGCGGCTGGAGTCGGGGGTCATGACCTCGTCGATGAGGAGCAGCTGGCCGCTCGCGCCATCGATGCCGAACTCGAACTTCGTGTCGGCCAGGATGATGCCCTTCGACTCGGCGTGGGCCGCGCCGAAGCTGTAGAGCTCGCGGGCCGTGCGGCTGACCCGCTCGGTCAGCTCGGGGCCGATGAACTCGGCCATGCGGGCCAGGCTGATGTTCTCGTCGTGGCCCTCCTCCGCCTTGGTGGAGGGCGTGAAGAGCGGCTCCGGGAGCCGGTCGCTCTCGCGCAAGCCGGCCGGCAGGGGGATGCCGCAGACGGCCCCGACACGCTGGTAGTCCTTCCAGCCGCTGCCGGAGAGGTAGCCGCGCACGATGCACTCGACCGGCAGGACCCGGGCCCGACGGCAGATCATGGAGCGGCCGCGCAGCTCGTCGGCGGCGGCGGCGAACTCGGCCGGCAGGGTCGTCACGTCCGTGCCCAGGACATGGTTGGCCACCAGCCCGGCCGTCTCGGCGAACCAGAAGCGCGACAGGCCGGTCAGGACGCGGCCCTTGTCCGGGATCGGCGTGGGCAGGACCACGTCGAACGCGCTGATGCGATCGCTGGCCACCAGCAGCAGCCGGCCGTCGTCCACGCTGTAAAGGTCGCGGACCTTGCCGGCCCGGACGAACGATTCAGCGAGCACCATGGGTCACCTCCGGGACGGGTTGCAGGGCCTCCAGGCGCGCCAGCACCTCGGGCACGTGGCGCAGCTGGGCGTCGTCGTCGAAGCACGCGGCGAGGGCGGCCTCGCTGAGGGCGGCGGTCACCGCCGGATCGCCAGCCAGGGACTCCGCCAACGAGCGCTCCTCGTCGGCGGCCCGCAGGGCATGCCGCTGGACGATGTCGTAGGCGGCTTCGCGGCTCAGGCCGCCCTCCTCCACGAGGGCCACCAGGACGCGACCGCTGGCGTGCAGCCCGTGGCCGCGGGCCAGGTTCTGGCGCATCCGCTCGGGCCGCACGACGAGGTCGCGCACGAGACCAGTGAAGCGCACCAGCATGTAGTCGAGCAGGCAGGTCGCATCCGGCAGGGCGACCCGTTCGACGGAGCTGTGGCTGATGTCCCGCTCGTGCCACAGGGCCTCGTCCTCGAGTCCGGCCGTGGCATAGCCGCGCAGGAGGCGGGTCAGGCCCACGAGGCGCTCCGAGAGGATGGGGTTCCGCTTGTGGGGCATCGCGCTCGAGCCCTTCTGGCCCGCGCGGAAGGGCTCCATGACCTCGCCGATCTCCGTGTGCTGCAGGTTGCGCACCTCCGTGGCGAAGCGCTCGATCGACCCACCGCAGACGGCCAGCGTGGTCAGGAAAGCGGCGTGGCGGTCCCGCGCCACGATCTGCGTGCTGACCGGCTCCGGATCCAGCCCCAGCTCGGCCAGGACCTCCGCCTCGATGGCCGGCTCGAGGTGGCTGTAGGTGCCGACGGGGCCGCTGATCTTGCCCACGGCCAGCCCGGCCGCCGCGGAGCGCAGGCGTTCTCGGTCGCGATCGAGCTCGAAGGCCCAGCCGGCGAGCTTGAGGCCGAACGTCGTCGGCTCGGCGTGGACGCCATGGGTGCGGCCCATCATCAGCGTCGAGGCATGCTCGCGGGCGCGCATGGCGACGGTCGCGACCGCCGCCTCGAAGTCGGCCAGGAGCCGCTCGCTCGCCGCCCGCAGCTGCAGCGCCAGGCCGGTATCGACGACGTCGCTGCTGGTCAGGCCCAGGTGCAGGTAGCGGCCCGCCGGTCCGACGGACTCGGCGACCTGGCTGACGAAGGCGATGACGTCGTGGTCGGTCGTGCGCTCGATCTCGGCGATGCGGGCCACGTCCACACGCGCCAGGGTCTCCATCGAGGCGAGCGCCTCGCCCGGGATGAGGCCCCGGCGGGCCTGTGCGCGCGCCACGGCCAGCTCGACCAGCAGCATCGCCTCGAAGCGCGCCTGGTCGGTCCACAGCGCGCCCATCTCGGGCAAGGTGTAGCGCGGGATCATCCGCCCACCCCCGCCGACACGCGGCCGATGTCACGCCGCAGGTGGGCCCCCGCAAACGCCACGTGGCCCGCCGCCGCGTAGGCGGCATCGGCAGCCGCGGCGGGGTCGTGGCCCCGGCCCACCACGGTGAGCACGCGCCCGCCGGCGGTGCGCAGGCCGCCGGCCGCGCCGGCGACGCCCGCGGTGAAGACCAGGCCACCGGCCGCGCGAGCGTCGGCCAGCCCGCCGATGGGGTCGCCGCCCCGCGGCCGCGCCGGGTAACCGGCCGCCGCCAGGACCACCGCCGCGCAGGCCTGCGGAGCGGCCGGCAGGACCGCGCGCGGGGCGAGGCCAAGCCGGGCGGCGGCCGCCGCCAGGTGGCCGCCCGCGGCGGCCGCGAGGAGCGGCCCGAGCGGCACGGCCAGCCGCGGCAGGACCGCCTGCGCTTCCGGGTCACCCAGCCGGACGTTGAACTCGAGGAGGCGGGGGCCGCGATCGGTGAGCATGAGTCCGGCGTAGAGCACGCCGCGGAACGGGATGCCGCGACGAGACGCCTCGGCCAGGACGGGCGCGTGGACCGTGTCCAGGAGATCCTCGACGGCTGCCTCGTCCAGGTCCGGCAGTGGCGAATACGCACCCATGCCCCCGGTGGTGGGGCCTTCGTCGCCGTCCTCCAGCCGCTTGTGATCGCGCGCGGCAGGCAGGGCCAGCACCGCGGTCTCGTCACAGAGGGCCATGACACTGGCCTCCGGCCCGGCCAGGCGCTCTTCCACCACCACGCGCGCACCGGCCGCCCCGAAGCGATGCTCCACGAGCGCCTCGCGCAGGGCTTCGGACACGGTCGCCTCGTCATGGCAGGCCGTGACACCCTTGCCCGCGGCGAGCCCGTCGGCCTTGACCACGACTTGCCAGTCGCGGCCGGCGGCGAACGCCAGGGCGGGGGCGACCGCCTCGAAGGCGGCCCCGGCGGCCATAACCACGCCGGCCGCGGTGGCGATATCGCGAGTGGCGGCCTTGCTCGCCTCGAGGCGTGCCCCGGCCGCACCCGGGCCCAGGGCAGTGAAGCCGGCCGCCGTGAGCGCGTCGGCGACCCCCGCCACCAGGGGGGCTTCGGGGCCGCTCACGATCAGGTCGGGCCGCAGCTCGCGGGCGAGGCGCACGACCGCCCCGACATCCGCCGCCTCGACGCCGGGCACGAGGTCCAGGCTGTCGGTCGGGGGCTCCGCCATACCCGGGTTGCCGGGCGCCACGGTGACCCGTTCGACGCCCGGTTCGGCGGCCAGCCGCCACGCCATCGCGTGCTCCCGCGCGCCGCTGCCCAGGATCAGGATGCGCCGCGGCGTGGCGGTCGTCATGCAGCCACCGCCGGGCGGGAGCCGCGGGTGATCGTCTGCGTCCGTTCGGGCCCCACGCTGACCAGGGTGATCGGCGCACCCGCGCGCCGCTCCAGGGCTTCCACGAAGGCCACCGCGGCCAGCGGCAGGTCGGCCATCGAGTCCGCCGTCGACAGGTCGGCGGTCCAGCCGGGGAACGCCTCGTAGACCGGCTCCGCGCGCTCGAGCTCGGCGACGGTCAGCGGCCAGCGGTCGACCAGGCGCCCATCCAGGCGGTAGCCGATCGCCATGCGGACCTCCGCGAGACCGGAGAGGATGTCGAGCTTGTTGAGCATGATCTCGCTCACCGTGTTGACCGTCACGGCATGCCGGATGGGCACCGCGTCGAACCAGCCGCAGCGCCGCGGGCGGCCCGTCGTGGTGCCGTACTCGTGGCCCCGCTGGCGTAGGTGCTCGCCGGTCGCGTCGTGGAGCTCCGTGGGGAAGGGCCCGGCCCCGACCCGGGTCACATACGCCTTCATCACGCCGACCACGCGGTCGATCTGGCGCGGCCCGATGCCGCTGCCCGTGGAGGCGCCGCCGGCCACCGGGTTCGAGCTGGTGACGTACGGGTAGGTACCCTGGTCCAGGTCCAGCAGGGCGCCCTGGGCGCCCTCCAGGAGCACGCGCTGGCCGGCCGCGAGCGCGGCGTGCAGGAGGGCCGTGGTCTCGGTCAGGTGCGGCGCGAGCCGCTCGCCCCAGCCGGTCGCGCGGGCCACGAGCGGCTCGATCTCGAAACCCTCCTGCCCGAAGCGACCGCGCAGGATGGCATTCGCCAGCGGCACGCTGCGCTCCAGCCGCGCGCGCACCAGCGCCTCGTCCGCGAGGTCGCCCATGCGCAGCCCGACCCGCAGGGCGCGGTCGGCGTACGCCGGGCCGATGCCACGATTGGTGGTCCCCAGCTCGCCACCCGTTCGGTCACCCTCCAGGGCCGCGTCCAGGGCCAGGTGGTGCGGCAGGATCACGTGGGCGGCGTTGCTCACGCGGAGGCGGGACACGTCGACGCCCCGGGCCGTCAGGTCATCCATCTCCTCGATGAGACGGGCGGGGTTGATGACGACGCCGTTGCCGATCACGGGGGTGATGCGGGGATCGAAGACGCCGCTCGGGACGAGGTGCAACTTGAACACCTCGTCGCCCAGGACGATGGTGTGGCCGGCGTTGTCGCCGCCCTGGTAGCGCACGACATACGACACGCCGGCGGCCAGCAGGTCGGTCGCCTTGCCCTTGCCCTCATCGCCCCACTGGAGGCCGACGACCACCATCGCCGGCATCAGGCGGGACCCCCACGAGTGGCTGGCCGCGACATGAAAAAGTCCCGCGGCCGCAGCCCCGGGACCTGGATAGACTGCCCCCTTCCTCGGCCCGCCGCGACGCGGCGACGGGACCCACGGGCGAAGGTGCGGACGGACCTCACGGGGTCCGCGCTGCCCCTTCCTCGAGCAACGGCTCCTCCCTTGCGGGTGGCGGGCAAGCCCGCGTGGTTGGGTAAGGCCGGATGATAGCAGGCCCGGCGGTGGCCCCTCCGGCCGCCTCGGCGACCGGCCTGGCGGGACCGGGTGCGGCGGTGCACCGCACCTTCGGGGACCCCGTCCGGTACCTTCGACCGACCGGCTGCGCGCGGGTCCGCGCCCTACGCTACGGGCACCGGGATCGACCCGTGGCCGCGTCGTATGGCGCGACCGTCATCATCCGCGCGCCCGCTCGGGTGCGCACCGTGGTCATAGGGGAATCGTTGCTGCGACTCCTGCGCGCCGTGGGCCTGCTGGCCCCGGTCGCCGTCGCCCTGAGCCTCATCGTGCTGCCCTCGGTGCGTGACGAGGCGACCATCGCCATGAGCGACCCGCGCGCCATCGCACAACTCGTCGTGGCCGCCCTCACCGGGGCTGGCGTGATGGCACTCCTGGTGGGCCTCTTCGTCGGCGGCTGGGCCGACCGGGTGTCGCGCTCGGTCGACCGGATCGCGGCGGGGGACTACGGCGTCCGCCTGCGCGCCAGGGGGAATGGCGTGGAAGGCCGCCTGGCCCACTCCATCAACTCCATGGCCGAGCAGCTGTCGGAGAAGCACAGCGCCGCGACCGTCGACCGGCTCACGCTGGTCGCCAATCGCCAGACCATCCTCGCCGAGCTCTTCGACGAGGTCGAGCGCACGAACCGCTACGGCCGGCCGCTGTCGGTGGCGTTCGTCGACATCGACCACTTCAAGCAGGTCAACGACACGTACGGGCACCAGGTCGGCGACATCGTGCTGCGCGAAGTGGCGGGCACCCTGCACGAGCACATCCGGGCCACCGACCGCATCGGACGGTACGGCGGCGAGGAGTTCATGCTGATCCTGACCGAGACGGAGATCCAGGACGCGGCCGGCCTGGCGGAGAAGCTGCGGATGATGGTCATGCGCCAGCGCATCCCAATCGAAGGCGGTCAGACGATCAGCGTCACGATCTCCATCGGCCTGGCCGGCGGCACGGGCGATGTGGTCCGTTTCGACACCATCGTGCGCGACGCCGACGCCGCCATGTACAGCGCCAAGAGCCTTGGCCGCAACCAGTCCTACGTGTTCGCCGAGCCGGACGAGGATTCACGCATCCCGCGGGCGCCGATCAGCGCCGAGGGCCGCGCGGAGGCGACCGAGATCGGCCGGGCCGCCCGTGCCGCGGCCGAGGAATGGCTCCACAGCGCGGTCAGTCCCCTGCCCCACTACCGCGGCAAGCCATCGGACCTCAACGCCACGCTGGCCACGGCGATGGCCCGCTCGCTCGACCTGCCCGACGCGGAGGTCGACCGGATCCGGGCCGCCAGCCTGCTCCACGACGTGGGCAAGATGGCCATCCCGTCGGACATCCTGGAGAAGCCGGCGCCGCTCAACAGCCTCGAGTGGCAGAGCGTCATGCAGCATCCCCGCTTCGGCCAGCTGATCCTGGAGCAGGCCGGCTCACTGCGCGACGCGGTGCCGATCATCCTGCATCACCACGAGCGCTTCGCCGGCCACGGCTACCCGTACGGCCTGCGCGGCCAGGACATCCCGCTCGGCGCGCGCATCGTGTCGATCGCCGACGCGTATGACGCGATGATGCACGACCGTCCCTACAAGTCATCCATCGGCCACGACCGGGCCATCGCCGAGCTGCGCCGCTACGCCGGCAGCCAGTTCGACCCCGAGCTGGTGGACCTCTTCTGCGACCTGTACGCCGCCGGCGTCCCGGGCTGGGACTTCGTGGGCACGAGCATCCAGCCGAGCGCACTCCTGGACCTCAGCAGCGCTCGCCGCCGCCGCCGCCGCGGAGACGCCGCCGCAGGCTGAGCCGCTCGCCGGACCAGCCGGTAACGACCGCCCCTCCAGCGGCAGGAGCCCCGGCGCCGGTCTCACCCGCCCGCCCGACTCGCCCGCAGCCCAGACTGGCGTCGTGTCCGTTCTGGACGACGCGACGCGGGTCCCTGCCAACGATCGGGCCACGTGGCGGACGTGGCTCACAGCGGACCTCGCTCGCGCGCGGCGCATGGCTCGTGACGTGGCGACCGCACTCCGAGACCACGGGGACCGCTGAGGCGGCCGCTTCCGGCGAGCGTGCGCAGGGCTGACAT
>Ga0187778_10002776_pt1 | contig 11883 bp, 10 predicted proteins | sample 1015_Q2_SP5_20_M_FD_132418 | JGI IMG/M metagenome (GOLD analysis project Ga0187778, IMG submission 132418) | Tropical peat soil microbial communities from peatlands in Department of Meta, Colombia - 1015_Q2_SP5_20_MG | ecosystem: Environmental > Terrestrial > Soil > Wetlands > Peat | place... | reverse complement strand
CTCTCGGGACAGGGCATCAGTTGCTTCTACACATTCGCGTGCTCAATGTCCGTTCATTCATCCGATCTGGAATCCTTGTGCTCCTCATATATCGCGCGAAAGTCTTCTTCACGCCTTATGAAGATATCCAGTACATCGGGATCAAACCCTTCCGGCCTTGTCCTGCCATCGCCTTTTGTGATGACCGCTAATGCCTCCTTGTGGGACATCCAGGGTTTGTATGGCCGCCTGCTCCGCAATGCATCATACTGATCAGCCATGGTCACAATCCTTCCCTCAATCGGGATATGATTTCCTCCAAGTCCTGAGGGATATCCAGTCCCGTCCCATCTCTCATGGTGATTCAGCGCAATCTTTTCCGCCATCTGGAGTATTTCTGATTCAGAACCCCTCAGGAGATTGCCGCCGATGACGGTGTGGGTCTTTGCGAGTTCAAACTCCTCGCTGGTAAGCCTGTCTGCTTTAAGTAATATGGCGTCGGGAATTCCTATCTTGCCGATATCATGCATGGGGGATGAATAACAGATGGTATCAACAAACGTGTCTGACATCCCGAGCTCTTTTGAAATCATCTGGCTGTAAAAACTTATACGTCTCAGGTGGTTTCCGGTGTCCTCATCCCTGTACTCCGCAGCCATGGTAAGCCTGTAAATGGTATCAAGATACCCTTTCTTGATCCTCTCATTGGCATTTTCCACCTCGCGGTATGCGTTTTCGAGCTCGAGGGTCCTTTGGTGTACCATGCTCTCGAGGGTCTTGCTGTAATCCTTGAGAAAGTCTCCGTACTCCTTCACCTTAATAAGATTTTGGAGACGAAGAGTAAGCTCAACCCTGTCAATGGGTTTTGTGAGAAACTCGTCCGCACCCGCCTTAAACCCCTTAAGTCTCGATTCCCGGTCGTCAAGCGCGGTTACAAGTATCAATGGGATATTGTTTGTCTCTTCCCTGCTCTTCAGTCGCAGGCACGCCTCATAGCCATCCATCTCGGGCATCATGATGTCGAAAAGCGTCACATCAGGATGAAAACTGAGAACCTTCTCAATACCCTCTGCCCCATTTCTGGCGACCTCGACCTGGTACCCCTGGGCTTCAAGCATCGATGACATAAACCTCAGGTTTAATTCATCATCGTCCACTATCAGTATCTTCTTAATCGCAACCCTCCGCTATGATTCATGGACCTCAAGGGCTTCTTGCACAGTTTCCAATAAATCAAGGACCCTCACAGGTTTGGGAATAATCCCGTCAAATCCCGCATCCCGTATGTCGGACGGTGCCGACGCGGTCAGGGCAAATACCTTTGTCGTGCCTAATACCCCCTTCTTCTTGCAGGTTCTTAATACCTCATCGCCACTCATATCGGGAAGGACAATGTCCATCAGTACCAGCACAGGCAACTCATTGACGATGAGGGCAATTGCCTCTCTGCCATTCGCTGCCTCAATGACCACATGCCCTCGTTCCCGAAGGACAGACACAAAGAGTTTCCTGTTTATCTCATTGTCCTCCACCACAAGTATCTTCTTTCCCATTTCTCTATCTCTCTACCGCCCTCAAACTGCCACGTCCCATTCTCACTATATCAAACATTGCCCTTAATGGGAATCGAAAAAGAGAAGATCGATCCTCCTCCTTTTTCACTTTCCACACGGATTCCCCCTCCCTGTAACTCAATGAGCCTTTTTGTGAGGAAAAGACCGAGACCCGCGCCGGAGTATTTCTTCTGAAGTGGTGATTCCAGTTGATGAAACGGCTGAAAGAGCTGGAGCATGTCACTGCTCGATATCCCGATTCCATTATCCTCAATAGAAACCTCGATTGTGTCAGCAGCTCTCCTGACATTCAGACGCACTGTTCCGCCGGCAGAAGTAAACTTAATGGCATTTGACAGGAGATTCACCATTATCTGTTTGACCTTCCTCTGGTCAGCGACAATCTCATCCACACCGTCCTCAACATGACATTCCAGCGTAATATTGTGTACAATGGCCTTTTCCCTGAACATTCCCACTGCAGATCCCATGAGTTCTTTCAGGGAAAACACCCTTTGCTCAAGATCCATGGACCCAGCTTCTATCTTACTGAGATCCAGGATATCATTGACAAGACCGAGGAGGTGTTCCCCGCTGGTGAGGATATCGCCGAGATATTCCCTGTGCCTCTCATTCACTGGTCCATATACTCCGCTGAGCATTGCCTCAGAAAAACCTATGATGGCATTGAGTGGTGTCCTCAGTTCATGGGACATGTTGGCGAGGAACTCTGACTTGAGCTTGCTTGTTGATTCGGCAAGGAACATCGCCTCTTCCAGCTTTGTAGTTCTCTCCTTTACCTTGGCGTCAAGGTCATGCAGGATCCGTTCGTTTTCCCTCTCCTTCCTGACTATAAACACATAGATAAGAAGCGATGAGAATGCCACAAACGCGAGACCCTTAAAGGTCTGGACAGAAGTGAGACGGTTAGGGTCCTGAATAAAGACTTCCACCAAACGGTCCGAGAAATAAATATAGATGATACTCGCAAAGAGATAGACCAACGCAATTCTTGCGGCATGAGAAATGAGACGACTCTTGGTCAGACTACCGTTCACTAAATCTATGGACTGCCTCCACCAGTGCAGCGACATTTTCCACAGGACTCTCAGGCAATACCCCATGTCCGAGATTGAAGATATGCCCCCTGGCAAACTCTCCTTTCCACAGGATATCCTTCACCTTGTCCTCCATCTTTTCCTGGGGGAGGAAGAGCGCGCACGGGTCAAGATTTCCCTGAACCACACATTTCTTCCCAAGTCCCTTGATGGCGTCTTTCAGATCTATTCTCCAGTCAATCCCTATGATATCGGCCCCGCTCTTCCTGAGCTCCTTCAAAAGCGCTGCGCACTCGTTCACAAAATAGATGACAGGAACCCCTTCTTTTTTCAGCTCGGCAATAGCCTTCTTCACAGAGGGCAGGACATATTCCTTGTAATCCTCCGGTCCAAGGATGCCTGCCCAGGTGTCAAAGAGCTGGACGGCCTGGGCTCCTGCCCGTATCTGGGATATGAGGTATGAGATGACAGTTGAGGTGATCTTATCCATAAGGAGGGAAAAGAGTCCTGGGTTCTGGAACATCCTTTTCTTCGTCTTCAGGAAGTTCTTCGAACTTCCCCCCTCTATCATGTAGGTGGCAAGGGTAAAGGGTGCCCCGGAAAATCCTATGAGGGGGACCCCGAGGTGGGATCTCAGGATCTTGATCGTCTCTATCACAAAGGGCATGCTGTCTTCCGTATCTGGGATGACCAGCCGGTCCACAGTGGATTTTGTTCTCACCGGATCGCTCAGGACCGGGCCCTTCTTGTCGGAAAATTCCAGGTGCATCCCCATAGCCTCCACTGCAATGAGGATATCGGAAAAGAGTATTGCGGCATCTAAGCCAAATCTTTCTATCGGCTGCATTGTTACCTTCGCTGCAAGTTCAGGTGTCTTGCAGAGGGTCAAAAAATCCACCTCAGCACGAACTTCCTGATACTCCGGGAGGTACCTCCCGGCCTGTCTCATGATCCATACAGGAGTGTAGGGGACCTCCTCTCCTCTGCATGCCTTAAGAAATGTGTCGTTCATACCACCTCCGTTGTGTTATCCCCGCATTGTCTTTTTCTGCATCTTTACGGGCATGTAATTGCAAAATGGCTCTTCTTCAAGGAAATCCCCGTGCAGGGAATACGCCCTTGCCCTGCAGCCGCCACAGACATTGATATATTCACAGGACCCGCACCTGCCCTTGTATTTCTTGAAATCCCTCAGCTCCTTAAACAGCTCTGAATCTTCCCATATCTCCTGAAATGACTGGGTCTTGACATTGCCTGCAGACTTGGGGAAATAACTGCAGGGGAATACGTCTCCATCCACATTGATCAGACATATCAACTGCCCTGCAATGCAGCCCTTTGATCCCCCTGTTGAGAACTTTAGGGTTCTTCTCTCGAATTTTACCTTCTCCTCTTTCGCCTTTTGGAGCACCACCCTGTAGTAATGCGGTGCACACGTCGGCCTCACGAGCATATCATGCTCATCCTTCTCCATCTGGTAGTGCCATTCCAGGATGTCTTCATAGTCTTCCTTGGAGATAAGCTCGTTCATGATCTCCTCCCCTCTCCCAGTAGGTACGATCATGAACATATACCACGCAGTGGCCCCCAGTTGTTTTGCGAGCCTATAGACGCTCGGGATATCCTCCTGGTTCCTCTTTGTGAATGATGAGTTGATGATAAACTCTATCCCATGCTTCTTGAACAGCCGTGCCGCCTGAATCGTCCCTGAGAATGCCCCAGCCTGATTTCTGAAGTCATCGTGAATAGCCTCCGTCGACCCATCGAGGCTTAACGATACAATTCTTATTCCTGACTCCTTTATCTTTTCACATATCGTATCATTGACGAGGGTTCCGTTGGTCGCCAGGCACATCCTCAGCCCCTTCTCTGTGCCATGGCGGGCAATATCAAATACATCGTCCCTTATCAGAGGTTCGCCGCCTGACAACACCACCACAGGCTTGGCATAGCTGGCTATGTTCTCCAGCACTCCGAAGGCCTCTTCACGGGACAAATCAGGGTGTCCCTTCACCTCCAGTTCCGAGGAAGACCGGCAGTGCACACACCTGAGATTACATCTCCGCGTAATTTCCCACGCGATCCACTTTGGCTTAAATTCCATGTATTCTCCTGCGTTCCGAAGGAGAAGAGCCGGCACCACAACCTCCCCCAGCCTTATCCCTCTTAATTATTAAATAACTCACCCATGTATGCGTAATGACGCACATCTATTATACCGTTGCCTCTGCCATTTTACCATTCCAAATGTAGCTCTCTATTGCCTCCAGAAGGGATTTGAATGTTGAGGGGTCAAGGGCAGAGACGGTGACCGCATGAAATCGCATTCTTAAGTTCTCCGCTTCCTCATGTGTGACTTTGTCCACCTTGTTGAACACCAAAAGCTGCGGCTTATTCCTGAGATGGAGCTCTTCCAGTATCTTGTCCACAGAGGCGATATGTTGCTCAAATCTCGGGCTTGACGCATCCACAAGATGTACGAGAATATCCGCATCCTCAAGCTCCTCAAGGGTAGACCTGAACGCTGCCATGAGATCCTTGGGAAGGTTCCGTATGAACCCCACGGTGTCGGTGATGATGGCCTCCCGTTCCCTGGGGAACCTGAGCCTCCTGCTCGCGGTGTCGAGGGTCGCAAACATTTTATCCTCAACAAATGTTTCGCTCCTGGTAAGGGCGTTCAGCAGGGTTGATTTCCCTGCATTCGTATAACCGATAATAGATATAATGGGTATACGCGTTTCCACCCTTCTCTGTGTTCGCTGCCTCCTTGCCCCGGAGAGATTTCTCAGCTCCCTCTCGAGCAGGTGTATCCTGTCGCGCACCCGCCTCCTGTCAATCTCGAGTTTCATTTCACCCGGCCCCCTTCCCCCGATCCCACCCATCAGCCGTGACATTGCAGTTCCCTTTCCCGTCAATCTTGGTAGCCGGTACTTCAATTGTGCAAGCTCCACCTGAACCTTTCCGTCCCTGCTATGTGCCCGCTGGGCGAATAAGTCCAGAATCAATTGGCAGCGATCTATTACCTTCAATTCAGCCAGTTCCCCGATCGCCTTGGTCTGGGATGGCGAAAGGTCCTGGTCAAATATCAGGATTGTTGCACCCTTATTCATCGCTCCGATGATTAGCTCCTTCAACTTTCCTTCGCCCATAAGGTACTTGGGATTTACCTCCTTAGGTCTCTGGATTATTTCATCGAGCACAAGGACACCGCTGGAAAGGGCCAGATCCCTGAGCTCTTCCATGGCATCCTCTTGTTCATATTTCGGCCTCGTCGATACGCTCACGAGAATGGCCCTCTCCCTGCCATCTTTCTGGTCAAAGGTTTGGCGCCTCTCCATCTCGTCCTCAAGGGCCCTGATAAAGGAAAGGAAGTCCATATCAAATTGATGGAATCCCCGGGCGGGAAACACCTCCACGGGCTTTTCGGAACCTTGGGGCATGAGATGGGCAACAAAAATGCGGTCAGGAAGACGATCTTTTATGCCAATGGCTGCAATAATATCTAACCTCAGCAAAGAAAGGTCGGTGAGATCATCCTGGTTAAGGGATTCATCCGCGAGATGGGTATGGATGAGCCTGAGTCCCCGAAGTGCCTTCCTGCCGATGGGATAGTCTGTGAGGTCTGGGATGAGAATTCCCTTGGTATCTCCCACCATTACATGACTAATGGTGCCCGACCTGGGAACCAATATCCCCACTTGACGGCCAATGTCAGTCGACACCTCTCCAAGATACCGGGCAAGTTCAGGGGTGATTACCCTATTCTGGGGAATCTTTCTCCGGTAGATTCTTTCAAGGGAGCGTATCTGTGCTCCCTTAAGACCTGAGGTGTTTCCGTAAATGGTTGGTATTTATATCCCGCCTGTTCTTTTTTTATATTTTATCATACCCCAAGACCAATTGTGTCGTTCGGTAATTTCCTGTAAGATTGAAGCTTAGGTAATCATCTTAGGAAATAGTGAGGGCCATTGCATCTTGTCTCGGTGGGATGAGCCCATCACAGAGAATCCGGATTTTGCGGGAGGAGAGGGACATGAAGGTAATCAGCGAGAAGAAAGTGAACACCAAGATTCTGCGTCTCGTGCAGGGGGACATAACTGAGAGGGATGTCGATGCTCTTGTGAATGCTGCCAACTCGTATCTGCAGCATGGTGGAGGTGTTGCAGGGGCCATAGTCAGGAAGGGTGGCGTTATCATACAGAAGGAAAGTGACAGGATCGGCTTTGTCCCGGTAGGCAATGCAGCAATCACCGGAGCGGGCAAGCTTGCTGCCAGGTACGTGATCCATGCCGTGGGACCGAGGATGGGAGAAGGGGACGAGGACAATAAACTGAAAAGCGCGGTCCTCAGCAGCCTCGTTCTTACATCAGGGAAAGGGATGAAGAGCATTTCCATGCCGGCGATAAGCTCCGGCATTTTCGGATTCCCCAAGAACAGGTGTGCGGAGATTTTGGTAACCACGGCATTACGCTATATAAATGAAAACCCGGGGACACACATCGAACTCATAGAGTTCTGCGTATATGATGATCTCACTACGGAATATTTCAGGACCGAGTTTGAGAAGTTGAGTAGTGAGAGGTAAAAAGGGACTGTATTTTTTCCTGTACCTCTTCAGGCGTCATAATGGCCCCTCCCGGCCTCCCATAAAAATGCACTTCCGACCTCCCATTCACAGAAAGTCTCACGTCCTCCACCATCTGACCGGCATTAAGTTCGATGGTGAGAAAGTCTCTTCCGTCACCCGCAAGCCCTGAGAGTTCCTTTTCAGGGAAAGGGAAAAGGGTAATGGGCCTGAAGAGGCCTACCCTGACGCCTTCGTTCCTCAGGCATTTTACGGCAGAAAGGGCGATCCTCGCGGCGATGCCAAAGGCGACCACAATAAGCTCCGCGTCCTCAACTCCCGTCGCCTCAAACCTCACTTCCTTCTCCCTCATTTTTTTATATTTATCCTGAAGGAGATTGTTCCGCATCTCCAGTTCACCCTCACCCATATAGAGAGATTTCAACACATTGGGCTTCCTCCCAAGGCATCCTGTGAGCGCCCAGGTTTTCTCAGGGAGATGGGGGCCAAGGTAAGGGGTTGGATAAAACGGCTCCATCATCTGGCCGAGTATACCATCAGCAAGAATCATGGCAGGATTTCTGTATTCATCGGATTTGTCAAAGGCGAGCATAGTGAGATCCCACAGCTCCTGAAGATTGTAAGGCGCATAGACAAGGAGTTTATAATCGCCGTGACCTCCCCCTTTCACTGCCTGAAAATAGTCTGCCTGACTTGCTGAAATATTTCCAAGCCCCGGGCCACCCCTCTGCATATTCACAATCACCGCGGGGAGTTCAGAACCCACGAGAAAGGATATTCCCTCCTGTTTAAGGCTTACCCCAGGGCTGCTGGAAGAGGTCATCGCCCTTGCCCCGCATGCCGATGCCCCGTATACCATGTTTATGGCCGCCAGTTCACTCTCCGCCTGGATAAATACCCCTTTCACCTCGGGCATTTTACGAGACATATATTCAGGAATTTCATTCTGGGGAGTGATGGGGTAACCTGCATAGAAGCGACAGCCTGCATGAATTGCCGCCTCGGCAATCACCTCATTGCCCTTCATGAATAATTTCTCCTGCATTGTTGCAATTATACCATATCGCGAAGGCTCAATTCCCCCATCCATTCATTGACAAACACCTTCTCCATCTTTTATGATTCTTTGTCATCGCCATGAATTTCCAAGACCTCATTTTGAAGCTCCATGAATTTTGGTCAAGGAGGGAATGTGTGCTCCTTCAGCCATATGACATAGAGGTGGGTGCAGGGACTTTTCATCCTGCCACTTTCTTCAGAGTTCTCGGTCCTGAGCCATGGAAAGTAGCCTACGTTGAGCCCTCTCGGAGACCCACAGACGGAAGATATGGGGAAAACCCCAACAGGCTGCAGCATTATTACCAGTACCAGGTGATACTGAAACCTTCGCCCGAAGAAAGCCAGGAACTCTACCTCGACAGCCTCACCTATATCGGTATAGACCCGCTGAAACATGACATCCGCTTTGTCGAGGATGACTGGGAATCGCCGACCCTTGGGGCGTGGGGACTGGGATGGGAGGTCTGGCTCGATGGAATGGAGATTACCCAGTTCACGTACTTTCAGCAGGTGGGCGGGATCGACCTTAAACCAGTCTCTCTCGAAATCACTTACGGCCTCGAAAGGATCGCCATGTATCTTCAGGAAGTTGATAATGTATTTAATCTCCAGTGGGGGAGTGGCATCACGTATGGTGACATCCATCATATGACCGAGGTGGAAGGCTCCAAGTATAACTTTGATTTCGCAGACACCGACCTCCTTATGCGTCAGTTTGAATCATATGAACGGGAGGCGAGGCGGCTCAATGAACTGGGACTCGTCACGCCATCTTACGAATATTGCCTTAAATGCTCTCATACCTTTAACCTTCTGGATGCGCGCGGTGCTTTTTCTGTTACAGAAAGAACAGGATATATCGCGCGAGTGAGAGGCATCGCAAAACTCTGCGCTGAAGCCTTTTTTGCACAGAGGGAACACATGGGGTTTCCGCTTTTGAGGAGCGGTCGATGAGCACTACTCCATTTTCCTCAGTCTCCCACAGCGCTGAACATTCCGGTCAAAATGCTGCACCAATGTTCACATCATCCCTTTTGCTGGAGATCGGCACTGAGGAGATTCCGGCGAGGTTCATTCCCCCTGCGTTAATTATGCTCAAGAGCAATACTGAATCAATCTTTGAAGAGTATTCTATCGGTTTTTCAGGAATGAACGCGTATGCGACTCCGAGACGTCTCGCTCTGTTGGTGAAGGGAATCCCTCCCATGCAAAAAGACAGGGTGAAGGAGGTATATGGGCCCGCGAAGAAGGCCGCATTTGATGAGCACGGAGCCCCCACCAGGGCAGCCGCGGGTTTTGCACAGTCCCAAGGAATAGACGTAAACGATCTTGTGGTAAAAAAGAAGGAAAAGGGGGAATATGTAGTAGCGGTAATTCACTATAAAGGTGCTCCGGTTATGGACCTTCTCCATGAGGCACTGAAGAAGGTTATACTCTCATTGAATTTTCCTAAATCCATGAGATGGGGTAACGGAGATCTCAGATTTGTGCGGCCGATACACTGGATCATGGCACTCCTTGATGGTACAACAATTATTTTTGAGATCGACGGCCTGAGGAGCGGCAATATTACGAAAGGGCACCGATTTCTTTCCCCGGGGTCCTTTATCGTCAAGGAGATTCCTTCCTATATTAATCTTCTCGAAAACAACTATGTGATCGCGGATATTGAAGAGAGAAAACGTAAAATTGCGAAGGGGATCGAGAACCTTGCCGTATCGGTGGCGGGTAAGGCCTTAAGAGATGAAGAACTCTTCAACACAGTGACAAATCTTGTGGAGTACCCTGTGCCGGTTCTCTGCGAATTTCCTCCTGAGTATCTCAGGCTTCCCAAAGAGTTGCTCATTACGGTCATGAAGGATCATCAGAAATACTTTGCTATAGAGAACGATCATGGAAACCTCAAAAACTACTTCGTCGTTATCAGCAACACGAAGGACGAAAATAAAGAGACCATAAGGAAAGGGGCCGAGCGTGTAATAAAGGCGCGGTTCGAGGATGCCCGGTTCTATTATGAGGAGGACATCAAAAGAACCCTTCATTCCAGAATTCAGGACCTCAAACGGGTGACGTTCCATGATAAACTCGGGAGCCTTTATGACAAGACCCGGAGAGTTGTTACTCTCGCATCGTTCCTGTCTGAAATTCTCCTGCCCCACGTAAAGCAGAGTATCGAGAGGGCTGCATGGCTCTGCAAGACCGATCTCATTACAGGCGTGGTGAGGGAATTTCCTGAGTTACAGGGACTCATGGGAAAATACTATGCGGTGCACGACGGAGAGGAGCACGAGGTTGCGGAGGCAATCGTGCAACAGTATTTTCCCTCACATTCGGGTGATCGACTACCCGAGAACGATATGGGCGCCTTGCTCAGCCTTTCCGACAAAATCGATAATATCGTTTCATTTTTTGGTGTAGATCTCGTCCCCACAGGCTCCGAGGACCCTTTCGCTCTCAGAAGACAGGCACTGGCGGTGATCGCCATCCTTATGGAAAAGGGCTATCCCGTTGCTCTGAGGGAACTTATCGCAAAGGCTGAAGAAAACGTGCTGAACAAACGGACTTCTCTTCTCGATGAAGTGCTGCGCTTCTTCGCGCAGAGGATTGAGCCGCTTTTTTCATTACAGCATTACGACAGTGACACCATTCAGTCTGTCCTGCCCCTTATGGAGAGTGTACCAATCGCCGAGATGAAGGAGAGGATGAATGCACTCAAGAGGTTTACCGCCGATGACGGATATACACCGTTTCTTCTTGCGATGAAGCGCATACACAATATCGTCCCAAAGGCAGACGTGCCGGCGTTGAAACCTGAGGTTCTCTCAGAAGAACAGGAAAAGAGTCTTTATAGTGAACTGCACAATATGAAACCAGCCTTCAATGCATCGCTTAAGAACAAGGAATATTATGATGCCATAAAGCGATTATCCACGCTGACAGAAACCATTAACAGCTTCTTTGATAAGGTGCTGGTGATGGATAAAAGGGAAGAGGTCAAGTTGAACAGGTTTGCACTCCTGCACGAAATTGGGAAAATGGGCTCGCTTATTGCCGATTTCTCAAAGCTCAAAGAGAACAGATAGACGGACCAAGCCAGCGCATTCGAACCCAAACGGATGACTGAAGGCAGTCTATTTACAAATATGCGTAATTATGTTATTTTCCCTGCGTATGGACACAGCCCTTACCGATAATCCCACAAGGGAAAAAATACTCCTTACCCTCAAGAAAAAAGGCAGCATGTCAGTGGACGGACTGAGCAGGGAGGTCAGTATAACTCCCATGGGCATCAGGCAGCATCTTCTTGTTCTTGAGAGGAAGGGCATAGTCGAATATGTGACCAAGAAACACGGTGTGGGAAGGCCCGGGTTTCTCTACAGACTGACAGAAACAGCGGATGAGCTTTTTCCCAAAGGATATCAGGATTTAGCCCTGGACATACTCAGCGACCTGGAAATGACAGACGGAAAAGGCAAGATAGATGGAATATTCAGAAGGAGAAAAGAGCGACTCGCCGCGGAATTGATTCCTCAGCTTAAGGGCATGGACACGCTCTCATCTCGAGTCCACGCCTTTTCTGACATGCTCCAGGAAAACGGATATATCGTCGAACTGGAAGAACATCCCGCCTTGTTCAGACTTAAACAGT
>Ga0187778_10002775_pt1 | contig 11885 bp, 17 predicted proteins | sample 1015_Q2_SP5_20_M_FD_132418 | JGI IMG/M metagenome (GOLD analysis project Ga0187778, IMG submission 132418) | Tropical peat soil microbial communities from peatlands in Department of Meta, Colombia - 1015_Q2_SP5_20_MG | ecosystem: Environmental > Terrestrial > Soil > Wetlands > Peat | place... | reverse complement strand
CGTTGACGGGGTCGAACGCGCACCCCGTAGGGGTCCAGCCCACCGGCACTGAGTTAATCGCCGAAGTGCCGTTTATCACCGAGACGTTGTTCGTTCCGGAGCTCGCGACGTATACGTACCCGTTCGCTGAGTCGAATGCTATCGAAGAGAGTCTCATCGACCAGACGTATCCGAACGAGACCGTTCCGACCAACGACGTGCCGTGAATCACCGAGACGTTCGTCGAGCCGACATTCACGACGTACACGTCACCGTTCGCCGAATCGGATGCCATTGCACCTGGTGTATCCCCAACGAGAATCGAGGCGATTACCTGGGTCCCGCTGACGACCAGGACGCTGCCGACAAGCCCCGTGGAGTTGCTGAAGTACATGTATCCGTTGTCAGGGTCGAAGACGATACTCCCCACTGAGTAGCCCGAGGGGAGCTGAAACGACCCGACCAAGTCTAGCCCGCGGAAGATCACCACAGTGGTCGGGCTGACCCCGCAGGACAGGATGTATACCTCGCCGTTCAGGGAATCGTACGCCGACCCACACGTCAGCCCTTCGAGTAAGGTACTGTTGACAACGGTAGTGCCCTGAATCACACTGACCCAAGGGGAACCACCGGTGACGTAGACGTAGCCCCCGGCGGGATCGTAGAGCACGCCAGTGGGGTGAGATGAACTCGGTGTGGAGATGGTCGCAACGGTGGAGAGCCCGTCGAGGATTGTAACGGAGGAAGCCCCGGAGTTGGCAACGTAGGCATACCCGTTCGACCCATTCACCGCGACGCCATAAGGCGCCGCGCCGACCGCCACCGAGCCCACTACGAACGACCGATTCCCCGTCGAAGGCGCAACAGCCGAGGAAAGGTGAGAAGGTCCCGACGGGCTCGACGGCTTCACGTTAGAACTTTCTCGGGGAGACGACGTGGTTCCGGCAGACGGCGCGAGCAGTGGGATCCAGACGGAAGCTCCCAGGAGGACGAGTACGACCGCGACCTTCCACCGTCCGCGGCGAGGCCATCGACGGATAGAGCCCGAGTAGCGTAGTCGAGACCGTCCACGGTCGGACGTCATCAAAAGCATTGAAAGGCTGCACCGGAAAATAAGGCGACCGGCCCAACCAACTACGGACAGGACTGGACCTAAACTCGGACCGAAGTTGGTCCGATATAGAGCCCAGGAGGGAAACCGTTTCACAATCCACGAAAACTTACGACTTGACTAATTTCCTGCGGGTTAAGAGGTCGCTCACGAGGAGTCGCAGGCCACCGCTTCCCCCGAGGCCGGCCGCGCTTGGGCCTCTGGACAGCTTGTCTTCAACGCAGGCTCGTTCGAGTCGGCGCGGAGTGGATTCGCGGACGACCCCCGGGATGGCGAGACTGCCCGGGACATCCGGGCGCGAGTGAATCGGACAGCCCTGGGGAATCTGGAACAGAAGGTTCTAGCACTTCGCTCTCGAACTTCATCAATGAACCCTTGGGACTTGGAGGGTCCACCAATCGACAGTGGTCCGGAGAGCGTCGCTCATCGGGGTCGGACCTGTGCCAAAGTTCGATTGGAATGCAGATGAATCGATCACGAAGGGCCGGTCGAATTGGTATCGGATCTCCCCAAGTTCCCGCACATCCGGATCGAACAGCCCGGCCAGGCGCAGTGCCCAATCGGAGTAGGGCCGAATCTGAGGTGCGGCCCGTCCAGCTATCCGTGCGACCGTGTTCAGGACCTCACGCTGGGTCATCGGCGGGTTGGTGGGGACGTGCCAGGCGTGGCCCCACGCTCGCTCCTCCGTCGCGATCCGAACCAACGTCGACGCGATGTCGGGAACATAGGTCCAACTATGAGGAACGTCCGGGTTCCCGAAGACGTGGATCGAACGACCCTGAATGAGGGGAGGGAGAGTTCGTTCGCCGAGGGTCACGCTCTGCGCGCGGACGCCTGGTCCAAAGTAATCCGATGCGCGAGCTTCCGCGACTCGAACTCTCCCCGCAGCGTGCGCCTGAGCAGCCTCGGCCCACATGAGGGCGCGGGTCCGGCCCTTCACGCCGGACGCTCGGAGTGGGTCGTTCTCCGTCATCGCATGACTGGTCGGGCCGTACCCGTACAGATTGCTCATCGTCACGAGGACCGCCCCCGTCCGCTCAGCCGTGCGGAGTAGGGAGGCGGCGAGGGGGGGCCATTCCGTGGGCCATCGGTGGTACGGTGGGTTGGCGCAGTTATACAGTGCGGCCGCCCCCTTTGCGACCTCGATCATGCGCCCCGTGTCGTTTGCGTCCGCGGCGAAGCACCTAACACGGTCCGAGTTGTTTCGTCCTCCGGACCGTGTGACAAGACGGACCGAGTGGCCCTCTCGCGCCAGCAGCTCCGCGGTAGCGGTACCTATGGGGCCCGAGCCGACCACGACGTGGAGGGTCATGCCACCCCTCCCGCCTCGGGGCGACTCCCGCAAGGGGCAAGGCCATCGGGGGCCCGGGATGTCATCGGGCAATCCAACTTCGACTGGTTCGGGCAGCGCGTCATCGGAAGACGTATTGCCCCGGGCCACGTCAAGCCCTCGTCGAGCGTCGTGTCGAGGATGGAAAGAAAGGCCGATGAGTCTTCCGAAATCGTCGCACGAACTCACTATTCGCGAAGCCTGACCGCACGTTCGAATGTCGCCGGACCCGGACGGATTCTCACGACGTTTTGAGAAGATCGATACGGACATCCTGCGGGAGATGTTCCGGTCCCGGGACATCACCATCGCGGGAATCGACCCGCGTCTCAACGCCAATCGGATCGCTGCACGCCTGAAGGTCAGTCGCGCCCGTGTCGATTCCCGTCTCAAGAAATGGACAAAGTCTGGCTTCCTGAGACGGTTCGACGTCTGGCCAAACCCGGCGCTTGTCGACCGTATAGGGTTCACAGTCGACGTCCGGGTCTCCGACCGTCTTCACAAGGAGGAAGTGTTCCAACGCGTAGGGTTCATTGATGGCGCCGCCGGCGGCCTCGACCTGGTCGGTGAGTGGGTCTCGCTTCAGTTCGTCGTCCCCAGCGAGGCCGACATCCAGAGGTCGGCCTCGCTCCTCCGCGGAATCTCTGGGATCGCAGAAGTCGAGAATCCGATACCCTGGGAACGGCTTACGCCCGCGCGTCCGCTGACCCCGCTCGACCGGAGAATCGTCCGAGCCCTCCGACGGTATCCGACGCATCCTATTTCGGGAATCGCTCGCCTAGTGGGGGTCTCGACCCGGACCGTTACGACGCGGTACGGCCACTTGCTGGACGACTTGGCCGTTTGGTTCGTTCCCGAGTGGGATTTCCGTGTCCTCGCCCAGCCGGTGGCGCTCGTCAATCTATTGCTTGAGGACACGGCGCGCCGAACCGTTGTTTCGCGAAGTGTGCGAGAGGCGTTTCCTCATTCGTTCGAATTTGTGCGAGTCGGATTTGGGCCGAAGATTCCCGATCGCGTTCTCGAGTTCTTCCTTCTCCTACCGGGTCCTGCGTGGGTCGAGGAGGCTGAGCGCTCGCTGCGACGAATACCTAGCGTAGAGTCGGTCGAGCTCCTAGTGTTGGTCCGAACCCTCTCCTTCCCCGAGACCTTCGATCGCTTTTTGTCGGAGGACAGGCATTCCCGGTCCACGACCCGCAGAAGTGATCGGGTAGACTGAGGGAACTAGGCCGGTACAATCACACCCCTCGATCGACCCTTCTTGGGATTCGGAAGCAAGCGCTCGCCCATTCGGACGCGCTTCTCACGCGTCGCCCGTCCCTCCTTTCGCGAGGGACTTGCGATGCAGAGCATCACTCGGAACCCGACAAGAGAGAGCCAAACGACGACCGAACCCACGACCTCGCGCCTGCGAACCGTCACCGGGAACCGCTTCCCGTGGAAGTGCGCACGTGGCTGCGGCTTTCAGATCCCGCGCGACCCCGAGGTCCGCCTGCTCCCCGATCCTCTTGGACTCGGTCCCAATCCGAATCAGCACCATCCGGAGTGGTTCGGTCTGTTGTGATCGCATACCACCGTTCCCTGCCGGCTCGGGTCGATTCCGCTATCTGCGACCATCCCATGAATCGACCTCGTCGAAATGGACTTTACTCGGCAGCCAGAGAATCTGCTTTTCCTGGGTCTCGCGTTCGGATCGATTGCGACCTTCCTGCTCTTCTTCGAACTCGCAGCCTTTCCGAACCTTCCCGAACGGACGGTGGTTGGATTGGTCCTATTCGTGGCGTTCAACGTCGCTCTCGTGATCCTCGCGGTGTATCTCATGACGCACAAGTATCGCGCGACCCCCAATCCGTTCCTAGGAATGTGGGGACTCCCGTGGCAGCTGGAGGATGGGCCACGCGTCGTGGACCGGTCCGAGAGAGACGCGAGGAGGATGCTGCGTCGCGGAGAGATCACCCGTCCCCACTATGAACAAATCATCGCTTACCGTCGGTTCGTCCACGGCGATCTCACGCGACAAGAGTATCGCGCTCGAATCGCACAGATCGCTGACGAGGAGCAGGTTTCACCGAAGGAATCTCCCTGAGCTCCTCGCGCAACGACGATGCCTCAGACCCGCCCCTGGACGCCCCCATGAACGCCCCCGGGGAAATCGCCCCTAAGCGCCCCGGGAAATGCTTTTCCAGCAAGAGCACGCACCCCTCTGAACCCGGAACAGCGTTTGTACGCAGGTTGGAAAGTCCACCGATATGTGATTGAAGGGCTGCGTCTCCCCTTGCCTCGCCCGTCCTTCCCCTCGCGAGAGACGTGCGATGCCACAGAGCATTTCGTATCCGGAAACCACTTCCAAGACGCCGACCGAACCCGTCACTGCACCGCGCGTTGCCAATCCAGCCACAGCCCCGCGGACATCGAGCACATCATCGCGAGCGCGAGCAGCGCGGCGAGCAGTCCCTGTCGTAGCGTCATCCCTCGGGCGACCTCCGCGGACGCAGGCGCGTTGGGGGCATTTAAGCCGTGGGTGGCGGGCCAATCACCACTCACCTTTCACGTTGCAGAAGACCCGCGTTATCGGGATTCTTGTCCCCGAAGCATAACCAGCATCATCTTCGAGCGCTTGGGAGATTCGAGAGCGTGCGGTACTTTCGCAGGGATGCGGACGACCGTGCCTGAGGAGGCAGAAACCCGGGTGCCTCCGACCCTGATCACCAACGTGCCTTCGATAACCTCCACGAGGGCCTCATACGGAGAAGCGTGCTCGCTCAGTTCTTGACCCTCATCGAAGGCGAAGAGGGTCACACTCCCTCCCGCGGACTGCGCAATCACGCGGCTGGAGATCCCTTGCTCGGTATAGGAAATCAGGGCGTTCAGTTCGAAGGCTTCTGCAGCGGGCATGTTGGGCTTGGCGGGCATAGCGCGTTCTCGCGCTCCCCTCTCTTAAGCCTTCGTCGAGTCGCCGAGCATCCTGACCGCAATCCCGTATCGGCTCTCGGGTCATCCTTCAAGTTCAGAACCACCCCATTGGAGGTGAACCCCATCCACGTAGGCACTTTATTCGTCGTCATCTTCGGCGTACAGCGAGGCGAGCCGTATGGCTGCGGGAACGGCTGTTGAGGGTCCGACCGAACAACTGGAATGGGAGCACCACTGCATCCAGAAGGTCGTGGGTGCGATGGCTCCTCTGGCGGAGGCTCTCGAAAAAGGCGGGAACGTCGACGCCGAAACGTTGCGTGGAATCGTGCAGTTCATGCGCACTTTCGCCGACAAGTGCCACCACGGGAAGGAGGAAAAGCACCTGTTCACCCGGCTGGAAGAGAAGGGAGTGCCGGTCAGTGGGTGCCCGCTCGGAATCCTGTTGTTGGAGCATCAGAAAGGAAGGACCCTAGTCACGCACCTGTCGGAGCTCACCGAGTCCTATGCCGGGGGTAACTCGTCCATTCGCCCCGAAATAGCGAAGTGCCTGCACGAGCTCATGCACCTCTACCCGGGCCACATCTGGAAGGAGGAGTATCTTCTCTTTCCCATGACGGGGAAGGTGGTTCCGTCAAACGAACTGACGGGAATGAGCCAGGATTTCGAAGCGGTAGACAAGACATTCGGACCGGATCTGCACGATCAGTTCCTCCGAACGGCATTGAAACTGGAGGAGAGCGCGAGAAAGACTCCCTCACCCTGACCATCGAAGAGTGCGGCCTCGTACTTCAGCATGTGCCAAACTAGTCACGCTAATTGCGGTCCCGTCATCGGCCGCGCGCGTCACCGCCCCGCGGCAAACCACCACACCCACAGCCCTGCGGACATCGAGCTCATCATCGCGAGCGCGAGCAGCGCGGCGAGCAGTCCCTGTCGTAGCGTCATCCTTTGATCGGCCTCCGCGGGCGGAGGCGCGTCGCGGGGCATTTAAGGCACCTCAGGCGACGGCACCGCGTTCCACGTTTCAGTCCGGGGTCGGCGATTGGTTGTGCCGTGCGTTAGCGAGGTTTCAGGCGAGGAAACACGTAGTTCAACACCATGATCGCGTCCTCCTTCGTCGGCGAGTAATCCGCAGGGTGAGCCGTGAGATTCCGGAACAGCCGGAGTACCTGAAGGAGCGGCGCTTCAGATCGGGTTAGGTGCCCCTCAGACTCCAGCTTGTCGACAACCGACTTGAAGTCGAGATTCCCGGAATCGCGACCGAATTTCCTCTTGTACAGGCCCCTTAGGACGCCCTCCAGCGAGGTCACGGCAGATACAATTGCTGGGCCATACGCCGCCGCTCCGAAGCTTGCCACCGCGTCCACGTATTGGTGCTTGAAAGGCCCTGAAGGCAGTTCCACGGGTTTGCCTACAAGCTGCGCATCCGTTGGCGCCACCGCCGAGACGCACTTGGACCTGAGTGCTAGAGTGTCTGGACGAAGCGATCTGACGTTCCCGCGGATCATCGGGAGGTTAGTTCTCTCGGTGTAGTATCCCACGAACCGGATGTGTCTCTGCAAGTTGCGGTAGGGCCCCTTCTTGAGGTTCTCGGGAAGCGCCTCTCCTAGAGATCTCACTCCCGCAAGAACAACCTCTGTGCGTCGCCCAATTTCGTCGAAATCGCCACCGTCTGCTGCCGTTTGCAGCAAGGTCACAGCCGAGTCGAGGTCGTCAAGCAGTGCTTCGATCTCTTCCGGCATTCCGGGTCACGGTCCTGACCGGCCTTGGAGCATGGCGAGAGTCTCAGAGAGCTCCCGATGTACCTCGCGCAGATCCGTGACCATCTTTCTCGAGTTGGGCGTGTCAAGGGCCTCGAGCACCTCGAGGGTCTCCAGACAGAATGCCCGGATGCACCGGACGGAGCAGAACACTCCCCCTCGGAACAGGTCTTTCAAGGTAGGCGGCACCGTCGTGATTCCGAACACCGTGCCGTCCGCGGCGATGCGAATCCCGCACCGACACTGAACCGCGATTGACGTGTGCGTCCGAAAGACCGGAGAGTCTTGGGGAAGAGGTGACTGAACCCATCCACTCGCCGAGGCCGCGGGAGAGTTACGCTCCATCGAGCGTGCCGGCCGCGAACCGCAACCGCCTCCGAGCACTGCCGTGCCGGCCTGAAGTCGTACCCGGCACGACCCAGACCGCGCGCCCGATGCGCGCAGTCATTTTTCCCCGATAGGTGGTCGAGAATTCCTGTTTCGCTTACTTAAGGGTTGGCGACGAGAGGCACAAGGCCCTTCGCCACGGATTCGTCCATCATCGCGAGCGCGAACAATGCGGAGAGCAAGACCGATCTCACTCTTCCCAATCGGCCTGGGGTGGCGGAACGCCCACGGTTAGCGCATATTCCTTGGCGGCCCCCAGACGGTCACGATCCCCAAGCCGATAGCGAATGACCTTGTGAGGAAATATGACAAACCTCTCGTCTTGCCAACGAAAGTCGGAGTACCACGCATGCGGCACTCCCTCCAAGGGAGTGTCGTCAAGAACCTCCGAAAGGGCTCCGGCGAGTCGGTCGGGGTCTTCGTCCGCATCGAACTCGATGAACGTCCAGACCTTCGGCTGATGGGGGGCGGCGTTCCCCTGAGGCTTGCGTTCGACCCGGACCAAGTTGAGCCGCAGGTTCTCGAGCCGGCAACCGGGTTTGATGCTCTCGGCAATCAAGTAGCTTCGAATCATAGAGCAGTGGCCCGAGGGAACCGGGAGTTGATACATCCTCGCTAGTGACGGCGAACGAGTCGTCGATTCTCCCCGCGCCCGACACCTGAAGCTGCGCGACCTGGACGCCGGAAAGAACTTCGGGGGCGTGGTGGCACGGTCGCGACCGGCAGCTCGAGTGTAAGCATAACTCAGGTGATGGTCGAGAGGTGGGGGACCATGATTTATCGTGAGTTTGACTCCGGAGCCCTTGGGTCTGACTACGATGGCAAGAACCTCACCCGGCGACCCACGGTCCACGACCCTCGCCGCACGGGTGAAAACGTGGGTATCGTCGACCGGGTTCGAACTCGAGATGAACGTCGCCCGCGAGTTCCAGAGGAACGGTCTCGTTGTGGCACAATCTCAACAGCTGTCGACCGACGACAAAGAGGGCGCCGTCGAGGTCGACGTCATGGCCTGGAAAGCGAATCCATCAATCCCCGCCATTCTTCTCCGATGTTACGTCTTGGTGGAGTGCAAGAAGGCACACTTCCCATGGGTGCTCTTCACCAAAGAAGAGCCTTTCGACCAAGCTGACTCGATAGGATTCCGTGAAACGACATCTGACTGGGGGTCGGAGTTCCTACGCCTCGTGAGCGGGAGGGAGGACCTTCGCGCCATTCCGAGTCTGACACTTCCACAGCGAGTGGGCTACGGTCTCAGGACAGCGACCTTCTCCTCGAGCAAGCCGCAGACGAAAGCACAAGGAGATCGGACCAAGCCTTGGCACAAGGCCGAGGACGCACAAATCCAGCTGAGGAGGGTTGTCCGGGCGTGGTGGAGTCAGAATCAACTTGGGGACGCGGGTGAGCTCAAAGACATTCTCATCTATTTCCCCACGGTCGTCCTCGACGGCCGGCTCTTCGAAGCTCGACTCGAAGGGGATGCGGGAATTCAAGTAGAGGAAATCAAGCGCGGAGTCCTTGAGCTCGCGCTAACCTCAGAACCAAGGGGACTGGTCTTGGTCGATGTGGTCACGAACGAGTACCTGCCCCAGTTCGCGAGAGACCTGTCGAAGGCATTTCAGATTCTGACAGAGAAGACGAAAAGCGAACAGGAAGAACTCGTTCGTGCGATGAGGGACGCGGCCCGCCCTAGTTAGAGTGGTGGGCTATCACCACGTTGCGACCACCCACCGCATCGCGGAGAACGCGAACATCATCGCGAGCGCGAGCAACGGGACAGCGACTTTCAGAGTCCTTACCTTTCACCCTTTGATTTGAGCACGCCAGATCCGCCGAGTTTACTGTGCACATGCTTCCAAATCTCTTCTCGGTCCAGGTCCTCCAATCGAGTAGCGAGGTCGAGCTTGCGCTGTTTCCGTTCTTCGTCTGTGACAAGCAACCCCCAGTCGAGTTCCGCAACGGCATCGACTATCCTCTCCGCGAGATTGTCCGGATGGACAACAGCTGCAAATTGGACGGAGCGCCTTTTCGCCTGTAACTCGCGGAGAAGTGCGGCAGCCAGGTCGACCTTTCTAGCGGCGATTACCGACAGGTTGCTCACCGCCCGAACTCCCCATTCATCCTCGGGTTCCTTGCCCAGACTAGAGAGGTTCATTGGTCGGAGACACCCCAGGAAGCGAGGGTCTTCAGCCCGTTCTCTGTGATTCCCGATACTGTTGACGAGACAATTGCATGCACATTCGCGCGGCTCATTCCTGCGGTCGGTATCCTTGCGGCAATCTCATCGGTGACGAGTCGAGAGATGGGTCCCGCGGCATGGTGAGCCACCTCTCCCGCGAGGTAACTCAGCAAACTATGTTTCAGTGTTCCAACGACGTTTCGCGATGCTCTGATACGACTGACGATTGCTCGAGCGGCCGAGAAGAGGTCGGTGATTTTTCCCAATGCCAAGATGGCGGGACACCCGCTCGGAATCGCGGCACAAGAAATTCCGACCACAACGGGCTTGAGAAGGCTCGCAAGCGATCTACGTGGCCCCACAGTAGGCGGCTTGCTTTCCGCTACCCTTGATCGGATGGGCCTCGGTCGATTGAACTCATGTGACACGAAACGAGGGGCCGACCTCGAGCGCCACTCATAGTCGGGATACCGGCCGTAGAATTTCCCGTGATTCTGACGGCGACAATTGCAGTGGCACGGAGACCCCGGGCGGGCGTGCTTACACGCGGAGCTGCACATGTCAGTGAGTCGGGTTCCGAAGGCTCGCTCTTGAGCAGAGGGGGTCGCTACTCATCGGGATTGTCCCTCGACCGTGTGGGTCGCAGATAAGGCCCGTTGCCTAGGCCGCGTGTCTCGCGCGCTTGTGAAGACGCGGGTAAGACTCGCTCGTGCTCGGATTGTGACGCTCCTCGTTCAATGACCGATATACGCGCTGAGATAGTACCCCGTCACCCCAGCAAGCGCCAGGGTCGAAATCCACATCCCTACGACCCCTAGTATGCCAAAGATCCCAAACCGCGTTCGCATTAGAATCGCTGCAGTGTCTTCCCAATTCGACGGCATTGTTACCCCCAAAAAATCCATCCCGGGATGTCTACTTAAGCACCCAGGGCCAGATGGTGAAACGGTCCTCTTTTCGAAAAGGTCCGCTTATCTTCTACTCCTATTGGGCATAGGACTCTCAGCTCGCGTTCAGGTTGCTACCCTGGCTCGATCACCCACAGCATCGCTGAGAACGCGACCATCATCGCGAGCGCGAGCAGCACGGCGAGCAGGCACTGTCAAAGCGGCATCGATCCTTCGAGCGACCTCCGCGGACGCAGGGGCGCCGCGGGGCATTTGAGGGGCTGTCGCGAACGCGGTCACGTTTCACGTTTCCGGTCGGCCGACCGCCCGCTTGCAGAGGGCAAGCTCTATCGGTGGCCAGGGAAGTACCGCTCACGAGAGCATGAAGCGCCTCTGGGCGCTCGTCGTTGTCGCGATTATCGTCGCCGTGGCGATTCCGACATACTGGATAGTGTCCCACCCGTGGAGTTCCCAGTCCTGTGGTTCGGGCTCAGGAGGACCCGCGCCCCTGGTGCAACCACTCGGTGCTCCGCCGTTCGCGGTCAGTTTCGACAATGCGACCCGGGTTGGTTCAGCTTATTGGTCCAACTTCACCGTGCTCCTATCCTATTCGGCTACCGTCGGACAACTGACCCTCAGAATGACCTTCTCGAACGGCTCCAACGCCACCGGAATCGACAAGTTCCTCGTATGGAGCGCGAGTCGAGTCAAGATCGCGGAAGCGAACGGAACGACCTCGATCTGGGCCGAGGCTGCCTCGTCACCCCTGCAGGGAGGGGATACCGTGACTGTCGTGTCGACTGCTTCCCTCGCCGGCGATGACCTCGTCGCCACCGTCCCGGGCGCGTGCGGAGTCACATGGTCCGCGACGACCCCTATCGGCGTGTAGGGACCGTTCACGCGCGCTGATTGCGGTCCTCCATCGGCCGCGCGCGCCCGCTTAAGTCTGGTCGCGGAATTCGAGATCGAGGACGGTTCCCATGGCGCTTCCTTCCGAGGCAGACCTTTGTCGAAAATGCGGCCGGCCCCTTCAGAAAGGCTTCATCGACGGAGAGGGAGGGTGGGGAGGCTCCGCTACAATACACTGGAGCCCCGTGGATTCCTCGGGTGCGCCCGATCAGTACGCGGTCGGCCTCGAACTGGCACCGGCACCGTTGACCCGGCTTGGTAAGAGTCCCACGTTCCCGGCCCGCCTCTGTCCGAATTGCAAACTGGTCGAGTTCGAGTATCCTTAGTCGGCGCTTGTCGCGGCCCTCGTCATCGGCCGCCCGCTCCCTTCACCCGGGCCCCCACCACCTCATCTTACAGCGAGACCCCACCAAATCCACAGCCCCGCGGACAT
>Ga0187778_10002774_pt1 | contig 11885 bp, 12 predicted proteins | sample 1015_Q2_SP5_20_M_FD_132418 | JGI IMG/M metagenome (GOLD analysis project Ga0187778, IMG submission 132418) | Tropical peat soil microbial communities from peatlands in Department of Meta, Colombia - 1015_Q2_SP5_20_MG | ecosystem: Environmental > Terrestrial > Soil > Wetlands > Peat | place... | reverse complement strand
GGGCGTGCCATTTCATCTTCGATCGGCATTGAGGAAGAGACCGCCCGGGAGTACGATGCGAGGCATACAGGCTTACGTCAGTTGGATGGAGGAATGACCATGCCAGTAAAAGTGAAGAAGATCACGTTGTGGCGCAAGGAACTCGAAAACCGTGCTGGGACTTTGGCTGAAACGCTAGAACCGCTTGCAAAAGCGGGAGCGGACCTGCAAGTGGTGATGGGCTACTGCTATCCGGGCGATCGCACCAAAGCGGCCGTTGAGCTATTCCCGATCGGAACCAAGAAAGCCACGGCGGCGGCGCAGGGAGCCGGACTCGCAGCCGCGACGATTCCCGCGGTGCATGTGGAAGGCGACAACAAGGCCGGCCTGGGCCACGCTATCTCGCGCGCTCTCGCCGATGCCGGCGTGAACCTAGACTTCCTCGTGGCGCAGGTGATTGGCAGGAAGTATTCAGCAGTCCTCGGCTTCGAAAACGAAGCGGACGCGGACAAAGCGGCGGCGTTGATCAAGAAAGCCGGAAAGAAAAAATAGAGGCCGCTCGGCAGCGGCGGCCTCCGGCAATGAAACCCATCGTCACTGAGGACAGAGTCTAGCCCGCCCAGGGCTCGTCCGCGCTGCCGCCATAAATGGACGGAACCTTGGACCCCATCGGGCGGAGGTACGTCGAAAGCTGCCCGCGGTGATGGATGGAGTGGTTGTTGACGAACGGCAGGTAGAACACCACCGGCATGTTGAACGCGCCATAGAAATCCACCGGCGTGCAGAGTTGTTCCGGAGTCATCGCATGGACACGATTCATCGCCCGTTTGAAGTTGCTTTCGTACCACTCGACCAGCCCGGCGATGTTCTTCGGCTCTTCCTTGAAGCGCGGCTCCAATGCAAACTTGTGATCCGCGACCTCATCCGTCATCTGAACATCCGATGACGCGAGATGCCAAGCTAGCTCCCAGGCCGTGCGTGCTTTCGGATCTGGCCGAAAGTCGCGCTTGTCGTCTGGGATGGCGGCGAGCACTTTCTTGGTGATCTCAAGTTCACGCGCCAGTCCCATCAGTACCGCGTCACGCATGCCTGCGGCGAATTCAGGAGAGAGAGTCTGTTGAGGTGCAGTCATAATGCCTCCTAAAGAGATGCGGCAGAGGGGGAAGTTCCGGGGACGGAATTATACACCCGGCAAACGCTGCGAGCGTGAATGTCAGATGGAGGCCCAGTCCTAGGGCGAGCGGCACGGCAGAACGCCTGCCCGCCGGGAAGCCGCCCTAGGGCTTCGCGGGTTGGTAGCTGGGTGCGCCGAACTGCCAGAGCATAAAGCTGAACTCGTCGGCGAGTTCCTGCTCGCGTTGCGTCTTTGTGGATCCAATCCCATGTCCCGCGTCGTAATCCACGCGCAGTAGCACCGGCTTGCTGCTCCCTGTAGCAGCCTCCAGTCGCGCCGCCATTTTCCCCGGCTGCCACGAAATGACCCGCGGATCATTAAACCCCGTCGTGAGCAGCACCGCGGGATACTTGGTTCCATCCTTCACATGCAAATACGAGCTCATCTCATACAGCGCCTTGAACCCGTCGGCCTCTTTCACCGTGCCAAACTCCGGAATGTTCGGAGGTCCGTTCGGCGTAAACTCCGACCGAAGCGTATCCGATTCGGGTACTGCGTCAATGGCCGCCGCAAACAAGTCCGGACGATCCGTGATAGAACGGCCAATCGTGATACCGCCGGCGCTGCCTCCCTCAATTGCCAGGTGAGGCGTGTCGGTGTATTTCTGCGCAATCAGGTACTCGGCCGCCGCAATAAAGTCTCTCCAGGTGTTGGGCTTCGTCAGCAACTTACCCGCAAGGTGCCAGTCCTCGCCATATTCGCCGCCGCCACGAACGTGGGCCACGGCGAAGACTCCACCTTGTTCGTACCAGGCGATCAACCGGGCATCGAAATACGGGTCCAGAGTGATCCCGTAGGAACCGTAGCCCTCTAGAAGCGTTGGGTTCTTCCCGTCCAACTTCAGGCCCTTTTTGTACACCACGGACAGCGGCACCATCGTGCCGTCGTAGCTTTTGACCTTCAGTTCGTGCGATTCCAGATCTGTGGGTTCGTCAAACTTCCCTACAGGCTGCAGTTTCGTGTCCGTCAGTGCATTCGATGACGAATCGTACGCATAAATCTTGCGCGCACGCGTCCACGACGTTAGCTCAAGAACGATCCCCGGCACGCGCTGGTCCGAAGCCGCAAGCACCACCGCTCCGTCGAGTGGAAGCGGAACCGGTTGCGCCTTTCCGCCCGCATAGGGCAGTCGCCACAGACGGCCGATCCCGCCATCCAGCGCCTGCACGTAGGCCGCGTCGCTTGCCGCCGCCACGTTTTGGATGACTTGATCGCTGGGCGGCACCACCACTTCCGCATGCGCCAGATCACCGCTCGACATCTTGGCTCGCAACACTTTGAACCTCGACGCCTCATGGTGCGAGACAAGATAAATGTCGTCCCCGTGCACGTCGAAGTTCGTCACGTCGTCGTCCACATCACAGAGTCTTTTCCACGGAATCGCAGTACTTCCCAGGCTCTCCAGTGGCGCGACGTACATGGTCACTTCAATGCGCACACCGTGGGCAATAAGGCCCAACGCATATGAGGTGCCCGGGGCGACGCCCACAAAAGGAATGTCGGGCGCATCGATGGTGACCCCCGGCACGCCGGTCCCAAATACCAGCTTGTCAGAATCTGGGGACGTACCCAAAACGTGAAGATACGCCCGGCTATTCAGATAGCGATCCGTCGGCGCGGACTTGTCCGTGAGTTTCTGCAAACGGTTGTAGACGAACGAGCGGCCGTCCGGCAGCCAACTGGGAGAGCCAAATTCCGCCCGGTCGATGACGTCGCCTGTTTCTCTAGCCGTGCTGGCATCAAACACGCGCAGCGTGGCATCTTCCGACCCGGCCGCGGAGAGTCCTACGGCCACGTACCGAGCGTCCATTGAAGGCGCATAGTAGCTAATTGCAAAGTGGGGACCGCCGGGAGTCTCGTACGCCTTCGGGTCGACCAAGAGCTTCTCGCTGCTTTTCAGCCCATCGCTTTTGTAGAGTTTCGGTACGTCCTCCGAGGCGAGCCGCTTCTGATAAAAATAATGATCGCCCGGTAGTCGTCGAACATCAGTTGTCCGTGCTTCAGCCCCTTCGTCCAGCGCCTTGATCCGGGCAAAGAGAGGGTCGCGCCCCGGAATGGCGGCCAACACCGCACGCGCGTAATCGTTCTGGCCTTTGAACCACGCAGCAACCTCGGGATTCTGCATGTCCTCCATGTAACGATAGGGGTCGACAACTTTGACTCCGAAGTATTCGTCCGTCACCGGCCGGACGGGAGCGACAGGGGGAGCGGGAATCGTGCTGGCCCTGTGAGAGCCCGCGTGAAAGACCGGCACAATCAGGAGAATTCCAACACCGAAGACTCCGAGCAGGACCAAAGCGCGAGTTATTTCGCGGCGTTTTGAGTTCATGAGTGATTCCTCCGAGGGCTTCTGGTTTCAATGAGGAGCCAATGGGCGTGGCGGAGGTCGAATTTTAGTTTTCTCCTAGTCTCAAGTCAACGTCCGTTTTCCGCATTTGAGTTTCAGATTGGCGAGGGACTACAACGTTCCGCGGAGGCCCAGGGCATCGGCTTGTTCGCGCATGGCGCCGATGCAAAAGGTGATGTGTTCCTCGAGCGGGATGCCGAGTTCTTCGGCGCCTTTGATGATGTCTTCGCGGCTGACGGCGCGCGCAAAGGCTTTGTCCTTCATGCGCTTCTTGACCGAGCTGGCCTCAAGGTCGAGGATGCTCTTCGACGGGCGCACGTAGGAGCACGCGGTAAGGAAACCGGCAAGCTCGTCGCAGGCGAAAAGCGTATGTTCGAGCGGCGTTTGGCGGCCGACGCCGGTGTAATCGGCATGAGACAGGATTGCGCGGATTAACTCCTCGCTGTAGCCGCGTTCGCGGAGGATTTTGGCTCCTTCCGTGGGATGTTCGCGGTCGGCAGCGTGGTCATTGTTGGGCCAGCGCTCGTAGTCGAAGTCGTGCAGGAGTGCGGCAAGCCCCCAAAGCTCCTCATCGGCGCCGAACTTGCGCGCATAGGCGCGAACACAAGCTTCGACGGCCAGCATGTGTTTTCGCAAGCTTTCAGACTGCGTGTGCTCGCACAGAAGTTTCCAGGCATCGTCGCGGGAAGGCATGCTGCGGATCCTCCGAAGAACGCTACAGCATACTCCAAGGGGTGAAAATGTGCCGAATCGGAAAGCATCGCGAAAGGGAAGACACACACAAGATATAGTTGTGCATCGACAGTTCGAACACAAGCGGCAGAAGCAGCGACCCATTCCCGTCCGGACGGACAGGCGAAAAACCGGCGTAAACCCCGACGATTTCGGCTGTTTTCCACAAAAAAACTTGAAAAATGCCCTTGACACAAAATGTCATTTTAAGGGAAACTCCCATCGCGCCAGTAATTGCCTTCCCTCCGAGAACGTTCCGACGTTCCTCCCTATCCGCACGCCGGAAATACAAAAAGTCAGCGAGGAGTTCCGGTGTCGGTACAAATGGAAAAACAGACCATGATGAACACGTTGGAGATGGATCGGGAAGTCATACGCTGCAAGACCTGCGGACTGGTCCAGTATCGGACGCGAACCGGCAATTGCCGACGCTGCGTACGAGCGTTGCCTCAGCGGATGGAGTACTTGATTCCGCAGGAAGCGCCGCAAGAGCAGGCAGCACCCGAAGTGGCGACCGCGAAGTTCGCGAATCAGGAGACCGTGGAGAATATCGGTCAGCGGATTCGCCAACTGCGGGAATCACGCGGGATGACGCAGAGCCAATTGCAGTCGCGCTCGAAGGTCAGCCGTTCGTACCTTTCGCGCATCGAGAGTGGGCAGATGACTCCGAGCCTCGGAACTCTCGAGAAAATCTCGGAAGCGCTGAGCGTCGGGCTGAACCGGTTCTTCATTCCGGAATCGGATGGTGAGGCGCTGTTGGAAGATCCGTTCATCCAGGGGCTGCGGCCGTTCCTCCGCCAGCTCGACTGGGAACAGTGGCAATCCATTCTGAAGCGCTTGCAGGCCATCAGCGATCATGTGAACGCGGCCCCGATCAACCTGCGCCCTATCGGTAATCCGGCACGGCTGCCGCAGCCCGCGCCGTCGAATGGAAATGGCCAGCACGGGCACATCGGCCACGCCAGCCATTCGAGTGGGCTGATCCCCGCGCCAGCCCATGGTCAACCGCAGGGCTATCCGCTGCGGCGCCCAGGGATGCCGGTATTCCAGCGGCCGTTGGCGCGCTAAGAGAATTCTCGCAAGTGGTCTTACAAAAACGGCGCTCCGCTAACACGGGGCGCCGTTTTTGTTTATGGGTCAGGGAAGGAAGGTCCATCGATGCCTCGCTATTTCAAAGTTTTATGTACGATGCTTTTTCTGATGGCGCTCCTCGTAGGCAAGGGCATATCCCAAGTCCCCGCTTGCACGCCTGCTCAAGCGGAGCGTGCCGACACTGAAATAGATAGACTGCATGCATGGGACGATCTCTACAAATGGTACAAGGCTTATCAACATTGTGACGATGGAGTATTGGCAGAAGGCTACAGCGAGGCTGTGGCACGCGTTCTAGTAGATCACTGGTCCACTCTACCCAGGCTAGCTCAACTGGGGCGAAAATCCGCGGACTTCCGGAAGTTTGTCCTTTTGCATGTGGATGCTACGCTCGACACGAATGATATAGAGAAAATTAGGGCAAACGCACAGACGAAGTGTCCAGCGGGGTTGCGCTCGCTCTGCCGTGACCTAAGGAGCGAAGCAGTTGCTGCGCTCAAGCAGTAGACGCATTTCAACGGGAGAAATTGAAGCCCTGAGCTTTACTCCCGGATGACCGCCGCTTTCGACGCAGGCACTTCAATCCGCATGAGCCGGTGACTTGGATCCAGATAGAGTGTCAATTCGATGTCGCTGGTAGTGACTTTCAATCCTTCGTAATTTTTTCCGCCCGCGCTGACGGCACCGGCCCAATCTACGGTGATTGTCCCCGGCGTGAGTTCCTGAGGAATAAGAACAGAAAAGGTTTGCGTGCCGCGACGAGACCAATCGTAAATACGCGCGAGCACGGCATATTGGTGGTAGAGATTGTTGTCCAAGACGACGATGAGTGGGGAATTGAACGAAAGATCCTGCTCGAACGGGCGGGCCCCTTGCATATTCAAAGTCATTTTCGCGACGCCGTTGGCAAAGACTACGTGCGCGCTATTGGTCTTGTCAGTTTGGGACGTCCAATCGTAGGCAACAGGCGCGCCACCCGGCTGAAGTGTGAGCGCACCAGTGACTGTCGTGGCTGGCGCCCCTTCTACGGAAAGATGCGTCGTGCCCTTGGCGATCCAGCCTCCGCTGCTCGGCGCTATTTCAAATTCCTCACGGCCAATCGATTTGCCGTCGACAATAATGGTGAGCTTGCCTTTTTCGGCGACAAGAACGGAGCCCTCAGGAGTCTTTTTTTGCCCGCCGTATGTGCAAACAACCACGGCGATTGCGGTGACAAGAAACACGGCCGCGAAAGAAGGGAATCTACGTTTCGATAGAAGAACATGTCTCATAATTCCATTTCCTCGGTCCAGCGAAGCATTTCCCCGGCGGCAAAACCCCTCTAAATCCCCCTGCGAATGCCGGAGCTAATGCTTCTACCTTTACTGAGGATCGCACATTCTTGTGCCACTTCTGAGCAGACGTGCTCAAAATCGCTACCCGCTTGTTGTGTCTCAAAACGAGGGCAACGTTTCAAGGCTGAGGCTCTTCGGCGGGCGTGGATGATGCACGCTCGCTGGTGGGCACCTCTACGATGCCCCGGCGTAAAATCTCCGCCACGACCCCCGCCGCATCTCCTGAGCTGTCCACGCGATAGTCTGCGAGCTGATAGGACGGAAGGCGCTGCGCGTAGAGGGCGCGGAAGCTCGCCTCGTCGCGAAATAGCGGACGTCCAGTCATGGTCGTACAGCGGGAGAGCAAGATTTCGATGGGAGTGTCGAGCCAAATCACTGGGATACCTGCGTTGCGCAAAAATTCGGGCGCGCCCGGCTGCGCATAAGTGCCTCCTCCGAGAGCGAGGATCGTGGATTCGCGAAACTCCACCGCGCGGCCCAGCGCGGTTCGCAATTGGTCCGCTTCCAGTTGGCGGAAGGCAGGCTCCCCGTGACGCTCGAAAAATTCCAGGATAGTTATGCCGGCGGCCTCCTCGATGCGTTCGTCGAGATCAACGAACCGCCAGCCCAGTTGGCGGGCGAGGCGAGTGCCGATTGTGCTCTTGCCGGAGCCCATGAAGCCGGCAAGGCAAATGACCGTGGCGCGCGGCTGCGGGCCGCGCACAGAGAGAGTTTGGCTCACAATCGCGAAAAGCGCGGGCTAATTGCGCCTCAGGATACGGATTGTACCACTGTAGGAGGAGAGTTCGACCTTGGCGAGTCCCTGGCCGACGGTGCCAAACAGGCTGTGGCTGAATTTGGGTTCGAAATGATGCTTGCTGTGCGTGTCGGGCTTCAGGAAATCCGGCGCCTGGTTGTCAACCGTGCCGCGATAAGTCTGCGCATTCAGGTCAAAGGAATTCCCGACCGCGAAGCGAACCTCGACAACGCCCCGGCCGCTGTTCATCGTGTACAGCCCCGTGCGGATGAAGTCGCCGTCATAGAGGATGTTGCCCGTCGTTGTCTTGAGATCGACACTGCTCAGGGCCGGCTGAAGAATCTGCGCGCTTCCGCTGACCGAATTGAATTCCAGTTTGCCGGAGCACACCGTGCAAATCAGCGAGCCGCCCACCGTCTTCACGATAATGTAACCGGAGACTTCCTTCAGGTGCACATCGCCCGCCACGCTCTGCAGCTTCATGTCGCCGTTCACTTGCTCGACCAGGATCAGCCCGGTCTGCGTTTTCAACTGCAGCTCGGTCTGCTCCGGCACCAGCAGTTGAAAGTTCGCTTCCACATCATGCGGTCCGGAAGAATTCACAAGTGAGCTGGCGCTAATGTCAATGCGATCCCCCACCTGTTCAATATCTATAGCTACTTTACCCGCAACTGAAGTGCTGTTAACGACCACTTCCCGATTCTTCCAGGACTTCACTTCAATCCGCCCATTGACGATGTTTTGAAGAGCCACCACGGGGCGATCTTTAACCGTGAAATGGCGTTCCTGGTGCTCAGGGGGAGCCGCAAGGCACGCCGAGGCGGCACAAAGGAGCAGGCCCATGCCCATACCGTTGAGCACAGCCCGATACGTCACTCTATTCTGGGGCCTCATTATTGTTCGCTCCTTCCATTATCCATCATTGCGGTGAGCAACTCGGCTTTCTGCTGGTAGGCCATGTTGAGATATTCCCGGGTCAACTGGTCCTGAGGATTCTGCTTCAAGCGCGCTTCACATTCCGCAATAAACTCGTTCAAGATCCGAAGGTTCTGACGCAGAGAAGCGTCTACCGCTGCGTTGTTCGCAAGTTGCCGTCGGGGCAAAGCGTCCTCAGTCTGGCTCAGGATGGTAGCGCTATCACTAAAGTACGCGTTCTCAGAGGGTGGTGGCTTAAGCTCGTTGTTGGATTCTCTTGGTTGAGGTGCTGGAGGAGTGAGAACTCGAGTCGCTTGCGTCTGACCCGCTGAGTCCTTCCTCGGGGCGACGGAGCTTTCTTTCGACGGCACCGGAGCCGTCACCTTCACGCTCTCCGTACTCTTGGGCGGCAGCGGATTCTGGGCAGAGTTACTCGATCCCATATGCCGCGCAACGTAAACACTACCCACAACCAAAAACAGACCCGCCGCGACAGTCGCCAGCACTCGCGGACGGAAGGACTGAGCAAAGCCTTGCCACCAGGGTTCCGCTACGACGTTCTCGACAATCTGTGGTTCCCGAATTACTCCTTCGGCTTCCAACTGCGCGCGGAGGGATACCCAAATCCGGTCGGGAGGATTTGCTTCGGCCGGAATGCGCTTGGCGGTAACCGCAATCGCGGAAAGATCCGCGAGAAGGTCCCGGCAAGACGCGCAGCCCGCAAGGTGCTGGCGGGCTTCGAGAGGCAGAGGGCTCAGTCCCTCTTGTTCCAGAACGGCTTCAAGTTCCTTACACTGCATACAACAAGCTCCGGAGGGAGCAGCACTGGGTGGCGCTCCCCGCCAAAATCTTTAACAGCGCAGTTGCACGTTGTGCCGTCCTCGACGTTGCACCCATTCTAGCTCATTCCTGTGAGCCCAAGTGCGCTTTAGCCGATCGTCGCTCCTGGCGCGCTTGCTCCCGGATTTGTTCCTGGAGAAGCTCGCGCAGCCGCGTACGGGCTTTGTGCAACTGCGACTTCGAATTCCCTACGGAACATCCCATGATGTCCGCAATCTCGTTGTGTTCGTAACCCTGGACGTCATGCAGAACGAACACCGTTCTGTAGCCCGGAGGAAGTTGCTCGATGGATCGCTCGAGATTCACCCGGTCGATGGCTCCCGACAATCGCAAATCCGCCGCGCCAACGTCACGCTTGGGTCCGCTGCCTTCGGCGTCCGGCTCCAGGGTTTCTTCCAACGAATCCGTCGGCAAGGATTTCTTTCGGAGGCGCATCAGCACGACGTTGACGGTCATGCGGTGCAGCCAGGTGGAGAAAGCCGACTCGCCGCGGAAGGTGCCGATCTTGCGGAAGAGCTGAAGAAATGCCTCCTGCATCAGGTCTTCGGCATCCGCAGGATTCCCGACCATTCTCAAGCACAAGGCGTAGACGCGACGGCCGTGAAGTTGATAGAGGAACTCGAAAGCGGCGGCATCCCCCGATTGAGCGCGGCGGATGGCTTCCGCTTCTGTCCACGCAACCGGCTCGGCTGGTCGTTGACGGGCCAACTGTCCAATAGCGGCGCCACTAGTAGTTCGGATGCGCCGAGTCTCCCTGAAAGTTGTCCCTAGAACGGAGCTGGAGGAACACATATGCCCCTAATAGAAGGCAGAAGGCCCTAATAGGTTGCACGAGGCAGCGGGCCCCGTTTCCAAGGATGCACTATTGTCCCTTGAGGAAGGCAATCCGTCTATGGGCAACATGACGGGCGCGGGCAGCCAGGGGTGCGTGCGAGGACGCCGCCCGGTCCTCCAGGGAGGCAAGGAAGACGGCCAACTGAGCGTCGGGAAGCGCATGGAGAAAAGACTTCAGGATGACGATCGCCTCGCGCAGGCACGTATTCAGGTCGTAGTGGATGGCATCGAGCAATTCCCATTCGCGCTCCGGCTGCAGAGATTGGGCGTCCAGGAGTTCCTCGACTGCAGATCCAAAGCTGTCGTCGAGTTCCTCGACCAAATCGGCGAGAGCATTGATCTTGGTAAGAAACTGCGATCGGCGAGTGAGAAGCACCCGGCTGAAGAGATCATTGAAGCGCGCCACACGCTGGCTTCGAGAATTCTGGAAATTCTCCGGGTTCAGAGGGGCCAGATTCGGAGTGGCTCCAAAATGCTTGGCGTGTTCCAACATGCCTCGCAGCAGCGATTGAAGCGGGTGAACGAGCCGCTGGCAGAGCGCCGGGGCAACCGCCAGGACCTGGTATGCTTTCGCAGTCCTCCCGTAGCGGCGCAGGCCGATGGACTCGTCCAGCGTCACACTAAACATCGCATAGGCTGTCTCGAGCCGGCGAACGTGACTTAAATAGGTGTGGGACTTGTCACCCGTCAGAGGTTTTCGCCAATCCTGGGACACTGAGCCAGTGCGTGCCTGAAACACCCGCAAACGCACAGCCTACCTCCGTAAAACGTCTTCAAAGTATAGCAAAATTCTTACGAAAAGGTAATATTAAAATTCCGTCATGAACCACAGTTCCATTTTGGAACTCTTCCTTCGGTCTTCTCTTGCCCCGAATCCTTCCCGGATTCCTTGCCCTGATCCTTACGCCGCATTTATACTCCTCTGGAAGCAACTTGGAAAGGACCAGAGCCCTCTTGCAATTCGAGCCTCAAGACCAATTCCAGCAGCGGCAAAAAAAGCTCGAAGAAATCCAATCCCTTGGCCATGAAGCATTTCCACGGGAATTCCGCTGGACGGACACCCCCGCCGATCTCGTCAAGAAATACTCCGGGGCGACGGGAGCCGAACTGGAAGCCGACCGCAAGGAAACCCGCGTGGCTGGCCGGGTCGTCTCCTACCGGCTCATGGGCAAGGCCGGATTCGCGCACCTGCAAGGTTCGGGGAAGCGCATCCAGATCTATGTAAGGAAGGATGAAGTGGGAGAAAAAGGATTCCAACTCTTCCACCTGCTGGACCTGGGCGACCACATCGGCGTGCGCGGCCACATGTTCCGGACAAAGACCGGCGAACTAACCGTGCGCGTTGAGGAGCTTTTCTTTCTGTCCAAGGCGCTGTTGCCGCTGCCGGAAAAATGGCACGGCCTGGTGGACATCGAATTACGCTACCGCCAGCGGTATGTGGACCTCATTGCCACGGAAAAATCGCGGGAAGTGTTCGAGACCCGCGCGCGGATTATTCGCGAGTTGCGCCAATTCTTCGATGGGCGTTGCTATATCGAGGTGGAAACGCCCATGATGCAGCCCATCGCCGGCGGCGCGACGGCGCGGCCCTTCGTCACCCACCATAATGCGCTGGACATTGATCTGTACTTGCGCATCGCTCCGGAGTTGTATCTTAAGCGGCTGACCGTGGGCGGCTTCGACCGTGTGTTTGAAATCAACCGGAATTTCCGGAATGAGGGCATCAGCACTCAGCACAACCCGGAATTCACCATGCTGGAGTTTTACGAGGCCTACAGCAATTACCAGGATCTGATGACCCTGAACGAAGCGCTTTTTGCTCAACTCGCGGCCAGCATTACCGGTTCGACAAAAGTGAAATTCGGCGAGCATGAGTTGGATTTCGGCAACATGGAACGCCTC
>Ga0187778_10002773_pt1 | contig 11887 bp, 22 predicted proteins | sample 1015_Q2_SP5_20_M_FD_132418 | JGI IMG/M metagenome (GOLD analysis project Ga0187778, IMG submission 132418) | Tropical peat soil microbial communities from peatlands in Department of Meta, Colombia - 1015_Q2_SP5_20_MG | ecosystem: Environmental > Terrestrial > Soil > Wetlands > Peat | place... | reverse complement strand
TGGTCAGCCCGCAACTGCACAAGGGCGGCCCGCATCGCTCGCTCACCGAAAAGAAGACCCGCGGATCGGGGCGCAATAACCTGGGCCATATCACGACGCGCCATCAGGGCGGCGGCCACAAGCGGCACTACCGGATCATCGACTTTCGTCGGTCCAAGGACGGCATTGCGGCCCGCGTGGAGCGGCTTGAATACGATCCGAACCGCTCGGCACACGTGGCCTTGCTGTGCTACGCCGACGGAGAGCGCCGCTACATCATTGCGCCCAAGGGGCTGACGGTGGGCGCGCAGCTTATGAGCGGCCAGGAGGCGCCCATCCGCGTGGGCAACGCCTTGCCGTTGCGCAACATACCGGTGGGCACGACGATCCATTGCATCGAGATGCAACCCGGCAAGGGCGCACAGCTTGCGCGCGCGGCGGGCACCTCGGTGCAGCTGCTTGCGCGCGAGGGCAACTACGCGCAGATTCGTTTGCGCTCGGGAGAGATCCGCAAGGTTCTGATCGAGTGCCGCGCGACCATCGGCGAGGTGGGCAACGAGGAAAACAACCTGCGCCAGTTCGGCAAGGCGGGCGCCATGCGCTGGCGCGGTATTCGGCCAACGGTGCGCGGCGTGGCGATGAATCCGATCGATCACCCGCACGGCGGCGGTGAGGGCCGCACGGGGACCGGCCGTCATCCCGTCAGTCCGTGGGGCAAGCTCACCAAAGGCTACCGCACGCGCAAGAACAAGCGCACGGACACGATGATCATCCAGCGGCGCTATCGCAAGTAGGCCTGGGGAACGTTCATGGCACGCTCTTTGAAAAAAGGCCCGTTCGTCGACGGGCACCTGCTGAAGAAAGTCGAGACCGCGCAGTCGTCCAAGGACAAGCGGCCGATCAAGACCTGGTCGCGTCGCTCGACGATCGTGCCCGATTTTGTCGGACTGACCATCGCGGTGCACAACGGCAAGCAGCACGTTCCGGTGTACATCAGCGAGCAGATGGTCGGGCACAAGCTGGGCGAATTTGCGCTCACGCGCACGTTCAAGGGCCACTCGGCCGATCGCAAAACGGCGGCCCCGGCGCCGAAAAAGTAAGAGGGATTGCTCATGCAAACCACCGCTTCGCATCGAGGTGCGCGCCTTTCGGCGCAAAAGGGCCGGCTGGTCGCCGACCTTGTGCGCGGAAAGCCTGTCGAGAAGGCGTTGAACATCCTGAACTTCACGCCGAAGAAGGCCGCGGCCGTGATCCGCAAACTGCTCGAGTCGGCAATTGCCAACGCCGAGCACAACGACGGCGCGGACATCGACGAGCTGCGGATCACCCGCATCTACGTCGAGCAGGGCCCGACGTTGCGCCGTTTCGCGGCGCGCGCCAAGGGGCGCGGCACGCGCGTGAGCAAAAAAAGCTGCCATATCTACATTGCCGTCGGCGACGGAAAGAAGGAGTAGGTAACGCATGGGCCAGAAGATCAACCCGACGGGATTTCGGCTCGCGGTCTCGCGCAACTGGAACTCGCGCTGGTTTGCCCGGGGCAAGGAATTTAGCCGCATGCTCGGCGAAGATTTGCACGTGCGCGAGTACTTGCGGCGCAAGCTGCGCAACGCGTCGGTGGGCCGCATCCTCATCGAGCGTCCCGCGAAAAACGCGCGCATCACGATCTACTCGGCGCGTCCGGGCGTGGTGATCGGCAAAAAGGGCGAGGACATCGAGACGCTGAAAACCGAGCTGCAGAAGATGATGGGCGTGCCCGTGCACGTCAACATCGACGAGATTCGCAAGCCCGAGCTCGACGCGCAGCTGATCGCCGACTCGATTACGCAGCAGCTCGAAAAGCGCATCATGTTCCGGCGCGCGATGAAGCGCGCCATGCAAAACGCCATGCGCCTGGGCGCGCAGGGCATCAAGATCATGAGTTCGGGCCGGCTCAACGGCATCGAGATCGCGCGAACGGAGTGGTACCGCGAAGGGCGGGTGCCGCTGCACACGTTGCGCGCGGACATCGACTACGGATTTTCCGAGGCCAAGACGACCTATGGGGTGATCGGCGTGAAGGTCTGGGTCTACAAGGGCGATACCTTGGGACGCACCGAGGCCGGCGCGGCCGAAGCGGCTCCCCCGCCGGTGGAGCGCGAAGAGCGGCGCGCACCCCGCCGCCCGAGCGCCGAGCGGCCCGGCGCGCCGACGCGCGCCGGCGCGCCGACGCGGCGCGTGCCACGCAAGGCCGAAGCGCCCGCGGCCGCCGAGGCCGCGCCGGCACCCGCGCCGGCCGCATCCGGCGCCGCGGAAGACGCCGCCAAACCGGCGGTCAAGCGCGTTCGCAAGGTCGCCACAAAATCGGCGGACAAGCCGGCGCCGGACAAGGGCGAAGGCAAGTAAAGGAGTCGCACGATGCTGCAACCGGCACGACGCAAATATCGCAAGGACCACAAGGGCCGCAATCGGGGCCTGGCCACGCGCGGCGCCAATGTTTCCTTCGGCGAGTACGGCCTGAAAGCCACCGAGCGCGGGCGCTTGACTGCGCGCCAAATCGAGGCGGCGCGGCGCGCCATTACGCGGCATATCAAGCGCGGCGGACGGGTCTGGATCCGGATTTTTCCCGACAAGCCGATTTCGCAAAAGCCGGCCGAGGTCCGCATGGGCAACGGCAAGGGCAACCCCGAATACTGGGTGGCGCAGGTCCAGCCCGGCAAGGTGCTCTACGAAATGGATGGCGTCGACGAAACCATCGCGCGCGAGGCGTTCACCTTGGCGGCGGCCAAGCTGCCCCTGAAGACCGTGTTTGTCGCACGGGCGCTGGGCACGTAAGGGGGAAACCAATGCAAGCCAAGGAACTGCGCGCGAAAAGCGATGCGGCGCTGCAAACCGAGCTGCGGGACTTGCTCAAGGCGCAGTTTTCCGCGCGCATGCAGCGGGCAACGCAACAGCTGCAAAATCACACCCAGCTGCGCAAACTGCGGCGCGATATCGCGCGCGTGCGCACCGTCATGACCGAGAAAGCGAACGCCAAATGACGTCTTCCGAACAACCGGCCGCAGCCGGCTCGCTGCAGCGCACCCTGGTGGGTCGCGTGATCAGCAACAAGATGGAAAAGACCGTGACGGTCCTGGTGGAGCGCCGCGTAAAGCACCCGGTCTACGGCAAGTATGTCGTGCGTTCGACCAAGCTGCACGCGCACGATGCGAGCAACAAGATCGGCGAGGGCGATCTGGTGGAGATATCCGAGACCCGGCCGCAGTCGCGCACCAAGTTCTGGACCGTGACGCGGGTGGTCGAGGCCGCGCGCGGCTGAGCCCGGGGAGCCGGCGCGGGCGTTTGCCAGTCCGGTCGCTTTCGGGATAGAATTCAAAGCTTGCCTGCTCGAGGGCAGGCAACTAAGTCGGTCCGTGCGGTCGGTGGGCGCTTTCCCAAGCGCCGACGGGCCAAATGGCTGGCCGGATGCAGTTTTTCGGGCCGTTGAATTCGCACGGTCTGCCTCCCCGAACGGGACCAAGACTGACCGCAGTGGACGCGCGCAGTCGCCGGACGCCATCGTAGCGCCCGGAGACGAGCACGGAAGCCGCGGGAGAAGTTGGGAACAACGATGATTCAAATGCAGACGATGCTCGACGTCGCCGACAACACGGGCGCACGGGCGGTGATGTGTATCAAGGTGCTCGGCGGCTCCAAGCGTCGCTACGCCCACATTGGCGATGTCATCAAGGTGACCGTCAAGGATGCAGCGCCGCGCGGCCGAGTGAAAAAGGGCGAAGTCTACAGCGCGGTCGTGGTGCGCACCGCGAGCGGGCTGCGGCGCGTCGACGGATCGGCGATCAAGTTCGACCGCAATGCGGCCGTCTTGCTGAACAACAAGCTCGAGCCCATTGGCACGCGCATTTTCGGACCGGTTACGCGCGAACTGCGGACCGAGCGTTTCATGAAGATCGTATCGCTTGCGCCGGAAGTGCTGTAGGCGCTTGCGGGCTACTTTGGCAGGAATCTGGGGAGAGCCCCGATGCAAAGAATTCGCAAAGGCGACGAGGTCGTCGTAATTGCCGGCAAGGACCGGGGCAAGCGCGGGGTCGTGCTCGATCGGGTCGACGATCGCCACCTGCGGGTCGAGGGCGTGAACCTGGTCAAGAAGCACGTGCGCCCCAACCCGATGAAGGGCGTTGCGGGCGGCATCTCGGATAAGACGATGCCGATCGATCAGTCCAACGTGATGCTCTACAACCCGGCCACGGGCAAGGGCGAGCGCGTCGGCTTTCAGGTCGTCGATGGCAAGAAGCGGCGCGTGTTCAAAAGCAGCGGCGCCCTGGTGGGCAGCCACAAATAACGAGCGCGAGGCCAAGCCAACATGTCCCGTCTGCAGCAACAGTATCGCGAAAAGATCGTTCCCGAGCTAACGAAAAGGTTCGGCTACAAGACGTCGATGCAAGTGCCGCGCATTAGCAAGATCACCCTGAACATGGGAGTGGGCGAAGCGGTCAACGACAAGAAGAACATCGAGGCGGCGGTGGCGGACATGACGCGCATTGCCGGGCAAAAACCGGTCGTCACCAAGACGCGCAAGGCCATCGCCAACTTCAAGGTGCGCCAGGGTCTGCCGATCGGTTGCATGGTGACGCTGCGCGGCCAGCGCATGTACGAATTCCTCGACCGGCTCATCACCATCGCATTTCCCCGGATGCGCGACTTTCGCGGCGTCTCGGGTCGTGCGTTCGACGGCCGCGGCAACTACAGCGTCGGTCTGAAAGAACAGATCATCTTCCCCGAGATCGAGTACGACAAGATCGACAAGCTGCGGGGCATGAATATCAGCATTACGACCACCGCGAAATCCGACGAGGAAGCCAAGGCGCTGCTCGCCGCTTTCCGGTTCCCGTTTCGTACTTGAGCGAGGTGAACGTTGGCAAAGCTAGCCCTCAAGAATCGTGAAGCCAAACGCGCCGCGTTGGTGAAGAAGTTTGCCGCCAAGCGCGCCGCCCTGAAGGCGACCTTCTCGGACCAGACCTTGTCGATGGAGGAGCGCCTGCAGGCCCAGCAGCGGCTGCAGGCACTGCCGCGCAACGCCAATCCCACGCGCCTGCGCAACCGCTGCGCGATCACGGGCCGTCCGCGCGGCAACTTCCGCAAGTTCGGCCTGGGACGCAGCAAGATCCGCGAGGCCGCGATGCGCGGCGACATTCCTGGCCTGACCAAGGCGAGTTGGTAAGGCGGAGCCGGCACATGAGCATGAGTGATCCGATCGCCGACATGCTGACGCGCATTCGCAACGCGCAGCGTATCGAAAAGACCGAAGTGGCGATGCCTTCGTCCAAACTCAAGGTGGCCATCGCGCAGGTGCTGCGCGACGAGGGCTACATCGAGGGATTCCAGGTTGCCCATGGCGCGGGCTCCGACGGCGCGGCCGCCGGTCACCCCGAACTGCGCATCGGCCTGAAGTACTACGCCGGCCGGCCCGTCATCGAGCGCCTCGAGCGCGTCTCGCGCCCCGGACTGCGAATCTATCGCGGCCGAAACGATCTGCCGCAAGTGATGAACGGACTGGGTGTGGCGATCGTCTCGACGCCGCGCGGCGTGATGACCGACCGCAAGGCGCGCACCCAGGGCGTGGGCGGCGAGATTCTTTGCTACGTTGCCTGACCCGGGGACCGATCATGTCACGAGTGGCACGCATACCGATCGCCCTGACAAAGGGCGTGGACGCGCAGGTGGGCGCCGGGCGCATTACGGTCAAGGGACCGCAAGGCACGCTGCAGCGGGCGCTGACCGAGCTGGTCACGATCACGGTTGCCGACGGCAAGATCCGCTTTGCCCCGGCCGATGCCTCGCGCGAGGCCAAGGCCATGAGCGGGACCATGCGCGCACTGGTTGCGGGCATGGTCGAGGGCGTAAGCAAGGGCTTTGAGCGCCGGCTCAATCTGGTGGGCGTGGGCTACCGCGCGCAGGCGCAGGGGGACAAAATCAGCCTGTCGCTGGGCTTTTCGCACGCAATCGAGCACCGCATGCCCGCGGGCATCAAGGTGGAAACGCCCAGCCAGACGGAGATCGTCATCAAGGGCGCCGACAAACAGCGTGTTGGCCAGGTCGCCGCCGAGATCCGTGCTTATCGGCCCCCCGAGCCCTACAAGGGCAAGGGGGTGCGCTACGTCGACGAAACCGTGGTCTTGAAAGAGACCAAGAAGAAGTAAACGAGCCGAGGTCCACGCCATGATCAACAAAAAGCAGTCGCGACTTCGCCGTGCCCGCGCCACGCGGGCGCGCATCGCCCTGAATCGTGCGCACCGACTGACGGTCCACCGCTCCAATCAGCACATCTACGCCGCGGTGATTTCCTCCGAGGGTGGCAAGGTGCTGGTGTCGGCTTCGACGCTCGAGCCGGAAGTGCGCAACGAGCTCTCGGGTGCCAAAGGCCGTGGCGGCAACGTCTCCGCGGCCCGCATCGTGGGGGCGCGCCTGGCGCGCAAGGCGGCGGCCGCGGGCATCCAGACCGTCGCGTTCGATCGCTCCGGTTTTCATTATCACGGTCGGGTCAAGGCGCTTGCTGAGGCAGCGCGCGAAGCCGGCCTGAAGTTGTAGGAGACCAAGATGGCGAGAATCCAAGCCAAGAATCTCGGCGAGGCGCGCGATGATGGCATGCGCGAGAAGATGATTGCGGTCAACCGCGTCACGAAGGTGGTCAAGGGCGGGCGCATTTTGGCGTTTGCCGCGCTGACGGTGGTGGGCGACGGCGACGGTCGCATCGGCATGGGCAAGGGCAAGGCGCGGGAGGTCCCGGTGGCGGTGCAAAAGGCGATGGAGCGCGCGCGCCGCGGAATGGGCCGCGTACCCTTGCGCAACGGCACCGTGCAGCACGCGGTCGAGGCCAAACACGGAGCGGCCAAAGTCCTGCTGGCGCCGGCCCCGGAGGGCACGGGCATCATCGCCGGTGGGCCGCTGCGGGCCATTTTCGACGTCATGGGCGTGCGCAACGTGGTCGCCAAGTCGCACGGTTCGACCAATCCGTACAACATGGTGCGTGCCACGCTCAAGGCGCTGGAGCGGTTGCGCACTCCCGCGGAGATTGCCGCCAAGCGCGGCAAGACGGTCGAAGAAATCCTGGGCTAAGGTGCGATCGTGACTAAGACGCAAGGCAAGGCGGTGGCGGGCAAAAAGACGCTTCGGGTAACGCTGGTGCGAAGCGTGGCGGGAACCAAGTCGGGACATCGCGCGACGGTGCTGGGCCTGGGGCTAAAGCGGCTGCACAGCACCCGCGTGCTGGAGGATACGCCCGCGGTGCGCGGCATGATCAACAAGGTCGCCTACCTGGTTCGGGTGGGCTGAGCAAACGGAGTCGGATATGCGACTTAACTCCATCAAGGCCGCGCAAGGATCGCGCCGCGTGCGCCACCGGGTCGGGCGGGGCATCGGCAGCGGCTGGGGCAAGACCGCGGGGCGCGGGCACAAGGGACAAAGTTCGCGCTCCGGTGGGTTTCACAAAGTCGGCTTCGAGGGCGGGCAGATGCCGTTGCACCGGCGGCTGCCCAAGCGCGGCTTTACTTCGCTAACGCGCCGCTACGTGGCAACGGTGCGCCTGTCCGAAATCCAGCGGCTCGACGCCGAGGAAGTGGATTTGTCGGTGCTCAAGCAAGCGGGCATCGTGCCGACGTTGACGCAGGCCGCACGAATCGTCAAGACCGGAGAGTTGTCTCGGCGCGTCAAGGTGCGCGGGGTGGGTGTCAGTGCATCGGCACGCGCAGCCATCGAGGCGGCGGGCGGCAAGGTCGAAGACTAAGGCGAGCGAAGAGCAGGGACGCGAACGTGGCGAACCAACCGGGCAAGCTGGCCAACAGCGGAAAGTACGCCGACCTGAAGCGTCGCGCCGTCTTTCTGGTGCTCGCGCTCATCGTCTACCGGCTGGGTACGCACATTCCCGTTCCGCTGATCGATCCGGATCAGTTTCGCCAGGCGTTTCAGTCCCAGCAAGGCGGAATTTTGGGTCTGCTGAACATGTTCTCGGGCGGTGCGCTCTCGCGTTTTTCGATCTTCTCGATCGGGATCATGCCGTACATCTCGGCCTCGATCATCATGCAGATGCTCACGTACGTGGTGCCGTCGCTCGAGTCGCTGCGCAAGGAAGGCGAGTCGGGGCGGCGCAAGGTCACGCAGTACACGCGCTACGCCACGGTGGGCCTGGCGGCGGTCCAGTCCTATCTGGCGATCGTGGCGATCGAGTCCGTGCCCAACCTCGTGATCGAGCCCGGGCTGCTGTTTCGCTTCATCGGCGTCGTTTCCCTGGTTACGGGGTGCCTGTTCTTGATGTGGCTGGGCGAACAGATCACCGAGCGGGGCCTGGGAAACGGCATCTCCATCGTCATCTTCTCCGGAATTGTTGCCGGGCTGCCGAGCGCGCTGGGACGGCTCTTCGAGCTGGTGAGCAACGGTGCCCTGGGCTATCTCGCGTTTTTTACGATCGTGGCACTCATCGTCGGCGTCACCGGGTTCGTTGTTTTCGTTGAGCGCGGTCAGCGCCGCATTTTGGTGAACTACGCCAAGCGCCAGGTGGGCAACAAGGTCTTTGGCGGGCAAAGCTCCTACCTGCCGCTCAAATTGAACATGTCGGGCGTGATTCCGCCCATCTTCGCTTCTTCGATCGTGCTGTTTCCGGCGACGATTGCCGGCTGGTTCACGTCGGGCGAAGCGACCCGGTGGATCCGCGACCTGGCGACGGCACTGCAGCACGGTCAGCCGCTGTACCTGATTTTGTATGCTTCGTTGATCGTGTTTTTCTGCTTCTTCTATACGGCGCTGGTCTTTAACAGCAAGGAGCAGGCGGACAACCTGAAGAAAAGCGGCGCCTTCGTGCCGGGCATTCGTCCCGGCGAGCAGACGGCCCGTCACATCGACAAGATCTTGCTGCGCCTGACCCTGGCCGGAGCCATCTACATCACGCTCGTGTGTCTGGTGCCCGAATTTCTGTACCTGCGCTGGAGCGTGCCGTTTTACTTTGGCGGCACCTCCCTGCTGATCGTGGTCGTTGTAACGATGGATTTCATGGCGCAGGTGCAGGCATACCTGATGACGCACCAGTACGAATCGCTGCTGAAGAAGGCCAACTTCCGCGGCGGCGCGCCGGGAATGACGCGGTAGCGATGGCGCGCGATGATGTCATCCAGATGCAGGGGGAGATCCTGGAAAACCTCCCCAATGCGACCTTCCGGGTGAAGCTGGAGAACGGGCATGTTGTTTTGGGGCACATATCGGGCAAGATGCGCATGCACTACATCCGCATCTTGCCGGGTGACAAGGTGACGGTGGAATTGACGCCGTACGACCTGTCGCGCGCGAGGATCGTTTTTCGCGCCAAATAGACGCACGCACGCGTGCGTCGGTACGAAGGGAGTAAGGCAATGAAAGTGATGGCTTCGGTAAAAAAGATGTGTCGCAAGTGCAAGGTGATCCGGCGCAAGGGCGTCGTGCGCGTCATTTGCACCGACCCGCGGCACAAGCAGCGCCAGGGCTAGGGCCCGGTCGGCGGCAACTCGACGGAGAACGTTTCCCATGGCACGGATAGCCGGTATCAACATTCCCCCGCACCAGCACGCCGAAATCGGTCTGACGGCGATCTACGGGATCGGGCGGGCGCGCGCGCGCGCGATCCTCGACGCCGTCAAGGTTGCCTACGATCGCAAGGTCAAGGAGCTCACCGATGCGGAACTCGAGCGGATCCGGGAAGCCGTAAGCCGCTTTGCGGTCGAGGGGGATCTGCGGCGCGAAATCCAGCTTTCGATCAAGCGCCTGATTGACCTGGGTTGCTATCGCGGCGTGCGGCATCGCCGCGGCCTGCCGGTGCGCGGCCAGCGCACCCGGACCAACGCGCGCACGCGCAAGGGTCCGCGCAAGGCCGGCGTGGCGCTCAAAAAGGCCGCTTGATCGCGCGCCCGGCGTATTGGTCCGCACCAGGACGATTTTCAGCACAGCAAATTTGCGAGGCATTACCCCATGGCAACCCGAGCACCGACCCCGCAGCAGACCGCAACCCAGCGGGTGCGCAAGAAGGTCAAGAAGAACGTCGCGGAAGGAATCGCGCACATTCACGCGTCGTTTAACAACACCATCATCACGATCACCGATCGCCAGGGCAACACCCTGTCGTGGGCCACGAGCGGCGGAGCGGGCTTTAAGGGCTCGCGCAAGTCGACGCCCTTTGCCGCCCAAGTGGCGGCCGACGCGGCCGGACGCGCGGCCCTGGAGTGCGGGGTCAAGAATCTGGAGGTGCGGATCAAGGGGCCCGGGCCGGGCCGGGAGTCGTCGGTGCGCGCGCTCAATGCGTGCGGATTTCGCATCGCGTCGATCCAAGACATCACGCCGGTGCCGCACAACGGCTGCCGGGCACCGAAGCGCCGCCGTGTTTGATCCGCGCGGCGAGGAGCCGTCCCCGATGGGATTTGACAATTTAGTGGACGCACGGCCGCGGATCGCGGACGGGGCGCCCGACCGACGGTAACGAGACGCCGCCAGCGGCGCATTAGGAACGAATATGGCTCGCCACACCGGAGCAAAACTCAAACTTTCGCGGCGCGAGGGCACGGACCTGTTTCTCAAGAGCGCCCGCCGCACGCTCGATTCGAAGTGCAAGGCCGACAGCAAGCCCGGACAGCACGGTCGCATGTCGGGTGCGCGCCAGTCCGACTACGGCCTGCAGCTGCGCGAGAAGCAGAAGGTCAAGAGAACCTACGGAGTTCTCGAGCGGCAGTTTCGGCGGTATTTTGCCGAGGCCGAGCGCCGGCGCGGCAGCACGGGGGCCAATCTGATTGCGCTGCTCGAATCGCGCTTGGACAACGTGGTCTACCGGATGGGATTTGGTTCGACCCGCGCCGAGGCCCGTCAGCTCGTTTCGCACCGCGCCATCGAGGTCAACGGCCGCATCGTGAACGTTTCGTCCATGCTGCTGCAGGCGGGCGACCAGATCGCGGTGCGCGAAGCCGCCCGCAAGCAAACACGCGTTCAAGACGCCCTGAATCTGGCCAGCCAGAGCGGCTTTCCGTCGTGGGTCGACGTCGACGCGCAAAAGATGGTGGGCAAGTTCAAGGCCTTGCCCGATCGGGGCGACGTCGCGCAGGACATCAACGAGTCCCTCGTGGTCGAGTTGTATTCGCGTTAATTTTGGGCGCCCGCCGCTTCGCCGGGCGGGCCGGATTTAAGGGACCGGAGTCAGCGGGAAACCGGTTCTTTTCTGTTCGGGAAGTCCCGCGACCATCCAGCAGCCTTATCGGTGTAACGAGCCGAGGGCATTGAAGGGGATCGTCCATGAGTACTACGGGTTTGTTAAAGCCGCGCTCCATCGAGGTTGAGTCCACCGGTCCGCACAGCGCCGTTGTGACGATGGAGCCGTTTGAGCGGGGGTATGGCCATACGCTGGGCAACGCGCTGCGGCGCATTTTGCTCTCCTCGATGGTCGGATATGCGCCCACGGAAGCGCAGATCGAAGGCGTGGTTCACGAATATTCGACAATCGACGGGGTGCGCGAAGACGTCGTCGACATCCTCTTGAACCTCAAGGGGATTGTTTTTAAGCTGCACAATCGCGACGAGGTGAGCCTGAATCTGCGCAAGGAAGGCGAAGGGGTCGTCACCGCCTCCGACATCGAACTGCCGCACGACGTGGAAGTCGTCAATCCGGACCACGTGATCGCTCGCCTGACCAGCGGTGGCAAGCTCGAAATGCAGATCAAGGTCGAGAAGGGCCGTGGCTACGTGCCCGGAACCGTGCGCGCGTTTCGCGACGATCACTCCACGACCATCGGCAAGGTGGTGATGGACGCGTCGTTTTCTCCGGTGCGCCGCGTCAGCTACACCGTCGAGAGCGCACGGGTGGAGCAGCGCACGGACCTGGACAAGCTGGTCATGACGATTGAAACCAACGGCGCGATGACCCCGGAGG
>Ga0187778_10002772_pt1 | contig 11894 bp, 14 predicted proteins | sample 1015_Q2_SP5_20_M_FD_132418 | JGI IMG/M metagenome (GOLD analysis project Ga0187778, IMG submission 132418) | Tropical peat soil microbial communities from peatlands in Department of Meta, Colombia - 1015_Q2_SP5_20_MG | ecosystem: Environmental > Terrestrial > Soil > Wetlands > Peat | place... | reverse complement strand
CGAGAAAGTAATGAAACGGGGAATTTTCTGCGAGCTTAGCTGAAACCGCACCTCCGGTCACGGCGCGCCGGAAGCCGGCGCCGCAAAGGCCGCGCCAAGACGCGCGGCAAATTGTCGTTCCATCTCCTTGGCTTTGGCGCGAAGGACGGGCTGGCCGAGGCTGCCGAGCTTGCCAGTCAGCGCCGCCTCCACGTCGTAATCGATCCTGGTCGCGCCGCCTATCTCGGTGAGCTTTGTTACCGAGGTCGCGGTGAGCCGCCCGACGATACCGAGCGGTGTGCCTTCGACTTTGGCTTCGATCTCGCGGGGCTCCTCGGCGCGCACGACCTGCACGGTGACTTTGAAGCTGAATTTCATATAGGCGACTTTGGTCTCGAACACGGCGGCGTAAGCGTCCGGGCCGGTCTCGGCGAGATCGCGCACGCCCTCGACGCAGGATGCAAACAGGCGCGCGTCGCGCAACGCCTTGTAGACTTGGGCGCGTGGCGCAACGACCGTCAATGTTCCGGAAAATTTCATGGCGCGAGACGATTTGACCGCGTTGCCGTCGCAGTGAAATGCCGACCGTTGCTCAAGCGCGCAAGGCCGTGAGCATGTCCTTGATATATTCGTCCGCCGACGAAATCACGAGCATCATGGCGTGCGGACGCAATTGCGCAAGCATTTTGGAGAGCGCCTCGTCGCTGGAGGAGGCGGTGCCGAGGATGAGCGCCGTGGTCATCACATGGCGGAGATTGCAGGCCTCGCCGATGATCGCGGCCGCGCCCGCGTTCTCGCCCGCGCTCGCCACCATGACGACCAGATCGGCGGCGGCGATTTCTTCGACCAGATTCTTGGTGCGGCCGGCGAGATCGTTGAGCCAGCCGCCAAGCGAGAAACGTTCCGAGGCGCCTTCTTTGTTCTGCGGCGCGGCGGCGAAGGCGGAAGCGGTGAGGAACGTCGCGCGCCGCCACGGCGCGTCTGCCAATTCCTTGATGACGCGCTCGCTCGGCGCGTCGAGTGCGATCACCTTGACCGCGCGCGGCTGTGAATTCGGCGCATCGATGCGGAACCTGGCCTCCGCCGCCGAACTCATTCGCGCCGATTCGCTTTCCATGCTCGGGTCTCCTGCCGCGCCTTCCGCACTATAATCGGGCTTTCCGGATATTTCATTATCGGCGCCGTCTTGTATAAGGGGCGCCCATTCGCCACCCGTCCGCCGCGTAACCCAGCCGAGTAATCATGCCTGGCTCAGCTAAACGTCTCGATCTGTGCGCCGCCGCCGACATTGCGCCGGGCACCGCGGTCAAGGTCGAAATCGACGATCTGGCGCTGGCGGTATTCAACGTTGCGGGCGAATTCTTCGTGACCGACGACCTCTGCACGCACGGTCCGGGTTCGCTCTCCGAGGGCTATATCGACGGCGACATCGTCGAATGCAATTTCCACAACGGCCAATTCAATATCCGTACCGGCGAAGTGGTTTCGCCGCCGTGCATGGTGCCCGTCAAAACCTATCCGGTCGCGGTCATCGAAGGCCGGGTCACGATCGAGCTGTGAGCGCATGGCGCGGCCGGGTTGGGAGGCGGCCCAACCGAGGCGGCCGACGACGCTTGCTTTTTTTAAGTTGACGACAAGGCCCCGGAGCGGCTTGTTTCGGCCAACGCCTTTACGACCAACACGACAACAGGTTTTCCGGAGGAACGCCCCGATGATGAGAAACAAGCCGCCGTTTCGCGCCGATATCGTCGGCAGCCTTTTGCGCACGGCGCCGTTGAAGGAGGCACGCGCCAAGCGCGAGAAAGGCGAGATCAGCGCCGCGCAACTCGCCGAGGTCGAAGATCGCGAGATCGAGAAGATCATCAAAAAGCAGGAAGAGGTTGGATTGAAGCTTGCGACCGACGGCGAATTTCGCCGCTCCTGGTGGCATTTCGACTTTTACGGCATGCTCGACGGCGTGAAGATCTACGAGCTCGACCACGGCATCCAATTCCAGGGGGTGCAGACCAAGCCGCGCAGTATCCGCATTCACGGCAAGCTTGGCTTCTCGCATCACCCGATGCTGGAACACTTCAAATTTCTCAAAGCCCACACGCGCGTGACGCCGAAAATGTGCATACCGAGCCCGGCCACGCTGCATTTCCGCCTCGAACCGAACGCGGTCACGACCAAGGACTACGCCGATCGTGACGCCATCTTCGACGATCTGGCGAAAACCTACCGGCAGGCGATCCGCGGCTTCTACGACGCGGGCTGCCGCTATCTGCAATTCGACGACACCGCCTGGGCCTATTTGTGCTCGCCGGCCGAACTGAAAAAAGCGCGCGAACGCGGGCTCAATGCCGATCGCCTGCAACAGGACTATGCCCGTGTCGTCAACGGCGCGCTCGAAGGCAAGCCCGCCGACATGACGATCACCACGCATGTCTGCCGCGGCAATTTCCGCTCGACCTGGATTTCCGAGGGCGGCTACGAGCCGGTCGCCGAGACGCTTCTCGCCAGACTGAATTATGACGGCTATTTCCTCGAATATGACACCGCGCGCGCCGGCAGCTTCGAACCGCTGCGGTTCTTGCCCAAAGGCAACAAGATCGTCGTGCTCGGCCTCGTCACCACCAAATCCGGCCAGCTTGAGAAGAAAGACGCCGTCAAACGACGCATCGAGGAAGCGACCAAGTTCGCCCCCTTCGAACAGCTATGCCTATCGCCGCAATGCGGCTTCGCCTCCACCGAGGAGGGAAATATTCTCGCCGAAGAAGAGCAATGGGCGAAGCTACGGATGATCGTCGAATTGGCCGGGGAAGTATGGGGGTGATTTCCATCATTCCGGCCGAGCCGCATAGCGGCGAGAGCCGAAATCCAAAGCTAACAACCGCGGAAAACCATTCGTTCCGGGATTATGGATTCCGGTTTCGCGCGGAGCTTGTTATCGGCCACTTCAACCCAAGCCCGTTGGGCGCGTCCCGGAATTTGCAAGACTATACGGCTTTCCGACCTAATCGTTTATGCAGATGCACCATGAACGCCATGGCGAACATCGGCGTGGCGAGGTTGACGATCGGAATCGAGACAAAAGCGGCGATGAACAGGCCGCCAACATAAACCATCGCGGCATTGCGCTTGCGCAGCGCTTTCGCTTCCGCCGGCGGCCGCAGCCGCATGGCGGCGAGCTCGAAATATTCGCGCCCGAGCACATATGCGGTAGCAAGGAAGAAAATCACCACGCCGAAGCCGGCGAGCAACAATAGCGGCGCCGCGCACACATAAACGGCGAGCGCAAGCAATGCGGACTTCAGCCCTTCCCACATCGCAAGCCACAGCGGCAATGCTTTGCCGGGCGGATCGGCCGGATAATGTTCCCGTTCGACTTCCTCGCCGATCTGGTCGGCGAAGAGACTGCCGACGATCGCGGTCACCGCCGGCATCAGCATGATGCTGCCGGCGACGATGCCGATTCCGGCGGCGATCGAAAGAAGCCAGGCAATGGCATTGACCGGCATGTGGGCGTGCGCGCCGAGATTCGATTCGACCGACGCGCCACCTTCCCCAACCAGGTAGACGATCAGCCGTTCCAGCGCGATACCGCCGACGACAATGAGCGCAAGGGCAAGGCCGATGCTCTTCCACAGCACCGCGCGCAGCGGCGGCGAAAAAAGCTGGGTTATCGCCTTGATGGCGTCTTCGATCATGGGTCGCGGAACTGTCTCGCTGTTCGGATCGGCAAGCGCGATTGCCTAACATTTTTCCCGATCGTCTGGCTATGGATTGCCGGCGCTTTGTCGCCGGGGAAGAACACTTCGCATGAAACGGTCGGCCAAAGCGTTTGCCGCACACGCGAGGTTGAGGCAATGTTGCGCCCCCGCGGGCTTTGCGAGCTTCCGAAATTGGGGCATTGACCCCAAGGTCTCGACCAAGTCCTCGACCGCGACGGGCCGTAAGCATTGTGGGAAGCATGCCGCCACTGAGCCGCCGTTCGTTGCTCGCCGCCTCGGCCGCGCTCGCGGTGCGTTCGGCCTTTGGCGCGGCGACGCCGTCCAGCGGCTCGCTCGATGTCGTCATCGTCGGCGCCGGAGCTGCCGGCATTGCCGCCGCGCGGCGGCTTGCCGCCGCGGGCCGCCGCTATCTCGTGATCGAAGCGACCGACCATATCGGCGGACGCTGCATCACCGACACGAAGAGTTTCGGCGTGCCGTTCGATCGCGGCGCGCACTGGATCTATCTGCCCAATTCGAATCCGCTGACCAAAGTCACGCCGCGGCAGGGCATCGACATCTATCCGGCCCCGCTGAGCCAGAAAGTGCGCATCGGACGGCGCTACGCGCGCGAAGGCGAGCTTGAGGACTTTTTGTCGTCGCAAGTTCGCGCAACGCGCGCCATCAACGACAGCGCGCGCAAAGCCGACACCGCCTGCGAGCCGGCTTTGCCCGCCGATCTCGGCGATTGGCGGGGGGCGGTCGAATTCGTGCTCGGCCCGTACACTTGCGCCAAGGATTTGGCGCAGGTCTCGTCCGTCGATTTTGCCAGGGCCGCGGAGCGCAACGCCGCGGCATTTTGCCGGCAGGGTCTCGGAACGCTGCTGGCCGCTCTGGGCCGGGGCCTCGCCATCCAGCTCTCGACGCCCGCCACCGCGATCGATTCCCGGCGCGGCGTGACAGTGGAGACGCCCAAAGGCGCAATCAACGCGACCGCCGCGATCGTCACCGTGCCGACCAATGTCATCGCCTCCGGCGGCCTTAAATTCAATCCGGATCTGGGTCATCGCCAAGCCGACCTGTTTGGCAGGATTTCGCTCGGCAGCTATGACCGGATCGCGCTCGAACTCTCCGGCAATCCGCTCGGGCTCGACAGCGACGATCTGGTTTTTGAAAAATCGACCGGCACGCACACGGCCGCGATCCTCGCCAATATCGCCGACACGCCGCTATGTTTTGTCGATGTCGCCGGCGCTTTCGGCCGCGATCTTTCGGCCCAGGGCGAGGCGGCCATGTTCGACTTTGCCGCCGAATGGCTCGCCGAGCTTTACGGCGCCGAGATCAAAAAAGCGATCGGCCGCAAGCAGGCAACACGCTGGAACAGCGAGCCCTATGCGCTCGGCGCCTGGTCAGCCGCCGCGCCCGGCGGCCAATCCGTGCGGCGGCAATTGTTCGACCGCATCGCCGACGATGTCTGGTATGCCGGCGAGGCGGCGCACGAGACGCTATGGGGCACGCTGGGCGGAGCCTGGGAATCCGGCGAGCGCGCCGCCGATGCCGTGCTGCGCCGGCTCGGCGGGATCAAGCAAGCGGCGCCGGCAGAAAGCGAAGCCCGGCCTAAGCGCAAGAAGCCGTTGCACGCCGAGCGCCGCGAGCCGGGTTACCAAACCGCACCGCAAAATTATTACGAGAGCACGCCGCAGATCATGCGCGACAGCCGATAAGACGAATTTCAAATCTCTAGAGCGCAATCGTTTCGAACTGAACCGATTGCGGCTCTAGGTATTCGATGAGGCATTATCTTTTTCGGAAAACCGGTTTCCACCCCGGATCAAGTCCGGGGCAGGCCTTTTCCGGATCGCGCCTTAGTTGCGATCCATCCGTGGTTTTATTTCTCACGCCCGCAGCATGCCGCCGGTTCGCTTGCCGACTTCCGTGACGATCTTGGCCGCGAGCGCCTCGATCTCCGCGTCGGTCATGGTCTTGTCGCGCGGTTGAATCGTCACGGCGATGGCGATGGATTTCTTGCCGGGGGCGATGCCCTCGCCTTCATAGACATCGAAGACGCCGACGGCGGCGATGAGCTTGCGATCCGCCGATTGCGCGGCGCGCACGATGTCGGCCGCTTTGACATTGCGCTCGACCACGAAAGCAAAGTCGCGCTCGACCGGCTGGAACGGCGAGAGTTCGAGCGGCGGCTTGGCGCGCGTGCCACGCGCCCGCGGCTCCGGAATGCGCTCCAAAACGACTTCGAAGGCGACCAGCGGTCCTTCCGCGTCGAGCGTTTCCAGCGTGCGCGGATGCAATTCGCCGAAATGACCGAGCACGTTCTGCGGACCGATTTGAATCGTTCCGCAACGCCCGGGATGAAACCAAGCCGGACCGCCCGGTATGACTTGCATCGCCTGCGGCGGCGCGCCCGCAGCCGCGAGCACCGCCAGCGCATCCGCCTTGGCGTCGAAGGCGTCCACTTCGCCGTCGCGCTTGCTCCAATGCCGGCCGATGCCGGACGGTTTCGCTAGCGCGCGGCGCAGGCCGCTGGCAGCGGTGAATTGATCGGCCGGCTGGTCGCCGTGGAAGATTTGTCCCACTTCGAACAAAGCGGCGTCCGGAAAGCCGCGGTCGGCGTTGCGCTGCGCCGCGGCGATAAGCCCGGGGATAAGGCTCGGCCGCATGTCGGAGAGATCGGCGGCGATGGGGTTGGCGAGCGCAAGCTCCGCCTTGCCGCCGCCGAACAGTTCGGCCTGCTGCTTGCCGATGAACGACCACGTCACCGCTTCGACCAGATTGCGGGCGGCGAGCGCGCGCTTGGCCCTGCGCGTGCGCACCTGGATCGGCGTGAGCACCGGCTTGCGCGCGGACTCACCGCGGTCGAACGGAGTAGACGGCACGCGATCGACACCGACAATGCGCATCACTTCCTCGACGATATCGGCCTTGCCTTCAACATCGCCGCGCCATGACGGCACGGCGATCTTTACGCGTTCACCTTGGCCGGTCACGCCAAATCCGAGATTTTCAAGAACTCGGCGCGCATCGTCGAGCGGCACCGCTAGGCCGGTGAGGCGCTTTATTTCCGCAAGGGGAAAATCGATGACGCGCTTGGCTGTTTCGGCGCTGCCCGCGATCGTGACTTGCGACGGCGTGCCGCCGCACAGATCCATCACCATGCGGGTCGCCAATTCGAGGCCGGGCAGCATGAAGGCAGGATCGACGCCGCGTTCGAAGCGGTAGCGGGCATCGGAATTGATGCCAAGCTTGCGGCCGGTCTGCGCGATGTTCATCGGCTCCCACAAAGCCGACTCGATGAGCACGTCCGTCGTCGTCTCCGAGCAGCCCGTCTTTTCCCCGCCCATGATCCCCGACAGCGATTCCACGCCCACCTCGTCGGCGATGACGCAGATCATCTCGTCGAGCGCGTAGGTCTTGCCGTCGAGCGCCACCAATGTTTCGCCAGGCCGGGCGCGCCGCACCGTGAGATTGCCCCGCACCTTCGCCGCATCGAAGACATGCAGCGGCCGGCCGCGATCGAAGGTGATGAAATTCGTGATATCGACGAGCGCATTGATCGGGCGAAGCCCGATCGCGGCGAGGCGCTGTTGCAGCCAGTCCGGCGACGGGCCGTTCTTCACGCCGCGCACGAGGCGGAGCGCGAAAGCCGGGCACAGCGAGGACATGGCGCCGAAATCGAGCGTCACCCCGACCGGGCACGGAAATTCGCCTTTGACAGGCCTGATTGGCTGGTCCTTGAATTTGCCCATGCCGGCGGCGGCAAGATCGCGGGCGATGCCGTGCACGCCGGTGCCGTCGCCGCGGTTCGGCGTCAGGTTGATCTCGATGACCGGATCGTCGAGGCCGGCATATTTCGCATAAGGCTCACCGACCGGCGCGTCGTCGGGCAATTCGATAATGCCTTCGTGGTCGTCGGAGATTTGCAGCTCGAATTCCGACACCAGCATGCCGCGGCTCTCGACATCGCGGATCTTTCCCACCCCGAGCGTGATGTTCTTGCCGGGAATGAACGCGCCGGGCGGCGCGAAAACGCCTTTCATACCGGCGCGCGCATTTGGCGCGCCGCACACGACCTGAACGGGTTTGCCGTCGCCGATATCGACCATGCAGACGCGCAAGCGATCGGCATTGGGATGCGGCTTGGCTTCGATGACGCGCGCGGTCACGAACGGAGCGAACACCTTCGCTTTGTCCTCGATGCGCTCAACCTCGAGCCCGATCATCGTGAGCTTGTCGGCGATCTCGCCGAGCGAGCGATCGGTTTGCAGATGCTCCTTGAGCCAGCCAAAGGTGAATTTCATCATGGGCTCTTTCCCTGCTTGTCACCTTCGCTCCGCGCGAGACCTTCACCTTCCCCCTTGAGGGGGAGGTCGCCAATCGTAATTCCCCCTCCCCCGCTCATGAACTCAAGCCTCCCGCCAGGGTGGGGAAGTCGAGCGGGCGGAAGCCGTAATGCGAGAGCCAGCGCACATCGGCTTCGAAAAACGGGCGCAGATCCGGCATGCCGTATTTCAACATGGCGATGCGGTCGATGCCCAAGCCCCAGGCGAAGCCCTGGTACTCGTCCGGATCGAGTCCGCAATTTCTCATCACGTTCGGATGCACCATGCCGCAGCCGAGGATCTCCATCCAATCCTCGCCTTCGCCGAAACGGATTTCGCCTTTGTCGCGGCGGCACTGAATATCGACTTCGAGCGATGGCTCGGTGAACGGAAAGAACGACGGCCGAAACCGCATGCCGACGCGATCGACTTCGAAGAACGCTTTGAAAAATTCTTCGAGAATCCATTTCATGTGGCCGAGATGCGAGCCCTTATCGATGACGAGGCCCTCGACCTGATGAAACATCGGCGTGTGCGTCTGATCGCTGTCGCAGCGGTACGTGCGGCCGGGAATGATGACGCGGATCGGCGGCTTTTGCGCGAGCATGGTGCGCACCTGCACCGGCGACGTATGCGTGCGCAACACAAGCCGTTCCCCGTTCGCTTTCGGGTTGAAAAAGAAAGTGTCGTGCATCGCGCGCGCCGGATGGTCTTCCGGGAAATTGAGCTTGGTGAAATTGTAGTCGTCGGTCTCGATGTCGGGACCCTCGGCGACCGCAAAGCCCATATCGGCGAAAATCGCCGTCAATTCATCGGTCACTTGCGTGATCGGATGAACGCGCCCGATCTCCGCCGGCGCCTCGCGTACCGGCAGCGTCACATCGACGCTTTCGGTATTGAGCCGCGCCTCGAGCGCGGCGGCCTTGAACGTTTCACGGCGCGCCGCGAGCGCCGCATTGACCCGATCCTTGACACCGTTGACGAGCGGTCCCTCGCTCTTGCGCCGCTCGGGCGGCAGCGTGCCAAGCGTCTTGAGGAGCGCGGTGATCGAGCCGTTCTTTCCCAGTGCCGCGATCCGCACCGCCTCAAGCGCGGCCTCATCGCCGGAAGCCGCGATATCGGCGAGGATCTGATTTTCCAGTTGCGCGATATCGGCCATCGCGGTCAATCCTCCAAGAACGGCAAATCGGTGTCGGACGGCTTGCCGCCGGCCTGCGTCAGCATGCAATGAACCTGGCCGCGATGATGGGTCTGGTGGTTGAACATATGCGTGACCAGGACCCAGCGCGGCTTGGTGACTTCGCGGCCGATGGCACCCGAGAAATAGGTCTGATCGGCGGCGAGCCAGTCCGGCTCGACGGTGGCAGCCCAAGCGACAATCGTTTGATCGAAGTTCGCGCGCGCGGACTTCAACTCCTCCCAATCGCCATAGAGCGAAACCGATTCGGCAATGCCGCCTTGCGGCTTAGGCGTGCCGGCGAACCGGTTCATCCAAACCCGATCGCCCCATAAAAGGTGGCTGAGCGTCTTCTCGATCGATCCGAAAAAGGCGCCGCGCTCGCGGCGACGCTCCTCCGCGGACAGCCGGTCGGCGACGCCGTAGAGGTTTTCGTTTTGCCAGCGATTGTAGCGCGCCATGCGCTGCACATATGCGCGGTCGATCATGGTCTGCGGACGACAGTCGACGCACGAGAGAGGACGGAAAATCGTAATGCCGCCATCTTCATCCGAGGTCCGTGGTCCGCCCTCCGTCGTCTGTCAAGCGAGCGCCGACTTGGCCTGGCCGACGATCGCCTCGAAGGCCGCGGGCTCGCGGATCGCAAGATCGGAAAGCACTTTGCGGTCGACCGTAATGCCGGCTTTGGCGAGCCCGGCGATGAAGCGGCTATAGTTCAGGCCGAACGGGCGGACCGCCGCGTTGAGGCGCTGAATCCACAGGGCGCGGAAGGTGCGCTTGCGCCGCTTGCGGTCCCGATAGGCATATTGGTTGGCCTTCTCAACCGCCTGTTTAGCGACGCGAATCGTATTCTTGCGGCGGCCGTAATAGCCCTTGGCGGCCTTGAGCACTTTCTTGTGCTTGGCATGAGCGGTGACGCCGCGTTTTACGCGAGCCATGACTTAATCTCCTCTCGAAAGAATAACGCAGATCGCCGGAAGGCCCGTGCGGGCAACGGCGGTTTTCAGCCGTTCGGCAGAAAATATTTTTTGGCGTTGTCGCCGTCGGTCTTGAACAGCACGTTGGTGCCGCGCAATTGGCGTATCTGCTTCTTGGTGCGCTTGATCATGCCGTGGCGCTTGCGCGATTGCTGATAGAGGACCTTGCCGGATCCGGTCACTTTGAAGCGCTTTTTCGCGCCCGATTTGGTCTTTATCTTGGGCATTTGGCTCTCCCGATAAATACGCCGCCGGCGATCGGCGAACGATCGCTCGGCGTTTTGCGCGTTAGCTTGCATTTGAGCATGATCTTCCCCCGAAAACCGGCGTCCACTTTTCGGGATCATGCTCTTGAGCACTTCGCCGCCGCCACGGCAGCCCTTATCAGCCGGGCGGCGGGAGGGCGCGGTTATGACAGAGCCGATCCCGATTTGCAAATTGCCAGCCGCCACGCGCCGGCGGGCGGCGACCACGTGACGGCGCGCTCGCAGGGTCGACCGGCGGTATCTGCTTCCGAGGGACTTACGGCAGCTCGGAGATCATTTTTACATATTCGGCCTCGGGCCAGGCCCGCACCGTGGTCGTGCGCACATTGCCTTGGCTGCCGAGCACCATGCAAAACTTGGCGACATTGTCGCCGTTCCCCTCGACGATCGCCATCAGATCGGATTTTCCCGAAGTCAGATAGAGATGCTTGATATCGACGCCCAGTTTCTTGCCCAATTCGCGCCCGGCGGCGGCGCGCTTGGGAGCCTCCTTCACGTTACGAATTCCCTGCTCGGTCCAATTCATGGTGATGATGAAGATGGGCATGATCTCCTCCTCTCGGCCGTTGCCAAATGGCAGCGGAGCGGGCGTTAGCGCGCCCGCATTCTTTAGTGTCCATCCCCGAATTTCGCTAATGCGCCGTAATCGGCTCTCTCAGCGCGGCGCCAGAACCATCACCACCTGGCGGCCTTCGAAACGCGGTTCTTGCTCGATCTTGGCAATCTTGGCGGTATCGTCCTTGACGCGGTCGAGAAGCTTGTAGCCGAGTTCCTGGTGCGCCATTTCGCGGCCGCGGAACCGCAACGTCACCTTGACCTTGTCGCCCTCCTCGAAAAACCGCTGGATCGAGCGCATCTTCACGTCGTAGTCGTGATCGTCGATCATCGGCCGAAGCTTGATTTCCTTGATCTCGACGACCTTCTGCTTCTTGCGCGCTTCGGCGGCCTTTTTCTGCGCCTGATATTTGTATTTGCCATAGTCTAGAATTTTACAGACCGGTGGAACCGAATTCGGCGCGATCTCCACCAAATCGAGCCCCGCCTCCTGCGCCATGGCGAGCGCTGCGTTAATCTCGGTGACGCCTTTGTTGGCGCCGTCTTTATCGATGAGCTGGACCTCGCGGACGCGGATCTCCTCGTTGATGCGCGGCCCATCCTTGGCGGCGGGCTGCGGCGTTCTGATCGGGCGACGAATGGGTCTTATCTCCTTTTACCGTTGCGACGCGCCGCCAGCATGGCGCGATCCTTTCGGCATCGGTCGCATACTGAAGCGGCGAGTGCCGAGAATCGGGAGTTTTTCGATTTAAGTCAACGCCAATGCGCACGCGCGCATAGCCGATTTTGTGTGCATGATCTATTTTCCGTCACCCTCTGGGCGGCTCCTCCAATTTGCGGACCGGTGCATGGCCGATAACAGCTTGAAATTCCTGCCCGTTGGCGAGGGCGCCGAGCGGCGCGCCATCGCCATT
>Ga0187778_10002771_pt1 | contig 11894 bp, 11 predicted proteins | sample 1015_Q2_SP5_20_M_FD_132418 | JGI IMG/M metagenome (GOLD analysis project Ga0187778, IMG submission 132418) | Tropical peat soil microbial communities from peatlands in Department of Meta, Colombia - 1015_Q2_SP5_20_MG | ecosystem: Environmental > Terrestrial > Soil > Wetlands > Peat | place... | reverse complement strand
TGAGCGATGTGGCGAATGCGGTGATGGACGGCACGGACGCGGTGATGCTTTCGGCGGAAACCGCCACCGGGCGCTACCCGGTGCGCGCGGTGCAGGCGATGGCCCAGGTGATCGAGGGGGCCGAGAAGTACCAGCTCACCCACAACCGCTCGCGCAACCGCGCCATCGAGGGCCAGTTCAAGGGCAGCGAGGAAGCGATCGCCATGGCGGTCATGTACACCGCCAACCACATGAAGGTGCGCGCCATTGTCGCGCTCACCGAATCGGGTGCGACGCCGTTGTGGATGTCGCGCATCCGCGCCGACATTCCCGTGTACGCCTTCACACCGCACGAGGCTACACGCCGGCGGGTGACACTGTACCGCGGCGTCTACCCGGTGATCTTCGATGTCACGGGCGCCGGCAACTCCCCCGAAAGCCTGTACCGCGCCCTGTTCATGCGGCTGCTGGAGCTGCAGCTGGTGAACAAGGGCGACCTGGTGATTCTCACCAAGGGTGAGGCGTCGGGTGTCGAGGGCGGTACCAACTCGATGCGGATCCTGAAGGTCGCGCTCGACTAGGACCGCTCCGCGCCGCGGCATGCGCAAGCTGACCTATATCGGCGGGGCCGTGCTGGTGCTGCTGCTGACCCTGCTCGCCTCGGGTTACGCCATGCTGCGCGCCTCGCTCCCGGCTCTCGACGGCGAGATCCGCGAGGGCGCCCTCACCGCGGCGGTGTACATCACGCGCGATGCGCGCGGCGTGCCCACCCTCGAGGCGCAGGATCGTGCCGACCTCGCCTTCGCCACCGGCTTCGTGCACGCGCAGGATCGCTTCTTCCAGATGGATCTCGCACGGCGCCTGGCAGCCGGCGAGCTCGCGGAGCTCTTCGGCCGCGTGGCGCTCGAGGAAGACCGCAAGACGCGCATCTTCCGCTTCCGCAGCGTGGCGCGCGCGGTGATTGCGGCGGCGAGCCCGCCGCAGCGCACCCTGCTCGAGGCCTACACGCGCGGCGTCAACGCCGGGCTCGCGCGCCTTGGGGCGCGACCGTGGGAGTACTTCCTGCTCGGCGGGGCGCCGGCCCCCTGGCGGAGCGAGGACACGGTGCTGGTCACCTACGCCATGTGGTGGGACCTGCAGTGGAACGGCTTCGTCCGCGAGATCCTGCGGCAGGAGATTAATGCCGACCTCGGCGGCCCCACGTGCGCCGCAGGCTGGAAATGCGCCCTGCATTTCCTCTATCCCGCCGGGACCACCTGGGACGCGCCCGTGATTTCCGCTGCCGTGACCGCGAGCAGCGCGCCGGTCCCCGATGCGACGGTGCTCGATGTGCGCGACAGCCGCACCGCTCCCGGCGCACCCGCTGCAAGCGTGCGCGCATCCTCCGCCGCCGGCAGCAACAGCTGGGCGGTGTCAGGTCGCTTCACCACGACCGGCGCGGCGCTCATCGCCAACGACATGCATCTCGGGCAGCGCGTTCCGCCCGTGTGGTACCAGGCGCGGCTCAAGATCGCGCCGCGTGGCGCGAACCAGGCGCTCGACCTCAACGGGGTGACCCTGCCGGGAGTGCCCGTGCTGGTCGCCGGATCGAACGGACACATCGCCTGGGGTTACACCAACAGTTACGGCAACTGGCTGGATGTCGCGCCGGTGCCGTGCACGGCAGTCGGCGCACATGAGCTCGTGACGTCGCAGGGCGAACTGCCACTCGCCGTGGCCCGCGAGGAGATCCGCGTGCGCGGTGCACCCGCCGAGGTGCTGGAGGTGAAGACGGCGCCGCTTGGGGTGCTGTTGCGCAGCGATCCCGCACGGCACGTATGCTGGTTCGGCGCCTGGCTCGCGCAACTGCCGGCCGCCACCAACCTCAAACTCGTCGAGCTCGAGCGCGTGACGTCGGTGGAACAGGCGCTCACCCTCGCCCCCGAGATCGGCATGCCTCACCAGAACGTGGTGGTCGGCGACCGCGACGGCCACATCGGCTGGACCATTTTCGGGCGCATCCCCGAGGACATTGGGCCCGAGCGCGCGCGTGCCGGCGCGCCGTGGACCACGGCCGCCGATCACCCGAGGATCATCGACCCGCCGCTCGGGCGGCTGTGGACGGCCAACGCGCGGGTCGCGGGCGATGAGCGGCAGCTGCAGCTGATCGGCGGCGACACCGCCGCGCTCGGCGCCGAGTACAACCTCGGCGCCCGCGCCGGTCAGATCCGCGATGACCTGCTCTCGCTCCCCGGGCCGGCAACGCCCGCCGACATGCTGCGTATCCAGCTCGATGACCGCGCCGTGTTCCTCACCCGCTGGCGCGCGCTGCTGCTCGCGCTGCTTGATGAACAAAGCCTGCGCGACCACCCGCGGCGCGCGGAGTACCGGCGGCTCATCGAGCAGTGGAACGCCCGCGCGACTGTCGACTCAGTCGGCTATCGCCTGGTGCGCGCCTATCACGATCGCACGCAGCAGGCGGTGTGGGACATGCTGCTCGAAGCGCTGCAGATACCGGGCAACGAGAGCAACTGGCCGCCGGACCAGTTCGAAGGCCCGCTGTGGCAGCTCATCACCACGCAGCCGCTGCATCTGCTCGCGAACACCTATACCGGCTGGCCGCAGTTCCTGCGCGCGCAGATCGATGCCACCATTGCCGAGCTCGATACGAGTTGCCGCGAGCTCTCGCGCTGCACCTGGGGGGCGCGCAATGTCGTGCGCATCCGTCATCCCCTCTCGCGCGCGCTACCGTGGCTCGCGCGGTTTCTCGACATGCGGACCGAGCAGCTCCCCGGTGATCACGACATGCCGCGCGTGCAGGATGGCGCCTTCGGTGCCTCGGTGCGCTTTGCGGTCTCCCCCGGCCACGAGGATCAGGGTTACCTGCTGATCCCGGGCGGCCCGAGCGGGCACCCGCTGTCCCCGTACTACCGTGCCGGCTTTCACGAGTGGGCGCTTGGAGCGCCACTGCCGTTTCTGCCGGGTCCAACGGAGCACACGCTGACGCTTACGCCGCGATAGGCACCCCCTCGGTGCGCCTCACGCGTGAACTGATCGGCGGACGGATGTTTCCACTCTCCCTGGCGGGCCTGGATCACGCCATCAGCGAGCTGCGGCGGCCCCCGAGCGGGATCTGCGGCGCAACGCCCGCCGCGCGCGCGACTTTCGTCACACAGGAGCCATCGCCCTGGGTTTCATAATAGTCGGCGGTGTACGCAACGATGGATGGGCTTGCCGAAACTGCCTGCGTACCGGGCCAGCGCCCGGTCGTCGCTCTGGTGCTGACGGGCGGCGGCTCGCGTTCGGCGTATCAGATCGGCGTGCTGCTCGCGCTCGCGGAGCTGCTGCCGCGCTCGCGCAATCCGTTCCAGGTGATCGTCGGCACCTCGGCGGGCGCGGTGGCCGCGAGCGTGCTCGCCGCGGAGGCTCATCACTGGCGGCGCGCGGTTGCAGGACTCGAGCGCGTGTGGGCGAACTTCCGCTCCCGCCAGATCTTTCGCGTGGACGCCCCGCACATGCTGCGCGCCGGCGCGCACTGGGTGCTGGCGCTGATCTCCGGCGGCCTGGTGCTGTCGCCGCCGAAATCGCTGCTCGACAACACGCCGCTGCGCGAGCTGCTCGCCGTGCATGTCGATTGCAGCGGCATCCGCCGCAGCATCGCACGTGGGCATCTGCGCGCCTTCGCGCTGTGCTCCACCAGCTACAGCACCGGCCGCTCGGTCGCTTTCTACGACGGCATCGACTCGATCCGCGACTGGTCGCGGGTGCAGCGCATCGGCGTGCGCACGCAGTTCACGCTCGATCACCTGGTGGCGAGCGCCGCCATTCCGCTGCTGTTTCCTCCCATCCGTATCGGCGCGGACTATTTCGGCGACGGCGCCATGCGTCAGCTGCACCCATTGAGCCCCGCGATTCATCTCGGCGCCGATCGGCTGCTGATCCTCGGTGTACGCGCCCGGCGCGCCGCCGGCGTCGCCTCGGTCGACCGCCAGCCGATCCTCATGCCGACACCCGGGGAGATCTTCGGTTACATGCTCGACACGCTGTTCACCGATCAGATCTACGGCGATCTCGAGCAGCTCGAGCGCATCAACATTCTGGTGCACAGCGCGCCGCAGGCGGCCCGCGGTGAGCGTCCCATAGAGACGCTGATGCTGGCGCCGTCGGTCGATCCGCGCGAGATCGCCGCGCGCCATGCGGGCGAGATGCCGCCCGGACTGCGGGCGCTGCTGCGCGTCATCGGCGGCCGCGATGCCTCCGGCGATCAGCTGGCGAGCTATCTCACCTTCGAAGCCGGCTACACGCGCGCGCTGATCGAGCTCGGCTACCGCGACGCCATGGAAGCACGCGCGGCGCTGCTCGCCTTCATGGGCGGGGAGAAGCTGCCACAGGTGATGACAGCGGCCGGCGTGGCGCAGGCGACCTGAGCGGCGCGCGTCCCGAGCTAGCTAGGGCGCCTCGGCGCCGGCGGCGGCGCGCGCAGGTGGCTGAAAGAGCGTCGCCCCGGGCAGGCCGCTGTGGCGCGCCGTGACGTTGCCGAATTCGGCGGCGAAGCGCTCCGCCAGGCGGTCGACGATGTACACCGAGCGGTGCTGTCCGCCGGTGCAGCCCACGGCCACGGTGAGGTAGCCGCGGTTGCTCGCCTGGTAATCGGGCACGCGCCCGCGCACGAAGCGGGCGATGTCCTCGATCAATGCCGCGACGGTGGTGTGCGTCTCGAGGAAGCGGATGACCTCCTCGTCGCGCCCGGTGAGGTTGCGCAGGCCGGGCTCCCAGTAGGGGTTCGGCACGGCGCGCGCGTCGAACACGAAATCGGCGTCTGCGGGAATGCCGCGCTTGAAGCCGAACGATTCGAAAGTGATCGACAATCGCCCGGCGGGGCGCTGTTCGACGCGCTTGTGAATGATGTCGCGCAGCGCGTGCACCGAGAGGCGCGAAGTGTCGATCAGCAGATCCGCCACCGAGGCGATCGGCTCGAGCAGCGCGCGCTCGAGCGTCATCGCATCGCGCAGCCCGATCCCCTCGCGGCTCATCGGATGCTTGCGGCGAGTCTCCGCGAAGCGCCGCAGCAGCTCGTCCTCGGCCGCGACCAGGAAGATCACCTCGCACTGCAGCCCGCTGCGCTTGAGCTCATCGAGCAGCTGCGGGACGCTCGCGACTTCCGCCGGGGTGTTGCGGGCATCGAGCCCGATCGCGGTGCGCTCGTAGGTCGGTTCCGGGCGGCGCACGGTATGGGAGACGAACGGCTTCAGCAGCGCTGCGGGTATATTGTCGATGCAGTAGAAGCCGAGGTCCTCGAGCATGTGCAGTGCTACGCTCTTGCCGGACCCGGAAAGCCCGCTGAGGACGATGATGCGCACGCCGCAATGGTTATCCAGCGGCGCTGCCGCTGCAACTGCTCAGCTGCGGGACGGCGCGCGGCGCGTCACCGCAGGGCGCGTACGGAGGCGGCGTGGTGGTCGCCGCGCTTCTCCTTGTGCTTCTTGATGCAGCGATCGAGCTTGTCGACCAGCAGGTCGATGGCCGCGTACATGTCCTCCTCGGTCGCATCCGCATGGATCGCGCTGCCGCTCACGTGCAGCGTCGCCTCGGCCTTCTGTCGCAGCTTTTCCACCGTCAATACGCAGTGCACGTCGAGTACCTGATCAAAGTGTCTGCCAATGCGCTCGAGTTTCTTCGCTACATAACCCCGCAGTGACGGGGTGACTTCGACGTGATGACCCGTGACGTTGAGCTGCATAGGCCGTCTCCTGTGTGTTGTAGGATCTTCCGCTTACATCTGCTTACATCTGTCTTAGTCCCGCACGGCGCCGCTCGTTCGAGGCCGCGATCCCCATCGCCTCGCGGTACTTGGCGACGGTGCGGCGCGCCACCGGAATCCCCTCCGCCGAGAGTAGCTCGGCGATGCGCCCATCGCTCAGGGGGCACTCGGGGTCCTCGTCCTTGAGCAGCTTCCTGATCTTGGCGCGGATGGCGGTGGAGGAGGTGCCCGAGCCGTCGGCGCCCTCGACCTGGCTGGAGAAGAAGTAGCGCAGCTCGAACACGCCGCGCGGGGTGTGCATGTACTTGCCGGAGGTCACCCGCGAGATGGTCGACTCGTGCATCGTGACCGCTTCGGCGATGTCCTTGAGGATCATCGGCCGCATGTGCTCCTCGCCGCGCTCGAGAAATGCCGTCTGGCGCTCGACGATCGAGCGCGCGACCTTGATGAGCGTCTCGTGGCGGATCTCGAGGCTCTTGAGCAGCCAGCGCGCTTCCTGCAGCTGCGCGCGCATGGTGGCGTGGCTCGCGTTGCGGCCGATCAGGCTCGCATAGCTCTGGTTGAGGCGCACGCGCGGCAGCGTCGCCGGATTGATCTCCACACCCCAGCCGTGCTCGGTGCGTCGCACGAAGACGTCCGGTACCACGTACTCGGCACTGCCGGCGCTCACGGTGGCGCCGGGGCGCGGATGACAGGAACGCACCAGCGCAAGGGCCGAGGCGATCTCCTCCTCGGTTGCCCGCAGCTCGCGGCGCAGTAGCGACAGCTCGCGCTGCGCGACGAGTCCCAGGTGGTGGCGTGCAATCTCGAGCGCCGTGGCGAAACCCGGCGTCGCCGGGTCGAGCTGGCGCAGCTGCAGCTCGATGCATTCGCTCACCGAGCGCGCCGCGACACCTGGCGGGTCGAGCGCTTGCACCCTGGCGAGCACATGCGCCACTTCCTCGGCCGAGCACTCGATCTCGGGCCGGAGCGTTGCGGCGATCTCCTCGAGCGACTCGATGAGGTAGCCGTCGTCACTCACCGCATCGACGATCGCCCGCGCGATCGCGAACTCCCGTGGGGCAAGACTCGCCATCTCGAGCTGCCACAGCAAGTGATCCTGCAGCGACTGACCGGCGGCATCGGCGTACTCCTGCTGCCGCTCGTCGTCGTCGCCGCTCCAGGGCGTCTCGGCGGGCCCCACGCTGTGCTCGCCCCAACCGTCGTCGAGGACCTCGACCGTGCTCTCGGCGGTGCGCTCGGGGGCTTTGGGCTGCTCGGCGGCGGTGACCACCGCTTCGAACGTGCCGGTGCTCTCGGCCTCGTCCAGGGCCTCGAGCATCACGTTGGTTTCCAGCAGCTCCCGTATGTGCGCCTGCAGCTCGAGCGCCGGCAGCTGCAGGAGCCGGATGGCCTGCTGCAGCTGCGGGGTCATGGTCAGTTGCTGACCCAGCTTCAGCTGCAGAGAAGGTTTCAGCATGACAGATCGGAAAAGTCTGCGGACAGCCGTCCCAGATTCATGGCGTGATCAATTGAAAAAACATGCACTTGCCTGTGTTCCCGCGAGCTTCAAAGGCGGAACGACTCACCCAAGTACACCTCACGGACTTGGGGGTTGGCAAGGACTTCTTCGGCACTCCCGGAAGCGATCACCGTGCCCTGATTGACGATGTAGGCACGGGCGCAGACTCCGAGCGTCTCGCGCACATTATGGTCAGTGATCAGGACGCCGATGCCGCGATGCGTCAGCTCGCGGATGATGCGCTGAATGTCGAGCACCGAAAGCGGATCGACCCCGGCGAACGGCTCATCGAGAAGCATGAACCGGGGCTCGGCCGCGAGCGCCCGCGCGATCTCGACGCGCCGGCGCTCCCCGCCCGACAGCGACAGCCCGAGGCTGTGCCGCACGTGGCCGATGCGCAGCTCCTCGAGGAGCTGCTCGAGGCGCTGCTCGCGCGCGGCACGTTCCATGTCGCGCATTTCGAGAATCGCCATCACGTTGTCCTCCACGGACAACTTGCGGAACACCGAGGCTTCCTGTGGCAGATAGCCGAGACCGAGCTGCGCGCGGCGATGGATCGGCAGCAGCGTCACGTCCTCCTCACCGAGCTGAATGCGGCCCGAGTCGCACGGCACCAGTCCCACGATCATGTAGAAGGCGGTGGTCTTGCCGGCGCCGTTGGGCCCGAGGAGACCGACCACCTCGCCGCTTTCGAGCTCGAGCGACAGATCGCGCACGACCTGGCGCGATCGGTAGCTCTTGGCCAGGCCCGTCGCTTTGAGCGCCGTCATGGCGGGGGGTTCGGCTGCGGCTTGCCGGGCTCGCTCTTGCCCTTGCCCGAGGGCACGCTCTGCGGCGCGATGGTGATGTGCACCCGCTGGTCGGTGCCGGCCTCGCTGCCCGCCTGCACGCGCTGTTGGTTGATGTTGTAGACGAGCAGCGGACCTGAGATCTCGTTCTGCCCGTCCGAGAGCCACGCATCGTTCGTGAGCCGCACGGTGCCGTCATTCACGTCGTAGACGATCTGATCGGCGTGGCCGCGGGCGAGCTGCTGCGATTCGGCACGCCGCTGTTCGAATTCGGCGGGCTTGCCGGTGACGGTGGCGCGGGCGATGCGATTGTCCTTGAACTCGACCACCGCCTGGTCCGAGCGCAGGTTGCCGCTTGGTGCGGCGTCGATGTGCACGTGGCCGTCGAAGGTCCAGTGGCTGTTGGCGAAGTCGAGGCCGGTGGCGCGTGCGTGGTCCGCCTGCACCCGCATCGTGCCCTGGGAGATCACCACCTTCTCGAAGGTGTAGGTGTGCGTCTTGTAATCGACGTCGGTGGAGGCGGCATCGAGCGTTATGGGCAGCTGCTTCGAGGCGGTGAGCGCGGGCAGGACCGCCGGCTGCGCGGCCGGACCCGCCGGTGCCGTCGGCGCTGCCGCCATCGCCGCACTGGCGGCGAGTGCCAGTGGCAGCAGCCAGCGGGCCTTAAGGCAGGAAGGAGCCATGCACGTCCGATTCTAACTGCATATGACGCTCCTTCAAGCTGGCGACCATACCGGTGCCGTGCAGCTCGCGGCCCGACGTCACGAAGGTAACCGGATCGTGCGTCGTGACGATCTGGGCGTTGGTATCGACGGAGAGATGCTCGCTGGTGATCTCGGCCGGCTCCTGCGTTCCCGGCAGGAGTCCTGCGACGTGCACGTCGCCGTCGAGCTTCACCACGCCGCTGCCCTGCGTGAGCTCGCCGTGCCGGGCGCGCGCGGTCCACTCATTGCCGCTCGCGTCGCGGAATCCGAGCTGCACCTGCTCGAGCTCCACCACACCGTTGTTGGGTTGCTGCTGGATCTGCTCGGCATCGAGGGTGTATACGGGCCGCCCGTCGAGGCCGGTCTGCACGAGCCGCGCCTTGACCGCCGAGTAGCCCGGGTCGTGCCGCGGTCCGCCCGCGCTCAAGGCACTGCCCGGTTCACGCGGCGGCTGGGAGAGCAGCACCACGCCGACCACCAGTGACAACAGTGCCGCCAGCAGCGACAGGCGGTAGGTCATCGCTCCCGCGCCCGCCGCGCGCGCAGCGCCAGCAGGTGATCGCACACCTCGCGCACCGCGCCACCGCCGCCCGGCGAGCGCGTCACGACGTCCGCCGCGCGCCGCACCTCGCGGTGCGCGTCCGCGGCCGCAAAGGACAGCGCCGCGGCGCGCATCAGGGACAGGTCCGGCAGGTCATCCCCCACGCAGGCGCAGTCGGCGGGCGTCAGGGCGAGCCGCGCGCACAGGCGGGAAAACACGCCGAGCTTGTCGGCCACGCCTTGGTGCAGGTGACGCACGCCGAGCTCGCGGCAGCGAACCGCCACCATCGGCGAGCGACGGCCGGAAATCACCGCCACGCGCACTCCCGCGCGCTGTAGTTGCACCAGGCCAAAGCCATCGCGCACGTGGAACACCTTGAGCGCCTCGCCGCGCGGCCCGAAGTACAGCCGCCCGTCAGTGAGCACGCCGTCGACGTCGAGCACCAGGAGTCGGATGGGGTGCCGCACGCGCTGCTCCAGGTCACACGACGCCGGCGCGCATCAGGTCATGCACGTTGAGCGCCCCGACCAGGCGGCCGTGCACGTCCGCCACCGGCAGCGCGGTGATGCGGTGAACCTCCATGAGGTGGGCCGCCGCGGCGGCGAGCTCGCGCGGTCCGATGCTCTTCGGTCGCGTGGTCATCACGCTGCGCATCACCGTGGCGTGCACATCGATGTGGCGGTCGAGTGCGCGCCGCAAGTCCCCGTCGGTGAACACGCCGAGGATGTGCCGATCGCCGTCGACCACCACCGTCATCCCCAAGCCCTTGCGCGACATCTCGAGAAGTCCGGCGCTGAGCGGCGCCTCCGCCGCGACCGCCGGCACTGCCTCGCCGGTGCGCATCAGGTCCTCGACGTGCAGCAGGAGCTTGCGCCCGAGCGCACCGCCGGGATGCGAGCGCGCGAAGTCCGCGCGTGTGAAGCCGCGCGCCTCGAGCACCGCTACCGCGAGCGCATCGCCCATCGCGAGCGTTGCCGTGGTGCTCGCCGTGGGCGCGAGATTCAACGGGCACGCTTCCTCCGGCACGCCGACGTCGAGGATGACGCTCGCCGCGCGTGCCAGGGTCGATTCCCCCCTGCCGCTCATCACGATGAGCGGCACGGCGAGGCGTTTCAGGTGCGGCAGCAGCACCACCAGCTCCGGAGTTTCCCCGGAGTTCGACAGCGCGAGCAGCACGTCCGCGCGCGTGATCATCCCGAGATCGCCGTGCCCGGCTTCCGCGGGGTGCAGGAAGAAGGCGGGCGTGCCGGTGCTCGCAAGCGTCGCCGCGATCTTGCCGGCAACGTGGCCCGACTTACCCATGCCGGTGACCACCACCCGCCCGTGACATTCCAGGCAGATGCGGCAGGCCTGCGCGAAGGGCGGCCCGAGCCTTGGCGTGAGCGCCTCGAGGGCCGCCGTCTCGATGGCAAGCGCACGGCGCGCGGAGGCGAGCAGTTGCTCGTCGCTGACCGCCGGCACCGGGTTAGCCGGTGCAGCCGGGTGCAAATCCATGGGGTGATTATAGGCGGGGCTGCGCGCTGGCCATGTAATATCGCACTTATGAGTCCTGAAGAAGTTGCGCGGCTGATCCGCGCGGGCCTCCCCGGAGCGCAGGTGAGGGTGCAGTCGGAGGACAACACTCACTTTGCCGCGCGTATCGTTGCACGGCAGTTCGCGCAGCTGCGCAGCCTCGCCCGCCACCAACTCGTGTACCGCACGCTCGGGGAGCTCATGGGACGCGAGATCCACGCGCTCACGATCGAGGCGCTGACACCCGAAGAGTCGGGGCAGGCCTGATCTCGTGGATAAGCTCCAGATCCAGGGTGGCGTGCCTCTCGAGGGCGAGGTGCGGATCTCCGGCGCGAAGAACGCCACCCTGCCGATTCTCGCCGGTGCGCTGCTCGCCGACGATCCGGTGGTGGTAGCGAACGTGCCGCACCTGCGCGATGTCACCACGACCGTCGAGCTCCTCGGCCGCATGGGCGCAACCGTCACCATCGACGAGCGCATGCGCATCGAGGTCGACGGCTCGACGGTGCGCGAGTGCTTCGCGCCCTACGACCTGGTGAAAACCATGCGCGCCTCCATCCTGGTGCTCGGCCCGCTGCTGGCCCGCCACGGGCACGCCGACGTGTCGCTGCCCGGCGGCTGCGCGATCGGGGCACGGCCGGTGAATATCCACGTCGCGGGGCTGCAGGCGATGGGTGCCGACATCACCATCGAGGGCGGCTACATCCGCGCCCGCGCGGCACGGCTGAAGGGTGCACGGCTGGTCCTCGAGACCGTCACCGTCACCGGCACCGAGAATCTGATGATGGCGGCGACGCTCGCCGACGGCGAGACGATCATCGAGAACGCCGCGCGCGAGCCGGAAGTCGTCGATCTCGCCAACTTCCTCGTCGCGATGGGCGCCAACATCCGCGGCGCCGGCTCCGACAAGATCGTGGTGCGCGGCGTCAAGCGGCTGCGCGGCACGACCTACGAGGTGCTGCCCGATCGCATCGAGAGCGGCACCTACCTGGTCGCCGGGGCCATCAGCCGTGGCCACGTGCGCATCAAGAACACCCGCCCGGATCACCTCGACGCGGTGCTCGCCAAGCTCGAGGAGGCCGGGGCGAAGCTCGGCGGGGGCGAGAACTGGATCGAAGTCGACATGCGC
>Ga0187778_10002769_pt1 | contig 11898 bp, 16 predicted proteins | sample 1015_Q2_SP5_20_M_FD_132418 | JGI IMG/M metagenome (GOLD analysis project Ga0187778, IMG submission 132418) | Tropical peat soil microbial communities from peatlands in Department of Meta, Colombia - 1015_Q2_SP5_20_MG | ecosystem: Environmental > Terrestrial > Soil > Wetlands > Peat | place... | reverse complement strand
GTGGATTCGGAAGATTTTAGATAGCTCAACCTAGTTCGTAGGCTCCAACCGTGGAGCGCTTGCTAGTGGCGACTTTTGCGAGACAGAGTGTTAGCGGCTCATGGGCCGTCTAGCCGGCCGGCTCCCGAGCGAATAGCATTCGTCTCAAAAAGCGGGAAGAGCGAGTGAGTGCAAAGAGTGATTTTATTAGAGGAATTAGAGGAGCTTGAGCTTCCCCGTTATGCCGTCGATCTCGCTATCTGGGCCAGGGCCTATTCCTAGGCAGGTCACGGTCCCAGGTTCCAACTGGGTCAGGCCCCTGTCCTCGACCAGAGCAGCCGGCAGCCCTGCGCTCTTCGCCTTAAGGAGCAGGTCTCGGAGCGCATCCTCGGAGTCGACCTTCAGCACTATCTTCGCCTGACCTTCATCCTTCCACTTCTCGTACCACCCTGGCCTTCTCTCGTGCGCCCCTTCCGCGGCAGAGAGCGACGCATGTGCGACTTGCGCCGCCACCTTCCCCTTGCCCATCTTCAGGTCCGTCCTCACGACTATGGCCTGTTTCATGTCGGATTGTTTGTCAATGGTTAATACGAGTCCGGTTAAGGCTTTACGACAGTCACGTGATTTGACACAGACCTACGACGTCCTGGTGGCAGGGGGAAGCGTAGCAGGACTGACCTTCGCAGCCGAGGCGGCAGGGAGGGGGGCGAGCGTCTTGGTAGCCGAAGAGCACGCCGAGGTCGGGGAGCCTGAGAAGTGTGATGGCCTCGTCAGCCTACGAGGGCTCAAAAAGTACGGGTATCAACCGCACAGCGACGTCGTCCAGAACAGGATCACCTCTGCCCTGATTCACTCCCCTGCGGACGAGCACTTCGCCGTCAATGCAAGTTCCCTCGACGTCGTCGTCTTGGACAGGAGTGCCTTTGACAAACAGGTGGCGGCGGCGGCCTCTTCCGGAGGTGCGACCGTCATGACCGGGGCGAGGGTGACCTCGTCGGTCGAAAAGACAGACCACGTTGAATCAAGAGTAGGTGAAGATGTGTTCCGCTCGAGCTACTTCGTGGATGCCACGGGACCGGCCTCCAGCCCCAGGCGGGGCATCCTCCCAGCAGCGAAGTACGAGGTCGAGGGGGACTGGGTAAAGGAGCACGTCGTCGAAGTGTTCCTAGACGCGGTGAAGTACCCTGGTTACTTCGCGTGGGTGATACCTTTCAGCAGGCACAGGGCGAAGGTCGGGGCGGCAGGCTACGGTATCAGCCCGTTCAAGGCTCTCGACGCATTCCTTGCGGACCGAAGGAGCACCATCCTGCGCCGGGTATCTGCTCCCATCTACGTAGGGGGGCCAGCGCCGACCTTCGTCCAGGGAAGGCGAATCCTTGTCGGAGAGTCGGCGGGGCAGGTCAAACCGACGACGGCCGGGGGCATAATGACTTCTGTGGCAGGAGCCGTCATAGCGGCCAAGTGGACCTGCGAAAGCCTCCGGAAGAACGACCCCGAGCTTCTGGCCAACTACCAGGCAGAATGGGAATCCGCCTTCCTCAAGGAGATGAGGACCATGCTGAGGCTGCGAGGAGTCCTGGAGAAGCTCTCGAACGACGACCTCGAGGCCATAATCACAGCCCTGGCGGCACCGAAACTGACGGAGAAGCTCAGCCAGTCCGACTTCGATTTCCATGCCACCGCCCTTCTTGGGGCGCTCGGCGTTCAAGGATTGCTGAGGGTGGCGAAGGTCGTGGCCTCTGCCGAGGTCCGCTCTCTGCTCACCGAGGGTCAAGACGGCCCCTAAATCAGCAACCTATATCAGCCAGCGCAGAAGGGGCTCCTAAGAAATGTCTCAAGTCACGGTCGCGCTGCCCCAGTGCAATTCCTGCAACAGACCGGTAAAGCCCGCGGAGAGGGCAACGCACTTCAACTGTCCCAACTGCCACGAGACCCTGATCTGGCGGTGCCAGAAATGCCGGAAGTTCTCTAGGCGCTACAAGTGCATCAACTGCGGATTCGAGGGTCCATAGGCGACATCCCCCGTGGGCTCCTACGTCATTAGGCTCAAGCTCCTCCCCCAGGACACTAGCACAGACCACCAGAAGATAATCGACTCCGTGGCTAGCCTGCTCCCCAAGCCAGCTCACATTAGAGGTCAGAAGATAGAGCCCATCGCCTTCGGACTCTCTGCTATAATTGTAGATGTCGTTGCCCCGGAAGAGGAGGGGATGATTGACAAAATCGAAGAAGTAGTGTCGAAGGCCCCGCTCGTCGGACAGTACGAATTGATTGCGGTCAGCAGGATGTCGAGCAAGCTGCCCCCCCACTAGCGGCAAGAGTGCGAAAGTTCCCTGGGATTCCACGAGGATGAGGGGCATGGGGCCCCCGGTGGCGCGCATGAAGGCGACTACGTCTGCCCCGGCCGCGCCGCCTTCCTCCTAGAGTGGGACTCGGCATACCTTTTATACCTCCGAGAAGGAGCCGACCCTGCCGTTTCTTACACGATGTGGAACTGATGCGATATCCCCTCAGATACGCTGCCTTCGAATGGATCAAGGAGAAGAAGAGTGCCACAGACAACGACCTATTCGAGGCTCTGAACAAGAACGGGGGCAAGTGCTCCCCCGACGAGCTCGACAAGATCCTAATGCAACTCGAAATCCTCGGGCTGATAACAATCAGATGGGTCTCCAAGGACAAGCGCAGGATTGAGTTCCAGGAGAAGCCACCCGAAGAGCCACGAATTCCCCGCATGAGCGAGTGACCGAACCGATAAATCAAGCGGGCTCGGGGTGCCTACACCCATGGGCGTAGACTTCGGAGATTCCATCCCAAGGGAGAAAATACAGCTAGAGGACCTATCGGGGTGGAAGCTCGCCGTGGACGGCTACAACACCCTGTATCAGTTCCTGGCAATCATTCGCGGGATGGATGGCGGGCACCTCAAGGACTCGAAAGGAAGGGTTACCTCCCACATTTCGGGCCTCTTCTACAGGAACATCAACCTCCTCGAGCTCGGCATGAAGCTGGTCTACGTCTTCGACGGCAAGCCCCCCGAGCTCAAGTCTGAAGAGATAAGGCGCCGTTCCGAGCAGCGCCGGGAGGCCAAGGACCAGTACCTCCGGGCTCTCCAGGCTGGGGACATGGCTCAGGCAAGGAAGTATGCCGAGGCTTCGACTGTGCTGAGACGTGACATGGTGGCCGACGCAAAGGACCTGCTCGAAGCGATGGGGATCCCTTGGGTGGACGCGCCGTCGGAGGGGGAGGCTCAGGCTTCGAGGATGGCAATGGAGGGAACCGTCAACGCTGTAGCCTCCCAGGACCACGACTCCCTGGTCTTTGGCGCACCGGTCCTTGTCAGGAATGTCACCATCTCGGGGAAGAGGCGGCTCCCAAGCAAGGGCATAGTCATCAACGTGCAGCCGGAACGCATCCGTTTATCTTCCGTGCTGGAGTCAACGGGTCTATCGAGGGAGCAGCTCGTGGACTTTGCAATACTCCTAGGAACCGACTTCAACCCCGACGGATTCCAGGGAGTTGGACCAGCAACGGCTCTCAAGTACCTAAAAAAGTACGGGCGCCTCGAATACATCAAGGAGCTCGGGGAACAGCTCCAAACGGTAGATTTCAAGGAGATTCGCGACCTCTACCTGAACGCCCCCTCGAGCAGGGGGATCCAGCCAGAATGGAAGCCGATGGACAAGCAAAGGCTCCTCTCCTTTCTTGTCGACGAGCATTCCTTCTCGCAGGAGAGGGTCGAGGCAGCCATAGGCAGAGTCCAAACCAGAAGGGACACCCAGTCGGAGACCTTGGAGAAGTGGTTCGGCTGAGTGGCGCCCGGCTCCCAACCTTGCGGGACATCGAGCTCGCCGAGGAGAGGCTAAGGCGGTACATCTACCCGACCCCCCTCGAGTACTCGAAGGGGGTTTCCGACCTCCTCGGCAGAGAGACCTACCTCAAGCTCGAAACCTCTCTGCCAATCCACGTCTTCAAAATGCGCGGCGCGCTCAACAAACTTGCATCTCTGCCAGATTCCGAACTTAGGAGAGGCGTCGTTACGGCCTCGTCGGGGAATCACGGCATTGCCATCGCGTACGCCTCCAGGCTCTTCGGAATCAGGGCTACAGTCTGCATCCCCGAGAACGCGAACCCGCTGAAGGTCAGGGCCATCGAAGAGCAGGGGGCCGAGATCCTACGCTACGGCAACGGCTACGACGTGGCGTACGAGCATGCTTTGGCAACAGCCCGGAGGAGGAACCTCACTTTCATCCATGCCTTCGACGACCCCGACATAATCGCCGGTCAGGGAACCTGCGGGCTCGAGATGACGCGGCAGCTGCCTGGGATGGACGCGGCCGTGGTCGCCATAGGTGGAGGGGGACTGATATCGGGTATCTCCATCGCCGTGAAGGAAACTCTCCCCAAGGCAAGGGTCTACGGCGCTGAGACGGTGGCCATCCCTTCGATGTACGAGTCAATCAGGATGGGGCGGCTGTCCAGAATCGATCCCAAGCCAACGATTGCCGATGGAATGCAGGCGGCTATCCCGGGGGAACTCACCTACGAGGCGGCCAGGAAGTTCGTAGACAAGATTGGACTCGTCACCGACGCGGAGCTCGAGGACGCGATCTACGACCTTCTCTCGCTGGCCAGGGTCGTCGCGGAGCCCGCCGGCGCCTCTCCCCTGGCGGCCATGAAGGGGCCGCTGAGAAGCGAGCCTGGCTCCAGGACTGTGCTCGTCGTCAGTGGAGGCAACATCTCCGTTGACCTGCTGCGCTCTATCCTCATGCGAAAAGGGAAAGGAAGCTCCTGAGGTCTCGAGTCATCAGGAAGGGGTTCGTTTCCCTCTCGTCCTCCAGGCTCCTGAAGGGCGCGTCGCCGTAGTCGTGGCCAGGATACATGATGGTGGCAGGAGGTAGTTTCAGGATCACGTTGTGCAGGCTGCTGTACATAGCTTCCGCCCTCTCCTGGTCGAATTTGCCTATGGTCCCGACGAAGAGCGTGTCTCCCGTGAAGACCTCCCTGCCGTCGTAGAGGCAGATGCTGTCCTCTGTGTGACCCGGAGTGTGGAGCACTCTGAAGGATCTGGCACCGAGTCTGAGCTCATCCCTGTCCTTGACCCTCAGGTCGCACTCCAACGGCGAGTCCTCGTGGGCCACGACACTCGCCCCGAGCCTTGTCGCGAGCTCGGGAAGCGTAGCAACGTGGTCGAAGTGTTCGTGGGTTGCGACTGCGAACTTCACTTTGGCACCCAGCATTCGGACAGCCTCCTCGATGGGCCCGGTCTCCCAGCCGGAGTCGACCACCAGCGCCTCCTTGCTCGTCTCTTCCATCACCACGTAGACGAAATTCGCCATGGTCCCCACGGGAATCTGTTTGACTATCAACCGGGCGCCGCTTGCGCGAGCTCTGGCTGGATTCACCTTTATCAAGTTCCGATCTCACCGCGCGCACGCCAATGGAGAAGCTTCACGGCAAGAGACCTTCCGAGTCCGAGATGACCACCGCCAGACTGATGACGCCCACCGACGCCAACATCCTGGGGAACGTCTTCGGGGGCGCGATAATGAAATACATGGACGAGATCGCGGCCATAGTCGCCTGGCGCCATGCGGGCAGGAACGTCGTGACCGCCTCCATCGACAGAATGAACTTCTACGCCCCGGTCTACGTGGGGGACCTGCTTATCCTCAAGGCATCGGTCAACTTCGTCGGCACCACCTCGATGGAGATAGGCGTGAGGCTGGAGGCCCAGGACCTCTCGACCCGCAAGGGAACCCACGCCGGCTCCTGTTACCTCACACTCGTGGCCCTGGACGAGAAGGGGAGGCCAACCCCCATCCCGCCACTCCTCGTCACCACTTCCGAGGAGAAGAGGCGCTTCAACGAAGCAAAGGCGAGGAGGAAGCTCAGAGAGGCAGAGACAGCTGTGCTGAAGGACTAGGCCGTTGTCGGGCCTTTGATACCTGGCTCAACAAAACTAGAGCCGATTGCACATAGACGATTCCGAGCCGGGTTCAGCCGATGCGCGACTTCTCCGAAGGATTCGGCTTCGACAAGATGCGTAGCGGCAACGCTGCAATCTACGCACTGAAGGAGCAGTTCGAGAAGTTCTCTTCGTCGCCGCAAAAGGTCGAGACCTGCGAGTCCATCGCGACCTGCTTCTACCAACTCGAGCAGTACGACGACGCGGCCGGCTGGTACGAAACTGCGGGGAGGCTCATCCTCTCCGAGCCGAGCGGGACCCCCACCATCAAGGCCCTCGACGCGCTGGGGGACTACGAGAAGGCCCTGGACTGCTACAAGAAGGGGAGCGACGACGACAAGCTCACCGAATGCTCGTCACTAATCAGAGAGCTGAAGCGTGCCTGCGCCTCAGCGTGAGCTCCTCCTCTTCTCCTCTTCCGCCTTTGCGTCCCGCCGGTTCATAGTCTTCATATGGCACTCCTCGCAGACTGGCTCGTCCCGCGGGCCCACCCTGAAGGTGTAGGTAACCATCTTCAGCTCCGCGTCGCAGAAAAAGCACTTCGACCTCACGAGCTTACACCCTTTGCTGCAAAGACCCTCCTCTTCACTACCTTGCTGCGCCCCTTATAGTACCACACTTCGGCGTCCCCGTTTGCGCTTCTCCCCCACTTCACAAGCTCCTCGAGCTCCTCCTTGCTCGCACGCGCCTTGCCGCTCTTGACCTGTACGAGCAGAACCTTCCCCTCCTTGGCCGCGAACACGTCGACGGCCCCGTGGGATGCCGCGCTTCTCGACACCATCCAACCGTCCTTCTTGAGAGCATTGATGGCCCTGTATTCCCGGGACCTTCCGGACTGGTAATTTCGGTTCGGCACTTGTGTCGAGCCTCATTGCCGAGGAATGTAAACATGCTCCGACCGTTCTGAAAGCAAGGCGGTGACTGTGTTTCGAAACTCTTCCCGAGAGTAAGCTTATCACGTCCAGGATGACAGCCAAAGCCTGCACTTGGATGAGGTCAGGCGGTCGCTGAAGGCCTCGGAGTCTCACTTCTCCGGCCTCTTGGAGAAACGGGATAGGGTGCTGAAAGAGAGCAGAGACGTCATATCTTCTTGTTCAAGGGCGATAATCGACGTCCACACGAGGAAGCTCAAGGATGCGGAGACAGAGCTTTCCAAGGCAAGGTCGCTCTTGCAATCCCTCAAGAAGTCCTCAGATGGGTCTGTCTCCCGTTACCTCGTGTCCCCGGAGGCCGAATTCGTCGAGGCTTCCGCTGTCATCGCACTGGCGAAGGGGAAGCCGGTTCCGTCGACAGAAGCACTGGGGGCCTCCCCGGAAGCATACCTCCTCGGCCTCCTCGACGCTGTGGGGGAGCTGAAGAGGCTGGTCCTGGATTCGATACTTCAGCGAAGACTTGCGAAAGCGAGGGGCTACTTCGAGGTGATGGAGGAGCTCTACTCCATGTGCTCCCCGCTGGCTGTCTACGACCACGTGGTCAACGGGGCAAGGCGCAAGGTAGACGTCGCGAGGATGCTGGTCGAGGATACCAGGGGGTTGCTGGCCGAAGAGATAGGAAGGGAATCTGTGAGCAGCTCCATGGCGAGGCTTGAGAAGAAGCTGAGCGGAAGGAGCCGGGGCTAGAGTTCTTTCAACAGCCGGCTCGTCTTGATTTTCGGGTACGGCGAATCCAGCCTGACAACTTCAAGCTTCATTCCCCTTCTCGCCGCCTCTTCCTTCACATCCTCCTCCATGTGGTACTGGTCATAGCCCAGCGCGACAACATCCGGCCCGATGCGTTGCAGAGTGACATAGATGTCTCCCTCGACCCCTAGCACGGCCGCATCCACTTGCCTGAGCGAGGAGAGCAGCTTCACCCTGTCGTGCTCGTTGATGAGAGGCTCTCTCTTCTTCCTCCTTCTTATTGTGCTGTCCCGGGCCACAGCGACGACTAGGACGTCTCCCAGGCTCCTCGCCTTGCCAATGGTATAGACGTGGCCGTAGTGAATCACCTCGAACCCTCCGCCGATGAAGACCACCTTGATCGATTTCCTCCCCTTTGAGGTGAGCTCTGCCCCGGCTCTCGAGAGCCTCACCAGGCCCAGCTTCGCGAGTTCATTGATCTCTTCCCTCGCCTCGTCCACCTGGAGCCCCAGCCTCTCTGCGAGTGCCTCGGCGTCCGCCCTCTCGCCCTTCACTCCCAGTGAAAAGAGCGCGGCGAGCGCGTGTTTGTTGTCCATATCCTACCAGTCTATCCTAACGACACCCGCGAACGAGAGCGAGTCCAAAAGTCCTTCGGCGTAGCCGATACTGAGCATGGCCATCTCGTCTTCGCCGTTTGCCAGGAATCTCTCTGCATCCTTCATGTAGAGCTCGGCGTTTTCCAAGACATGCTCGTACTGCGGACCCAGCTTGTCCTTCACGGAGTCAAGAGCTCGCTTCGTCTTTGCGACGTACCTGGGGACGAGCGTCTGGGCAGCTCTCAGGACCGCGTCCGAGTTGCTTTTCACCCTGGACTCCTCGATTGAGAATATAGCTGAAATCGCCTCCACTTCGGTGAAGTGCAGCTTCCCTGGGACGATAAGGCAGTGGGGTGGCCCCCCAAGCTCCTTTTCCGACAGCTCGGAGAAGGTCCCGGCGGCTGTGGCCGCGTCCTCCCTCCCGAGCCGCGATAACAGTATCGCGAAAGTGTCCCCGTTTACGACCCCTCGCCTGAAGTTAGCCTCCGCAAGGAGGAGGCCCGCGATGGCGTCGGCGGGGGTCACCCCTTCCCCGCCCTGCACATCGTACTCAAGGAGCAGCAGCGTGTGGGCCCCCTCGAGGAGGTTCTCGTGCAGGACATGGTAGGCCTGGGTTAGCTTCCCGACCGCTTCCCTGGTAACGGTCACCGTCCTCGAGAACTTGTAGGAGTGGAGCCCTGACGCGCTGGCGGCGGCCGACGCTATGGTCGCCGAGTGAATCACACGCGTCTCCACCCCTTGCCTGATCGCCCGGATGCGCAGTTCGTTGTGGGTGGTGGCTATCATCGGGTCCCCGAGGACGGCTAGCACCACCTTCTTCTCCTTCGCGTCAGACAGGATTGCGGTGCCGTCCTCCACGAACTCCCTGTCGACGATGGTAAGCCGCTTGCCCGTCACCTTCTGTACGTGAGTCAGCAGCTGCGGCTCATGCGGGGTGGTGTAGTACTCCAGGTAGATCGTGTCGGCCGCTACTATCTCCTCGACGCCCTCCAGGGTAAGCCCCTTGGCACCCAGACCCAGACCGACGAAGCTAAGGCGGCCCATCAGTTTTGGCGCCCCTCACCCTATTATTTCAATTGAAGGTAGCGAAGATAAGATGCGGGCCTGGTGGGATTCGAATTCGCGGGCGTGCTTGCGCCTCCCACGGCATGCTGGTGACTCCCACTAGCTAGCTAACGGGCTCCAAGTCAATTGGGAAAGCGGGCAATAGTTTCACTAACCTCCCTAGTCATCCTTGGATAGTTGGGTCTCCTCTTCAAGAGCCACAATCGTCCCCCTAGGCTGAAACTTGATCATCACGGAGGATTTGGCTGAAATGCTAGGAGTGCTGCTCGGAGATGGGTGTGTTTGCAAATACACTTCTAGGGGCAAAGACTACTTCGTCGTGGCCTTTACGGGTAGCTCTTCGGAATATCACTACTACGAACAGTTTATTCAACCAACTTTCATAACCGCATTCGGTGTGGCCGGAAGTCTTCACATGAGGAAGGACGGCACAACAAGATATCATGTTTACGGGGAGAGAATCGTAAGAGCTCTTTTGGCATTAGGCATTCCTCTTGGGAGGAAGCACGATGCATGCATTCCCTCCGCAGTAGTCGAAAGTGGTCAAGTGGTAGCATTCATTAGAGGATTGTATCACGCCGAAGGGTCAATCTTCCGTCGATACTCTAAGATGTACAACAGGATGAAGAAGGTGTATGACAACCTTCTCGTAGTTCAAATTCGGATGAAACTCCCCACACTCATGCGCCAGCTAAACGAGGAGCTCCTCAGACTTGGAATTGTGACTAACAGGCTGGGCTCAAAGGACGCCGTGTACACTCTACGAATTACTAATCAAGAGATGATCCGCAAGTTTCTCGAGTTAATCAGGCCTAGATACAAGACCTCTCCGAGGCAAGTCTTTAATCTACCACGATAACGCGGCCGACGCGTGGGCCTGTGGCTCAGAGCAGATACTGCGAGAAGCCAGGTTAGAGAGTTTATCCTATAACGGCTGGCTCTTAGGCAGCTTCCGGAGAGACCAGCATGCCGTGGGTTCGAATCCCACCAGGCCCGCACCCTGCCTTTGCTACCTTCAATTGAAATAACAGGTCGGGAGGCGCCAAAACTGATGGGTCGCCTTAGCTTCGTCGGTCTCGGTCTTGGTGCCAAGGGGATTACCCTCGAGGGCGTCGAGGAGATAGTCGCCGCCGACACGATCTACCTGGAGTACTACACCACCCCGCATGAGCCGCAGTTGCTGACGCACGTACAGAAGGTGACGGGGAAGCGACTCACCATCGTCGACAGGGAGTTCGTGGAGGACGGCACCGCCATCCTATCTGACGCGAAGGAGAAGAAGGTGGTACTGGCTGTCCTCGGGGATCCGATGATAGCCACCACCCACGACGAACTTCGCGTCCGGGCGATCAGGCAAGGGGTGGAGACGCGTGTGATTCACTCAGCGACCATTGCATCGGCGGCCGCCAGCGCATCAGGGCTCCACTCCTACAAGTTCTCGAGGACGGTGACCGTTACCAGGGAAGCGGTCGGGAAGCTGACCCAGGCCTACCATGTCCTGCACGAGAACCTCCTCGAGGGGGCCCACACCCTGTTGCTGCTTGAGTACGACGTGCAGGGCGGGGAAGGGGTGACCCCTGCCGACGCCATCGCGGGCCTCCTCCTTGCGGAGGGGAACTTCAGGCGAGGGGTCGTGAGCGGGGACACTTTCGCGATATTGCTGTCGCGGCTCGGGAGGGAGGACGCGGCTACAGCCGCCGGGACCTTCTCCGAGCTGTCGAAAGGGGAGCATGGAGGGCCTCCCCACTGCCTTATCGTCCCAGGGAAACTGCACTTCACCGAGGTGGAGGCGATCTCGGCAATCTTCTCCATCGAGGAGTCCAGGGTGAGAAGCAACTCGGACGTCGTCCTGAGAACCGCCCAGACGCTGGTCCCCAGGTATGCCGCAAAGACGAAGCGAGCTCTTGACTCCGTGAAGGACAAGCTGGGGCCGCAGTACGAGCATGTCTTGGAAAACGCTGAGCTATATATGAAGGACGCAGAGAGATTCCTGGCAAACGGCGAAGATGAGATGGCCATGCTCAGCATCGGCTACGCCGAAGGACTTTTGGACTCGCTCTCGTTCGCGGGCGTGGTCAGGATAGACTGGTAGGGCATGGACAACAAACACACGCTTGCCGCCCTCTTTTCGCTGGGAGTGAAGGGGGAGAGGGCGGACGCCGAGGCGCTCGCCGAGAGGCTGGGGCTCCGGGTGGACGAGGCGAGGGAAGAAATCGATGAACTCGCGAAGCTGGGCCTGGTGAGAGTTTCGGAAGCCGGGGCAGAGCTCACTCCAAAGGGGAGGAAGTCAATCAAGGTGGTGTTCATCGGTGGAGGGTTTGAGGTGATTCACTATGGCCACGTCTATACCATTGGCAAGGCGAGGAGCCTAGGAGACGCCCTGGTCGTCGCCGTGGCCCGGGACAGCACAATAAGAAGGAGGAAGAAGAGAGAGCCTCTCATCAACGAGCACGACAGGGTGAAGCTGCTCTCCTCGCTCAGGCAGGTGGATGCGGCCGTGCTGGGGGTTGAGGGGGACATCTACGTCACCTTACAACGGATCCGGCCGGACATTGTCGCGCTGGGCTATGACCAGTACCACATGGAGGAGGATGTGAAGGAAGAGGCGGCGAGAAGAGGGATGAAGCTTGAAGTCGTCAGGCTGGATTCGCCGTACCCGAAAATCAAGACG
>Ga0187778_10002766_pt1 | contig 11904 bp, 8 predicted proteins | sample 1015_Q2_SP5_20_M_FD_132418 | JGI IMG/M metagenome (GOLD analysis project Ga0187778, IMG submission 132418) | Tropical peat soil microbial communities from peatlands in Department of Meta, Colombia - 1015_Q2_SP5_20_MG | ecosystem: Environmental > Terrestrial > Soil > Wetlands > Peat | place... | reverse complement strand
CCGAAGATCTGCACGGCAGCATCGATGACTTGCTGTGCCGCCTCGGTAGCAAACAGCTTGGCCATAGAAGCTTCGCGTGTAACGCGCCCGCCCGGCACGTCCTTCGTCCAGGCCGAACGATAAATCAGCAGTGCGGCAGCGTCGATGGACACCGCCATATCTGCCAACTTCTGCTGGGTCAGCTGAAAGTCGGCCTGCGGACGTCCAAAGAGGTGTCGATGGTGCGCCCGCGCGACTGCTTCGTCCATTGCCCGGCGGGCCAAGCCCAATGCTGCCGCACCGACCGTTGTGCGGAAAATGTCGAGCGTGGCCATCGCGATCTTGAAACCCTGCCCCGGTTGACCCAGCAGGCAATCGCTCGGAATGCGACAGTCCCTAAGACGCAACGTGCCCAAGGGGTGCGGAGCAATCACGTCAATGCGCTCAGAGGCGTCTAGTCCAGAAGAGTTGGCATCCACGACGAAGGCAGAGAGCCCTTTGGTTCCGGGTCCCTCGCCCGTGCGAGCAAAGATGATATAGAAGGCGGCGAGACCCGCGTTTGAGATCCACGTCTTGACGCCGTCGAGTCGCCAGAAATTGCCGTCGCGTGTGGCAGTCGTAGAAATGGCACTGACATCGGAACCGGCGTCGGGCTCAGAAAGGGCAAAGGCCGCCAGAGCCGTACCCCCAGCGACGCGTGGTAGAAACGAGCGCTTCTGCTCCTCCCGCCCGTACAGGGTAATCGGTGCGCTACCCAAGCCTTGCATGGCCAAAGCGAAATCCGCCAGGCCAGAGGCACGACCCATGATCTCGCGAGCCAGGCATAGGCTGCGTACGTCGAGGCTGTCTCGCGTGCCACCATAAGCGCGCGGAACACACACGCGCAGCATTCCAGCGCGGCCCATGTCTTCCACGATCCGGCGCACACACCCGTCGAGGGCTTCTGGACCATCCTCGGACCCCTTGAGCAAGGCCGGCAAGGCCGACTGTGCCCACTCATCGAGTGCAGCGGCCAGACTGCGATGACCATCATCGAAAAACGGCCACCCGAGGAAGCTCTTGTCGGCCATCAGTTTCCTTCAAATACGGGCGTCTTCTTGGTCGCGAAGGCAGTGTAGGCACGTTCAAAGTCGTTGGTCTGCATGCAGATCGCTTGTGCCTGTGCCTCGGCCTCGATGCATTCGTCAAGACCCTGACTCCACTCCTGATAAAGCATCGTCTTCGTCATTCCATGACTAAAGGTGGGGCCCTCGGCGAGCGAATGAGCCATAGCGGTTGCCTCTTCGAGCAGTTTCTCTGGCTCGACAAGGCGGTTGTAAAACCCAGAACGCTCGGCTTCCTCTCCGCTCATGGAACGGCCCGTGTAGAGCAAGTCCGCGGCGCGGGATAGTCCAATCAGCCGCGGAAGCAACGTGCATGCGCCCATGTCAGCTGCCGCCAGTCCGACGCGCACGAACAGAAATGCCACTTTGCTGCGCGCCGTACCAAGCCGGAGGTCCGAACCGCAAGCGATCATGGCTCCCGCGCCGGCGCAGACGCCGTCGATCGCCGAAATAATGGGCTGCGGGCACGAGCGCATGGCCTTCACCAGATCACCGGTCATCCGGGTGAACGCCAGCAAATCCAACATATCCATCTTCACCAGTTTGCCAATAATATCGTGCACGTCACCGCCAGAGCAGAAGTTGCCGCCGGCCCCGGTGAATACGACTGCTTTAATATCGGTCGCGTACACCAGTTCGCGGAACAGGTCCCGCAGCTCTCCGTAAGACTCGAAGGTGATTGGATTTTTCCTCTCCGGACGGTTGAGCGTGATCGTGGCGATCTTGCCGGAGACGGCCCAACCAAAGTGGCTGGCCTGGTAGTTCGCCATCTGAATCTTCTTCATCATCTGCTCCTCGTCAATCTATGAATTAGCCAACCATGGTCAGGCCACCGTTGACGCTCAATACCTGGCCCGTGATGTAATCGGATCGAGAGCTTGAGAAAAACAGAATCGCGTCGGCGACCTCCTGAGGTTTTCCGAACCTCCGGAATGGGATGGCTCGTTTAAAAGCTTCCAGGTGTTTCTCTGGAACGGCAAACAGGAGCGGCGTTTCGGTAGGGCCCGGACATACGCAGTTGACGTTGATGCTGTAACGTGCGACTTCGCGTGCCAGTGATTTTGTGAAGGCGATCAGGCCTCCTTTTGCGCCCGCGTAGACTGTCTCGCCCGAACTACCAACTCGTCCAGCATCGCTGCTGACATTCACAATCTTTCCGCTGTTGCGTTCCATCATTTTTGGCAAGAACAATTTGACTAGCTTCATCGGACCTACGAGGTTGAGGGTGACAATCTTGCTCCACACATCGAGCGGCATCTCCCAGAACGGCTTGATCTGGCCCCACCCCGCTCCGTTGACGATGATGTCGGCCCCTCCCGTCTGGCCCTGAACGGTCTCGGCGAAGGTGGCGATCGAGGCGTCTTCGGTGATGTCCAGGGGAACGTAGTCGGCCCGGTAGCCTTTGTTCTGAAGGCTGCTGGCAGCGGCCTCTCCCTTATCCTTGGCGATATCCGCAAGGATGACGCGCGCCCCGGCCCCGGCCAATGTCTCGGCGGTTGCTAGACCGATACCGGAGGCAGCGCCCGTGACAACCGCAGTTTTGCCGTCCAGTTTCATGGTTCCTCCGAATCGTTCCTCGCCAAACTAGGCTTTGACCGTCTGCCGCTTCTTGGCACTTCTCTCCAGGAACTCGGCAACCCTGCGCCGCGTCTCGGGGTGCTGGTAGAGCTTCCTCGTTGCCGCAAGCTCCTCGGCGTAGCCGTCGCGGTGTGGATCGCCAAAAGCTGCCAGGCAACGCTTGCTCGCAGCGAGAGCGGGCCTGGGCGCCTGGGCGAACCGCGCTCGAAGCTCTCGCGTCCATTCGGCCAATTGCGAAAGGGGCAGAGCCCATTGAACGATCCCGAGTCGCTCGGCTGACGCGCCGTCAACAACTTCACCGCCTAGAATGAGCCGATTGGCGATCCCGCAGCCGCAGATCCTGGTGAGCCGTTGCGTCCCGCCAGCCCCCGGCAACAGACCCAGGCCCACTTCCGGTAGGCCCAGTTTCGCTTCGACTGCGGCGACGCGAATGTCACAAGCCAGGGCTAGTTCCAAACCACCACCCATAGCCGCACCGCCTATCTCCGCGAGCGTGAGCACCGGAGCTGCTTCTAGCCGCGCAAACAGACGCTGCATGCGGCGCACTAGATCGAGCATCACATCGGGGCCTTCGAGCGTCCCAAAACAAGACTGCATTAAAGCCAGGTCGGCCCCCGCGCAGAACGCCTGCTGATCACTACGGATGTGCAGCACCACGATCTCTTGATCTTCGATGACCTGATCGAGTATGGCGTCGAGGCGCTCAATCAGTTCGTCATTGAGCGCGTTCACCGGAGGACGTGACAGCGTGGCCACGACAATTTGGCCGACGCGTTCGGTTGAAACCAACCCTTGGGCCCTCCGTCTTTGGGAAATTCGGTCTTGGTCGGCAACGGCGACACGCAGTTTGTACCGCTGGATCTTTCCCGTTGCCGTTTTAGGAAGTTTATCGATGACATGGACCCAGCCCGGAAGCTTATAGCGGGGGAGATGAGTTTCACAGAAGTGGCGGAGCTCTTCCTCAATCTGCGGGCCGGAGATCGTGGAGTCCTTCAGCACGACCCACGCATCGGCATGGACGAGACCATGCTCGTCCTTCCGGCTGATGACCGCTGCTTCGAGCACCTGAGGATGTTGGACAAGAACCGACTCAATCTCGTATGGCGAAACCCACCGGCCGCTTACCTTAAATACATCGTCGCTTCGCCCGCAGTACGTGTAGTAGCCGTGCGCGTCGCGTCGAAACGTATCGCCCGTGTCGTACCAACCGTCTACGATGACTTTGGCCGTCCGTTCGGGGTCATTCCAATAGCGTCGAATCACGGATTGCCCCTTCACCAACAATCGACCCGGCACGTCATCCGCAACGTCGTTCCCAGCCTCATCCACCAACCTCACCCGATAACCGGGTATGGGCTTGCCCGTTACACCCGGACGAATGTCGTCAACACGGTTGGAGATGTAGATGTGGCCCACTTCGGTCGAACCAATGCCCTCGATGATGGGTACCCCGGTCGTTGCCAGCCATTCGCGATGCAATTCAGGCGGCAAGGCTTCGGCCGCGGAGATGCATCGGCGTAGTCGGGGATCATCCCTTCGGCTCAAAAGTCCGGAAGCCAGGATTTGGGCGTAGAAAGTAGGAACGGCACCGAAGATGGTGGGCTGGCAGCGACGAAACACTTCGATCACAGTCTGCGGAGTCGGCCGACGGTCGTCGAGGATCGCCGTCGCGCCAACGTACAGAGGGCCGAGCATGCCAACGTTCATGCCATATGAGAAGCAGAGCCGGGCCACGTTGAAAAAGGCATCGTCTTCGGTGGCACCCAGAGTGTCAACGGTGTAGAACTGGCTGATGACGGCGACATCCCCGTGCGCATGAATGATGCCTTTCGGCAGGCCGGTCGTGCCGGACGAATAAAGGCAAAAGCAATCATCCGTTGCTTTGGTAAAGATGGCGTCAAGACGCGAGGAGGCACTGCTCGCCAGTTCCATGAGCGATTCCCCGTCACCATCGATGGCGACCACCACGTTGGGCCTCGGGGAACACTCCTCGAGGGCAGCATCGATGGTGGTGGAGAAGTCGTGCGAATAGAACAGTGCCGAGCATTTGGAATGTTGAATGATGAACGCAAAGTCGCTCGCGGGCGCTAAGCCGTTGAGCGGAACCGGTATCGCTCCGATCTTGACGGCTCCCCAGAACACAAAAAAGAATTCCGGGCAGTCTTTGGCTATCATCAACACGCGATCGCCCGCCCGAATGCCCAGACTTCGAAGCGCGTTGCCGAATCGGTTGACGCTGTCGAGTAGCTCGGCGTAGCTTACTTCCCGGTGGGGCGTTCGGATCGCAGCCTGGTTGCTGCGGCGCTCAGCGATGTGACGATCGATGAAGTGTTCAGCCGCGTTGTAGGGTTCGGGGAACCGCAGTTGAAGAACGCCCTCGTCGTCAGTTTCAACCACGAGATCCATGCTCTCTCTCCTGGACCGTCGCTTAAACTATTTGAATGGCGGCGTATAGGGCGGTGATGTCGGTCACCTGAACCGGTGACACAAGTCACGCTTGCGAAAGCGAGATAGAGAATATAGCTTTGTGCCGTGCCGGCGGTGTCTGGTCCCGAACAACGTGACGTACGAATCGGAGGAATCATGGCTACTCTTCCTACTGTTGAGGAGATACAGAAAAACTGGGCGAGCGCACGCTGGCAAGGAATCGAGCGGCCCTACAACGCGGAGGATATCGAGAGGCTCCGCGGGACCGCCAAAATCGAATATAGCCTCGCCGATGCAGGTGCTCGGCGACTGTGGAATATGTTGTACACCGATGACTATTTGCCTGCCTTGGGAGCGCTAACGGGGAATCAGGCCATTCAACAGGTGGAAGCGGGCCTGAAAGTCATCTACGTCAGTGGCTGGCAGGTTGCGGCTGACAACAATTCTGCGGGCCAGATGTATCCGGATCAAAGCCTGTATCCTGCTGACAGCGTTCCGAGCGTCGTTCGGCGGATCAACAATGCTTTGCAACGTGCCGATCAGATCCAGCACGCCGACGGTCGCAAACGTGGGCCCTACTGGTATGCGCCTGTTATTGCCGATGCCGAAGCTGGTTTCGGCGGCCCTCTCAACGCGTTCGAATTAATGAAAGCCATGATCGAAGCGGGCGCAGCCGGAGTGCACTTCGAAGACCAACTTGCGTCGGCGAAGAAGTGCGGACACATGGGCGGGAAGGTCTTGGTTCCCACGAAAGAAGCCATCCAGAAGCTTGTGGCCGCCCGGTTCGCCGCCGATCTGATGGACGTTCCCACGGTTCTAATCGCCAGAACGGACGCCAATGGCGCCTATTTGATCACCAGCGACGTGGATCCACGGGACAGGCCATTTTTGACCGAAGAGCGAACCATCGAAGGCTACTTTCGCATGCGGGGAGGCATTGAGTGCGCCATTGCTCGAGGGCTTGCCTATTGTCCTTATGCGGACATGATTTGGTGTGAGACCGCCAAACCGGACCTAAACGAGGCGCGAACCTTCGCCGAGGGTATTCACCGCAAATTTCCAGGAAAACTGCTGAGCTATAACTGCTCACCCTCATTCAATTGGTCGGGAAATCTCGACGGTCGCTCCATCAGCCAATTCCAGAAGGAACTGGGCGCCATGGGCTACAAGTTTCAATTCGTTACGCTCGCCGGATTCCATGCCCTCAACCTTGGGATGTTCGAACTCGCGCGCGCCTACGAAAAGGAAGGTATGACCGCCTATGCTCGCTTTCAGAACAAGGAGTTCGAGCACGAAAAGGGCAGCGGGTATATGGCTACGACTCATCAGCGATTTGTGGGGACAAGCTATTTCGATATCATCGCCGAGAAAATCGTCGGGGCGAATCTGTCCACCGGCGCGCTGGCCGGTTCGACAGAGGAGCAGCAATTCAAGAAGGTGAAATGACGACGGCAGTTTCTCTGGGCTCCGAGCGAGTGTTGGCTGAGTCCGGTTTTTCGTAACTGAATTCTACGTTGCACCCCACCGTCTGTCGCGGTTCTACAAATCGTTTCATTCCGCCGCCCTGCCCTCCTGCTCTCGGCCTTTTCGTCGTGTGGCCGAGAGCGAGAGGTGAGGCATATCACAAGCAATCGTGACTGCCCTCACAGAATCTCGCCGATTCCTCCGGTAATTTTGCACACCGTCAACGCGACCTCGCTTGACGTCAGCGGTGCGTTGACCGACTAGTCGGACTTTGCTTGGCCGTGCTCTGTGAAGCAATCAGCAAAAGGGGAGGACATGCAATGAACAGAGTGAATCACAAGAAGTGGTTCAAGGTGGGACTCATGGCTGTTTGGTTGATCGTCCCATTTCTTATGACTGGTGTCCACACGCCGAGTGCTCGCGCGGTTCCCAGTTATTCCCGGCAGACTGGATTTCCCTGCCGGTCTTGCCACACCACACCGCCCGAGCTGACACCGTTGGGACGGACTTTCAAACTCAACGGCTATACCATTACGGGAATGCCAATGACGAAAGCAGAGAAGACTTCGAGAGAAGCAGGGCTGAGCATCCTGCAGAACCTGCCGCTGTCGGTGTTTTTCGATACTTCGTACACCCAAACAAATAAGGTGCAGCCCGGCACGCAGAATAGCACCTTCGAATTCCCACAGGACGTATCGCTGTTTGTTGCCGGAGCCTGGGCCCCACATGTCGGGAGCTTCGTGCAATTCACCTACGATGCGCAAGACGACCATTTCAGTTGGGATAACACCGACATTCGCTATGCCAACTCGATCGCCAGCCTGTTCGGCAAGAGCTTCGTGTACGGCTTAGACATGAACAACAATCCGACCGTGGAAGATCTGTGGAACGCCACGCCGGCGTGGGGTTTTCCATTCATCTCGAACGACTTCGCGCCGAGCCCGGCGGCCGTACCGGTCATCGACGGTCCACTGGCGCAGGATGTCGCCGGATTTGGCGGGTACGGCATGTGGAACGACCATTTCTACCTGGCCAGCACCATGTATCGCACCGAGCACCTCGGCTTTGGCCAGCCCAACTCGGGCATGCCTCCCCCCACCACGTACAATATCCACGGCCTTGCGCCCTATTGGCGGGCTGCGTGGCAACAGACGTGGGGGAACAATTTCCTAGAGGTCGGCACCTACGGAATGGAGATGAAGTCGACTCCCAACAATGTCGTCGGACCTACCAATTCGGCTGGAAATACGGTCACGGATAACTACACGGATGTGGCCGCCGATTTCCAGTACGACCGCACACTTCCGAAGTTCCGCAACGACATCCTTTCCTTCCGTGGCACCTATATCCACGAAAACTCAGCACTCGACGCCAGCTTTCTTCTTGGAATGGCTGGGCAAGTGCCGCATCACCTCAACACCATCAACCTAAATACGGAATATCACTTCGGCGATCGTTTTAGCGGTGCATTCGGTTGGTTCGACACAACCGGGACGCGTGACACGACGTTGTACGCGCCCGCCCCCAGTGTCAACGGTAGTCCGAAGAGCAGCGGCTATATCCTGAACGCGTCCTGGTGGCCGAGACAGAACATCGATCTCGCGGTTCAGTACACCGGATACTTCAACTTCAACGGCCGTGCGGTGAACTACGATGGCTCTGGCCGAAATGCGGCCAACAACAACACGCTGTACATACTCGCTCGGTTTCTCTTTTAGGAAGCCGGCGTTGGAATCCGCGCGAGGGGCGCGGCCTTCCTCCCGACACGGATCTCCCCTCGGCCAGGTAGAACCGCTAACCGAGCTCGCCCCTCGAGTCGGGCTCGGTTGGCGGCCGAGCGAGACTCGCCGGGTTGGGGTGATGAGAAGTGACGAACAGACTGGGCAAGATCGAGAGTCGTGTTCACGGCTGAGCTCGTGAGCCCCACAGAGGAGGCAGAAGCAATGAAAAGATTTGGAATAGCACTCACGATCGTAACGGCGGCCTTACTCGGCGTCGGGTTCGTCATCAAAGTAGTAGCGCACGCGTCAGACAACGGGGGTCTTTCCGGCACGATTCATTTTCAGGGCAAGGCACCGGCGCTGCGGCCGATCGTGATGGACAAAGATCGCGTCTGCGCCGCACAGCAGTCGGGAACCGTGCTGCCAGAGGATGGTCGCGTAAATGCGAACGCCACACTGCCGAATGCGTTCGTCTACATTTCCAAGAGCGCAGGCAATCTTTCCACGGTTGCTCCGCCCAACTCGATCACGCTCACGCAACGGGGATGCACCTTTGTACCGCACGTGCTCGGTGTCATGGTCGGACAGCCGTTGCAGGTCGTCACCGAGGACCCCACCACGCACAACATCCATGTCATCGGTGGCAAGGGCAATCGCGACTGGAACGTCACGCAGCAGCCCGGAACGCCATCGGTCACGACCCGGTTCTCCCACCCCGAGATCATGGTTCCCGTGCGTTGCAATATCCACCCCTGGATGGAAGCCTACGTCGGCGTGGTAACCAATCCGTATTATGCGGTCACTGGAGATGATGGCAGCTTCCTCATCAAGAATGTTCCTCCTGGCGACTACACGCTGTCGGTCTGGACCGCCACGTTCGGAACGCAGGAGCGCTCGGTGACCGTTCGCCCCGGCGAGTCGGCGAGCGTTGACTTCACCTTCGTCGCTCCGTGACCGGTTCGCGGCGCCGGTCGCCTACGCGTGCGAATACTCGTTGCGGATGCGAGCGAGCCCGGTCACCGACCGAGCGCGGCAAAGTCAGCACCGGGTCGGTGACGCCCTTCTGATTCACAGAAGCTCCCGACCGGCGTGTACGATATACTCGCTTGATCGAAACCGAATTTTCTCTGGCTCTGGCAGGGCTAACGGGAGGTTTTATGGACTCCAAAGGGATTGTTCTGATCGTGCTCGGTATGCTTGTCGTCATGGTTGCCTTCGGACAGAGTCAAGCTCCGCCATTGCCTACCGCTCCCTCCAACGCTCCGCCACCTTCCTTGCAGGGCCCCAACGATCCTGGCTATGCTGCCGTCATCGCCGCCTGCAAGAATCCTCCGCCCAAATTTCCCGGTTTCCGACCCCCGAGCGGACCGGCGCCGGGCCCACGTGAGTATGAGGTGACCCAGATCCCGGGCGTCATCGCCGGAGGCCAACGCTGGAAATTTCTCTGGCAAGAGGCGGGCAACAATGGCGACGGCATCGTGGGCACTAGCGATGGCGGTTTGTTGATCGCACAGAACGACAAAAGCGACGTGGTAAAACTCGATAAGGACGGCAAGCCTTCCGTGGTCTACACGGACACGCATACGGGTGGCTCGCTTTCCATCAACTCCGAAGGTGCCGTGTTCATCGTGGAGCGAGGATTGCATCCGGCGATCTGGGAGCTGTCGCCACGACGCAGGGTACTGGCCGATAGCTATCAGGGCGAGAGTCTGGATTGTCTCGGCAGCGTTCTGAACGACTTATCGGCGGATCGTCGGGGCGGTGCCTACTTCACCATGGGAGGGCTTTATTACGCTAGCTCGGAGGGCACAGTCACAAAATACGGCGAAAATCTCCGCACCAACGGCATCATCCTCAGCCCCGACGAGAAGAAACTGTTCGTAACGAACGTGAACACGGTCGTAGCTTTCGATGTTCAACCCGACGGTTCGCTCACCAACCAGCGAGACTTTTCCAAGCTGCAGCCGGGCACGGCCGGTGACGGCAGCACCACCGACGCTGACGGGCGCGTCTACGTCACCAGCAACCCGGGCGTACAGGTCATCGGCGCCGACGGCACGTGGCTGGGTTTAATCTCCACACCGCGCGACGTCATCAGCGTATCCTTCGGCGGCCCAGGTCGGAAGACGCTCTTCATCCTGGCCCGCGGTGCGGTGGGCTCTGACGGAAACCAGGTTGCCAATGCTGCGCAGGTTTATTCGATCCAGATGATCGCACAGGGCTACCAGGGTCGACCCAAATAGACGGGCCGATCTCGGGGATCGCGGATGCGGCGAATGCGACTCTGAAGGAGATCAACGCCTGCGAGACCGTGCAGAAATCCAAAGATCAATTTGCGGAAAGACCGGCGGTCGCCGATCGCCCGTTCATCCTTTCGGGAGGACCGGAACCGGAGGAGTGCCATAGGTGTGAAGCGATTCGTAGGTCTTGATTGCTTAGCCAGAACGTCCCTCAGAATACTTCCGGAATAAAATGACGTCGCTTAACAGGGGACTGGTCATCGTATCGGTCCTTCATGGCGCGTTTTGGTAACTTGATTTTCTCGCGAGGCACCCGTTTGTAGGGAATCGCACGGAGCAGATGCGAAATGCAGTTGAGGCGCGCCTTTCGTTTGTCGTCGGAGCGGACCAGGTGCCAGGGAGCATGTTTGGTGTCGGTGGCTTCGAGCATTCTGTCTCGCGCGCGGGAGTATTCATACCAGAGGCGAAAAGACTCCAAGTCCATCGGACTGAGCTTCCATTGGCGGAGAGGGTCCTTAATTCGCGCTTCAAATCGGCGTTCCTGCTCCTTCTGACCGACCTCCAGCCAATACTTGATCAGGATAATGCCAGCGTCCACGATGTACTTTTCGACCGTTGGGCAAAGCTGAAGAAAGCGTTGGTATTCTTGCTTGCTGCAAAAGCCCATGACCCGCTCGACACCCGCTCGGTTGTACCAGCTGCGATCGAAAATGACGATCTCGCCGGCAGCGGGAAAGTGCTGCATGTACCTCTGGAGATACATCTGAGTTTTCTCGCGATCCGAAGGGGCTGGCAGAGCCACCAGACGGAAGACCCGAGGGCTTACTCGCTCGGTGATCGCACGGATCGTGCCACCCTTGCCCGCCGCATCACGGCCCTCGAAGACGACGATAATGCGCAGTCCTTTGTATTTGATCCAGTCCTGCAATTTGCAGAGCTCTGCTTGCAGACGTCGTAGCTCTTTCTCATACTTCTTTCGTTTCAAGGGAGTTTCGTCGTTCGAATCGTGCTTCTTTGCCATGGGCATTCTCTCCGTACTTCTCGGGGACAGGCGCGAGAAACGGCGGTTCCTCGCGTTTTCTCCAAGCCCTTCAGACAGATCCGAATCATCCGGCCGACAGACCCTAGATGACCGGTTCTTCCTGATGACCCCGACGCCTGGTCAATCCTCAGCGGGTGGCACCAATTCTGTCTGACAGCGTCCCAGAGCGGGTTGGTTGATCCCACTGTCAAAACTAGCAGTTGGCGCTAGTCGCGACGGGCGGCAGATTGTAAGGGTACGACGCGAGGTGTCAAAATGGCGACGGCAAGTCCGGCTCAGGGATGGCAAAGTCCGTTGAGAGCGACGAAGAAGATCACCGGCTGGTACATCGTGGCCGCCGTGCTGTTCAT
>Ga0187778_10002764_pt1 | contig 11906 bp, 8 predicted proteins | sample 1015_Q2_SP5_20_M_FD_132418 | JGI IMG/M metagenome (GOLD analysis project Ga0187778, IMG submission 132418) | Tropical peat soil microbial communities from peatlands in Department of Meta, Colombia - 1015_Q2_SP5_20_MG | ecosystem: Environmental > Terrestrial > Soil > Wetlands > Peat | place... | reverse complement strand
GGCCGGTCGCGCCCGGGGAGACCGTGGAGCTCGAGGTCCCGCTCGCCGCGCCGCGGCCCCCGGGCCGCTACCTCGTCTCGTTCGACCTCGTCGAGGAGTATCACTTCTGGTTCGCGGAGATCGGCTCGAAGACGCTCGACGTTCCACTCGACGTCGCGCCGAGGATCGCGGAACGACGGCTTGGCGTGGTCGTCGCGGGCGAGCCCGATCCGGAGACGACGGCTGCGCTCGCCGCCCAGGAGGAGCCGCTCGTCGTGGAGGACGCCGTCGCGACCGCGTTCCTCGTGCCTGGCGCCTCGCCGGCGCCGGACTGGTCGCGTCGGCTGCTCGACGCGCACGCCGAGGGGTGGCCAGCCGTGGGGGGTGCCGTGCTCGCGGTGCGACGACGCGATCGTGCTCGACTGTCGGCGTGGGCCCCGGGGGGCGGGCGCAACCCGAGACTCGGCCTGCCGCTCCTCTTCCCGTCGCTGCTCGAAGGACTCCAGCCCGGATCACACGAAGGGCTGCCGGCCTACGACGGCGCCGACTGCCTGTTCGAGGGACGCGCCGTCGTCAGACTTCGACCGCGATCCGGTCGTCCACCCGCCTGAACACGGCCGCGCCCGCCGCGAGCGCCAGCACCGCCGCGACTGCGAGGTAGATGGCGTCGGCAGCGCTCGGGGCGTGGCCGAAGTAGAGCGGCGCTCGGAGCGACTCGACTGCCGGTGTCAGCGGGTTCCCCCAGTGGATCAGCCGCTCGAACCACGGGTGGGTCTTCGCGCCGGGAATCCGGTCGAGCGAGTAGAGGACCGGCGTGAGGAAGAACCACGGCAGGAGGAGGGCCGCGACGATGTGCTCGACGTCGCGGAACACGGCGTTCGCGGACGCGGCCGCGAGCGCCATCCCCGCGACGAGGGCGACGACGAGCGCCGCGAGCGGAATCGAGAGCCAGACGGCGCCGCGTGCGTGCGGCACGTAGATCAGGGAGAGCACGATCACGATCGCGAGCATCACCGTGAACGAGACGAGCTGCGTCGCGACGTTCGCGAGCGGGACGAGCTGCCGCGGAAAGCGCACCTTGCGGATCAGGTTCGCGTTCTCGAGCAGGCTCCGAGAGGCGGCCTGGATCGAGGTCGCGAAGAACACCCAGGTCGGGAGCCCGCAGAGCAGGAACAGCCAGTAGTGGTCGAGACTCGTCGCCGGCGCCTTCCAGAGCACGGAGAAGACGAGCAGGTAGACGAGCATCAGGAGGATCGGGTTCGCGAGCGACCAGGCGAGTCCCAGCACCGAGCCCTTGTACTTCGCACGCAGGTCGCGCCGGAAGAGGCTCCCGAAGAGCTCGCGGTAGCGGAAGAGGTCGGCGTACACGTCCACGGCCTGGCGGAAGCTTAGAACCCGTCCCCGGGGGCAGACGGTTTGCGCGGGTCGCTGTGGACACATTGACACGCTCTCGGCACAAACAAGGGACTGTCCCTGGGTGTGACGATTTCGTGCCAATCGCTCCACGGTTGCCGTCGGCGGTGCGCAGCAGGGCGAGCGTCTACCCTTCTGTGGTCGTGAGCGCGGCCATCGCGATCGCCTCCCTGCCCGTCGCGTACCTCGTCCTCCGGGCGCTCCTCCGCTCGCCGGCAGGCGAGAGGCTCGTCGCCGTCCCGTCGGGCGAGCGCTGGCACGATCGGCCGACGCCCACGTTCGGAGGGGTCGGGATCTTCGTGGGCTTCGCGGCCGGCACGGTGCTCGCGCTCGCGATCGGCGCGGTCACGGGGCAACGCGAGCTGTGGGGGATCCTCGGCGGCTGCGCGCTGCTCTTCCTCGCCGGGCTCGTCGACGACCTGCGCACCCTGAACCCGGTCGCCAAGCTCGCCGCGCAGTTCGGCGCGGCGGGGCTCGTGCTCGCGAGCGGGCTCCGGGTCGAGGTGATCGGGAACGACGTCCTGGCGACCCTCGTCGCGCTCGTCTGGCTCGTCGGGATCACGAACGCCTTCAACCTGCTCGACAACATGGACGGCCTCGCCGCCTCGCTCGCGGCGATCGCGTGCGGCTACTTCGCAGTCGACGCGGCGACGGAGCACCCGAACCGGGGCGTCCTCGTGCTCTCCCTCGCACTCGGCGGCGCGTGTCTCGGCTTCCTTCCGCTCAACCTGCGGCCCGGCGGCCGAGCGGCGGTCTTCATGGGCGACTCGGGAAGCCAGGTGCTCGGCTTCGGACTTGCCGCGTTCGCGCTCTCGTCGAGCTGGAAGGTCGCCGGCACGACGCTCACGACGATGCTGCTGCCGCTCCTCGTCCTCGCGGTCCCGATCCTCGACACGACGCTCGTGACGGTCGTCCGGATCCTCGAGCGGAGACCGGTCGCGCAGGGCGGCAAGGACCACACGTCGCACCGTCTCGTCTACTACGGGCTCTCGCAGACTCAGGCGGTCGGCCTGCTCGCGCTCCTCGGGCTGGCGCTCGGTGCGACCGGCGTCGCGTACAACGTCCTCGGCAATCCGAGGGTGACGGTCGTGGGCGTGCTCGTCACCGTCGTCCTCCTCGTCCAGTTCGCGAGCTTCCTCACCGACCTCGAGGAGCGCGCACGACGAGGTGCTGGCGAGAGCGTCCCCTCGGTGCTCCGGGCGCTCTGGCAGCCGCGGCGGCTCGTCGAGGTGCTCGCGGACTTCGTGCTGATGTGCCTCTCGTTCCTCGTCGCGTACGTGCTCCTGACGGACGGGCTGGGCGGCCCCGGGGCGCGCGGCCTCTTCCTGCAGGCGCTGCCGATCGTGCTCGCCGCCCGTTATGTGAGCTTCGTCGCGGCCGGCCTCTACCGTCGCATCTGGCGCTTCGCGAGCGTCCACGACCTCGTCGCGATCGCAGCCTCGTGCGTCGTGTCCGGCCTGTTCGCGCTCGCCGTCGTGCCACTGCTGTGGCCCCTCGACGGCTTCGACTGGAAGATCTTCCCGCTCGACGCAGTTCTGTGCGCCGTGCTCGTCAGCAGCTCGCGTCTCGCGCTTCGCCTCCTGCCGAGCGCCGCCGCGCTGCGCAACCGCGACGAGCAGCGACGGGTGCTCGTCGTCGGGGCGGGCCGCTTCGGCCGCAGCCTCGCCCGCGAGCTCAGGGAGGACCCGACCGTGCGCATCGTCGGCTTCCTCGACGACAACCCGTCGGTTCGCCGGCGGCGTGTTCAGGGCGTCGTCGTGCTCGGCGGGCTGGACGAGATCGCATCGGCGCTCGAGACCGCCCGGCCGGACGAGGTGCTCGTGACCATTCCGAACGCGGATGCCGGCCGCGTGACGGAGGTCGCGCAGGTCTGTGCCGCCGCGGCCGTCGCCTGCCGGCTCGTCCACCGCCGGACGGAGACGACGACGGCGCTGACCGAGGCGGCGGGCACGCTGAGGCGGGCCGAGTGAGGTCGAGCGTCGCCACGGTGTGGAGCCGCGTGGTGGCGCGGGCCCGGCCGGAGGTGATGATCCCGCTGCTCACCGCGTACTTCGCCTTCGCGGCGTACTACGTGTGGCAGGCGTGGCGACGCGAGTCCCCCTCCGTCTTCGGCGACGAGCTCGAGTGGACGCAGATCTCGCGCGCGATCGCCCACACCGGGCATCCGGCGCGCCGGGGCGTCCCGTACCACTTCACGAGCCTCTACCCCTACTTCACCGCGCCCGCCTGGTGGCTGCACAGCACGCAGCAGGCATTCGACACGATCAAGTACCTCGGCGTCCTCGCGATGACGGCGACGATCTTCCCCGCCTACGGGCTCGGACGGATCGTGGTCTCCCGCAACTGGGCGATCGCGGCGGCCGTCGCCACCGTTGCCGCGCCGGCGCTCGCGTACTCGCCGATCCTGACCGAGGAGTCGCTCGCCTACCCGGCTGCGGCGCTGGCGCTCTGGGCGACGGCGCGCGCGGTCTACCGCGTGACGCGCCGGCGGGTCGCCTTTGCGTTCCTCTGTTGCCTCTTCGCGACTGGCACCCGCACCGAGCTGGCGACGACGCTCGCCATCCTCGTCGTCTCGCTCGGTGTCGTCGCGTGGCGCGGCGGAACGCTCAGCGCCTGGCGCGCGACCTGGAACCGCTGGGACTGGACGGGGGCGCTCGCGCTCGGGCTCGGTGCGGTGATCGCCTTCGACGCCTTCGTCAGCCACCGGTCGTTCGAGTGGTACGTGATCACGGCGTTCTACAAGGAGCGGCTGTGGCAGTACGGCACGTGGGCGGCAGGCTCGCTCGCGATCGGCCTCGGCATACTGCCGGTCGTCGCCGCGCTCGCCGTCCTGGTGCGGCGACGCGGCGAGCAGCCGGATCCCGGCCGGACGGCGTTCACCATCGTCGCGGCGGTCGGCCTCGCCGCGTTCGCCTGGTACACGGCGCTGAAGGGCGCGTATCTCTCGTACTCGTTCTCGTCCGACATCGTCGAGCGAAACCTGATCTACGTGGCGCCCATCCTGTTCGTCGGCACGGCGGTGCTGCTCGAGCGGCGGACGGTGAGGACCTGGTGGGCAGTCGCGGCCGGCGTGTTCACGGGCTATCTCGTGCTGCACGTGCCGATCGTCTACGGCTTCGACCACTACCCGTACTACGAGGCGCAGGGGCTCGCGATGGTCTCGTTCGCGAACCGGATCTTCCACTGGGCGCAAGGGCCGATCGACAATGCGCTGATCGCCCTGACGGTCGTCGCGACCGCGGTGGTCGTGCTCGCGTCGCGGCTCCCGACACGCGGCCGCAACGCGGCGATCGCGATCGGTGGCATCTGCGCGGCCGTCGGGATCTGGAACCTCACCGCGGAGACGTACGCCGCAAACGGCGAGTATCGGTTCTCGCGGTTCCTCGTCTCCCAGGCGCCCCGGCCGTTCGACTGGGTCGACCTCGCGAACGGACGCGGCTCGACCGTTCTCGTCGGCCAGCAGTTCGGCACGAACTCGAACGGCGAGAACCTGACCGAGTTCTGGAACCGCTCCATCGTCAAGGTCTGGAGCGCCGACCCGGAGAGCCCGGCGCCGGGGCCGGGCCCGACCCTCACGCCGGACCTCTCGAAGCCCGACGGAACGCTCTTCCCCTCGCCCGACACCGAGTTCGCACTCGCCGTGAACGGCCTCCAACTGCAGGCGCCCAAGGTGCCGACGGGAGTGACGGTACCGGGCACGACGCTCTACCGGCTCGACGGCGGCCCGCTCAAGCTCCGCTACTCGCAGAGCGGCGTCGAGAGCGACGGCTGGATGACCGCACCCGATCCGAAGTCCCCGGCGCTGTCCGCGTACAACCGGTTCGACGCAGCCTCGCTGGGCCCCGGCCTGGTGTTCGTCCATCTCGACCGCATCGCCTGGGCCGGCAAGGACGTCCCCGGCCACGTCGCGGTCCGCGTCGGGACGCTCGTCGTCGGAGCCGACAAGCAGCCCGCGATCGGGCACCTCTCCGCGTCGTGGCACCTGACGATCCACGCGTGCGGCAGGCCGAAGCTCCTCTGCTCGACCGCGCTCCACTTCGACAACCCCCTTCGGCCCTTCCGGATCGAGATCTCGATCTACCCGACCTTCAGCCCGCACACGCTCGACCCGCGGAGCAGCGAGGTGCGGAACCTCGGGGCACGCGTGACGTACTCGTTCGTCTCGCTCTAGGACTACAGGGCGAGCAGCCGCTCCGGGTGCTTCCGCACGAACCGGAGCATCCCGCGCGCGTGCCACAACGTGTGCCGCGAGAGGAAGCGCCGGTCGATCACCGCCGCCCACTCGTGCCGGACGACGGCGGCCGGCACGTACCAGCGCTCCCAGCCGGCCTTCGCGGCCCGGTAGCCGAGGTCGATGTCCTCGACGTAGTGCCGGTAGCCGGCGTCCCACCCGCCGAGCTCCTCGAGCATCGTCCGCCGCATGAGGAGGAACGCGCCGAGCAGCCAGTCCGCCTCGACCGGCTCGGTCGGACGCTCGTCGAGGAGGTAGTGCGACCGTTGGCGCTCGAGCGGCGGGAAGAGCTTGCGCAGCGGCGTCCGCCGGACGAGAGTGCCCGTGACGGTGGGGAAGCGGCGGCGGCTCGGCTGCCACGTCCCGTCCGGCCACAGGAGCTGCGGCGCCGCGATCCCGCAGCGCGGCCGTCCCGTCATGAAGTCGCGGAGGACCGCGACGGCGCCCTCGTCGGGGATCGCGTCCGGGTTCGCGGTGAGCACGAGCTCGCCGCGCGTGGCGCCGACGCCGATGTTCACGTTGGCAGCGAGGGACAGGGGACGCGGGTTCTCGAGCACGCGAATGCCTTCGGGAACGGAGCCCACGGAGCCGGGCACGTTCGCGACGACGACGAGCTCGTCGACCTGGGGCGCGAGTGCGGGCAGGAGGTGCTCGAGCTCCTCGGCATGGCCGTGAGAGACGACCACCGCGGAGACGGTCATCGGCGGAGCACGTCGAGATACACGGCCAGCGTTCGCTCGGCGCACGCCTCCCACGAGAAGGCGCGGGCACGCTCCAGCCCGGCGTACGAGAGCTTGTCGTGCTCGCGCAGCGCACGCCGGATTCCGTCCGCCAGCTCGACCTCCTCCACGACGACAGCCGCGCTGCCGACGACCTCGAGCAGCGCCGGCTCGGGCACGGTCACGACGGGCGTGCCGCACGCCATCGCCTCGAGCACGGGCAGCCCGAAGCCCTCGTAGCGCGACGCCTGCACCACGCACGCCGCCCCGCGATAGAGCTGGACGAGCCGTTCGGTTTCGACATAGCCCTCGAGACGGGCGCCGCGCCGCCGAAGCTCGTCTGCGAGAGCGGTGTCCTTCGCGGGCCCGACGATCACGAGCGGCAAGCCGACCGCCTGGGCCGCGGCGAGCGCGGCGAGCTGGTTCTTGCGCGGCTGCACCGCGCCGACGGTGAGGACGTAGTCGCGCGCGTGGCCCGCGTCGCCGGGCGTGAAGGCCGGATCGACGCCGTTCGGCGTCACGACGATCCTCTCGGGCGAGAGGCCGTAGACCTCTTCCAGGTCGATCTTCGTGCGCTCGGAGACCGTCAGCACGCGTGCCGCACGCCGCGCCGCACGCGGCACGACGCGCTTGAAGACGGCGAGGTCCTTCCGTCCCATCGAGGACGGATCGCGCTCGAACGAGACGTCGTGGATCGTGACGACCGCAGGGCACGGGGAGCGCAGCGGCACGGCGTACTGGGTGTGGACGAGCGCTGCGCCGACCCGCCGCAGCAGGCGCGGCAGCGCCCAGGCCAGCCGGAGCTCCTGCCAGCCGGTCGCGAGCACGAGGGGCTCCACTCCGTCGGGCACGAGCTCCGCCCGCCGGACGACGGCCGCGAGCCGGAGCCCCGCGTCCTCGGCGAGCGGCGGCAGCTCGCGGAGCACGTTGCGCACGTACGTCTCGTCGCCCGTGCGCCGGCGCCCGAGCACGTCCGCGTCGACGACGACGAGGGGCCGGCTCGCCGGTGCAGGGGGAGTTTCCGTTTCCGGGACGGGCACGTCGCTCACCTTGCAACAGTCTGTTGCAAAGTAAGGACGGCCGGGCCGGAGCGCGCGAGTTAGAGCAGCTCGCGCCAGAGCCGCTCGACAAGGTCGGCGGCGGTCGACCACGTGAACTGCCGCGCCCGTTCGAGGCCGCGCGGCACGAGCTCGTTGCGCCGGCGCTCCGCCTCGGCGATCCCGGACGCGATCGCGTCGGCGTCGAGCGGATCGACGAGCACGGCCGCTCCGCCGGCGACTTCCTCGGTCGCACCCCCCGCGCTCGTCACGACCGGGACGCCGCTCGCCATCGCCTCGAGCACCGGCAGCCCGAATCCCTCGTAGAGCGACGCGTAGACGACGCAGCGGGCGCCGCGGTACAGCGCCGCCAGCTCCTCGTCGGAGGCCCTGCCGATCCACCCCGACACGTCGACACCGCCCCAGCCTCGCGCTCCGACCACCCGCAGCTCCACTCCCGCCAGCTTCGCGGCTTCGACGACGCGGCCGAGGTTCTTCCGCGGCTCGAGCGTGCCGACCGCGAGCACGTAGTCCCCCTCCGCCTTCGGCCCTGCGATGCCGAAGATCGGCTCGACGCCGTTCGGGACGACCTTCACGCGCTCCGGCCGGACGTCGAGCAGCTCGATCGCCTCTTCCTTCGTGAACTCCGAGACGGCGACGACCGCAGCCGCTGTGCGAGCGCCCTCGAGCGCCGCCTTCGCGGTCAGCCGATGCCACGGCTTGAACGCGCCTGGGTGACGGAGCACCGCGAGGTCGTGCACCGTGAGCACGACGGGGCACCGGGAGCGGAACGGCCCGCGGAACGTCGTGCAGTGGAGGACGTCGAAGCGCTCGGACCGGCGGGAGATGCCGAGCGGGTACCAGAACGAGTCGCGAAGAACGGTCGCCGTCCGTCCGCTGCCACCGAAGCGAAGCGGGCTGAGCTCGAGGTCGGGACGGCCGTCGAGCGCGCGGAACAGACCTCGGACGTGTCGAGCCGTGCCCGCTTCCGTCTGCACGAGCGGGGAGACGTCAAAGCCGACGCGTACGCGCATCCTCGTAGCCTCGCAAGATGATCTCGCCGGCTGCGCGCCAGGAGAACCGGCTCGAATGGGCGAGCCCTTTCGCGACGAGCTCGTCGCTTCGCGCGAGGGCCTCCTCGATCCCGGCGGCGATCGCGGCAGGATCCAAGGGATCTGCCCGCACGGCGGCGTCGCCGCACGCCTCGTCCAGCGACGGGTCGGCCGACGCGACCACGGGGACGCCGCAGGCCATCGCCTCGACGATCGGCATGCCGAAACCCTCGAAGAGCGACGGGTAGACGAAGACGGCGGCGCCGCGGTACAGCCTCGCGACCTCCTCGTCCGGGACGTAGCCGGGCGTCAGGATCCGCGGATCCGCGAGATCCGGCAGCTCGCCCCAGCCTTCGCCGCCGGCGAGCACGAGCTTCAGGTCGCCGCCGAGCAGCCGCCATGCCTCGACGAGCCGTGTCAGGTTCTTGCGCGGTTCGAGCGTCCCGAGCCCGAGGACGTACGCACCGCCGAGCTCGGCCTCGCCACCCGCCGGTGTGAGCCCGGCCCGCAGGCCCGGCAGCGCCACGACGACGCGCTCGGCGGGGACGTGGAGCAGCTCGACGACGTCGGCGGCCGTACGCGAGGAGTTCGCGACGACGACGTCGCACGTGCGCGCCGCGTTCGCGTACTTCTCGCCGTGCATCTCGCGGGTCCGCGGTGTCACGAGCTCGGGGAAGCGGAGCGGCACGAGGTCGTGGATCGTCGTCGCGCGGACGCCGGCCGCCTGGGGCGGGTACATCCAGTCGGAGAAGTGGAGGACGTCGACGGGGCCGAGGAAGCGCTCGACCGGCGGTCGGCCGCGGCGACTCCAGGCCATCCGGAAGGCGTGCGAGTACGGCAGCACGCGCAGCCTCAGCTCGACCGGGATCCCCTCGAGCGCGCGGGGGATCGCCCGTCTGCCGCGCGGGCTCGTCGGCGCGAAGGCGACGATCTCGTGCCGGCCGGCCGATGCCTCCGCGAGCCCGGCGAGGGAGCCGCGGATGTAGTTCCCGATCCCGGCCAGCGGATGGGAGAGCGGCGAGACGTCGAAGGCGATCCTCACGGCTCCGCCCTCAGCGGGCCGGCCGGTAGTCGAAGAGGTCGAAATGAGCGCCGAGCTGCCGCGGATCGGGGTTCTTCCCGTGGGTGACCTCGCTCGGCACGAGCGTGGGCGACGCCGTGAACTGCACCGTGCACGCCCCGGCGTTCACGACGAGAGGCACGCGGAGCGTCGCGTAGCCGGTCAGCGGCACGCGGATGCTGACGGCGCGCGAGCTCTCGACGCTCCCGGACCGCACGCTCGTCGTCGCGGTGACGGTGTTCGGCTGCCGGAAAAGATGCGGGTCGCCGTTGAGCGTGACGACGAGGGTTCCGCCGGCGCAGCGCCGCCGCGTCCAGGTGACGTGCGCTCCGGACCACGTGTCGCCGGGGTAGAGGCCGGTCACGGTCGTCGTCTGGAAGAGCGGGCCGTGGAGTCGCCAAACCGTCAGACCGAGCTCCGGGTCCCTGGCGACGCCAACGCCGTCGGGCTGGATCGAGCTGTCGGTCAGTGCATAGCGGGGCTGGACGAGCCGGCCGGCGTCGGTCCGGGCCAGCCCGTCGCGTCCGAAGTGGATGTGCGTCTCGGGGAAGTTGTCCGCCGTCGGCACGGTCAGGTAGTAGACACGGCCGACGGAGCGGTTGAAGAACTCGTTTTGCCAGATCGTGAACCGGTCGGAATGGCCGCTCCAGACCGCGGCGACGGACGCACCGCGCGGCACGGCCTTGTCGATCCAGTCCCGGTCGACTCCGCGGATGCCCTGGAAGACGGCGCCCTTCGACGATTGCTCGAAGCCGTGCGGCCCGTGGAAGATCGGCACGAACGTGATCGCGAACCAAGCCAGGACGGCAAGCGGAAGCGCGATCCCCGCGCCGCGCGGCACGACCAGCAGGAACAGGCCGAGGATTGCACAGACGACCCCGACGGTGAGGTCGATGGAGCCGTCGAGCAGGTGCCTGTAGCCCGACCACACGAGCACGAGGGCCGACGAGTCCGAGCGGTCGGGATCGCCGACGAAGCGTTCGAACGGGATCGTCAGCGGCAGCAGGACGGCGAGCGTGGTCGCCGCTCCGAGCAGCGGTAGGCGCCGAGGCGCTCCGCCGTCGAGCCGCTCCGCCCAGACGAGGAGAGCCACGAGCAGGAGAGGAGCGAGGTAGAAGAGGTTGCGCTCCTCGATCCGGTCGTCGGCGAACTGCGTGTTGAACGCGGCGACGACGAGGGAGACGGAGAGCGAGAGCGGGATCAGCGCGGCGAGGAATGCCTGGACGGGCCTTGTCTCGCGTCGCGCGCGGGCGACGAGCAGGATCGCGGCCGCGAGCGGGATCACGCCGAGGTACAGGTCGAGGTCGGCCGCGCCCCAGAGCGCGAAGTCGGCAACCTGCCGAACGTCGTAGTGGCGGCTGCTCACGATCGAGTAGGAGCCGAGGAGGTCGCCGAGCGACCGGCCCCGCAGAGCCTGGACGAGGAGCAAGGCGAGGCCGCCTCCGACGACGAGCGCGTACAGCGGCGCGAACGGCCGGAGGACGCTGCGAACGCTCCGTTGCTCGAAGAGCGCGAGGAGCGGCGGCGCGAGCAGGAGCGGCGGCACGAGCGCGACCGCCTGTGCCCGCGTCTCGAAGGCGAGCCCGACGATCGCGAGCAGGACGACCTGCCCGGCCACGGTCGGGCGCTCGAGTTGGCGGACGAGCTGGAGCACGAACACGAGGAAGATCGGATAGAAAGCGTTCTCGGTCATGACCGTGCCCGTGTAGGCGAGCGACGGGATCGCCACGGCGAGCACAGCCGCCAGCAGCGCCGACCGCGGGCCGAGCATCCTCCGCGCCAGGAAGTACGCCGGGAGCGCCGCGAGCGACATCAGCAGGCTGTTGATCGCCTTCACCCCCGCGTAGGCCTGCGGCAGGTCGCGGAACAGGCGGTACGCGGGGCTGATCAGGACCGGGTAGACGAAGCCGTAGCCGTGGGTCGGGAGGCCGCGCACGAGGAAGTGCCCGCCGGCCGCGAAGCTCTTCGCGAGCTCCGAGTAGGTCAGCTCGTCGGTGAAGATGAACGGGCCCGGCATGTGCTGCGAGAGCACCACGCGGACGCCGAGCGAGCCGAGGACGATTGCGACGAGCCAGGCCCAGACGGGCGTGGGCCGCCGGCTTTCAGCCACCGAGCTCGACCTCGGCGAGGCGGCGCGCGATCTCTCCCGCCTCTGCGGCGTCGGGCTCGACGCCGACCTCGGCAGCCGCCCGGGCGACGTCGCGGAGGACGGCGTCTCGCACGGGCTCCCCGCCCGCTGCATCCTCGAGGGCCGCGGCGTACAGCTCGGCGACGTGTGCGACGGCGTGCTCGCGCTGAGCGAGGGCTGCGGCGGCCCGGCCCATCTCCGACCGAACGTCCGGGCGCGAGGCGAGCAGCTCGAGGGCGGCCGTCAGCGTCTCCGGCTCGTGGTCGTCGACCGGGACCTTCAACGCG
>Ga0187778_10002762_pt1 | contig 11907 bp, 6 predicted proteins | sample 1015_Q2_SP5_20_M_FD_132418 | JGI IMG/M metagenome (GOLD analysis project Ga0187778, IMG submission 132418) | Tropical peat soil microbial communities from peatlands in Department of Meta, Colombia - 1015_Q2_SP5_20_MG | ecosystem: Environmental > Terrestrial > Soil > Wetlands > Peat | place... | reverse complement strand
CGTCGTGGACGCGAGCGTCGCATTCTCCTCCGCTGGGATGTATTCAACCACGCAAGATCTTCTGCGGTGGGCACGCGCGTTGATGCGCGGTAGCATCCTTTCTGATCGATCGAGGCGTGAGATGTTCACCCCGGGGTTGGAGGATTTCGGTTACGGCTGGATCGTGCCTAGGCAGGCTTCTCCGGCCACCTACCTGCACCTTGGTGCGCTTGCCGGGTTTGAGAGCGCGATATTCGTGCTTCCAGAGCTGCAGGCGACCGCGATCGTTCTGAGCAACGTTGAGGGTATCGACGTGCAGTCGCTTGCGGCGAGCAGCGTCATCACCGGCGCCTACGCCGAATACGAGGGAGAGTACAGTTTGCGCGATCTAAGAAAGACCATGCGCGTGTTCCAAAAAACGGGCACGTTGCGCGCGCAGACCACACGAGGCCCGATGCTCTTGCTCGAGTACGTTTCGGGTGACGAGTTTGTTGCGCTGCGCGGGACCGAATCGGAAGTACACATCGCGTTCAGCAGAGACGACTCCGGTCAGATCGTTGGCGTTCAAGCCGAGCAATTTGGAAAGAAATTCTCTGGCACCCGGCGACCCGCTCCCGGCACCAACACGCGCATGACGCCTCGGCGCGAGCGGCGGCTCGCTAACGCCGCAGCGCCGGCGTTTCAGAACACGATCAGGTAGACGAGCGCGCCCAACAGCACGTACTTCAATGCGTAGTAGAGTGTCTTGTTGTGCTGCTTAATCCGCTTGCCCAGCAAGCGCACGCGATATGCGACAGCGAAAACGTGGTTAAGCACTCCAACCGGTTCGTGATCCATGTTCTGTGAGGCCGTGGCCTTCACAAAGTGGTGGATGACGAAGCGGTTGATGGCCGTCATGAAGCGGGTCCGCAACGGGCGCTCCACGTCGGCAAACAAAATGATCCGCGGCTGCTGGGTTTTGTTCTCGGCAGTGTGGATATAAGTTTCGTCGAACACCACACCTTCTCCATCGCGCCAATAGTAGGGTTGACCGTCCACCAGGGTGTAGCAATCCGGCGAGTTGGGCGTAGACAACCCCAGGTGGTAGCGCAGGGAGCCGGCGAAGGGATCGCGGTGCGTCACCAGCCGCCCGCCCGCCTCCAGCAGGGCAAACATCGCTCCGTGCACGCTAGGGCACGACCTAAGCAGTTCCACAGTTTTGGGGCAGAGCTCTTGGGCCGAGGGCAGGAACTCGTCGTACCACTTGAGGTAGAAGCGCCGCCAACCACTGCGGAAGAAGGAGTTAAAGCCTAAATCGTTGTACTTGGTTGCCGCCCGAATCTGGCCGGTCTTGAACAGGGCCAAGGCTTCGTCGCGGATGGTCGTCCAGTTCTCGCGCAATTTGAGCGCATCCGGAAACCCCTGCATATCCAGATAGGGCGTGGCGGGCACCGCGGAGCTCAAATATATCAAGGCGTTATAACCTGCCAAGAAGGTGGAATGATCGGTGAGTTGACGCGTGAAGCGATGCCGAATCCGGCCTCGCCGATGGATGTAAACCGCTGCGGCTCCGACCAACGCCAGGGCGGTCAGTTTCGCAGCTGCCGCGTAAGTGAACATGGAATAACGTTCTCCTTGTTGGTAGCCTAGAGTTTGTGGTGCCCTGAAGAGCGAGCAGACGCCGCGGCATCGCCCAAGGTTCCCGGACCCACGCAGGCGCTGCACGCGCAGTGTCGTAGACGGCGATAGCGTTGCAGGATCGCACGCGCAGCTTCCTGGCCTCGGGCGCGAACCCTCATCCGCAAGCCCCGATCGCGCCGCACGCAGTGCAGAACTCGCAGCCGTCCTTCTTGATCAGCGCGAAGTTTCCGCACTCCTTGCACTGTCTGCCAGGCAGCAGGCGGTAGCGCGCTGCTTCATCCTCTTGGCGATCGTGCGCTGGGATTTCGAGCACGCCCATCTCGGTCACCGGATATCCGCGTTCGTCGAGCACGCCAAGCATCGCGTAGCGGTGAATGACCAAGCGCGCAACATAGGCCACGGTGGAGGGAAAGTTCTCCTGGCGCTCCGCGCCCGGAACACGTGCCATGAAGTCGCCCAGCGGCTCGGCGTAGTTGAGCAGTTTACGCAGCTTCATGCCGATCCAGGCGGGATCGATGACTCGCATATCGAGCGATAGCAGCTTGAGCAAACCGTCTAAGCCACGCGGGTACACGCCTGCCATCCATACGGAGTACGGGCGCCGCTGGCCATTGGGCAGGACTAGTTCTTTCAGGATTAACACGAAGTCGTCGCCCGAGGTGGGGTTGTACACGTCCACGGTCCAAGACATCGTCCCGTCGCTGCCAGTCTTTGGTTCTTTCTTCGCGAACAGCGCGTCCAGCACGGGCGATTTGCCTGCCTCCCGTCCCAACGTGCCGAGCTGCTCGACGCGGTAGCGTACGATGCGTGCGAAAGCCGCTACTAGGCTGGGCACACGAACCGATTTGCCTTCAGGCGGCATGGGGCAGTCGAAGGCATCGTCCCCGGCGGTGCGTGCCACGATGTCGAGCTTCATGCGCAGCCACTTCTGGTCCTGTGCGCGCATATCCATTGACAGCGTCTTCGCGACTGCGCCGAGGCCGCGCGGCTGCTCGTTGCCGTTGACCCACACCTCGAACGGGTGCGGAGCGCCGTTCTCCACGTGGCCCACGAAGATCGCGAACCTGCCGTAAGGCGATTCCACCAAATAGGTCCATGACGGGTTACCGGCCGGCAGCTCCGGCCGGCCGGGCCAGCGCAGACTCGAGAGTGCTGGACTCGGTGCGGCCTCTAGACGAATGCGGCGATCGACGTCGCTGGTATCCAGATCGTTGGGCGTCTGCGCCTCGGGCGTCGGCGTGGTCGATAGCACGCTACCGAGGACCTTGTTCGGACGGTAGGTGGTGAGACCCTTCAGGCCTGAGGCCCAGGCCTCGAAATACAGGCTCTTGAACTCGTCATAGGGATAGTTCTCGGGCACGTTCACCGTCTTGCTGATGGCCGAGTCGACGAATGGCGATACGGCGGCCACCATGCGCATGTGATCGAGGGCGGGAATTTCCAGGGCAGTGACGAACGCCTCGGCAAGCTTGCCCACATCGCCGCCCAGATGTCGGTAGAGGCGCCAGACGTGATCCTCGACGTCGTAGACCTTATGCGATCCGTCGGGCTCCCTCTTCTTGCGTTGGTAACTCCAAGAGTAGGCGGGTTCGATGCCGTTGCTGGCGTTGTCCGCGAACGCCAGAGAAATCGTGCCGGTCGGCGCGATCGACAGCAAGTGGCTGTTGCGAATTCCGTGCTCGCGGATCAGTTCTTTAAGGCGTTGCGGCAAGCGCGATGCAAAGCGCGGCGAGGCGAGGTATTTGTTTTTGTTGAGCAGTCGAAAAGCGCCCTTCTCTTTGGCCAGCTCAATTGAGGCGAGATAGGCCTCGTCGCGCATCACCTCGGCAATCTTGGCCGCCAGGCTGCGCGCTGCATCGGTGTCAAAGCGCAGACCCAGCATGATCAGCGCGTCGCCCAGGCCGGTGAAGCCAAGCCCAACGCGCCGCTTGTTCATCGCCTCGGCGCGCTGTTGGGACAGCGGCCACTCGGTGGCATCGAGAACGTTATCGAGCATCCGCACCGCCGGATGCACGACCTTGTTGAATGCCTCGAAGTCAAACCGAGCTCCGGGCAACAGCGGGTCGACCACGAATCGAGTCAAATTGATGCTTCCGAGGCAGCAGCAACCATACGCGGGCAACGGCTGTTCGCCACAGTTGTGAACGTAGAAGCCGTTTGCATCGAAGGCATGCGTGTGTGCAATGCGAACATCGAACACATCCTCCTCATTGCCAGGTTCGATGCTTTCGACGGTTGCGGTAAAGCGCCCCGGACTCAAGCAGCGCTTGCCTGTGCCCAACAACGCTCGCAGCCGGTGGGCCTTATCCGAGTCAGCGAAGCCGATGACTTCCTGGAAACGCGACGCGTCCTCGCCGCGCAGTTCGAGTTCGTGCGTGGGGCGTGTAGCTCGACGACCCTCGAGCGCTAAGTTCTGCGCCGAGGCGCTTGTGCCACGATGGATCGTGGACGTTATTCCCAGACGATGGAGCATGCGCTGGGCTCGAACGAGGTTCTCCAAGTCCAGTTGGCCAAGATAAACGGCTGCCCCTTGTGAGGGCGAGCCTTGCATGAAACCGTGAACATCAAACAGCCCGCGCAATAGCCCTTTGCTGAACTCCGAAGATGCGGCCTCGATTTGGTCGGTGAGTCTGCTCGAGCCTGGACGCAAGCCGAGCGAAAGCGCCAAGTCGCGCAGCGCTGCGGAAGACAGCCGAAACTCGTTCCGGCTATCGCGTACCGATGCCCAGCCTGGAAGCTCCTTTCCCGGTGAGAGGGCGCGAGCCGCGTGCTCGGCCAGGTTCATCACGCTTGATACTCCGCAGGACAGTAGCGATCCTCCGTTCGCCTCCCGACGAGCATGCATGTCCCAAACGGACAAAACGGCCTCTTGCGCTTTGAGTAGGCCGCGCGCAATCAGCAAACCGACCAAGTAGCCTTCGCTTTCAAGCTGAGCTCCGGACCAACCTTTAAATGGGCGGTGATCGTGAATAGCCAACACGTCGCCCGCCGCGAGATCGCCTACTTTGACCCACTCCGTGTCGACCAGGTCCGGGCTGGGTTGCTTGACCCGCCGCACCAAATGCTCGTGGGTGGCCCGCAATGCGTACCCTTCTCGTGTTCTCAGGGTGAAGACCCGCTTTCTTCCAGTGCGGAAAAAACCCGCCGACATGGTTGGATATTGCTCGCCGTTTACCACAGCCAAGAAAGGCTTCCCCACAAGTTCGCGGACCTGCCTGGGACCCTGGGAGGTAAGAACCCAGCTGTCCTGCGTTACGCACGGGTTGGTCGACTCAATGGCTTCGCAGTACGAGAGGTTGTTATCGCGGTTCGCTCGGTCGACAAAGAACACTCCTGGTTCAGCGTGATCGTATGTCGACAGCATGATCTGCTGCCACAGATCGCGCGCCTTTGTCGTGCGAAAGACCCACAGGCCGTCATCGCGTTGGCGCGGGGGCCCGCCCCGCGAGTCGGGAGCCGGCGCAGACTTGTGCACCAGTTCCCAGTCGCTGTTGGTCTCGACCGCGCGCATGAAGGCGTCCGTCACCGCCACGCTGATGTTGAAGTTACGCAGCTCCCCTGTGTCCTTGGCGTGGATGAACTCTTCGATATCGGGATGATCGCAGCGCAGAATTCCCATCTGAGCGCCGCGGCGGGCCCCCGCCGACTCGACTGTCTCGCAGCTTTGGTCAAACACCCGCATATATGAAACAGGCCCGCTTGCGCTGCTGTTGGTGCCACGAACCAGCGCACCCTTCGGTCGGATGGACGAAAAGTCGTAACCGACACCGCCCCCGCGGCGCATCGTTTCGGCCGCCTCCAGCAGGGCGACATAGATGCCCGGCTTGCCGTCGACAGTCTGCGAGACGGAATCTCCGACCGGCTGGACAAAGCAATTGATGAGCGTGGCCTGCAGATGGGTCCCGGCGGCCGAGTTGATGCGCCCGGCAGGTATGAAGCCGTCCTCCAAAGCTTCGTAAAACAAGGGTTCCCACTTGGCGGGGTCAGCTTCGACTGCGGCAAGCGCGCGCGCCACGCGCCGGCGCACGTCCTGCACGGTCTTTTCGTCGCCCTTGGCGTATTTCTCTCGCAGCACGTCTAGGCTGACTTGCTGCGGCGGGAGGGAGAGCAGCGTATCGTTGAGTTTCATCGCAACCCGGCCACAATGCGCTACGAACTGGCCAGCTCAAAGAGCGCAATAATACTGCGGTTAGCACCGTCTCGTCTGAGAGCTCGCCGCGGCTGTGCCGGTGCGCGGATCGCCACTATCGTCGACGGTTGAACTCTTGCTGCGCAATCCGTACATTAGCCTGCGCGATCTGTCTCGGAATATCCTATGCCGTGTTGGAAGGTCTCGACTGCGAGCATGGTTTGCCCATACAGTGGCCCAAGTGCTCTTTGAGGGAGAGAGCGATCGTGACTACTTTACCCACCTTGTACGTCTCGCACGGTGCGCCCACCCTGGCACTGGATCCGGGACGCACCGGGGCGGCGCTGGCCGAGCTCGGCCGCGCACTTCCGCGACCCGAGGCCGTGCTGATGGTGTCGGCCCACTGGGAAACGGTTCGCCCGATGGCGAGCACTGCCGAGCGCCCCGAGACCATTCATGACTTTGCGGGTTTTCCAGAACAGTTGTATCAGATGAGCTACCCGGCACCGGGGGCACCCGATGTTGCACGGCATGCGAAGGAGTTGCTGGATGCCGCTGGGATTGGCGCCGAGCTCGACTCGCGGCGCGGGCTTGACCACGGCGCTTGGGTTCCTTTGCGATTTCTCTATCCCGCGGCTGACATCCCAGTGACTCAGCTCTCGATCCAACCTCGCCTCGAGCCTCAGCATCACTACAGCGTAGGTGAAGCCTTAGGCGCTTTGCGAGACGCCGGAGTCCTGATAGTTGGCTCGGGCAGCCTCACCCACAATCTGCGCGAGCTGCGCATGAGCGCGGGGCGGACCGCCGCCGAACCTTACGCGGTTGCCTTCCAGCAGTGGGTTTACCAATCCATCAACGCCAACGACTTTGCGGCTTTGCTCGACTACCGCCGCACGGCGCCTCAAGCCGCACGCGCTCATCCGACCGACGAGCACCTTCTCCCGCTGTTCGTCGCGCTCGGCGCGGCCGGACGCGCGGTGTCCGCTTGTCGCGTAAACGACGAGATCACTTTTGGGGCGCTGGCAATGGATGCCTATGTTTTCGAGACGCTTAGTGCTCCCACGCCGCGACAGTCGCGCGTCGCCTGAGGTGCAATCTTCAACATGAATTCTGCAAGCCATCGAGATCGCATACTGGATCAATTCACTCGCCAAGCTACCCCGTTTTCCACCGCGAAGAGCATCGCCGATGAGCAAGCGTTGCGGCTGCTGGTGGAGTTCTCTGGAGCGGGACCGGAGGATAGCGTTCTCGATGTGGCCTGCGGCGGTGGCCTTGTCGTTTGTGCGTTCGCAAAGACAGTAAGGCACGCAACCGGCATCGACGTGACGCCCGCGATGCTAGAGCGCGCCCGCGTTCTTGCTTCGGACAAAGCGCTTGGCAACGTGTCCTGGGATGAGGGCAATGTAGAGCGTCTGCCGTATCCGGCGGCGACCTTTTCCATCGTCGTGTCACGCTTCACGTTCCACCATTTTTTGGATCCGCTCGCCGTGCTCAAGGAAATGATCCGTGTGTGCGCTCCAGGCGGCAGGGTCGTCGTAGCCGACGTGGAAGTGGCGAGCGACCCGGTTAAGGCCGCAGAGTTCAACCGCATGGAGCAGCTGCGTGATCCCTCGCACGTCCGGGCTATGCCACGGATGGAGCTTAGCGCTTTGTTCGAAGCAGCCGGTCTACCCAAGCCGCGGGTGGTCAGCTATGAACTGCGTGACGAGCTCGAGCGCCTTTTGCAGCGCTCCTTTCCCGATCCGGGCGACGAGGTCAAGATACGAGAGATATTCGCCGCCTCCGCAATCGACGACCGCCTCGGCATCTCAATTCGTCGCGAGGGCAATCGTTTTCACTACGCTTACCCGGTGGTATTGTTGGCCGCGGATCGCGCCTAGAAGGCGGCCGCGGACTCCGTCTAGAGATTCGCAATTCGCAGGAAAGATCATGGCTGGCCCGTCTCCTATTCCCCTGGTCGAGGCACTTAGCGCCTATCAGAAGACCGAGGCGATGCGTGCCGCCCTCGCCTTGGATCTGTTCAGTGCCATCGCGCAGAGCGAAGGCTCGGTCCCCGAGCTCGCGGCGCGCTGCGCGGCAAGCGAGCGCGGCATTCGAATATTGTGCGATTTCTTGGTGATCCAGGGTTTCCTGTCCAAGGCAGACGGGCGTTACGCATTGGACCCGCGGAGCGCTCCGTTCTTGGTCAAAGCCTCGCGTGCCTACCTCGGTGAATCCGTGGAGTTCCTGTTGTCCCCTGACATCGTTGGGGCCGTTCAGAACCTTGCAGGCTGCGTGCGCCAGGGCCGGACAACGGTCTCGGCGCGCGGCACCATGGAGACGCAGCACCCGATATGGGTCAAGTTTGCGCGCGTGATGGGTCGCCTGATCGGGCGCTCGGCCCCTTTTGTCGCCGAGCTCGTCGACCCTAAGGCGGATCGGCCGTTGGAAGTACTGGACATTGCTGCCGGCCATGGCCTGTTCGGGATCGCCTTCGCGCTGCGCAATCAACGTGCACGCATCGCGGCCCAGGATTGGGCGCCGGTTCTGGAGGTGGCCCACGAGCATGCTCGGCAGGCGGGCGTGGTTGATCGCTACCGCCTGGTTCCTGGGGACGCGTTTGAGGTCGATCTCGGAACGGGCTACGACACGGTGCTGCTCACCAACTTCCTGCACCACTTCGACGTTCCGACCTGTGAGCGACTGCTGCGGCGCATCGCAGGCGGTCTAAACGCGGGTGGCAGAGTTGTGACCGTCGAATTTGTACCAAACGAGGACAGGGTGACTCCGCCGGCCACCGCAGCATTCGCGCTTATGATGCTGGCGACAACCGTCGCTGGCGATGCTTACACCTTCAGCGAGTACCAGGCAATGTTCCGCAACAGTGGATTCAAGCACAGCACCTTGCACCCTGTTCCGGAAAGTCCGCACAGCGTCATTTTGTCCACGTTGTAAGACGAGCACGACGTCGCTCGAGGCAGCTCAGCGGTGGGCGATGGCCGTTGTCGTAGTCTCGGGTGCGGCTAGTGCATGCGCCGATTGGCGCAATGGTCGGGTACACCGCGCCGTAGCCATTCCAGGCGCAAGAAGGCAGGCGAGCGCCTAGTTATAGGCATTTCTGGGCGCAGCAGCTAAGCAGCATGGGTGTGCGAGGCAGGTTACTGAAAGCGTCCGGCGCGGCTTGAGCCTCGTGCGGTGCCTCGCACCACGCTAGCGACTGCCGTACTCCCTCGGTGGCAGCGACCTCAGATATAGCCACACCGCCTTCATCTCCTGATCGGTCATTTGCCCGAGCACCTTCCAAGGCATATATCTCGTGTCCCATTGATTGCCGCGCGGCGTAACCCCGGTTCTGAGCGCGTTGATGAATTCGGCCTCCGACCACTGTGCCACGGCTGAACCTGCGGAAGGCGTCAGGTTGAGGGCTGGCGGCCAATCCGGTGGTGTTCCGGGAATCCTGCCGCCGGAGAACGTCTCGCCGTGGCAGCCTGTGCAGCGCACGGCGAGATACTTCCCGTACTCCACGTCGACCCCTGCCGGTGGCGCCGGCTGACGCGCTGCCGCGTGATCGATGCGTTCGGCAGCGAGCAGCGGCAGCTCCTTCATCGTGAGCATCAGCACGCGTCCCATTGGAGATAAGCTGCTAGGGGGAAGTCGCCTGTTGACCGCTGGAATCGTCTTGAGATAGGCGATGAGGTCGCCCAAGTCGGCATCGCTCAGCGCGTAGAACTGCCTCGATGGCATGACCAGCAGCGCTTTGCCGTCCGGTCGGACGCCGTGGCGGATGGCGCGGATCCAATCCTCGTCGGTGAAGCGAATCCCGCCCTCGCCGCGGGTCAGGTTGGGGGCGACGAAGCGGCCAACCATCGCATTTTCGAAGAACAGGCGTCCGGAGAGGTCCTGGCCGTGGCAGTCGATGCAGCCGCTGATGATCGCCAAGTGCTGCCCATGCGCAATCGCTGCGGCTTGGCTCGGGATGAGGACATGCTCGGCGGGAATCGCATAACGGTGCGCGAGCCGCGCTTGGCTCAAGGCAAACACCAGGGCCGCTGCGAGCGCCAGCAAGCCCACCAGGGCGACTGCGGTGCGCGTGAGCCACCTGCGCAGCCGTTTCATCTCCTGAACTAGCGCCTCCGCTGCGCCAAAAAGCCGCTCAACACCCGTGCGGTGTGCGACGAACCCACATGCCTTGCCACCTCATCGGGAGCGCCTTGCGCGACGACGCGTCCACCGGCATCGCCGCCTTCGGGTCCGAGATCGATAATCCAGTCGGCCTCGGCCATCACGTCGAGGTTGTGTTCGATCACAACCGCGGTGTTGCCGGCGTCGACCAGACGGTGCAGTACGCGGATGAGTTTTTCCACATCGGCCATGTGTAGCCCGACTGTGGGTTCGTCCAAGACGTAGAGGGTGGAATTTGCGAGTGGAGTCCCAGGTCGGCGCCCCGCGCGCCCGACGCCAGCAAAGCGTTGTCCCGCTGTCTTGGCAAGCTCTGTGACTAGCTTGATGCGCTGGGCCTCGCCGCCTGACAGCGTGGGACTTTGCTGTCCCAGCGTGATGTAGCCCAACCCTACATCCTGCAGCAGCTTCAGGGCATGGTAGATGGAGCGATGGGCGGAGAAGAACTCTGCCGCCTCATCCACGCACATGGCTAGCACGTCGCCGATGCTTTTGCCCTTGAAGCGCACCATCAACGTCTCGGGCCCGAAGCGGGCGCCGCCGCAGGTTTCGCAGGTGATCTTGACATCGGGCAGAAAGCTCATCTCTATGGTCTTCAGCCCCTGACCTTCGCAGGACGCGCAGCGGCCGCCGGCGGTGTTGAAAGAAAAACGCCCTGGCCCGTAGCCGCGCACCCGCGCTTCTGTGGTCTGTGCGAAGATCTTGCGCACCGCGTCCCACAAGCCAACGTAAGTCGCTGGGCACGAGCGGGGCGTTTTGCCGATGGGGGTTTGGTCAACCTCCAGCACGCGACTGATATGCTCCCAACCGTGGATGTCCCGGCAACCGTAGAGGCTGAGATCACGCCGTCGCCGCTTGGCCTCGAGCAGTTGCACAAGGTTTTCGTGCAGCACCTCGCGTGCGAGCGTGCTTTTCCCGCTTCCGGACACACCGGTCACCACTGTAATTCGTCCAAGTGGGACGTGGACGTCGATATTCTTGAGGTTGTGGAGGTTTGCGCCAGTCACCTCGATGCGCACAGTGCCTCCTTCGACAAGGCGGCGAGGCTGCAGCGGATGCAGAAGCGGTTTTGAAAGAAACCGGCCGGTGATCGACGCGGGCTGTTGCATCAGCGCCTCGGCCGAGCCCTGCGCCACCACCTGGCCGCCCTGAGTACCGGCGCCTGGACCGAGGTCGATGACGTGTTCCGCGTGGCGGATGGTGTCCTCGTCGTGCTCCACCACCACCAGCGTATTGCCCTTGGATTCGAGTTTGACCAGCGTGTCCAACAGCACGCGGTTGTCGCGCGGGTGCAACCCAATTGTGGGCTCGTCCAAGATGTAACACACGCCACGCAGATTGGAACCCAGCTGGGAGGCGAGCCGGATACGCTGCGCCTCGCCGCCCGAAAGCGTCGGGGCAGAGCGGTCCAGCGACAGGTAGGACAGCCCCACATCGCGCAGGAACGATAGCCGAGACTTTAACTCTGCAAGGATGTCGCGTCCTATGTCGCCCTCTCGACCCTCCAAACGCAACCTGTGGACGAAGCCCTCCACTGCGGCCACTGACAGCGCTGTGATGTCCGCGATGGACTGACCGCGAAAGCGAACGTGCAAGGCCGTTGGGTTCAAGCGCTTGCCGCTGCATTCGGGACAGGGCTCGTCCACCTCAAGCCATTGCAGCCAGGAGTCGAGCACATGATCCTCGGTCCCGGTCTTTTCTCGCTCCTCGCTCCAGCCGATGCCGCTTAGCTTCAACCCAGTGCCATAGCAGGTGTTACACCAGCCGTGCTTGGAGTTGAAGGAGAACAGCCGAGGATCAAGCTCAGGGAAGCTGCGACCGCAGGAGCGGCAGGCGCGCTTGGTCGAGAAGGTAACTGCGCTGAGCTGCGCTGTGCCCCGCGACAGTCCGTCCAGCGGTGCAATCACCTGCACGGCACCTTTACCGAAGTCGAGCGCGCGACTCAGGGAATCGCGCAGCGCCGCCTCGTTGTCGGGGTCGACCTCGAGGTCTGCCACAGGGAGCTCGATATTGTGCTCCTG
>Ga0187778_10002761_pt1 | contig 11909 bp, 9 predicted proteins | sample 1015_Q2_SP5_20_M_FD_132418 | JGI IMG/M metagenome (GOLD analysis project Ga0187778, IMG submission 132418) | Tropical peat soil microbial communities from peatlands in Department of Meta, Colombia - 1015_Q2_SP5_20_MG | ecosystem: Environmental > Terrestrial > Soil > Wetlands > Peat | place... | reverse complement strand
TCAATTTCCGCCTAAGCCACATGCGAAGCGACTTCCATCGGGCACATTGACCGACGAAGATGTATGAAGCGCGCCGTGGAGGCGTTCTTGTTATCCTGTTGGCCACCGGGCTTCCGCGCAGCGCCGCTTACGGGTGAAGATTCACCGGAGCAGCAACGGAGCGCATACAGCTGCAGCTCGCTTAATGTCTGAAAGCCGAGATTCGAGCCGACGGACGTCGTCAGATTGGTTTCACTTCCAATGGTCCCTCGACGACCGGAATACGTCGCACAACGGCCTTTGGTTTCCCGCTGTCAGAACCGGACCTAATCTGACAAAAACGACCCCAAGCCGTCCTTCAAGAATTGGAAAAGCGGACGTTCGCCCTTCGACGGCGGATCGGGTCAATCGCGAGATCGTTCTAAAAAACGGGCATCGCAGTTCGCCTGCGCTGTGTACGACGGTCAAGACCTCTCAGACCCGAGCCTGCGCAAGCGTCGACTGATTTCGACGCCAGGCAACCGGCGGTAACCCGAACTCGCGTCGGAATGCCCGGCTGAATGCCGTATCGGTCTGGTAGCCCACCTCTTCCGCAACCCGTGCCAAAGGGGCGTTGCTACGGCGCAGGAGATTTGCCGCCAGCAGCATGCGCCACTGGGTGAGATACTGCATCGGTGAATTGCCCACCAGATTCTGAAAGCGTTCCGCGAGAACCGATCTTGACGTGTTTGCTTCGCGCGCCAATTCTTCCAGCGTCCATGGGTGAGCAGGACTCTTGTGCAAACAAGTCAACGCGGCGCCGACGATCCGGTCGCCTACCCCCGCGAGCCACCCAGTTCGGCCCTCGCCATGTTCGTTCATGTAAAGGCGCAGGACCTCAATAAACAGTACCTCGGCCAGCTTGGCGAGCACACCGGCACCGCCTGGCCGCGGCGAGCGTGCCTCGATGAGGGCATATCGAACAGAGGCTTCCAGCCAGATGCCAGCATTCGACCCACGCACGTTCACGCGCACCAGAGAAGGCAAGCCGGCTAAGAGAAGACGTGCAAGGCGGGCATCACAAGCAAGGTAGCCGCACACCAGACGCGTCGTCGGACCGCCTCCGCCGTATGCCAGCTGGCGCGGACGCCGCGACAGCACCTCGTCCAGACGCGCCCCCGATGCAGGCGCGAGTCCGGGTTCGGAGGCCATGCGGTGCGCGTCGCCTTCGGGAAAGATCACGGCGTCGCCCGCAATCAAACGCACCGGAGACTGGTTGCCCATCTCGACGAAGCACTCGCCTTCCATGATCATGTGGAAGATGACCACGCGCTCGGCGCTGGGCTCTAGCAGCCTCGCCGCCGTATCAGCGCATGGGGATTGATAGCACCAGGGCGCAGTGAACCTGGCATTAATGAAAATGGCGCCGACCAGCTGCACAACGCGCAGGGTCTCCGATAAGGCGTCCATCACGGATCCTCAACCTCGACGTGCAAGGCCACGGGTATCGCCTCCTGCATCGCGCACGTTACCGGTGAACACCGGTGGCTGTTTTCCACCAGGACCTTCAACCGCTCCTTCGAAACGCCGGGTGCGCAGATCCGGACGTGCAAATGCACCTCGCGCGGCCCGGCCGAGACCGGCGAACCGTCTCTGTCCGTCATGCCGAAGATCCCGCGTGTGTCCGAACGACTGCTGGCAGTCAGTTCAAGCGCACTTAGCGCAATGCCCTCCGTGGCAGCGGCCATGGCAATTCGCGTGGCCGCACAAGAGGCTAGTCCAGCTCGGAATAGCCAACCCGGCGTGACGTCTTGGCCGCGCCCGCCCAGTTCTTCGGGCATGTCGGTTTCGAGCTGGAAGCCATTAGCATGGGTGGTGACCGTCTTTAGGCCGCCTTCCCAACGTGCCGATGCCGGCGTGTCGTCCTGGATGCCGGCCTCGGGGCGCCGTCGCAACACCGACTCGGCCCGCTGCACAGCCGCGGCGATTTCTTCAGTTGTCATGGTTATCTCCATGTTCCCCTCACATTATTAATTGTGGGCGCCTTGTCGGCGCGCGACTAGTGGGGTTGCAAAGGGCGATTGTTTACCAGGATAGACGGGTAGGAATTTCGGACGCTTGGCAAGTAGCGGGTCCCGCGACCGGCGACATGCGGACGATTGGTCAGAAGACACGGTCACGCAGGTAGGACAGTCGCTCTGCTCCGCGAGACACTGTCGAGCCTGTTCGGCGGCTTCCCGGAAGCCGCCGGCCTTCCCGGCAAGACCGACCTAGAAGACTCGACAGATGAGGAGCAAACCGCCATGAACGCACCTGCTGACCTAAAGGCTCTAAAGACTCGCCAAATGACGGCGTGGGCGAGTGGAGACTACGCCATGATTGGCACGACCCTGCAACTCGTCGGCGAGTTGCTTGCGGAGGCCTGCGATCTTCGTTGCGACGAGCGCGTCCTCGATGTGGCTGCGGGCAATGGCAATGCGACACTAGCCGCCGCGCGCCGCGGGTGTCGGGTGACTTCGACCGACTACGTCGGGGCCCTGTTGGATCGCGGTAAGGAGCGAGCCCGCGCGGAACGCCTGGATGTCAACTTCGAGATCGCCGACGCCGAGGCGCTGCCCTACACCGATGGAAGTTTCGACGCCGTGCTTTCAACCTTCGGCGTGATGTTCACACCCGACCAGGTAAAGGCTGCCAACGAATTGGCCAGAGTGTGTCGCTCAGGCGGCCGAATTGGTCTTGCGAACTGGACCCCTGAGGGCTTTATTGGCCAGGTATTCAAGACACTAGGGCGCTATTTGCCGCCACCGGCCGGGGTGCAGTCGCCTTCGCTCTGGGGCGTCGAAGCGCATCTTCGCTCCCTGTTCGGAGAGAACGTGGCCGCAATAGCGGTGACGCCACGGGTTTTCAACCTCCGCTACCGCTCCGCCGCGCATTTCATCGAGGTCTTTCGTACCTGGTACGGACCGCTTCACAAAGCCTTCGCGGCCCTGCCGCCCGATGGAGCTACGGCACTAGAGCACGACCTAACGGAATCGTTGAACCGCTTGAACCGGGCCGGCCCAGCGTCTCTGGTTGTGCCTAGCGAGTACCTCGAGGTTGTGATCTCGCGACGCTGAGCGGACTCCTGATTCCACCCCGCGAAGACCGTCGATACAAGGCCTGCAATGCAGCCGTTGTCGGCGGCCCCGTCGCGCTGGCTGGGTCGTACTTTGACGTCGACGCCCGAGAGCGGTTCTAGGCTCGCTACGTCGAAGCGAGCGGGGGGATCGCGATGCGAGCAAGGCCAAAGACTTCCAGCTGAATTTGTCATCGGTACGAGGATTGCACCCACTGTCACCAAGATCCGACTTCAACCGAATATCGAACTTATCCGAAAATGGATCGCGACCCACTGGGAGGCGTTCGGTAAAAATCGCCGTTGCTAACGAAACAGATAAGTCGTATGTCGACCACTCTGCACTTGGACGGCCACATTGCGATACGGCGAAGGAACCTGCCCGCAGCGCCCTGAAGGAGTGACCATGGCTAAAGACCCGATCGAGACTGACTACTTTATCGTTGGCGCCGGTGCCACTGGAATGGCCTTTGCGGACACGTTGCTTACTGAGACGGACGCCCGCATCGTGTTGGTCGATCGCCATGACCGTCCCGGCGGCCACTGGAACGACGCCTATCCCTTCGTGCGCTTGCACCAGCCGGCCGCCTGGTATGGGGTCGCATCGCGAGAGCTGGGCAGCACGAGCAAAGACACCATCGGCTTAAACGCGGGCCTATATCGTCTGGCCTCGGGCGCAGAGGTTCTCGCTCATTTCGACGAGGTCATGCAGCAGCGTTTTCTGCCTTCCGGCCGAGTGCGCTGGTTCCCGATGTCCGAGTATCGTCCGGGGCCCGGCGGTGCTCACATGGTTCGTTCGCTGACCAGCGGAGAGCTGCGGCGCATCTTCGTACGCAGGAAGCTGGTCGATGCAACGCACGCGCGCACGCAGGTCCCGGCGACCCATGCGCCAAAATATGCAGTGGATCCGGACGTGAGCTGCGTCCCGATCAATGGCTTGCCCCGGATCCAACGGCCGCACGCCAGATACACGGTGGTGGGATCGGGCAAGACGGGCATCGACGCGTGCTTGTGGCTGCTCGAAAAGGGGGTTGCACCGGACAAAATCCGCTGGATTATGCCGCGCGACGCGTGGTTTCTGGACCGGAAGAATTTCCAGCCTGGTCTGGAGAACTTCGAGCGCAACATGGCGTACGCGATCGACCAGTTCGAGGCTATCGCGCAAGCCTCGTCAGTGGCGGATTTATTTCGTCGCCTCGACGCCCGCGGCGCATTGTTGCGCATCGATTCGCGCATCGAGCCGACCACCTACCGCTGCGCAACGGTGACCCAGGATGAACTGGCGCAGCTGGGGCGCATCCAGGACATCGTGCGGATGGGACATTTGCGGCAAGTCGCGCCAACAAGGATCGTTCTGGACAAGGGAAGCCTGCCTGCAGATTGCGACACGCTTTATGTCGACTGCAGCGCCGGCGCGATCCAGCCGCCGCCGCGGGGTTTGCCGGTCTTCGACGAAGATCGCATCAACCTGTTGATGGTTACGCGATGCCAGCCGGTATTCAGTGCTGCGCTGATCGCCTTCGTGGAGTGCCACGTGACGGACTGCGCCCAGAAAAATGCGCTGTGCACCGTGGTGCCTAGCCCTGAGCAGCCCATCGACTGGCTCTACATGTGGGCCGCGACGCTGGCGAACTCGGCAAAGTGGCGCCAGCACCCGGGGCTCCATGCCTGGCTGATGCAATGCCGCCTGAATGGAAACGCCGTGATGATGCGTGACGTGCGCCCGGACGACACGGCGCGGAAGGCGCTGGCCAAGGAAAGCGGCGTCCAAGCGCAGATGGCGATGGAGCGGTTGCCTGCGCTGTTGGCGACCATGCCCCAAGGCGAGGCGGTAATGGCGTGACCGAGCCCGATCGTGCGCCCGCGCGTCTCTTACGGGCATTTCGCTACCCTTGGGATAGTGCGTTAGCTCGAATAGCCGCCTTCTCGCTAGGAAAGCATTTGGGCCTGTCCTCCGAGAGCGCAGCTATACCGGGCTGACGAGCTGCCTCTAGACTTTTGACAGCCGCATCGCGCCCCCGATCACGATCGATTGGGGACAACGGGCCGTGTTCGTCCATTTGCGCGAACGCTCCTCCCGTGCGGCAATTGCTTTTGGGGCCGAAGGCCGCTTCGATGGTCCTAGCGCAACGACCAACCGAGGAGAAGCAACCCGCCGGCTGCGATCCAGCTGCCCGCAACGCGCCAGGCGATGCGCAACCACCCGGTGCGCCAAGCGGCTACGCAAGCGGCAACGAGCGTTGTGAGGACGAATACCGCGACGCTTGCGCCGAGGACCCCGCGTCCTCCGGTGCCGGTTTGCGCCATGGAAATGCCGTTTTCGAAACCCAGCAAGGTACCGAACACGATCGCGATTGTCGTCGTCGCGGTGCGCGGCAGCGCAAGGTCGGAGGCAACAAGAATACCGAGCGCGAGCAACGGAAGCCAGCCCGGTACGATCGGCGGATGCGCGGTAAAAAACATGCCCAGGCCGCCGCCGAGAAACCAGGCCAGGGGTAGCGCGATAACTACGTGCCGCGCATGATCCTTGCCGCGCAGCCCGGCAAGCAGCGCCAGTGCGAATGCCGGAAGTAGGTCCTCCAGCGTCAGTGCGAAATGCGCGATACCGTCGTAGACGGGACCCAGTCCCGTCGAAATCAAATGCGCGCGCGCGGGCAAAGGAAATAGTGCCACCGCAAGTGCGCTTGCGACCCATCGTGCCGCCGCCGTGGGGTTCGCCTTCATGTGACTGCCCTCCAGAGAAAGGCAAGTCCCGCCAATCCCACACCGGCGCCGGCAATGCGCAGCGCCACCCGGCCGGCGGTCCAGCGGTGAATCGTGCCGATCGCGATGCCTATGGCATGCAGGCACCCGGTAGCAACGACGAAGCCCAAGCTGTAGAGCAGGCCGCTTTCACCTGGGGGCAATTCGGTGCCATGTGCGTAGCCGTGAAAGATAGCGAAAAAGCCCACGAGTGCCGCGGCGATGTAGATCGGGGGCCTTCGTTCCAGCATCACCATCGCACCCAGCGCAATCGCCGAGGCCGCGATACCGATTTCGGTCCCGGGGAGCGGCACACCGAGCAGACCTAGGAATCCACCAAAAGCCATTACGAGCGGAAACGTTACGGGAAGGGCCCAGATCGCGGGCGCACCGAGCTGTGCGCCCCAAAGGCCGACGGCTACCATCGCGAGCACATGGTCGAGGCCGGATATCGGATGCAGAAAGCCGGTCAGAAATCCACCTCCTTCGCCTCGTTGAATGTGAGCGAAGGACGGCGTCGCAAAAGCCGCGATTGCCATTGCCAACACAACGAAATGACCGATCGGCCGCCCAAATCGCATCACCCGCCCTCGATCATCAACGCGAGACGCTGGATGGTCCAGAACGCACCCAGGGATCCGACGGCATAAGCCGGCAGCATTTCCAGCAGTCGCGGCCAACGGAACTCGAGTACTTCAAAGGCGCGCATCAGCAGCAGAACCATCGCGACGAACGCGAGCTGACCGAGCTCCACGCCGACGTTAAACATGAATAGCGCCAGGGGGATATCGCTCTGCGGCAGGCCGATTGCCGCCAAACCGCTGGCAAAACCGAAGCCGTGCAACAGCCCAAACGCAAACGCGACGACCCAAGGATGACGGATCGTAAAGCTTGTCTCGCCGCGCCAGTTTCGGATGATCTCTGGGCCGAGGAAAAGGATCGAAAGCGCGATGGCGGCATTCAGCGGCGGCGCGGGAACATGGGCGTATCCAAGCGTCGCAATTGCGAGCGTGATGCTGTGCGCCACCGTAAACGCCGAGATCGTCTTTACCAGCATCCATGGCGTGCGCACGAGCAAAAGCAGACCGAGGACGAAAAGTAGGTGGTCGACTCCCAGAAGAATGTGTTGAATGCCTTGCAGCAAAAACGTCACCGAAGTTGCCGCCGCGCTGCTTGCTTGCCCGATCTGGACCCAAGGCTGCGTCGGTCGCGCGACCATCACCCAGCTTCTTCCGTCCAGCAACTCGACGCGCACCAAAACGTCCGTGATGGTCAACGGAAGTCCGGGAAAATCGATGCGTTTGCCTGCGAGTCCCTCTGGTCCCACGTCGATCCACCGGCGTTCGAGAAGGGAATCGGCAAGCTCTTCGATGACCGGGGGTTTGACATTCCGGACGTCGTCGGGCAATAACAATTCGACGGGCAGGCGAGCGCCCGCAAGAACGGGAGTGCGCCACAGCACGCTGAACTGCCCCGGAGCCGTCTCCTTGAGCTCGAGATAGACGGGTCGCGCCTCGTGGGATTTCGCTCCGAGTGGTACAAGCAGCAGCGCGAGCAGCAAAAGGGCCAAAAGTCGGCAATAACGCCGCGGCGAGATCATCAGAACCCGCCTTCACCGGAAGGGGGGGCAATTTCCTTCCTGTGCGACGGCACCGGTGCAGCGGTCGCGGTTTTTTCGTCGGGCGGGGCGGGTAGAAGCACCGTGTATTTCGCGCGCATCTTCTCGTAGGCCTTCTGCCAAGCCAGCGCCTTTTGTTCTCCGAGCCAGGCCGTTTTGACTTCTTCCTCGACCTCCTCCATGGCCGGAATGCGGCCCGGAATCACGGTATCGACGAACACGAGGTGCCATCCGTAGCCGGAGGCGATCGGACCCTGCCACGATCCCGGCGAAAGTTTTACAACGGCTTGCGCAAATTGCGGTCCGAACTCCTTGCCGAGGTACTCTGGGGCGCGATCGCGGTAGTAGTCCTGGAACATGAACGGATCGGCAAGCGAAGCGGCGGGTTTCCAATCCTCGGGATGGCCGGCGAGCTTGGTCAAGGCGTTGGCGGCATCCTCCTGCGCCCGTTCGCCGCGTCGATCCGGCGAAAAATACAGATGACGAAAGCTAACGCGGCTCGGTAGCGCGAATTTGGCTGTGTTTTTCTCATACCAGCTCTTGAGTTCTGCCGCGGTTGGCTCGTGCGCGCTCGCGACGTCCTCCGCGAGAAACTGCATCTTCTGCGCCAGCCGGCGCTTGACGATTGTATCGTCCTTGTCCAGACCCATCGCCAGGCCCTCGCGATAAAGAACCTCCTCCTTTACCTTGTTCTCGACCATTTGGTTGAACTCCTCGGTCGTCGGCTGGCGTTTCCACTGCGATTGAAACAGGAGCGCCAATTGTGCGAGATCATCGAGCGTCAGCCGAATCTGCATTGACGATTCAACGCCAATGCGACCTCGATCGAGGTATTCGTAAACGCCGAACAAGGTTGCGCCCAGCAGCAGGAAGTGGACGAGGGGTTCGCGCAGCAGGCGTTTCATACGATCAATGAATGGCGGTGGCGGCCCAAATACGGAATTTGTACCCGTCAGGCAGCAAGCAAAACGCACAAACAAAACATCTTGCCAGAAAGTCGGCTGCCATCTGTCTACGCGGTGGGGAAGCTTATTGTTTGCTTCTTGATCTCAAGCCGCTATCTTCAGCATCGCCGGGTTGGGCGGCAGTTCCATAATCAAGCGTCGAGGCTTTCCCCACGTGGTCGAGGAGGCGCGCTGCAGCCGCACCGCTACCCGCTTCAACGTGAACTGGTCTGCGGGAAATCCGCCGAGCGTTCGAGGGCAACTTCGGGTGTCGCGAATGATCCCCTGGAGCGGGTCCTTCCGTCGTCGCAATCCCTAGTATGTTGGGGGACGCCCGCAGCACATCGGTGCCTCACTGACCTTCTGCTCGACGAGTTTCGTCAGAGCTCGCCGTCGCATCTTTTTGTTTTGCCGCAAAGACCGTCAGGAGACTTGGCCGACCAACGGCAACCCGCTTTTTTTATCCTAGCGCGATTTTTTGTGGGGGCAATAGCGTGTGGAGCCAAAGTCCGACTTTTTGCCCCCGAAGCCCTTCTGCGGATCGCTGCTAACGATCTATGGTTCGCGTTGGACGAGGTTTGCTCCGGTAAAAGCAGCGAAGTCTTGGGCGCCGGGCATGTCACGCAATGGTGCAATCGGACGGAAGCTGCGCCCGGCGGTTTTCGCAACAGACCCGCGCTCAGCGCTCAGGACGGACCCGAGACTTGCTCTCTAGCAACGGGCGCTGGGTAACAAAAAGTCGGCACACGAAAAGTCGTAGGCGCCGATTGCCATCCTTCGGTTGGGCCGCTCGTTGTGGCGAATCCTCTTCCTTTTGCGCCGGGCAATCGAGTGCAGGGGATGATTCTGATTTGCGCCTTGCGTTCCCCAACGGATCGGCGCTGCAGCGTACGGGTCGGCGACTCGTTCGCAAGGCCCGGCGCCGCACCTAGCTGTTGCCCCATAGAGCAAAAAAGGTGCGCCTTGCGCTCGACCGCCTGTTTCGGGCCAAATCGATCGGCTCGGCGCATTAAATCGCTGTTGCATGGTACAAAGTTTGCTGCAAAGAATGCCTTGCCTGTGCCCGCCATGTCGACTCGCAGCGGGAAAAGCGCATTTCAACGTGCGAAACAAAAAAAGAAACCCACCGGACTGCAGATCCGCAACGGGCGATATGACGGGGACCCTCCTTCTCGCGCCCCGGCGCGCGATTTTCCAATCTGGTTCGGCGGGCGCTTGGCGTATCGCGGCTACGGCACTCGTCCTACTGACCCGGATGACCAGTGGCCAGGCACAGGCCGGCACCGAGCCCACTTCGCAAAGCCAAGACACGGGCGGTTTGCCCGAAGCGGTCACTGCATTGCCGGAGGTCGTGGTCCAGGGTCATTACGAAAACGCGGTGGGAACAAGCAATGCCGCCTCCCAGGGGGCCGTAAATGGCGCGTTGCTGCAGGACATGCCGCTACTGCGGCCCGGCGACGTGCTGCAAACGGTTCCCGGCATGGTGGTCACGCAACATTCGGGTGACGGAAAGGCAAATCAATACTTTTTGCGCGGCTACAACCTGGATCACGGGACGGATTTCGCGACGACCCTCGATGGGGTGCCGGTCAACATGCCCACCAATGCGCACGGGCAGGGTTATTCGGATTTGAACTACTTAATCCCAGAGCTCGTCGAGCGCATCGAGTACCTCAAGGGACCGTATTTCGCGGCGTACGGGGATTTTTCCGCCGCGGGTGCGGCCGACATCCGATACCGAACAAGCCTCCCGCAAAATTTCGCCGACCTCACCGTTGGCTCATTTGACTACCGACGTGCCCTCTTGGTTGGATCAACTTCGCTCGCTCGCCTGGGCTTAGCCCCGAAGACGGACTCGCAGTGGTCCGAGGTGATGGCCGGCGCAACCGTCCTCGGGGCCGTTGAAATCGAAGACTATGACGGTCCGTGGACCGTGCCCGAAGATCTGCATAAGTTCAACAGCCTCTTTCGCGTAAGTAGCGGTAGCGGCACAAGAGGCTGGTCTTTGGATGCGGGTTACTACAACGCCCAATGGGATGCGACCGACCAGGTGCCGCTCTCCTTGATCGAGTCCGGCGAACTGAGCCGCTTTTCCGCCCTCGATCCGACAGACGGCGGAAACACGGAGCGCGAAGTCCTGTCCGCCGAGTGGCACGACTATTACGCACAGGGCTATACGAAGGTGGCGCTCTACGGTGTGCGATATCGATTGCAGCTTTTTTCCGATTTTTCGTACTACGAGCTGCGCCCAACGACGGGAGACCAGTTCGAGCAATGGGAACACCGCGATTTTTTCGGCGGCCAAGTGATCCAAGGGTGGAACCATGAATTTCACGGACGAGACTCGGTCACGGAAGTTGGATTGCAGGTGCGGCACGACAACGTCGACGTCGGACTCTCCAACACCGAAGCCCGGACGCCCTTTCAGACGGTCAGCGACAGTGAGGTAAGCGAAACCGAAGCCGGTGTGTGGCTGCAGGACTCAACGGCCTGGACATCCTGGTTTCGCAGCCTGGCGGGAGTGCGTTACCAAAATATCGCCATGAACATGACCGCGGTCGTGCCTTCGCAAAACAGCGGGACCGCATCCGCCAGTGCGACGCTGCCCAAGCTCTCGCTGATTTTCGGCCCTTGGTCAAGTACCGAGCTTTTTCTGAACTGGGGCCGGGGCTTTCACAGCAACGATGCGCGCGGCGTGATTGGCAAGATCGATCCGACAACCCTGCTGCCCGCCGCGCCCGTGCCCGCCATCGTGAGTGCTCTGGGAAAAGAACTTGGCTTGCGCACGGAGGCGGTGCCGGGTTTGCAAAGCTCGCTCGCGCTCTGGAGTCTGAACAGCAATTCGGAACTTGTCTACAACGCCGACTCCGATATTGGCAGTACGACGCCCAACGGCGCTACGAAACGCTACGGTGTGGAGTGGAACAATCACATCGTCGCAGGTCGCTATTTTCTCTTCGATGCCGATTTGGCCTGGACTCACGCCCGTTATTCGGTCAACAACGACAACGGGCAGCCGGGGGACCTCGTTGCCAATGCGGTGTCCAAGGTCGCCCTGTTGCGGGCCACGGTTCAGAGCCTGGGTTCGTGGACGGCCGACCTGGAGATGCGATATATCGGCCCCTATCCCCTCTCGCAGGACGGAACCTTAACGACGCCTTCCTCGACCGTCGTTAACCTGCGCGTCCAGCGCGAAATTTCGCCAAAGTGCGCGGTCGCGCTCGACGTATTGAACGCGCTAAACCGGCAGTACTACGACATTGCCTACGAACAAGACTACCGGATTTCGCCGACCGCTCCGCTGGTTCCCAACGGCGTCACGGTTCACCCTGGTGAGCCGCGAGAATTGCGCTTTACGCTAAAGCTGCGGTTTTGAGAGGCATTTTTTTCGACTCCTTTTTCTGCTACCACGTGATTACAAAGTTTTCGGGCAAGGGCGGGACGCGGTTGGGCGCCCAGGATCTCAGCCAACGGATTTCGTCTTCGGTGTTGGCAAGATAGGACGCAAATCGCGCGCTCGCCGAGGTGGACC
>Ga0187778_10002759_pt1 | contig 11911 bp, 6 predicted proteins | sample 1015_Q2_SP5_20_M_FD_132418 | JGI IMG/M metagenome (GOLD analysis project Ga0187778, IMG submission 132418) | Tropical peat soil microbial communities from peatlands in Department of Meta, Colombia - 1015_Q2_SP5_20_MG | ecosystem: Environmental > Terrestrial > Soil > Wetlands > Peat | place... | reverse complement strand
GAATTTGATCCTGCTCTCGGGCTTGCGACCGGACAAGGATATCCGGATCGAGTTCACGGGAATCCGGCCGGGAGAGAAGCTTTATGAAGAAATGCACACTCTGGAAGAGTTTACTCTTCCAACCCGACACAGAAAGATAAAGATTTTCGCGGGGTCATCTCTAAGGTACGGTGAGATGACAGGACCTATTGAGACCCTCCGGCAGATTTGCGCAGTGCGCGACGTGACGCAACTCATTCTGCACCTGAAGGAGGTTGTGCCCGAATACAATCCAAGCTCGTATGTGCTCCGTCGCGCATTTCTAACGGAGAAGGCGCAGGAACCGCAAAAGCCTCTTGCGCTAGCAGCAGCCGAGCGCTGGTCAGCGAAGAGCGCTTGAATCGGATCATCAGTGGTGCTGCTACCCTCTGCCCGGGTTCTTATACAACCTTGCAATCGGCATGACTGTTCAACAAACTATTCCATCCAATTATCACTCTTAGGAAATTACCTCTTATTAAGGATGAAAGCCGTCGCGAAGTGGGGGCCGAAGGTACAAATTCAAAACAATGAGTTCTAGCGCTGGTATGTCATCTTGGGAAATGAATAGAAATGCGGTGCCGAACATCGACATCAACAAACCGTTGTCTCTTACCCGTAACTTCTCCTGGACTCTGGTCGGCACCGGGGTCGGCGCTTTTTGCCAATGGGTGATTTTCATCGTCCTCACGAAGCTCTGCACCACCCTTATGGTCGGTCAGTTCGCCCTAGCACTTGCCATTACGGCGCCAGTATTCGTGCTCGCTGCGTTGAACCTCAGGACAGTTCAGGCAACCGATGCACGGCGAGATTTTCGGTTTGGCGATTACCTAGGTCTCCGGCTGCTGTCGATTCTAGCTGCCCTCCTATTCATCGTCATAATCGAGATTTTCTCAGGTCACGATGCACATCTACAGTTTGTTGTCTTTATAAGTGGTGTTGCAAGAGCTCTGGATTTTATCGGTGACACGGTCTTTGGGTTACAGCAGCAACACGAGCGGATGGACCGGATCGCAATGTCACAGATGATCCGAGGTGGCCTCCAGATATTGGCAGTCGCAGCAGCCGCTTACACAACGAGAAATGTTCTCTGGGCGGTAACTGGCCAGGCTGTCGTCAGTGTTGTCGTCTTGCTCACGTACGACTTGAGGAATGCCGGTCGGCTACATCGATTTCCATGGCCGACTCGAAATCCGGCTCGGTACCCCGTACTGGTTCGGCTTGCCACGTTTCGATTCGGGAGTTGGCGAAATATCAGGGCACTGATTAGAGTTTCTTTCCCATTAGGGCTGGTGGCCCTGCTTGGCTCGCTCATGGTAAACATCCCCCGCTATTTCATCGAGAGCAAGGCCGGCACCGAGAAACTGGCGTTATATTCCGCGATGGCCTACATCATGAACGTAGGAGGAATGGCCGCCAGTTCACTTTGTCAGGCGACCGCAGCTCGGCTCGCGCGCAATTATGTCGACAACCTTCCTAAATGCCGCAGGTTGCTTCTGCAACTTATCACCATGGCCTCTGCGAACGGAGCCATCGGCGTACTTATCGCTGTGATTTGGGGACGACAGTTCCTCACGATGATGTACCGTCCGGAGTATGCCATGTATCCGGCCGTCTTCGCGTGGCTAATGGCTGCTGCGGGAGTGTCTTATGTTGTTGCTGCGCTCGGGTTCGGTCTCGCGGCTGCCCGCAAGTTCGACGTTCAGCTGCTGGTGTACATCTTCGGAACCTTGGTCACGGCAGCAGCCTGCGTACCACTTGTCCCCCGCTACGGTCTGCTTGGGGCGGCATGGGCGCTGCTCGCAGGACTGCTGACACTTTGTGCAGGTTTCTCAGTGGCATTGACTTTAGCTTTGCGCCCGCAAGGGGCTCAACTTTCACCAATGGGGGCCGGCGCACGACCGTAAGCAAAGGAGTACGCAACGGGTGAAGCCACCGCGTCGTCGACCCATTTATTTTGGACGCGCAACAGCAGCAAGAAGTTGAGCCGCGAAGTTTCGATCGGCAATGGTAAGCGGAAATGCTCACCAGTGCAGCCGCCGCCCAACACTCCAATAAACGAAGCGGATGATTGTTGCAACATTAAGGTGTCCGAGTCGGGCCGTTACACACGTGAGTGGACGGCATAATCCCAGTTGGCTGTGGGCGACCATTACGTTCAAGCAGTGGTTGCTTGCGCTCATGGCGCTCGGGGTGGCGACTGCCGCGTTATCTTCACAATCGGTAACGAGCACGGCAATTGTCGTTGTTATCATTTCCGCAATTTCCCTAATTCTGACAGTACTGGCTACTTACAATACGCTACGTTCGGGCTTGCTCGGCCAAGGCGCCATGATGAGCGCGCTGTGGATCATGTTCTTCATGGAAGCTATAAAAAGTGCTCTTGGCGACCTACCGTTTTCTGCTCCAGACTACTTTAACTATGGAGCAGTACAGTTCGACGTAGAAGTGATCCACCGATCTATGCTACATCTCTGTCTATTTCAGCTCATGCTTCTCGTTGGCTTCGTTATTCCCATTGACACGTGGAGGTTTGGTTGCTGGTTTGCACGTCGCGTCGATATTGAACGTGGTCGCTTAATACTAGAGGTTCTCCTCGTCGTGTTCATTCCTCTGTCGCTCGGTAGTACCTACCTGTGGAACTGGAACCATCTGTTTCGCTCGATGTTAGGATCCTATAACTCTAGACTAGGAGAAGATTCGGCACTATTGGTTAATCCGCCCTTTCTCTACTACCTTTTTCCGATCGGCCTATACGGCGCCTCTGTCCTATTTGTGGAAGCGTTGGAGAGTCGAGGTATTCGTCGCTATACGGCGGGGACGATAGCAGCGATAGCCATCTTTGTGGTCGTTCTGACGGGATCACGGCACATGGTCTTAGTTATATTGCTTCCAATAAGCGCAATCGTTCTCCGCCGGTCCTTTAGGCGGTTGCGCCTCCCTCGCGTTCTGCTATGGGCATTCGCCGTCCTAGTGCTTTTCTGCGTTTTTCAATTGCAGGTTGTAACCCGCGAGGTCGGCTGGGGTGCTACACGGAGATTGGACCCTGACCAGTTAGCAAAGGCCGAAATAACGGGCCAGTTTCCGGCGTTGTTGGTATCAGAATCCCTGGTTCCAGCGCGGCATGACTTTTTCCTGGAGCCAACGCCGATTTACTTTGTCACTCACTGGATTCCGCGCCGCTTTTGGCCGGACAAGCCGGTTGAGAAAGTATGGCAGTATTTTAATGATGAGGTGACTGGGGGCAATCCGGTTTGGAATGTCGCGCCCTCGGTCATTGGGCAGTTTTACATGAATTGTGGGGTTATCGGTCTGTGCGCTATCGGTTGCTTCCTTGGAATGCTCGGTCGAATCACGGACAATGCGTTTGCGCGCCTAACGCTGCAAAATCACCGGGCGGGAGCTGTCTGCGTAGCTACCTTATACGTTTTCATAATTAATTCGTTCAGATACTTTGCGCCTTTTTACTTCGTCTATAGTGTTCTGGCCTTCGTGGGGATGATCATCTTAACGAAAGCAACCAGATCACGGACTTACGTCATCTGATTTACGGTCCGAAACACTTCTCGCCGAGGCAACGCTTTTGAGAAGGATGATGTATTCCAGAAGTTTCCGCTGAGGATATTATCTGCCGGCTAGCACTAGGCCGAGCCAATACGGAGAATTAGCAACTGCGAGTGCCCTCCACAGTGTTCATTTCGAGTTGCCCTAGGTGATTCGGCGAAGGGTGCACACCTCAGCGCAAGCTCGTTGGTTCTCGTTCCAGTCGTAGTCTTCGTTTGCCTAAACTGTTGAGGTCTTATGAGTCGGCGCATCCTCCTGATCGACACTTCACCGGGCGCGGGTCTTGCGGTGGTTCGCTCGCTCGGAAAGGCTGCATTCGAAGTTCACGTTGCACTCATCGGAAAGCGCTCGGCCGCAGAACACTCACGTCATTGTAACCGTTGCCTGAATCTGGGCGATCCGGCAGTCGACCTTCAGGCGGTTGCCGGGCGATTGGTTGAACTCGTATCACGTGAACAATACGATTTACTGATTCCGATCTCGGATCGCGCGAACGAGCTTTGCGCGTCTGTCCGAGATTGTCTTGAACCCCGTGTACGGCTAGCGATGCCTCCACGCAATGCTCTCTCGTACGCACGCGACAAGGCCCATCTCCTCGATTTGGCTGAACGGCTCAATATCCCGTTCCCCGAGTACGTGACACTGCGTGACCTAGATGACCTTCCGAAGACCGACGATATCGACATAGGGTGGCCGTGTTATGTAAAACCAATTCACAGTTTCGTTGCTACGCCCGACCGAATCATCCGGTTTCAAGTCACACGCGCCAAAGATCGTGCCGAGCTTATCGATCTCGCACGTTTTCACCTTGGGCGAGTACCGATCATGATCCAGCGATCCAGCCCGGGCGTCGGCGTTGGAATTTATGTTCTCGCTTGGCAAGGACGCCTCCTTTCGATTATTCAGCAGCGTCGACTTCACGAGCCATTGCATGGAGGTGGCGGCAGTTATCGGATCACAGAGTCACTCGATCCGATCCTCGGCACATATGCTCGGCGCTTTGTCGAGGCTTCCGGTTGGAATGGCGTCGCCATGCTCGAATTCAAGCGAGACCTCGGTTCAAGCTGTTTGTCACTGATGGAAGTGAACGGACGCTTTTGGGGTTCTTTGCCGCTCACAATTCATGCAGGCCTTAATTATCCGCTCTGGTTGGTTCAACTCTACCTTGAAGGTCCTGATGCGCTCCCCTCGCCATTGCCTGAACCGAAGCTCCACGTCCGACAGCGCCATTTGCGACACGACGTAGTGTGGGCGGCGCGTCACGTGATTCGAGAGCCGAATCGCCTGGGCGCCCTGGTCGGATGGGCAAGGGACTTTCGGCACGTCATCAACGGCAATGAAGAGTGGGACACGGAAAGTCTTGATGATCCCATCCCCGCAATTGCTGAATGGTGGCAGGACGCAGGCCGAATCTTTGGACCCATTCGGCTTAGGGTCGAGCAAATCATTAGACGCATCACGCACCCCGTTTCTAGACGCAGGCTTGGGTTGCGGGTACTCGAGCAGGTGCGTGGGCGTCCCCCAAGGGTGCTCTTCGTATGCGCAGGAAACATCTGCCGTTCGCCCTTCGCCGAGCAGTACATGCGGCAGCGACTCGCGTATGCTGAGGTCCGTTCGGTCGGCACGCTTCCGTATTCCAAACGATTGGTTTCCGCGACTGTCGAACGCGTAGCTCGAGATCGATTTGGTGTCGATCTTACTTCACACCGATCGTCGATGATTTCGCAGGAATCAATCGAGTGGGCAGACGTCGCCGTGGCCATGGATCACGCGAACCTCGTCGAGCTGTATGCGCAACGCGCGCCCAAAATAGTCCCGCTCTTGCTGGGTGACCTGGACGATGGCCGGGTTATACCTGACCCGGCTGGCCGCGATGACGCAACCATCGAGCGAACATTCCTTGATATGGCGGCTCTTCTCAAGATACTTCATAAACGGCTAGTACTGACGACCCCCGCTTATAACGTGTGTCATCCCGGTCCCGTACTTGGCGCACGCTGAATTACGCCCTTTCTCGCAGGAGAGTGATGCCTGAGGGAGACAATAACTATGCCGGAAGAAGCGACCTTTCACAGTTTTTATCGGGGCACGCTCCTCAGATCCGCCGGCGCATGCCGGGTGGATTTGCTAGGAGAGAGATTCCTGAAATCGAAAGCGCGAAAACGGCCTTTAGTGCGAGTTGTGAATATGCATGGGACGGCGTCTGTGGATGCCGCCGCATTCGAAGCGCAGCTCTTGTGGGTTCACAAGCACTACCGCATCATAGACTTTCAGAAATTTGCCGAGATGTTCGACTCTAAGAATCAAGCAGCCACCAGCAAACCGGCTGTTCTGTTCACCTTCGATGATGGCCTCGAGAGTAACTATCTTGTGGCTGCACCCATCCTGGAATCGTTGGGCACTCGGGGAGTGTTCTTTGTGATTCCACAGTTTGCTATGTCTCGGGGCCAGGAAGCAAAAGCGTTTTTTCAGACAAATTTGAAAAGACGGGCAGCGCCCGACGAGCCTGAGGAGACGTGGAAGCCGATGAGTCCCGAGCAGATTGCGGAGTTGGCAAGTCGTGGCCACACAATTGGAAATCATACTTTTTCACATCCGTGGCTATCAACAACACCGGCAGAACAACTCCACTGGCAAATCGTCGAGAGTGCATCATTGCTGCAGGCCTGGATTGGAAGCGCTCCCCAAGCCTTTGCCTGGACATTTTCCTGGGAGGCCATCAGCCGCGAAGCTTGGCAGCTTGCGAAGTCGCAACACCGGTATTGTTTCAGTCCATGTCACGGTCTCGTCGATCCTTCTAAAGATGAACCGGATCTCATCTGGCGCTGCAACCTCAAGAGTCACTCCCCCGAGTACGCATATTCCCTAGTTTATGCTGGGCTTGGCGATCTGTGGTGGAAGGCTCGTAGAAGACGTCTTGCTTGCATGTTGCGACGCGGCAACCAATCTTTATGATTTGTGAAGCGTGGGGTCGACCGGATTGGATTGTCATAAGAGATCAATTTCCGTGCGCCTTGTGATCTGCGTTACGTCACACGTCTCCTGCAGGAGCACCAACCCAACCATCTATCTGCGCACTTACTCTGCATCGCAAGAGAGACTGATCGGATTCTATGAGAGACGTGGCCTCTGAGAGCGTTTCGTCCGATGTCGGTATCAAGCACATGGCGCCGTACTTAAACTCTTCCATAGAGCACGGTGGAACCATATCTCCACTTTCTCGCCGAGGTATACCCAGCAATGCTTTCGCATCGAGCACGAAGCACTTTGCTTCAAGAGCTTAGAGAACTCGGCTTACGTCGAGTCGTTGGCCGTCTCTCCTGGGAGCTCCGAATGCGATCTAGACTCGACGAGTTTGTAGATTTTGCGTTCGGAGGGAACTCCATCCCCATTGATCTCCAAATCGGGAACGCATTGGTGGTAGCCATCGCAGATCCTGCTGAGGTTTGCCACATTATGGCTCCCCGACTCTCCGATCTTGCAAGGAAAAAACTTAGCGCCGCCGCACTAAACGCTGTCGGGGGTAGAATCTGTTGCTTCGGTCGTTGGGTCGCCGACTTCGGACGTGAAATTTCATGGCATTGTTCACCCTATGATGGTGTCTTCTGGGAGGCGAACCTCCATGGGAGTAGAGTCCTTCGGTGCTTGCACCGATCGGATATCAAGTTGGTCTGGGAAGTCGCTCGGTTCCCCCAGGCCTATGTTATGGCGAGAGCAGCAACGTTCGATCCGGAGTTGAGTCTGGAACTTAGCCATATCCTTTCAGAACAGATCCGGTCCTTTCGCATAGCGAACCCATTCGGCCAAGGAGTACATTGGGCATCCAGTCAAGAACTCGTTTTCCGAGTTATGGCCTGGCTGTTTGCATACCGGGTGATGGGCGCCCTTGCGTACCCGCTGGATGAAAAACTGCTTACGAATGCTCTTTATGAAACTGCAGTACATACAGATCGATACTTAGCGTATGCAAAGCTATGTGTCTACAACAATCACTTACTCTCCGAGGCGTTTGGGCTGCTACTTGGAGGTATACTTCTTCCGTGCGTCCCGCAGGCGGAGAAATGGCGGATGAACGCGCTCAAGATTCTTACCGACGAAGCCACGCGACAGGTAGCCGACGATGGTGGGTATATACAAAATTCCCACAACTATCATAGATTGGCGCTGCAGGTCTTCTTGCTGGCTCATGCCTTCATGGGGCATAACTCACCTGACCCATGGCGCTTTGCAATGGAACGTTCGCTCGATTTTCTGTTAGCCCACCAAAACGAAATCGACGGCCGACTTCCCAATTATGGAGCAAACGACGGAGGTATGCCGGCCATTCTTTCGACGTGCGATTTCAGCGATTTCCGCCCCACGCTGCAAGCCGCTAGTATAGCCTCACGAGGCGAACGGCTTTATCCCCCAGGTCCATGGGATGAGGAGGCAGCATGGTTACTGGGCCCCCGCAAGCTCGATGTCCCAGTTCGTTCTCCAAATCGGACAAGCGTGTCGTTCCCGAGCTCTGGATATCACATACTCCGAGGCCGTGGATGGGGTTCATTTTCGGCGTTTCGGTGTGGCACCGTGCATGAGAGGTTTTCCCAGATTGATATGCTTCACCTAGATGTGTGGTGGCGCGGGCAAAATGTGCTCATCGACCCCGGCAGCTATCTCTACAATGGTCCTACTGAATGGCATAACCATTTTTACCGTACTGCAAGTCACAATACAGCAATGATCGATGGTCAGGACCAAATGCTTCACCATCGAAAGTGGAAGAATCTCTACTGGACAAAGGCTCGCCTGCTTCGATTTGAAGATAGAGGAGGCTATGCTGTCTGCGAAGGCGAGCATTATGGGTATCGGCGCCAAAGGGATCAATGCGTCCACCGAAGGTCGGTCGTATTGGTCAAGGATGAACTCTGGATCGTCGTTGATACGTTCACGGGCGAGGGTGAGCACTCAGTGCGACTACACTGGTTGGGTGGCGACTTTCCATATTCTCACGACCCCGGGGGCGGTAGCCTGCAACTACATACGCCCTCAGGTGACTTCATCATTCATGCACTGAATATCGATGGAGAGCCGTTGCCGGCGACCGTCCTTTCTGGGTCAGAGCAGCCGATCCGAGGATGGCAGTCCAGATACTATGGAGAGAAGACTCCGGTACCGTCCTTTGAGGTCTCTGTGCGCCGTGAGTTTCCCTTTCGGATTGTAACGATTCTTGCGCCGGTGCCAGTATCCTGGTCCGTAATAGGCAACCACTGGAATTTAGACTCGGATGGCATTCGAGCTGAGCTTGTGATCGGTGCCGAGCTTCGCGTGGTCCGTCCTGTTCCGGAGTAAACCACTGGCTTCAAGCAGAGAAGAGTTTACCCGCCGGGGGTGGTTCATTGGCCTATCCACTCTCCCTCGGAGGATTAAGGTAGATCAAGTACAGAAATTCCGACTCCTTCGGAAGGAACCGTGTAAGTCTGATTGTTGAAACCGAAGGTGAGACCAGATTCCAGTCTCGGGTTCGAGATCGCAATGAGGTGCTTTCCCTGGTTATCCTGAAACAAGGTGATTCTGACAGCCGAATTTGATGGGATATGGCTTAAATCCAGACCCTGAGTGTTCAGAAACACAGGCCGCCGTTGCATCCAATTGGAGTTCATCCGTGCTTCGTTTATAGCATCAAGGACCGGATTATTTGTGGGGTCTTGCACATCCAACTTATTTCCCAAAATGAAAGCGAGTCTCTCAGTACCGTACGCACACGGACCATTTTTGCTGCACCAATCTCGAATTCCACACTGAGTAACAAGTGAGTCTCCCGGTGTAGTCCAGTGGCCCGTTCCCCAAAATCTATAGTCGGTGTTAGCTGCACCTGAAAAAAGAATTCGATCCTTTAGAACGTACCGGCCAAATTGCGGGTAAGAAGATTTCGCTGAGTTTTGAGGAGTTCGCTGCGGTGCTCCACATCCGTTTCCATCTCCAAGCATTGCTCCACTCACGAGTCCCGCTGCGGGATAGATATCCACAGCCCCCTCAATTATTGAATTCTGGGGAATCGTTCCGTTGGTGAACAAACTCATTACGTTGGTAGGATTCCCGTAATACCGCCTGCCAAGTGTATCGACATAAAATGAATCGGCTCCATTGGATTGGTTAGAAGTGATCCATTTGGAAAGCCAACTAACTCCTTGAGCAGAATCCAGATAACCTGAACGATTCGTGTAAATGGGTGCTGAATAGTAACCTGCGTGATAGCCCGATGAAACTACACTCTTAACAAAGGTGGTTACTTCGGCGAGATGGCTGAGGTTAAATGTGTAGCTCAACTCACAGCAACCCCCACCATATGCGGTCATCTGACCCCACAGTAGAACCAATGGGTAGTAGGATCTTACGGGTTGCCACAGTGTATTCAGGGCTGTCGCCGAAGGTGGTGGAAAGTGGTTCTCAAGTTGAACGTCCAAAAATCCTTGGGCATCAACCATCCACGAGGGGTACGTGACTACTGCCATATGCTCGTCAAGCCATGTTCGATAAAGATCGACGGCAAGTTGCCACGGAACACTGCCATGCGGAGCATCCCCGGAGACAGTGGCTATGAGGGCCGAAAAAGAAATCGTGTTGCCGGTCGAAATCGGTGTGTCGTAATAGAGCACCTGCCTTTGGGCAGCATAATAAGGAGTGACTCTTTTCGGGGGCCAATTAGTTGCAGCAACAATTCTGGCAGCTGAATCATTAGCTACAATCGTTAAAGGTGCAAACGCGGATCCAGGATAAGGTCGACCCCACCATGTCCAGTCCCGGTCGTGATTGGGTGCCTGTTCCGTGAAGCCAAGTATATATGGGTAATAGTAGATATCGTTTGTTATTGTTACGCTCAATGGCGTTCTATTGGTTTGCCATGGCCAGTAAACCTCCGAAAGGTTACGCTTTGCAGTAACCTCAATCTTCCATTCACCGTGCCCCAGGTTCGATATCGTGGCGTCAATATTCGGATCCGATGCCTTATACTGAGTGGAATTAATCTGAGTATACGTTGAATACACATGGGCCATGTTGTCGCTAGCCGTTCTTACCAGGAGTTCCGGTGGAGTAGATTGACCCACGACAGTTATGGGCGGTTTGAGCGGACGTTGAATTCCGTTTCCTGACAGCGCAATCGTTGCTAAGACATTCGCGTTGATTCCAACGAGCGTTATCCCGCCTTGAAGGTTGCCGCTCGCAACTGGCGCAAGGCTTACATTAAAGCTCTTGTTTTCGCCCGACCGGATATTAAACGGAGTAGTAAATCCGCTGACGCTGAACCCGCTGCCACTTAATTTTGCCTGACTGATCGAGAGCTCCGTAGTTCCCGTGTTTGAAACTGTGACCGTTTGCGTGCTGGTGCTGCCCAAGTACACGTCGCCAAATAATAAGCTTAAAGGATTTACATTGATTCCTGAACGTGAAGCCAAACCATTACCGGAAAGTGCAATAACAGTCGGCGAATTCCCCGCGTTGCTGAACAGTGAAATGGTCCCAGTCGCACTGCCCGCCAGTGCCGGTGCAAAGCAAATGACAACGGGCGCCCTCTGACCTGCAGCGATGGTGAGTGGCATAGTCAAACCGCTGATGCTGAAGGCGCTGCCAGCGATTCTGGCTTGGCTGATTACCAGATTCGTGGGCCCAACGTTTGAAACCATGACAGTCTCTAGGCCGCTGGTCCCCAAATTTACGTCACCAAACGGCAAGGCCGAAGGCTCAACACTAATGGTTGGAGAAACGCGTGGTGTTGCTTGCTGGCGGGCCGAGTCCTGTGTACCGGCGCCACAACCATAAATCAGCAAGAGTACCAGTAGGAGTATGAGGCAATTCATAAACGGCTGGAAAGGATTGCCTCCCATGTTATCTCTTCTCGCTTGAGTTGTCCAAGCGCGGGGGGGCATGGAGTGACCGTACCATCTTTGGAAGTGAAACAGTAGGTAACTTTGGGTCAGTGAAGCCAGGAGCCTTCGGGCAACCTGCGACGTGCTATATCGTGTGGTGTGCAATGTCCTTAGGAAGACGACCTTGCTGAGAATCGCGGTGTCAAACATTCACAGCTGGCGCACAGCTAAATCACATTCAAAACCCTTCCTCGAGGCCTGCCGCCTCTGTGGACTCTTTGTGGTGGATCTTCGATCTTAATCCGGAACGGTAAATTGGGCACGTATCAGCAGTTGCCTGCAGTAGCTATCGCAATGAAGGCGTTGGCTAACAACCGAGATTAACCGGCGCATGAATCTTTTCCGCCACGTCCCCCTACAAATCGTTCACTCGAGAAAGTGAGGCCTCTTGAGGTGACAACCTTATGGGAATAGTTGAAGTG
>Ga0187778_10002757_pt1 | contig 11916 bp, 15 predicted proteins | sample 1015_Q2_SP5_20_M_FD_132418 | JGI IMG/M metagenome (GOLD analysis project Ga0187778, IMG submission 132418) | Tropical peat soil microbial communities from peatlands in Department of Meta, Colombia - 1015_Q2_SP5_20_MG | ecosystem: Environmental > Terrestrial > Soil > Wetlands > Peat | place... | reverse complement strand
TGACGGTGTCCCCATCAGCAGTGCCAGCAACCTGGTCACAGGCGTTGTCCCGGGATTGACACTCAACCTCGTGGGCGCCGATCAGAACACACAGGTCCAAATCGGCGTCACTCCCGATGCTTCGACTATTGAGCAGGCCGTCACGAATTTCGTAAGCGCGTACAACACGGTGATTCAGGATCTCAACAGTCAATCTACCTATAACACGGCGACAAAGAGTGCCGGGCCATTAGCTTCAGATTCGGCAGCTAGCATCGTCCAAAGCGAGTTGTTGGCGGCCATGACCTTTTCCAACTCGTCCAGCGGAAGTGTCAATACGCTCGCCTCGCTCGGCATCACCATGAACGATGATGGAACCTTGAGCGTGGACAATGCCACTCTGAGCAATGCCGTCGCGACAGACTACACCGACGTACAGAGTTTCTTTCACAATTCTGCGGGTACCGGCTTTGCTGATACGCTGCAAAACCAGCTCAACGGGCTTACCGATCCAACGCAAGGCGCGTTCTACGTCGATATTCAAGGAATAAATAACGAAGTCCAGGGCTTCCAGGACCAGATCAACAATTTCGAGGTGTATATCGCCAACGAGCAGACCATGCTGACGCAGCAATATACCCAGGTCGATCTGGCGCTGCAGCAGCTGCCGTTGTTGCAACAGGAGATCAACTCCGAGCTAAGCGGCGTCTTTAGCAACGGGAATTCCTCTTCCTCTTCCAAATGAGCACACAGACGAACCAACTCGCGTATCAAGAGGCAGCGGTCCGAAATGCCGGGCTGGTAGAACTGATCATTATTCTGTATGACATTCTGGCCCGGGACCTGCAAAAGGCCATTGACGCCATGAACGCAGGCAAGATCGAGTTGCGCTCAAAACACATCAAGCACGGCTTTCTGGTGCTACAGCAACTGGACGCCACGCTCAACATGGAAGAGGGGGGCGAGCTGGCGACCAACATGTCGCGCTTCTACGCCATGCTGCGCAGTCAAATGCTGAAGGCTGAGGTTCAGCAGGATGCGGCTGTGGTGCGGGAGCTGATCCAGTTATTGTTCAGCGTGCGCGAAGGTTGGGTGGAAGCCAAGCCGATGATGTCCCCTGCAAACTCGCAGCCTGCTCGCCCGTCCGTCGGCTCTGCCGATGATGCGCGCGAAATGCACTCCGCAAGCTGGAACGGATAATACGCCAGAAGAAATTACCCCGCCGCGAGTAGCCAGTCCCACTTCAATTGTTAAGAAGTAGGCGGATTCAGGTAATTCAACAAGCTCGTGGGCAGAATCTTCGCAGCGGCTGCTAAGGCAGCATCGTGAGCGGTGGTTGCCTGGGTCAGATCGGTGGCAGCCTTGGTGATGTCTGCGCCAACGAGCGTATTTGCCTGCGAAGTGAGATTGACCTGCTCCTGATTGAGGAATGTCTGTGTCGAATTGAGCTGGTTTTCTACGTTGCCGTAGAAAACCCGGTTCGAAGTAATGCTGTTAAATGCATCGCGCAAGGCGGTGGTGGCCGTAGCGGCATCGGATGCCGTCCCTGTTTGCAGTGCCGTAATGAGTTGCTGCAATGAACCGAATACATCGCCGCTGGCGTTCTGAAAGAGCTGGCTGCCGGGAAGGTTGGTCTGCACATTCAGGCCGTCGGCGACTTGAACAACATTGGTCCCATCATTTCCGTTGTATTTCACGCCCGATGGGCTTGTGGAATCGAGGACGTAGGGGGTAGTCGTGCTGGCGGTCCCGCCAAACAGGTAGACGCCACCAATCGCGGTGTTGGCCAATTGCAAGATCTGAGCCTGAATTCCCACGAGATTCTGTGCGATCTGTTGGCGCTCCTCCGGTGTTGTGGTACCGGTCGACCCCTGCACACCCAGCGAGATCGCCTGGTTCAGCGCCGTGACCACTGAGCCTAGAGCGGTATCGGCCGTTTGCATTTGATTGGTCAGCGCGTCGATGTTCTGCAAGAACTGGTCATTGCGTGAAGACTGATCCTGATTGCCGACCATCAAGGAAGCGGCCAGTGGATCGTCGGAAGGCACATTCACGCGCTTTCCGGTGGAGAGTTGCTGCAACGCTGTATCTTCTTGCTGTTGGGTTTCGTAAATTGCCGCCAGGACATCCGGAGTAATATTCGGATTGACTCGCATTACTTGGTTACCCCCACTCCGAGCAGAGTTTGCAACATCGAGTCCACAGTCGTGACCACACGAGCTGCGGCTTCATAGGCGCGCTGGTACTGAATCATGTTAGTGCTCTCTTCATCGAGCGATACTCCCGAAATCGCATTGCGCTCATCCGTCAGCTGTTGAAGGCTGGCGCCGCTGGCGGTGACATTCGCCTGCGCGTTCGCTCCGTAGTTGCCCACAGCCAAAACGAGGTTGGCATATGCGCTCATCGGCGTCACACCCTCAGGCAATGGCTGGCCCTGAACCGCCAGCATTTTGGTTACGTTCCCGTTGCTTCCGGCGGATCCGTCCAAACTGGCTGCGATTAAACTCGGATCGGTTATCGCTACACCGAAGCTGCTCGCCGCGCCGGAAACAGCGGCCTGGGGAGTAAAGAAGTTCCCCCCAGGGTTTCCCGAAAGATCGAAGCCGGCCTGATTGGCAGAGTTGAAACTGGCCGTGAACTGGCTGGCCAGCGTATCCAGTTGAGAGAGCAGGTTGGGAATCACGCTGTCGCGGACTTGAATCGTTCCGCCCAGCGTACCGCCCTGAATCTGGCTGGTGATGTCCTGGCCTGCCGCAAACACTCCCTGCAACCCGTTGCCGCTCGCGGCTCCTGACTGGAGCGCAAAGCTCTGTCCACCGACGACCAAGGGCACGCCATTGGCCGTGGTGATGGTGATTCCATGGTCAGTCTGGGTGACCGACACATCCGTTAGCTGCGAAAGCTGCTGCACCAACTGGTCCCGCTGGTCTTGCGTGGTACCGGGATCCTGGCCCAAGCCCTGCATCTGCGCAACCTGAGCATTCAACTGGGCAATCTGGCTCGTGAGCTGGTTGATTTGACTGACTGTCTGCGGCACGGTCTGGTCCATCGCCGTCTGAACTTGCCCCAGGGCCGCGGCGGATTGATGAAATGCGGCAGCCAGATTATTAGCCGCAGTGAGGACCTGCTGCCTTGCATTTGGATCCGTGGGGTTCGTCGAAAGCTGGCTCAGGCTGTTGAAGAATGCAGTCAGTGCTCCGCCCACGCCCTGGCTGGGGTCGGCAAAGTTGGTCTGAATCTGGCTCAGGGAATTCAGCTGTGCCTGGGAATCGCCTTGCTGCGCGGTTTCCTCATACATACGCAATTGCAGCATCTGGTCGCGCACACTCTGGAACTGTGCGAGTGTAACCCCGGTGCCGTAAACGACGTTGCCTTCCTGGATCGGCGGCGCCTCCTGGAACACGGCAAGCTCCCGGCTGTAGCCCGGGGTGTTTACATTCGAGATGTTATTGGTGGTAACGTCCAGCGCGCCCTGTTCCGCCATCAGCGCCTGGACGGCAATATCCATGGATGTGTTCAGTCCGGGCATGGTTCAGACCTCGCAAGACCAGCTGGTTTGCATCGCGGAATCAACGGATTTGGCAAAATGTTGCTTGTAGGTCCGGCACAGCGCGGCGCGCAGCGATGCCGTTCGCATCGAGCGCTGCAGCAGTGCGGAGTACACCCGCGCGACGTGAATCAGTTCCAGAGCTTCTTTGGGAATCGGGGAACCCTCGTGGGACGAGGTTCTCCCTTGAAAGAGGCTCTGCAGTTTGCTGGCTAACCGCTCCTGATTTTCGATGGAAGCCTTGAGGGCCTGCAGATCGTTCGCGGTGAGAGCAGAGATCGCTGACTGGAACTCGGCACACAACTCCCGCAGATCGGCCCTGCGGGCCTCAGCCAGACGGTCGAGTTCCTGTTGCTGTCGAGGCAAACGACGACCACCTTAATTTGTTTGTTTCGCGCAATGCCCCGGCGTTATCTCCGGTACTGCTGGAGAATAGCCTGTGCAATCTTGTCCGGCTCGATGGCGTACTCGCCGTTTTGAATTGCCTGACGGAGGGCTTCCACCCTGTCCGCCCGCACCTCCGGCGAAGCCAGCACCTGCGCTTCGAGGGATGGAAGGTCGAGACTACCGCTGGAGAGAGTGGCCTTGTCCTCGGGGGAGACGGCGCTGGAAGATTTGGCGGCGACTTTCTTGCCGTTTTCTTCGCGCTCTACATTCCCAAGCGACAGCTGGTTCAGGTCAATTCTCATAAGCGCCTACAATCCCGTGCGACTTGTTTATCGGCAATTCTAAGAAAAACTTTAGTTCAACAGTCACTTCTTCCCTTCCGGCGTACTCGAGACCTTGCCAGAGGGCGAACTACGATCTAACTCCTTTAGTGTCAATGCGTTTGACGGCTCGCTCTTCCTGGCCGCCTCGAGATGGCTGGCCACCATTCTGGCAATCCCAAGGCCCCCCCGGCGGCCAGTCAAGGCGGTGCCCACGGCCTGCATCGCCAGGCTCTGGTACTGATCCCGGCCGGAATCGGTGTCTTTGTCCGGGTCGGCACCGGGAACGGTAGCGAATGACTTCTCGGCCTGGTCAAGCCAGTGCGAGAGCAGAACCGCTTCAAATTCCTTCGCCGATTTTTCAATCTTTTCGTTTCCTGCCTTGGTCGAGGCTTTCAGCTTGCTGGCCGCCTCAGTTCCGCGAATATCGGAAAGGCCGACCGGGGGCAGAACGATTCCATTAGAGCTCATAAGACCTCCAGCTCGGCCTGAAGTCCGCCCGCCGCCTTGATGGCCTGCAAGATCGCAACGATGTCGCGCGCGGTCGCGCCCATAGCCTGCAAACCGCTGATCAGATCTTCAACGCTCGCTCCCTCCGCAAGACGAATGCTTTTCGCCGCCGACTCTTGCGCTTGTAGCTGCTGATCTGGAACGACCACGGTCTCAGCTCCTTTGCTCAGCGGGTTCGGCTGGGAAACCTGGTACTTCGTAGTGACTTCGACAGTGAGGCCACCGTGCAGTACGGACACCGCGGAGAGCTTTACGTCGCCACCCATCACAATCGTTCCCGTACGCTCGTTGATCACCACTTTTGCGACCGGATGAACGACAATCGAAAGATTCTGAATCTGGGAAATGAGCTCCGGCACAGATGAGATGCCGGAACTCCCGACTTGCACGTTGATCTGCCGGCTGTCGGTAGCGGTCGAGATGGGTTTTCCGAATTTCTGATTGATAGCGCTGGCGATGTCACGCGCCGCCGTGAAGTCAGGTTCGCGCAACGTGAATGACACGGTCGTCATGCGACTCAAGTCGACTGCCATGTTTCGCTCTACAGTGCCGCCGTTGGGTACTCGCCCGACCGTGGCATGATTCACGATTTTGCTGTTGCCGGAGGCTCCGGCTGAGTATCCGCCCAACGTGAGGGGCCCCTGCGCCTGGGCGTATACCTGACCATCTGGTCCGCGCAGCGGAGTGAGCAGCAGCACGCCGCCCTCCAGGCTCTTGGCGTCGCCGATCGACGAAACCGTAACGTCGACTGCCATTCCGGAGCGCGCGAATGCCGGCAGAGAAGCGGTCACGATCACGGCAGCAACGTTTTTCACCTGGACGGTCGATTGCAGCACGGACGAGGGAATCTCCACCCCCATGCGCGCCAGCACGCTGGCCAGCGTCTGCACAGTAAAGAACGTCTGCTGCTTGTCGCCGGTCCCATGCAGTCCCATCACAATGCTGTAGCCAACCAGAGGATTGTCGCGAACGCCTTCAATCGTCGTGATGTCACGCAATAGAACCTGCTTCTCCTCTGAAGCGCCGAAGAGGTTTTGTATCCCCAGCAGCAGCAGTAGCGCGCAAAACCCGAATTTCAGAAACCGATGATCCATAACAGAGCTCGAAGAATCGGATTCGGCGGACGGGTAAAGTCTGAAATCACGCCTTTTCCTCTCAACTCCAGTTCCAGGTTGGACAACGATGTTGATAGGGCTGCGTTACTGGCCGAAATGTCCCCCGGCCGCAACACGCCGCGGACAATCAGAATCTCCTTCTGACTGTTGATGGTCACCTGCCGCTCGGCTTCGACCACCAGGTTTCCGTTGTTCAGCACGGCGATGACTCGGCCGGTCAAGCTCGTCTGCATGGTGGAGCTCGCGTCGGTCGATCCGGTGCCTTTGAGCTTGGTGGACGACTGCGCGGTCAGAAGATTGCTGACGCCGGCGGTCTTAAGTTGCCCGGCTAGTCCGGTAATTCCGGACGAGGTGTTGAAATCGCGCCCGCCATTGACGTCGCCGGTCGCCTGGGCGGTGGTCTGTTGCACAACCTGAATGGTGACGAGATCGTTGAGGCGGCTCGCTTTATAGTCCGTGGCTAGATTCGTCAAAGCGCCATCGGCGACCCACAGACTGCCCGGCGGCGCCGCACTCGGGATCGCCGCGGTCTGCTGCTCTATGCGAGCGATGTATTCCGCTCGCGTTTTCTGTGGATCCTGATGCGTCACTTTGGCCGTGCTGGCGATCGGCAAGATCGCAACCAGCGATAACACCAGAGCGAGGTCCTTCAGCGTCGATGGTCTCATCCTAGTCTCCGCCCCCGGCGCGAACGGTTCCTTCTCCCGAAACACGAGCTACATAAATTCTCTTTGGATCCTTGCTCATGACTCGTATCTGCTGACCCTTCCCTCCGCTCTGCAGGCACAAAACCGGCAGGGTCATCCGGATGTTCTTCCCTTCGAAGATCATCGTTGCGTTCTTTCCGCGCCGCACCAGGATTTCTTCCTTCCTCAACGGATGTGGACCAGGTAAGACTCCCTTCCTCCAGAGAGCGGCCACATCACTTGGAGCGCCGTCCTGCCGCCAATGCACCAGCACATAAAATGGCAAGCAGACTCGAGTACTTTCACATCGCAGCCGGGCCATCACGAGGTCACCGTTCACGGGGCTGACGCTGACTAATTTCAGCTTGGGATTCTCTTTTGCAGCAGGAACCGAACTGAGCAGCTCAATCTGATCAGGGACCACAGGGGCGCCTGCATAAGTCATAGCGGCCGCGATTTCATTGGGGCCAACCACGACTTGCTGCTTTGCACTCGAGGCAGACAGCAGCGTGCCTGCAAAGATCACAAGCAGCGCAGCGCCCCCCGATTCAAGTCTTCCCGTCATCGCTCATCGTCCCTAGTGCGTGAGGTTATTCAAGTCCTGGAACATTTCATCCGCGGCTCGGACGACTCGAGAGTTGGACTCGTAGGAGCGCTGCGAAAGGATCATGTCGACGAATTCCTGCACGACATCGACGTTGGACTGTTCCAGATAACCCTGTTGCAGTGAGCCCAGACCCTCGGCTCCCCCGGGCGTTCCCACGATGGCATCTCCCGATGCTGTCGTCAGCTGAAACAAGTTGTTGCCGATGCTGTTCAGGCCGCCGGGATTCGGGAACGTTGCCAACTGGATGTTTCCGATCTGACTTGCCTGCGTCTGTGAGGGTTGCGTCACCGAAACTGTGCCGTCTTGACCGATGGTGACCGAAAGAGCGTCGGGCGGTATGGTAATCGCCGGCACAAGCGGATTGCCGTCAGCGGTAACAATAGTTCCTTGTGCATCCACATGGAATTGTCCCGCACGCGTATAGGCGAGCGAGCCGTCTGGCATGGTCACCTGAAAGAAGCCTTGCCCTTGAATCGCGATATCCAGCGGGTTTCCTGTTTGGCTGAAATCGCCCTGAATCTGCAGAATCTCCGAGGCACCGGGTCTTACGCCGAGGCCGATCTGGAGTCCCGCGGCGTTGGTGGTCTGCTGGGTTGAAGCGGAGCCGGGCATGATCAGGTTTTGATACAAAAGGTCCGTCAACTGCACGCGGCGGCGGCGAAAACCGGAAGTGCTGGAGTTGGCCAGGTTGTTGGCCACGTTGTCCAGATTCAGTTGCTGGGCGTTCATGCCGCTGGCTGCAGTGTAGAGTGCGCGAAACATAGAGCTCCTTTATGGGGTGACCCTCGGTAATTCGTCGGTAGCGATGCGATTTAATTCCGAATCGAACATCTTCAGCGCCCGTTGCATCATTTCCGCATAACGCTGGACGGAGACCAGTTCGACCGCGCTGGCCACCGGGTTCACGTTGGAATCCTCAAGTGTTCCTTGGGCGATACTAGACTTGGTCGCCGCCACGGCGCTGTTTCGTGGCGCCGAATAATAGGTTCTGCCTGAACTTTCGAGAGGCGTACCTGCTGGGAACTCCACCAGCTTCATCTTCCCCGCAACGGCTCCGTTGACCGAGATGGTTCCGTCCGGACTGACATCCACCGGGCCGCCCACGATCTGGATGATTCCTTCCTCGCCCATCACCGGATCGCCTTCCGCGGTGATCAGCTGGCCCTGCGGAGACACCTGAAAGTTTCCATTCCGGGTGTAGAACGGACCCGTGGGAGTCTGTACGAGGAAGAAGCCCGGCCCTTGCACCGCAAAATCAAGGTCATTGCCGGTGTGATTCAGATTTCCTTGGGTGAGATCCATCTGATTGCCGCCGAGAATGCCGTAATCGTTCACCGCGAGGTTCAGATTTGAGACCAGGCGCCCGGAAGCCGACGCCAGGAACGAGCGGAAAATGTTGTGCTCGGCCCGGTAGCCGGGAGTGCTGGTATTGGCCAGGTTGTTGGCCACTACGTCGAGCGCCTGGCTTCGTGCCATCAGTGCCGCGCATGCGGCGTAGAATCCGCTGTCCATAGCAAGTCGCTGAACACAGAAGCACGGCAGTCGCCACAAAGATGGACGCGCTGCTAGCCTGTAAGTCATTGAAATGTGGTTCAGAAAGCAGCAGCGAATGAGAGCTGGATTAGCGGGATGGGCCTCTGAGGAATAAACGGGGAGTGGTTCTAATCAGATGCTAGTTTGACGCCCTGGTGATCGATGTGTCACTCAGGCAGGCTTTGCGCAGGCACTCGCGCATTCCTTCCAGGCCGAGCTCGACGACACACTCCTCCACCGTGGGGAAACTGGAGGTCAATTCGCCCGTCTCATGCAGCAACCACACCATGTGCGCGAGGAGGCCGGAATCGCTGCGCACCACGTCCGAGATGGCGTGCAGGTCCATTGCGCCGCTCCCAAGTAGCAACTCCAGGCGAAAGAGCGTTTCGGGCGCCACTGGAAAATGATAGTTCAGAGAACCTGCGCGGCTTGGAGTTCTTTGCGGCATCGCTGTGTCCGACCATAGATCGGCCATAGCGCGTTTTAACTTCAGTGTCGCAGACCCGGAAAAGAGTGGCGGGCCGGAACCTGATTTCCACCGCAATGCCTTGGCGGGAGTAATGGGTCTGAGAGCCGGGTGCTGCACTACATAACTTCTGTCACGCGCAATCCATAATTCCCATCGACGATAACAACTTCCCCCTTTGCGATCACGCGATCGCCCAACAGCAGTTCGGCGGGGTCCTGTACAAGCCGGTCCAACTCCACCACGGAACCCGAACGTAACTCCCCGATTTCCTGCAGCGAGAGCTGGCGTTGTCCGAAGCGCAGCGTGACATCGAGCTCTACGCCTTCGAGCATGGCAACATTCATTCCCTTGGCAGCCGAAGGACGCGCAGCGGTTGCAGCCCCCGATGCCTGACCAGCTTTCGGCCAATCCGGGGTGAAAGCAACCTGAAACTGAATTCGGCCCTTCGCTCCATCGGTGGCAGTCATCGAGAACTGTTTTGCCGGAGTCCAGGTTAGTGCCTTGGAAGGTTGTACCTGAACCTGGATCTGCAAGGCTTGGGCCGCGGCCTCACACGCCTTGGCAAAGGCGGCGCGGACTGCCTGCGCGTGCTCCGGTTTCAATTGCGCCGGAGGAGCGGGCATTCCGGCCAACACCGCGGCCAATGCCAAAGTGTTGTCCAAATTTATCTGGATGGCGGCTTCCCCCTTGGATGGTTCGGACACCAGCAACAGGGTCATCAACTGGGTGCCGGCGGCGAATGGCGTTTGCGGATCGTCTAGCTTGACCGTCCACGCGGCCGGCGGCCGTTCGGAGAAAACCTTCCCTGCCGCTGGGACTAGCGCCTGTACAAATTGCTCAATTGCAGTGTTTGCGCTCATATTTCCGTCTCTAGCCTGCCTTTCCTGATTTCTTTGCCGCGCCATCCTGACTCGTTCGTTCCAGCAGCTGTGCGGCTCGATGATCGCCGCTGCGAACGGGCAGCGCAGAAAATGCCGGACGCCCCCCGATGCTCGCGACCGCGGGACTGGCAGCCGACGCGCCCAATGCGACAACCTGTCCGACCGATAGGTTCAGGATTTCATTTGCGCGCAGTCTGCCCCGGTTCATGATCAGTTCGAATCCAAAGTGTGTTTGCAGTAAATCGTTGGTGAGCCGGGGAGTCATGGTGCTCGCCGGAACGCCGAGTTGGGCCGGTAATTTCGCCGGCGCGGACTTGAAAAATGGGGCGATGCTCGGTATCGGCAACATCAGTTGAAACTTTCCGGTGAGCTCGGCGATCTTGATGTTGAAGCTCGGAACCAAGGCCGTCGCAGAAAGAGGCAGGGAGTGCAGCAGCTCCTCGGACGACCGCTGCAGCCCGACTTTCACCTCAATATTGAAGGCGCGCCACGCATTTTGAAGCTGCTGGGCGACAATTTTGACTATCTCCCTCGCCATCTGCCCTTCAATCTCAGTAACTTCGCGGGCTGCCTGAACTGACTGGCCGTTTCCTCCCATGAGGCAATCGAGCAGCGCCAACAGAACTGCTGTGTCAATTTCCAGCACTCCAGTCTCAGCGTGCGATCCCAGGATTAGGGAATGGAAATATGGCGAATTGGCCGCCGCCCCTCCGACAAAAGCCTCGCACATCGCTGCATCGATGGAACTCACCGCGATTTCGCAGGGCACTTCGAAGCGGCTGGCGAACGTCTCCGCGAGGTTGCGGGCGAACTCTTCGTTTGCCGCAGAGAGTGGCGCCAGCCGTGCCGCATCGAGGATTCCGGCCGCGCGAAAATCACACGCCTTCATCTGGTCGGAACTGATCTTTCGAACTACTCCGGTAGCTTTGTTCGCCGATTCTGAAACCGCAGGTGTCATCGCAGTTAGCGGAACGTCCGCTCCTCCAGTTCCATGTTCTCGATTGCCGCCCGCAGCTTGGCAATGGCCAGGGAATGAATCTGTGACACGCGCGATTCGGCCAGGTCGAGGATGGCGGCAACTTCGCGCATAGTCATTTCTTCGCGATAGTAGAGGGAAATCACCATTTGTTCCTTTTCGGAAAGAGTTGCGACGGCTTGCGCGAGGTATTCGCTGCGCTCGGATCGCAGGTAGATTTCGAAGGGGCTCTCCTCTTCCTTCGCCGGTGCATTGGCAATCAGGTCTTGCGGCTCGGAGTCATCAAAGCGGGATGCCGTCGTCTGACCGACCAACTGCAGGCCGTCGAGTCGCCGTAGGAGTTTGTGCAGCTCGGAAACCTCCAGTTTCAGGTCCGCCGTGATCTCTTCTTCGGTTGGCTGCCGGCCCAACTGCGTGGCAAGGCGGGAAATACTTTCTGCGATCTCTTTTCCCTTCCGCCTTAGCGGCCGCGAGGCCCAGTCTTGCGCCCGCAAGCTGTCGAGAATCGCCCCGCGGATGCGAAACGCCGCAAAGGATTTGAGCGATGCGTTCTTGCCGGGATTGTATTTCGCCACCGCCTCAATGAGCCCGATCACTCCCGCATGAACCAGATCCTCGAAGTCGACATGCTGCGGCAAGCGCTCATGGATTCGGCGCGCCAGGTAATAGACCTGGGAAAGCTCCGACAGAATCAGCTGATTCCGTGCACTGTTTTCCGCCGAAACATCTTCGTAGCTGCCAGACGCGATAGTCATCAAAGCCTCAAACTGTTTTCCTCACCGCAAAGATCCCACCGAGTGCACCGGCACCAGCGGCGGAATTTCCGTCGGCGCCAGGACCACGATTTTTGGCACAAACGGTTCCAGCAATCGTCTCAGGTAAAACCGCCCCGGGGACGAGCACAGC
>Ga0187778_10002756_pt1 | contig 11918 bp, 13 predicted proteins | sample 1015_Q2_SP5_20_M_FD_132418 | JGI IMG/M metagenome (GOLD analysis project Ga0187778, IMG submission 132418) | Tropical peat soil microbial communities from peatlands in Department of Meta, Colombia - 1015_Q2_SP5_20_MG | ecosystem: Environmental > Terrestrial > Soil > Wetlands > Peat | place... | reverse complement strand
TCTGTTCGAAACCGCCAAGCGGCACGGGAGCCGGTAAGCTGCCAAATTGGGTGTTGCCCGTTCTTAGGCCTGGCCCCGACACTATTCCTCGGAAGGGAGATCCCTATGACACAAGATCTGCGTTATCCCATCGGCGCGTTTCAACGCGTGGAGGAACTCACCGACGATCAGCGAAACTCCTGTATCTCGCAGATTGAGGAAGCGCCCAAGCGGCTCTCTGCGGCTGTCGCTCGTCTGACCGAAAGCCAGCTCGATACTCCCTATCGCCCCGGTGGCTGGACGGTCCGCCAGCTCGTCCATCACATCGCCGACAGTCATATGAACGCCTTCACGCGTTTCAAGCTCGCTCTGACCGAGACCGAACCGACGATCAAGACCTATGAGGAGACACTCTGGGCGGAGCTGGCCGATACGAGGGTGCCGCCCATCGAGCCGTCGCTCGCCATTGTCGACAATCTGCACCGACGCTGGGTAATCCTGCTGCGCTCACTGAAGGCCGCCGATTGGCCGCGCAAGTTTCGCCATCCCCAGTGGGGCCTGGCTACGGTTGACTTTCTTTTGGCCCAGTACGCTTGGCATGGGCGCCATCACGTCGCGCATATCACCTCGCTGCGAGAGCGTTGTGGATGGGGCTAGCAGGGCGATGAGAAGGCGAAACCCCGCCTTCTAACCTGTGCTTCCGGAGTTGTTACATTTCCGGACATTTCCCCGATCGATGGCGGCGTCGGGTTCGGCTATGTGTTTAGAATTGTGGCAGCGGCTGTGGAATTCAATTTGCACAGATCCCTTTCAGTTAGAGGGGAATTTAGATGGCGTCGCGCGAATGTCCATATTGCGGAAAGATGGTCTACGACCGGCTGACGCAGTGCAACTATTGTAGAGAGAGGTTGCCCGAGGTTCGGCAGCCGAGGTCGGCAAGCCCTACGGGAGGCGACAGTATCCGCCGTGGCTTGCTCTTCATGCTTGCAGCCGCCGTCATTGGCTACTTCGCCGGTGGAGCCAGCCCATGGGTGACCCCGGTTGTGGTTCCAGCTCTGGTAGCCGACTATCTCCTACCTCTGCTGTTCCTCAGTGGACTCGGTTTGAGCCTGCACGGACTGTATTTGCGCCATTGGGCGTCCCACTAAGCATCCAAGTCGTCGCTTCTCTGTCATGGTCTGACGTGACGGCGCTCTCTCGCTATCTGGCCGCGTCTTTCTTCCATGCTCCGAGAATGGCTCCCATCACGCACAGCCCGACCAGCGGATAGAATTCGTTGATCGCGAAAAGCTGATTCGATCGGAGCTCGTACATGTAGGTTGTGAAGGTAATCGGCCCCACGATGCCAAGCCACAGCAGCACCCCGATGGCCGCTCCGCGCGAAGCCGTATTGGCATTTCGCCAGATGCAGATTTGTGCCAGCACGAAGGCAATCAGCAGATCGAGCAGGAACGTGATGACGTAAGGAAGAATCGGGTTCACGCTGTTGGCTTCTTCCGCGGTCCTGTGCTCCAGCGCCATCCAGGGCCTGCTGAATAAGACGGCGTACCACAAACCCCCGATCAACCAGTAGACAATCGCGCAAACGGCGACCGCCAGATAGTTCGTTCTCATGGCTCCTCCTTAACCGGCATGGTTAGGCCTTCACCGCTTCGATCACCGCCAGAGGCCCGGCCGTGGACACGACTCGGTCCAGACGGAGTCCGGCTCTGGCCAGCAGGTTGGCGTACTCGGTCGCGGTTCTCTCGCGCCCGCCGGCGATCGCCAGCATCTCTATGTCGATCCACTTGGCCAGGCCTGGCTGGTTCGTTGGACCCACCACCATTTCGAGCAGGATGATCTTTCCGCTGGGACCGCGCATCGCCTTGACGCAGTTTTTCAGTATCGTCAGCGCATGCTCGTCGTCCCAATCGTGGATAATCGATTTCATGACGTAACGTTCAGCCGGCGGCACACCCTGGAAAAAATCGCCACCCCGAACCTCGCACCGCGAACCTAACCCGAGCAACTCAATCTGCGCCTGTGCTCCCTCGATCACGTTCGGCAGGTCGAAAACGATCCCGCGAAGTCCTGGATGCTTTTGCAGAATTGTGCCAAGCAAGATTCCGTGGCCGCCGCCGATATCTGCCAGCGTTCCCGAGTCGCCGAAATCGTAAACCTCGATAACGGGTTGAATGAATTGTCGGCTAAAGGACGTCATGGCATCGTTGAATAGCTTGTTTTCCTCCCCGTCTTGCCGAAAGAATTCAAACGGCGCCATGCCGGTGATTTTTCGGAATGCTGTTTCGCCGGTCAGTAGGGTGTGCATCAATTCGCCATAAATCTGCAGGTGCAGCGGGTCAGCCATAAACAGGACAGCGTCACGGGCCGAACCAGTGAGGTCACTGCGTATCGCTTCCGACAGAGGTGTGTTGGCGAATGTTCCTGGCGTTGTTTCGCGGAATACATCGACGGAGGCCAGGGCGCGGAGGCTGCGATAGAGAGCATCCTCCTTGACGTTGCTGGCGCGTGCCAATTCGGAAACCGGTTTCGGACCGGCGGCCAGCAGGTCGGCGATCTTCAGCTTCGCCGCCACATAGAGGCAGGCAGCGGGCACATATCCCCGTGCCAACATGACCATCTGCGTGTACAGGGCGGGAGCTGTCGCGTTTTCAACCGACGGACTGGACATGACTCCTCCGATCTGCAATACAGTCCGGTAATCGGCGCGCATCATAGTACAGGCCGGTCCGCACCGCCAATGGCGACACAGCGAGCGGACCCCACGCAACGTTTTGGCTTTTTTAGTGTTCTAATAAGCAAGGGAAAGCTCGCGCGGCGTCTGACAGCTTCGATCTTTGAGCCCCGGGAGCAACCCTTCAATCCATATCGTTATTATTCCCGGCCCAGCCGGGCGGAAGGAATCTGCAATGAAGACATCCATTTTGGGATTTGCCCTTTTGTTGCTGGCCATCATCGCACCTGTGGCAAGCGCGCAGTACGCGACCAAGCCACTGAAGCTCGTATTGGATCGCCGGTCGACCGTTGATCCGGTTGGAATCGTCAAGAACCTCTCGCAGAAGTGCCCGAACGTCACGCTGACATCGAATGCCCGGGAATCGGACTACATGCTCTCTGCGTGGGGCTGGTCGGGGAACTATCGCTTCATGATCGTCGCCAAGGGCGGCGACCAAGTCTTCGCTACGCAGACGTCTTTCCTCAGCAATGCCGTGAAGGACGTCTGTCATTTCCTGAGCACGCGAGTCCAACAACCGTACTGAAGCGGAGACCAAACGATGCCGTCGGTGGGCGGCGAACCCAAGAGGCAGCGCCTTTCCTCGCCCACTGACCTTCGACTGCCACGTTGTGATTCATGACCATCAAGCCAGGGAAGCCTCCGATACGTCTACTTTCGCGCGAATCTCTTGAACGCCAGAAATTATGGCGTCACGCCCTCACGGTTTCGGCGCCGTGGGTGCTGGCGTTGCGGCCGGTCCCTGGTTGTTCCGCGGCGGAATGTCGTCGAAAATCTCGCGCTGGAAGAACCTCCAGTGGCCCTCCTCCCGCTTCAGCACGTCTTCGTAGTGCCCTGCGCCCGCCACAACAGACTTGCAGTCTCGCGTCACGATCGTCTGCCAGTACGCCTGGTCCGTTGCCCTGTCGCCATCAATCTGGACGCTCAGGTTCGTCACCACGTGCATCGTTCTCGGCGTACCCGGCTTGGCAGGGCAAGGGGAAGGAGTCGTCGATACCGCTTGACCTCCCATCGCGGGCAGAGCGGTGAAGAATTCCGTAATGGCGGCGGGCCCAGTTCGCTTGGTGGCGCCACCATTCATGATGAGCGTGCCATCCTTTGCGAACAGCGCCCCATATGCCTGCCAGTTGGCCGAGTCGAGCGCGCGCGGGTAGTCGCCCATCAGCAGTTGTTCGATCTCTTGACGATCCTCGATCTTCTCGATACGCGCGGCCGACGATCCCGCGTTCTTCGCCTGACCCTGCGCCGCGCCGCTGGTGATTACAATTGTCAGAACCGCTGCCGTCACCGCTCCCGCTGTTCGCACCCTGGACCATTTTGTTTTCACCGGGCTCCTCCTCCCTTGAATTCGCCACCCACTGTCAAACGTGACGCCTACTGGCTCCGACACGCACCAAACGCGATAACCGCGCGAACCCCGCCACGTCGTTGGCAGCCGAAAACGTCGTGATGTAGGGGCACGCCGTGCGCATGCCCTCTGCCGTCGGTTCGTACCCAGGCGTTTCCAATAGAGGATTCAACCATACGACACCGGCCGATCGCCTGTGCAGCTCGCTCATGGCCCCTCCGAGCACATCGGACTCTCCGACATCCAGGCCGTCGCTCACAATGATCAGCACGGTGTCGCGCGACGTCATTCGCCCGCCGAATCGGCGGATGAACTCGCGAAAACACCGGCCGATCGTGGTGCCCCCGGCCCAGGCGTGCTGCAAGCGATCCAGGCTCCGCCTCTCTCCGCCTGCCGCCCGCCGCACATCTTTGGTGATGCATTCTAGGCCGGTTGAAAACGCGAACACCTCGATGCGCATGGTCACACTCGCTATGGCGACGGCGATTTGGAGCGCCGTTTGCGCGTATGGGCCCATCGAACGGCTACCGTCAATCAAGAGCACAAATCTCGGGGTGCGCCTCGGGCGCCGCAACCAGCGTGCGGTGATGGCCTCGCCGCCCGTTTGCAGGCTGGTCCTCAGCGTGCGGCGCAGATCGAAGCGCGGTCCTCTAGTCGCCGGTCGCCAGCCGCGTAACAGACCCAAATGCAGGCGGCGCACGAGCAGACGCGCGGCGTCGCGCCACACGCAAGCAACAGGCCCGACCCGGGGTGATTCCGACAGGGCTTCGGCCTCCAGCGGGCTATAGCCCGCTCTTGCAAGGAAGGGAGGCGGAACGTCTGGTTTCTCGGGTGCGGCCGAGGCGATGATCGCCCCGGCTGCACCCGGGCCACCCTCTTCTTCTCCAGCCGCAGGCGACATACCGCCCTCCTCTGGGAATCGCTTCTCGGTTTGGCTGGGCTCTTTCCCTAGTGCGCGCTCGACCGCTTCCTGTTCAGGCTGCTCGACGCCGGGCGGTCCGGGAAAAAAGAACCTGCTGAATGCCCGGTCGAAGACCTCTGCATTGTCACGTGTCTTGCTTAGAATGGGTCGGAGGGCATTACGGACAGCGGATTCATCAGCAAGATCCACAAACTCGATCACTCGCGCCGTGTCCTGCAGCTCCCTCGGGCCGACCGTGAATCCATATTCGCGGCGCAGGAGGTCGCCGAATGCGACCAAATTGCTGGGAATGCTGCCGAATGGATACATCAGGCGTCTGGCGTTGAGACCGAGCCCAGGCCAAAGTCACGCGATTCGACCTGTGTGGCTTCCAGTGCGGCGTGGTGCGCGGCAAACACTTCGGAATCCTCGTGCACCTTCAGCACGCACCCGAGCGTTTGCTCGATCGTTTCGGCGTCCAGATGATCGCAGTGTAGAGCCATGAGCGCCATCGCCCAGTCCAGGCTCTCGGCTACACCAGGCGCCTTCTGCAACGACAACCCGCGGAATACCTGCATCATATGCGCGATCTGCCGCGCCAGCCGATCGGAAAGGCCAGGAACACGCGCATGCAGAATCTCAATTTCCTGTGTCAGCGACGGGTATGGTAGCCACAGGAAGAGGCAGCGCCGGCGGAGGGCATCCGATAATTCGCGCGTACGATTGCTCGTCACGATCACGTGAGGCTTCTGCCGCGCCCGAATCGTGCCTAACTCGGGAATGCTGACCTGCCACTCCGCGAGCACTTCGAGAAGAAACGCCTCGAAGGCTTCATCGGCCCGATCCACTTCGTCAATTAGCAGCACGGGTGCCCGCTCTTGGGTGATCGCTTCCAGCAGCGGCCTCTTGAGCAGAAAGCGTTCGCTGAAGATTTCCGCTTCGCGTTGATCCAGTGTTAAAGCCCCGGTCTCGCTAAGCCGCGCATGCAGCATCTGGCGTGGATAGTTCCATTCATACAGTGCCGCCATCGCGTCGAGTCCCTCGTAACATTGCAGCCGAATCAAACGCGTGTCGAGTACCTCGGCTAGAACCTTGGCGCTCTCCGTTTTACCAACACCGGCCGGCCCTTCGATCAGCAGCGGTTTTGTGAGCGCCTGCATGATCTCGAGCGCAGTCGCGAACGCGTCGTCGACAATGAATCCACGCGCGCGGAAACGGGTGCGAATCGCCGCAGCGTCTCTCACGACGCAACCGTCCGGTATCGAGATGGCTCCTGAGCGAATCTCGCCCGGCAGTTCGCGCCACAGAAATAGTAGACACGGTCATCCACTTTGGCGGTATGTCGCGCTGTCGCCACATCGACCTGCATGCCGCAAACCGGGTCGACGGCGCTCCCCGGAGCTGGATTCGGAGTGAGCGTTGAGGCCGCTTTCGTGGCAACTGCTTCCGGATGCGCGCCGCTTGGATGTAATTGGACGATTTCGGCGAGGATCGATAGCGCAACCTCCGGCGGAGTCCGAGCCCCCAGATCGATACCCGCAGGGATTCGGATTTCATCGACGCCAGGCACGCCGCTCTGCTCGAGGAGAGCTTTGATCGTAGCGCCACGCTTTAAAGATGCCACGAGGCCGACGTAGGGCACGCGGCCCTTCAGGATCGATTCGAGGGCCTGCTCGTCGTAGTGTCCTTGCGACGCCACGACAGCCGCCTGGTGCGTGGGCGTGGCGCTACCGTGCTCAAATAGCTGCTCAAGCGAGTCGAGCGCGATCAACGTGATTCCGAGCGCGACCGTCTCCCGTTCGAGGTCACCCCGCTCCCAACTCTCCACCACGCGTACCACCTCGTAGTCCATGCTGCGCGCAAGCCGCGCCAGAGAGTCGGCAACCGGCGTCGCGCCCACAACAATCAGACGTCGCGGCTGGATGAAAGGCTCAACGTAAACGTCAATCGCGCCTTCCGAGACACAGGTCATGGGTACGACAACGTGCTCCTGGGTTGGCACGACCAACTCGCTCGTGTCGGGTCGAATCGAAACGAGACGGCTGCACCGAGCTTGGATGGCTTCGAGAGCTTGCTTTCGGATGATGTCCCTGGAGCAGGCACCACCGATGAAGCCGTCCATCCTGCCATCGGCAAACACGATCGCGCGATCGCCCAGATGAGCTGAGACGGGAGCGCGCCGTCCCACTACGGTTGCGACCGCGAACGACTGTCCCTGGCGACCTAAGCCCACAACCTTTTCGAAGAAGTCCACAACGTTCATGCTGGCCCGTTCCTTTGTGAACCACCATCCATGAGGAGCCGAGCGATGAGAGCCAAGGCTTTGCCCCTGTCAAGCCGAAAGCTGTTGATGGACGTTGGTAAAGGTCTGCCCAATCAGTTTCTTGGCCTGCGCCTCAAGAACGCGTCCACCCACGGCCGCTACCGGACCCCGCGCCACGGCTTGGCCGCTCCATTTCAAGAGCGTTGTACCGTCGGCCGCATCGATCACGTCGGCACCGGCCATAAGATCCACAGCGCTCCCGAAGCCGCCCCCGGAAACCTTCACATCGATCCGCCGGGCCGAGGGGTCGGGGCTCAGCTCGAGTTTCAGCTTGAATTTGCCGCGGACCGGGCCCACCGCCACCTGCACGACTGCGTCGACGTGCGTCTGGTCCTGCACTGTGACGTCGATTACCTCCGGGAGGCAACGTCCCACCTTCTCCGGATTCTGAAGGAACGCCCAAACGGCCGCCGGGTTGGCTGCAACCTTCTCTTCACCGCTGTACTCGAGGTTCACGACTGCTTTTTCCCGGCTTCCGCATCGCGAATCGCGCGCCACACTTTGTCGCGCGTCAGAGGCATATCAAGATGGCGAACGCCGAGCGGCGATAGCGCATCCATCACGGCATTGACGAAGGCCGCTGGACTGCCGACATTGGGACTCTCACCCACTCCCTTTGCGCCAATCGGGTGATGCGGACTCGGCGTGACCGTCTTGGCCGTTTCCCAATGCGGCGTTTCAAGCGAGGTCGGCACCAGATAATCGGTGAAATTCGTGTTTAGGTGGTTGCCTTCGCTGTCGTACTGAATCTCTTGCATGAAGGCCATGGCGAAGCCTTCGGTCAGGCCGCCGTGAATCTGCCCCTCGACGATCAGAGGATTGATGATCGTGCCGCAGTCATCTACTGCTAAGAACTTTCGCACTTTCGACTCGCCGGTTTCCCGATCGATGTCCACAACCGCTACATAGGTTCCGTTCGGGAAGGTCATGTTGGGCGGGTCATAGTAATAGGTCGCTTCGAGTCCTGGTTCGTTCTGCGCCATATTGGTATAGGCGGCGAAAGCCACCTCCTTCATGCTGACGCTTTTCGCCGGCACACCACGCACCTGGAACTTGTATTCTTTCCATTCCACGTCTGATTCGCCGACCTCCAGAAGGTGCGCGGCGACCTTGCGCGCCTTCTCCCGGACGCGGCGGGCAGCCATCGCGATGGCCGCTCCCGCAACCGGCGTGCTCCGACTCGCATAAGTGCCGAGACCGTAGGGAGCCGTGTCGGTATCGCCCTCCTCCACCATAATGTTTTGGGGATCGAGTCCCAACTCCTCGGCCACAATCTGAGCCCAAGTGGTTTCGTGCCCTTGCCCTTGCGACTTGGTACCGGTGCGCACAATGCCGGCTCCGGTCGGATGGATGCGAATCTCAGCGCTGTCGAACATTTTGATGCCCAGAATATCGAAGTGCTTCGACGGGCCGGCGCCGACGACCTCGGTGAAAGTGGAAATGCCAATCCCCATCAACTCACCGCGGGCTCGCTTGGCAGCCTGCTCCTTGAGCAGGTCGTTGTAGCCAATCTTCTCGAGCGCCGTGTCGAGTGTTTTGTGATAGTCGCCGCTGTCGTAGGTGAAACCGAGGGGTGATGGGTACGGGAACTGCTCCTTCCGGATGAAGTTTTTGCGACGGAGATCCGCGCCGCTCATATGAAGCTCGTCGGCCAAAATGTCCATGGCGCGCTCGATCGCGAAGCTCGCTTCGGTAACGCGGAAGGAGCAGCGATAGGCAATGCCACCCGGCGCCTTGTTCGTGAAGTAAGCATCGACTTCGGCATGGGCGACGGGGAAATCGTAACTACCGGTGACGACGCCAAACATGCCCGCCGGGTATTTTGTGGGATCGGCGGCAGCGTCGAAGGCGCCGTGATCGGCGGTGGTCGCCACGCGCAACGCGGTGACGCGCCCCTCCTCTGTCGCTCCGATTTCCACGTCCATGTGATAGTCGCGCGCAAAGCCTGTGCTGGTCAGGTTCTCCGTCCGGGTCTCGATCCACTTCACCGGCCGTGCCAACTTGAGCGCACCGACGATGGCGCAAACATACCCGGGGTATACCGGCACCTTGTTGCCGAAGCCGCCACCGATGTCGGGTGAAATTACGTGGATCTTATCCTCGGGGATGCCGGTGACGATGGCCAGCGCCGTGCGGTAGACGTGCGGTGCCTGCGAGGTGACGAAGAACTGCAACCGTCCCATCGTATCAAACTGAGCGACACATCCGCACGGCTCGAGCGGCGCCGGATGGCAGCGCTGGAACCAGATCCGTTGCTTGATTCGCTTCGGGCTGGACGCCAGAGCCCGCGCCGTGCTGTCCCGATCGCCAACTTCCCAATGGTAGATGTGATTCGTCTTGCGTTCGCGGTCTGGGCGCAAAATCACTTTGTCGGCTTTTGCCATAAACGGATCAGCGACGACGGGAAGCGGCTTGTATTCAACCTGGACCGCCTCGGCACCATCGGCCGCTGCTCCCCGGTTCTCGCCGAACACAGCTGCGACTTCTTGATACTGGAAGAGTACCTTTCCGACTGCCAGCACCATCTGCTTGTCGAGGCCGTGAAAGGTGGGCAGCCAGCCGAGTCCCGCCGCATCGAGATCCTTGCCCGTAATCACGGCTTTCACACCCGGAACTTTCATTGCTTCGCCGATATCGATAGACGTAATTTCCGCGTGGGGATACGGACTTCGCACCAGCGCCATGTACAGCATGTTTGGAAGCGAGATATCGTCGACATAGCGTCCCTTGCCCTGAAGGAAGCGCGGGTCTTCCTTCCGTTTCATCCGAACACCCAACGAGCCTTCGTGTTTCAGTTCAGCACTCATGGCTGTTCCTCGCGTTTACTTCGCGCCGCCTGCTCTACCGCCTTCACGATGTTCTGATATCCCGTGCATCGGCATAGATTCCCGGCCAGACCTTCGCGGATCTCAGTCTCGCTCGGATCGGGGTTGTGTTTTAGCAGCGCGTAGGAGGTGAGCAGCATTCCAGGCGTACAGTAGCCGCACTGCAATCCGTGTTGATCCCAGAAGCCCTGCTGAAGCGGATGAAGTTTGCCGCCCTCTGCAAGACCTTCCACAGTCAGGACCTCGTGGCCATCCGCCTGCACCGCAAACAGCGTGCATGATTTGACGGCCCGGTGGCCATCCACCACCACCACACAGCAGCCGCAGCTCGATGTGTCGCAGCCCACGTGCGTGCCGGTCAATCCGCAGGATTCGCGCAAGAAATATGCAAGCAGAGTGCGCGGCTCGACGTCCCGCTCGTAGGAAACGCCATTGACCTTGACATTCACCCTCATACACGCACCCCCAGCCGCTCAAACGCTTGACCTAACCCTCGGGCAACGAGCACGCCCGCGAGGTTCTTCTTGTATTCGATGCTGCCACGCAAATCGGCCTGCGGTGAACTGCGGCGCGAAGTTGCGTCTGCGGCAGCCCGAATGATCTCTCGGGAGGGCTTCTGTCCGGCGAGGAGCCGCTCGGCCTCCTCCACGCGGATCGCGCATGGGCCTGCGGCAGACAGCGCGACGGCCGCCGCGCGGATCGTCCCATCTGCGTTCAACGAAACCTGTACGGCGGCCGCCGCCGTAGCAAAGTCACCGACCTTGCGTTCGACTTTCTGGTACGAGCCAGCGGTGCGCTCGTCCGGCACTGGGAAGCGCACCTCTAGGGCGAGTTCACCATCGCCAACTCGTGTCGCGAAACTATCGACCAAAAAATCGTCCATCGCGACCGTGCGTTCTCCCGACTTACCGCGCACCACGACCTCGGCGCGCGTGGCCAGCGCCACCGCGGTCCAGTCTCCAGCCGGATCGTTGTGGCACAAGCTGCCGACCACCGTGCCCATTTGTCGCACCACCGGATCGGCCACGACACGGGAAGCGTCGTGCAACAGGCTCCAGCGACGCTCGCCGATCCACGGGGCACGCTCGATGTCGCTATCCCGAGCAATGGCGCCGATCGCGAGCATCCCGCCGCCGGATCGCAGGTAATTCAGCTCCTTTACCTCGTTGATATCGATGAGCACGGCGGGACGCGCGAGACGAAAGCGCATCGCGGGGATCAGGCTTTGTCCTCCTGCCAGGACGCGGGCCTCGCCGCCGTGCTGCTGCAGGTGTGTGAATGCTTCATCGATGGAATGGGCTCGGAGGTACTCAAACGCTGCAGGAATCACCCACACCTCCTCCCTCGATACGCCGCACGTGACGGGTTGCGTCGGGCGCGCAGAGGTGGGCTGGCTGTCGGGACAACTCTACTACAGGCACACCCAATACGGTACAGTGGACCCGTCATGACCAGCGCGGTGATCCTCGCTGCCGGCGCTTCGACGCGGATGGGACAACCAAAACTGGTGCTACCGCTCGGAGACGAACCGCTCGTGCGGCGTACCGTCCGGCAGATCTGCGACGCCGGTTTCGACGACGTCCTCGTTATCCTAGGAGACGAGCACGAGAAATTGCGGGCGGCGCTCGATGGGCTATTGATTCGCCAGGCTCTGAATGCTCAGTACCAAACCGGTATGGGCAGTTCGTTCCGCACTGCCATCGAGCACCTGGCCGGAAGCGATGCGGCCATGTTCGCGCTGGCCGACCAGCCTTTTGTCACCACCCAAGAATATCGGACCGTTCTTGAAACCTACCGCCGGCATTCGC